>Ga0315548_1001197_pt1 | contig 22395 bp, 20 predicted proteins | sample SalMarSW160110MG_2_FD_202540 | JGI IMG/M metagenome (GOLD analysis project Ga0315548, IMG submission 202540) | Salt marsh sediment microbial communities from the Plum Island Ecosystem LTER, Massachusetts, United States - Salt Marsh Sediment SW1601-110 ...
CCGGAGACGCCGGCGCTGGCGATTTGGTCCAGGGGCACTATCTCATCGAGACTTGAAAGCAGCGCGTTGATGGCCGCCTTGGAGTTGGTGGTTATTTTCTCGCTGCCAAGCTGAACGATTCGGTCGCTGTCGTCAACCAGGCAGAGTTTGGCGTTAACCGAGCCGACATCTATTCCCAGTGAATATTTCATAATCGCACAATAGAAAATTTTAGCAAAAGTACGCCGCTTTGTGAAGGCGGCTGCCTAATATCCCAACCAGCCTTTGCCTTTGCCGCCGGAATGCCGGCCCGGGCGAGCTAGTCCTCCACCGGCACGTAGATTTCACCCTGAAGTGGATAAATAACCTCCAGAAAAACGGTGATGGACTTCTGCCCTTCATCTTCATCGGCGGTGTTGCGGAAGAGCAGAGTGTAGGTATCGCCCTGCGCCTGACTCGCCTTAAAGGTAAACCTGTCGCCCTCGGCAGAGCGATACAGCTGCGCTTTGCCGGTGATGCGGAAATCGACCGTATCTCCCCGCTCCAGATAGAAAAAGCCGTCTACCGTATCGCCGTCAGCAAGCCTGAGCAATATTTCCACCTTCTGCCCGGCTCCCACCTTGAAACTTATCTGTTTCATCTGCCAGGAGGAGCCAAGTTCAACCGATTTCTCTATCTTGAGATTGGCCTGGGACGAGGACGTGGTGACTTCCTGAGTTAAATCTGATATTTCCTCGCAGCCCACAAGGGGAAAGAGCAGCGTGAGCAACATGACGGCTACAATCACCTTTTTCAGCAGCACTGAGACCTCTCGTTCCTATATGCTCTGTCGACTAATTATACACCGAACCGGTCGGGAAAAGAATAGCCGGCATACCCTTTTACTTGACGGATTTGCACGGATGAAATTAGACTAATAACAGCGCTACCTGATTTGAGTTGCTGACCACAAGGAGGCTGCCAATGAAACCGCCGGTACCGGTTATTTCAGTAAAAGGAAAGCCCTTTGAACGGGGCCAGCAGTACGGGTCTCAGGCACAGGCCCTGATACGGAAAAATCTGGAGATGTATTTTGACCTGTGGAGTTCGCTATGGGGTGCCAGACGACCTGAGGTGCTGAAACATTGTTCCGCTCTGGTTCCGGTTATCGGCGAATATAACGCCGAGATACTGGAGGAGATGCAGGGGCTCGCCAAGGGGGCAGAATTGTCCCTGGAAGAAATAGTGGCGTTGAACGCCCGCTATGAGCTGGTGTTTGCCCAGAGTGCGGTGGCGGAGGCGGGTGGTGGCTGCACTTCCATAGCCGCCATGCCCGCCGTGACCGGAAACGGGCACACCATTCTGGGGCAGAACTGGGACTACAAGGAGAGGTTCCAGGGGATGAGCGTCATCCTGGAAATGGAGCCGGATGGGAAGCCGAATATCGTAACCCATACCGAGGCCGGCGTGCTTATCCATAAGAGCATGAACTCAGCCGGATTGGGGATTTGTATTAATGCTCTGGTATCAAATCGGGATAAATTTGAAGCAACCACACCGCTATTCGTGGTGGCACGTGCCATCCTCAGTGCCGATAGCTTCAGCCGGGCGGTGAAGGCGGTTCTGAATGCCAGGGTGACGGTGTCGTTCAATTTCCTCATCGCCCACCGTGATGGCGAGGCGATAGACCTGGAAGTATCGCCATTAGACGTTGGCTTTCTGCACCCGGATGACGGCATTCTCACCCACAGCAATCATTTTATCGCGCTGACCAACCGCCCCGATATGGTCGATGTCTTCAAGGCAACCGCTCCCGATACCCTGTTCCGTGCCGAGCGGGCACGACGTCTAATTGAGCTGGAACGGGGCAAGGTTGATGTGGGCAGCTTCCAGCGTGTGTTCCGCGACCACTTCAGCTACCCCAATTCCATCTGCCGGCATGTTGATACCAGAGAGGAGGAGCCGCGGCAACTGGCCACACTTTCTTCTGCCATCATGGACCTGACGGCGCGCACCTTTTATTTAACCGAAGGCACACCGTGCCAGAATGCATACTACAAGGTAGCGCCCAAATGCCTGTGGCAGGACTGAAGCATATCAGGGCGGGCTGACGGTGAGGCTACGCTTTCTCGACGAGCTGGCCCGCCTTGGCTTTGGCGATGAGCTCGTCCTCGCGCTTTACGTCTTCCAGCGTCTTGGCCTTGACCTCAGGCGGAGGGGTTTCCAGGCCATACTTCCACTTCAGGAAACGCAGCCCGGTGATGGGGTAGAGCGCCGCTATAAGCACGTCACCAATGTCGCTGGTGATATCTTTGACCAGTTCCCTTGCTTTATCGAGTTCCGGCTCGAGAAGGTCCGCCGGCCGGCAGGTCACTGGTTCCTGACCGCGTTTGTAATGTTTGAGGACCAGTTTCTGCACTTCGGGGTCAATGGGTGCCGGTGGTTTGCCATAAAGCCCGTAGCAGTAGTCCATCACCTGGGTTGAGACCAGCTTGTACCGCCCGGCAAGAACGTTCTGGACTGCCTGCACGCCGACAATCTGGCTGGTCGGGGTGACCAGCGGCGGGTAACCGAGTTCCTTTCTTACCTTGGGTACTTCTGCGTAAACGTCATCGAGCCGGTCTATGGCATTCGACTGCCGCAGCTGCGATACCAGATTGGAAATCATGCCGCCGGGAGTCTGATGCACCAGAACATTGGTGTCAATGACCGACATTCGGGTGGTGTTCAGGAAGTCGCGGTACTTCGGCACGATGGACTCCAGATAATCGCCAATCTTGAGCATTTGCGCCAGGTCAAGGCCGGTATCACGGGGAGTCCCTCGCAGCGCCACGATGATTGGTTCCACCGCCGGATGCGAGGTGCGCAGGGCAAAGGGGGCCACGCAGGTGTCGATCATGTCCACCCCTGCTTCCGCCGCTTTGAGCATAGACATTGACCCCATGCCGCTGGTATAGTGGGTGTGCAGAAGAACGGGCACCTTGACCGTTTTCTTCAGGGCGGAGACGAGCGTGTAAGCATCATCAGGGGCAATCAGCCCCGCCATGTCCTTTATACAGATGCTATCGGCGCCCATGCCTTCAAGGATGCGCGCCTTTTCCAGATAATAGTCCAGGTTGAAAACCGCCCCCCCCATTTTGGGCTCGGTGAGGGAATAGCAGATGGAAAGCTGGGCATGTTTGCCGCATTCCTTGACTGTTTTGCAGGAGGTCTCCAGATTGCGCTCATCATTGAGGGCGTCAAATATTCGGAAAATGTCAATGCCGCACTCTGCGGCATGTTTCACAAAGGCGATTACCACGTCATCAGCATAGTTACGGTAGCCAACCAGGTTCTGCCCGCGGAGGAGCATCTGCAGCGGCGTGTTTGGCATTAACTTTTTCAGGGCACGGGGTCTATCCCACGGGTCTTCATTAAGGAAACGGCAGGCAACATCAAATGTCGCGCCGCCCCATACCTCCATGGAGTAAAACCCGGCCTTGTTCATTTCTCCGGCAATGGGCAGCATATCTTCGGTTCGCATACGGGTGGCAAAGTTCGACTGATGCCCGTCGCGTAAAGTCAAATCGGTGATTTTCAGAGGGTGCTTGTCTGATGTACCCTTCATTATGTCCTGACCTCCTAGAACTGACTGTGCTATCTCTGGTCCCTCACTTATTTTACACTGTTCGTTAATGATTGGCAAAAGCGGGTCGGACATACGTGCGGGTGTCATTTTACAAGAGGAATGGATATAACGTAGAATGCCTGAAGGGTTGGGATGAGGGCCTATCGCCATGAGGAGGGATTTCTCTGGTTCCTGCTGATCAGCACCGAATGGATTCGACGGTCACCAGACGAACAATTTTCTACGGCTGGATTATCGTTGCTGCCTGTCTCGTTATCATGTCGATGAACACCGGGCTGATGTACAGCTACGGCGTCTTCTTCAAGCACTTGCTCGCTGATTTTGGCTGGAGTCGGGCGGCGACCTCTGGCGTGCATTCTCTATTCATGGTCACTCACGGCCTTTTTGCCATCGGTGTGGGGTGGCTGGCGGACAGGATAGGCCCGGCCAAGATAATGGCCGTCTGTGCCTTCATCGCTGGCGTGGGGCTGGCGCTGACCAGTCAGGTCAATGCGCTGTGGCAGCTTTATGTGACCTACGGGTTGATCTTTGGCATGGGGGAGAGCGCCGGCTTTGTCATCACCATGGCAACCACTGCTCGATGGTTTATCAAGCGTCGTGGACTGGCTCTGGGCATTGTTGCCAGTGGTGCCGGTCTGGGCACCATGGTTATAGCGCCGGTTGCTGAGCGCCTCATCGCTGCCTTTGACTGGTCAATGGCATATTTTATTCTCGGTGTGGCAATCTGGGCAACTATGATTCCAAGTGCGCTGATGCTGCGACGTGACCCTGCCGGCAAAGGGCTTCGTCCATATGGTACTAATGAAGCCGTGACCGCAATGGATAGCGAGGAGTTGAAGAAAGCACATGCTGCGGAAACAGGCATCGGCCTGAAGACGGCGGCGCAATATAAGCAGCTGTGGATGCTCTTTGTCGTCTTTTTTATGTTCAACATCTGCCTGCAAATGGTGATGGTTCATCTGGTGAATTACGCTACTGATATCGGCATTGCCTCGCTGATTGCGGCCACCTTCATCAGCATCATCGGCATCGGCAGCTTCATCGGCCGGCTGCTCATGGGAGCCGCCTCCGACCGCATTGGCGCCAATAATGCCCTGCTTATCTGCTGCATCATAATGATGACCACCCTTGTCCTTCTTATTTTCACCCGGGAGCTGTGGATGTTTTACCTCTTCGCCATTGTCTTTGGTTTTGCCTATGGCGGTGAGGTGCCGCAGATACCGGTCCTGATCGGGCAATTTTTCGGCATGCGCGCCGTAACCGCCCTGGTTGGAGTGATTATTTTTGGCTCCACCATCGGCGGTGCTTTCGGCGCCTGGGTGGGCGGTCAGATATTTGATGTAACGCAGAGTTACCAGCTGGCCTTTACCATCGCCGCAGTTGCCAGCTTTATCGCGATAATGTTCACTCTGATACTGAAAAAGACCAGAGCGGTTATCCAGAAGTGACCGTCACCGCTTGCGATTCATGCTTTTCTTGTCATACCGGCAGGAAAAGAGTTATAATTTTTCCGATTATTGATACTGGAAAATCGGCTGCGACTTGCGTTGAGCTAGAAGTCGCCTTGAAAGGATACGATTATCAATAGACGCAGAGTTCTGGCGTTCCTGACGGGACTGTTGCCTCTCTTCGTTCTCGCTCACTTTGGACACCACCTGATGATGGCGCTGCTGTCGCCCCTTCTCCCTTTCATCCGCGATGATTTTGCCCTCTCATACACGCAGGTAGGGGGGTTACTCTTTGCCTATAACATTTCCTACGGTTTAAGCCAGCTTCCCGCCGGGTGGGCGGCTGACCGTTTTGGCCCTCGAATTATGCTCACTGCCGGCGTGGCTGGAGTGGCGTTAGCCGGGCTCTTGATTGGTCTTTCTCCAAACTACTTTTTCCTGCTGCTATGCCTTGTTATTCTGGGGCTGATGGGGGGTGGCTACCATCCCGCGGCGTCACCGCTGGTCTCTGCTTCCGTCAAACCTGAGCGCCGGGGCATTGCACTCGGCATCCATCAGATAGGTGGTACTCTTAGCTTCTTCCTGGCCCCCCTCATTGCCGCCGGCATCGCCAGTGCGCTGGGCTGGCGTGGCTCTTTCTTGGCCATAGCTATTCCCGCCATAGCCTTTGGTATAACGTTCTATATAATCCTGGGACGCAGGGGATATACGACTGCGGTGCCAAAGAAAGCCGCCGATGCTTCTGCGGCCAAGCCGTCCGAATCCGGCGACCTGCGCCGGCTGGTAGCACTTATAGCTGTTGGGATAGCCAGCATGGTGCTGGTATATTCCACTCTCCAGTTCGTATCGCTCTACGCAGTCGATGTGCTTGGTGCCAGCAAGGAGATAGGCGCAATCACATTGAGCATCGCTTACGCTGGAGGACTCTGGGGAGGCCCTCTTGGGGGCTATCTATCCGACCGTCTGGGGCGGATACCGGTGATAATCGCCGTCGGTCTGGTCGCCGGGCCAGCCATATACCTCTTGAATTACGTATCCCTGGGATTCAGCCTTATTGCCGTGCTGCTCCTCATGGGCACTGCGATGCATGTCGGCATGCCGGTGGTGGAGTCTTACATCATCAGCCATGTTTCACCGCAGAAACGCTCCACGGTGCTCGGCATCTACTATATGGGCAGTCGCGGCGGGCCAGCCATCACCTTGCTGATTGGCTATCTGATTGACACCTACCAGTTCCAGATGACTTTATCCGGGGTGGCGCTGGTTATGGTTGCCGTGGCTCTGGCCTGCACGGCGCTGCTCTGGGGAAAGCGCGGTTGATTTTCTAACCCGGCTCTTTCATGCTGCCCCATCGGGCGATGTACTTCTCTTTGGCCTGGGGATTGACGATGGCTTTGGGCCATTCGCCGCGCATTATCCGTGCTACCTCCTCAACGGGACGGTGCCAGCGCGCCGCCTCGGAGTCCGGGGAATAAAAGGCGGAGTGGGCGGTGCTGATGAAATTTTCCAGAGTGAACAGGGGGCTGCCGGGGTCAGGAGGTTCCGGGTCCATGACATCCAGCGCCGCCATGGCCAGTTTGCCCTCTTTTAGGGCCTGAAAGAGGGCCGCCTCGTCAATGAAGCCGCCGCGGGCGGTGTTGACCAGGCAGGCGGTCGGCTTCATTTCGTGGAATGCATCGTGACTGAATATTTTTCCGGTCTCCGTGGTTAAGGCCGCGTGTATGGAAATAAAGTCGGACTCGTTCAGCAGGCGTTTCCACTCCACCATCTCCACGCCCATCTGGCGAGCAGCCTCCGGGGCCACATACGGGTCATGGGCGATGATGCGCAGGCCGAATCCCCTGGCTTTGGGCACGAGCGCCCGTGCTACCTTGCCGAAGCCGAAAAGGCCGAGCGTCTGGCCTTTTAGCTGGGTCATGGTCGGCCATAGACGCTGCTGAATATCGATGCCGCTTGCGGAAAGCCCCCACTGCCCTTTTTGAACGGCTCTGTCCAGATGGACGACTTTACGGGTACAGGCCAGAATCAAGGCCATGGCATGGTCGGAGACCTCTTCCACGCAGTAGTCGGGAACATTGGTCACCAGGATGCCGCGTTCGACAGCGGCGGCGGTATCAATGCTGTCATAGCCAATCTGGGTATTGCTGATGAGCCGGCACTGTTCCAGATGCTCGATGATTTTGCGGGGTACGGGGCGAATGCTGCCCACGGTAATGATGGCATCGGCGTCCCTGGCCAGGGCAATGAAATCTTCATCGCTTTCGCAGCGCTGGCCGATGAACTCCGCTCCCAGCTCGCGGAACTTCTGCGGATACTTCGCCGACTCTCCGGAAAGTGCCAGTGGCAGAACCACTTTAAAGCGATTTTGGTGGCTGCGGTTCAAGGGGCCATCTCCTTGCGTCCTGTGCCGCTATTAGCTTTCCTTATCAATGGTCACCTCGGTGCCTGAGGCAACCGATTTGAAGGCGGTGGCATCGCCGACGACCTGGCCAAAGACGGTAACCGGGCTTGCCGGGCGGGGCTTTTCGCCCTCGCTCATCGGGGTGGGGCCGAAGAAAATGCAGAAGCCCTGACCCGGCGGCCAGTAGCCCAGTTCGCCGACTTCCACCAGGTCCTGTCCCTTCTCCTGGGCAACGCTGACCGGAATGCCGAAATATATCTCATCTCCCCAGGTATTGGCGCGCCCCTTGATGGGCAGGGCGTCCCAGATTGCCTGCGCGGTGCTGGTATCATTCAGTTCGGCCAGTGCCTCCACCGACCCGGCCCTGATGCGAATTCGTTTGTCCATAAGGCAAACCTCCCCTGTATGAATGTCAAATGGCGTGAAAAATCAGTTATCTAGTGTAGCATAACAGTTGGCGGTGTCGCAATTTCCCATCCGCCTGTATTGACAAAGCGGCGCTTCATCAATAGGATTTGGGTAACGATGGATTAGAGGGTCATCGGAGTGAAAGCGTATCTTGCCCTGCTGGTGGGGGTGGTATCAGTGTCGTTTGCGGCGATATTTATTCGCCTGGCGGAGGCGCCGCCGCTGGTCATCGCCGCCTATCGCTTGACCATAGCCTCTCTCATCCTCATCCCGCTGGCCGGTAAAAAGATAATGCCGAGCGTGAAGCGGCTTTCTGGACGTGATGGCCTTCTGCTCCTGCTCTCCGGCTTCTTTCTGGCGCTGCACTTCGCCCTCTGGATAACCTCACTCAGCTACACCTCCATTGCCAGTTCCGTCATCCTGGTGACCTGCCATCCGGCCTTTGTTGCCATTGTATCTTATTTTCTCTGGAGTGAGCGGCTGAACCGGCTGACCATCGGCGGCATGGCCATCGCTTTCGTGGGCATAGTGCTGATAAACTACGGCGGCTTTGCCATTGGCTCGCGGGCCATTCTGGGAGATACGCTGGCCCTCATCGCCGGCTTTGCCATGGGCGGCTACCTTATCATCGGCGGTCAGGTGAAAGCGAGAATCGAAATACTGCCTTACCTGACCATGGTCTATGCCGGAGCGGCCGTTATATTGCTGCTGGCGACGGCTGGCTTTGGCTACTCTTTTACCGGTTATTCCGGCACGACCTATCTGATGATGGTGCTGCTGGCGGTGGTTCCGCAGCTTATCGGGCACTCCAGTTTCAACCTGGCGGTGCGGCTGATACCGGTGACCTTTGTCTCGGTGGCTATTCTCGGCGAGCCGGTGGGGGCGACTTTGCTGGGCTACTTCATTCTGGATGAGGTGCCCACGGTTAAAGAGCTCATTGGCGGCGTCCTTATTCTGGCCGGCATCTTCATCGTGCTCAGGCAGACGCCGCGGTATCTGGAAACAAAGTGATTTACATTTGACAAGGTAATCGTAATCTTCTATGGTGATTATAGGTGCATTGCGTTTGAGGAAGGCAGCGCATTATGGATAAACAGTTTGCCCGGCGTGTGCAGGCAGTTATCGATAACATCCGGCAGGTGGTGGTGGCGAAGCCTGAAGTTATCGGAATGAGCCTGCTCGGCCTGCTCTGCCAGGGACATATTCTTCTGGATGACTTTCCCGGCGTGGGCAAGACGCTGCTGGCCAAGGCACTGGCGCAGTCGCTTGAGGCCAGCTTCAAGCGCATTCAGTTTACGCCGGACCTGTTGCCCACAGATATAACCGGCTCATCAATCTATAACCCTAAGAACGGCGATTTCAAATTTGTGCCCGGGCCGGTTTTCGCCAATATAGTCCTTGCTGATGAAATCAACCGCTCCAGCCCGCGTACTCAGGCAGCGCTGCTGGAGGCGATGGGGGAGGGCAACGTTACCTTTGACGGCGTGGCGCACCATCTTCCCAGACCGTTCTTCGTCATTGCCACGCGTAATCTGGCCGAGGTGCACGGTACCTTTCCCCTGCCGCAGAGTCAGCTGGACCGGTTTCTGCTCTCTTTTGGCATCGGCTATCCCGGAATCGATGAAGAGGTGGAAATTCTGGAACGGCACGAGCATGGCGAGCCGACACTGAATCCGGTACTGACCGCTGCTGATGTCGCTGACATGCAGGCGCAGGTCTATCAGGTTGAGATAGCCCGTCCGGTGAAGGAATACATTGCCAGCGTCGTCGCCGAGACCAGAAACAGTGATAGTATCGTCATAGGAGTCAGTCCAAGAGGGGCTGTCTTTTTGCAGCGGGCGGCACAGGCCAGGGCAGCGATGGCAGACAGAGACTTCGTCACGCCTGACGATGTCAAGGCGGTATCCCCGGCTGTGCTCCGCCACCGTATCCAGACGCGTTCCACCAACGCCACCTCTCCAGATAAATGCATTGATGAAGTCCTGAATACGGTTCGCGTACCACTGTAATTAGCGGGTCTTGAGCGCCCATGAACAGGTGGATAGTTGCTACCGTCATTGCCGGCATAATCGTTTATTTTCTGGCGGTGCAGTCGCAGATCGGCTGGCTATATCTCTTTGACGCCATCATCTGGAGCCTTCTATTATTGTCAGTAGCCCTGTCGTGGCACAGTTTGCGGTCGCTGCACGTGGAAAGGGAAGTGCTGCTGCCGCGAGTCAGCTGGTGGCAGCAGGGCGGTCTCTTTGAGGACGGAGAGGTTGAGGTCAGGCTAAAAATAACCAATCGCGGCCGTCTGGCCAGGCATTTCGTAAAGCTGCTTGAGGAATGCCCTTTTGAATATCCAGATAAACGGGAAAAGGCGTTTCTCATCGCCAGCATCAAGCCGGGGGCAACGACCAGATTCACTTATCAGGCTACCTGCTATCGGCGGGGACATTATCCTGACGCCGCAATTACCGTGCAGTCGAGCAGTCCGCTGGGGCTCGTGATACGGCGGCGAACCTTTACACTGCCGCTGAAGCTGACGGTCTATCCCTGCTTTTACCCGATGACAGGCCTGCCGGTTAGTGATGAGACATGGGCTGACTGGGGGCACGCCGTCAGGTCTAATGCGGCTGATGAGTTCTATGGTTCCAGGGAATACCGGTATGGCGACCCCCTGAAGCATATACACTGGCGCAATACCGCCCGGCTCGGCGATTTCATGCTCAAGGAGTTCGAGCAGGCAAAGCAGGGTTCGGTGACCGTGGCCTTTGACAGCAGGCATGATTCTGGGGAGGGGAGGGAGACCACTTTAGAATACAGCATTAAAATCGCGGCCAGCCTGGCCAGACTTTGCGCTGATTCCGCACGCAGCATAGATATCCTGGCCGGGGAAGAGGCCCTGCGGCGCGCCGACTGGCCTGAGGCAATGGAATATCTGGCACGTCTTGAGGCCATCGGGAAGGGCAGTCTGGCGGAAGAGATAGACCTTGCCGACAGAAACCAGCCGGCAGTGGCGATTGTATCGGCGGCGGAGACGGAATTAATCCCGGCATTGTCTCGGATGGCCAGCCGGGTGATGGGAACAATAGTGGTGCTGCTGGAAGGTTTTGCCCCCGATGAAAAAGTCCGGGAATTCAGCGACGGGTTACAGTCCAGTAACCTGGAAATCATCACTTGCTCACCGGGCAACCTGGAAGCAGCCTTGAAAAAGCTGAACGATTCCCCATTATTCAGGGGTAAATCTATTTCTAAGGTTACTTGAGATATGGAAGCGACCAGATATGCAGCGAGTTACCGTATTCTTGCCTTTCTGGCGGTAAGCAGTGCCATTGCCGCGGTGGCCTGGGCAATCAGCGATATCACCGTCCTGGCTATCGGGATTTTAGGATTGGCGGCCGGCCATTATTACAGCTGGCGGCGGCGCGATGTCTCGATGCGCCTCAGCCGCATCGTGCTGCGCAGCCTGATTTTGCTCTTTTTCATGGCGCTTACCGCCTTTCTCGGCGGGGACATACTGCTCACCGGGCTGAGCGACCGGATGTTGCTTTCGCGCTATCTTGTCTATGGTCTGGTGATAGGCAGCTTCGAGCTGATGTGGCGGAGAAATGTGGTCGCCAGTTTGATTCTCGGTGGCCTGCTGCTGGTGCTGATAAGCGAGTTTGCGCTTAACCTGTGGTTTCTCGCCTTTCTGCTCTCGTTTACCATTCTGGCGCTGGTCGCGGTGGCCCTCGGTCGAATAGAAGGCGAGGCCGGTAAAGCCGTACTGGTCGGTGAGTTCAGCTGGCTCGGCGCGGGCAGGTTCTGGCTCAGCTTCGCTGCGGGCGCGCTGCTCGTTTCCACGCTCCTTTTTCTCTTTATGCCCCGGCTGGCCAGCGGTCAGGTAACGCAGGCGAGCTGGCTGCCCAGCCGGCTTGACCTGAGTCTGCGCGGCTTCTCCATGCTCCCCAGCAAGCCCAGCGCCTCGGCTGCGCTGGGGATTTTCCCCTCTCAAGGCAGGGGAGCTGGCGGTGACCACGCTGCTCTAGGGTACACCGGCTCGGCGGCCGATGAACCGGTGATGCACGTGCGGAGCCGGGTTTCCAGCTACTGGCGCGGCCTGATTCTGGATGTCTATGATGGTCGCGGCTGGCTGAATACGGCCTATCAGCTCAGGCTCATCGACCGGGACCGGCGTGAATACGTCCTTCCGGACTCGGGTCCGGGTATAGAAGGGCAGAGAGTCTACTGGCAGGCATATTATCTGCTCACCGACCAGCCCAACGCGGTCTTCACCGGCTACCGGCCGGGGAGGATTTACCTGCCGGTGGTCGGGCCGGTCCTTCTGGAGAGCGGTTCACTGTACCGGGCGCTCTCCGTGGTGCCGTATCTGAAACCGGATATGCTGCGCGTGGACCGGGTGGTTGCCGAAGATACCTTCAATCTAGAATTGCCGTTCATCAGCGAACGGACCGCAGCTCTCGCTGAGTCCATCGTAAGGGGCGCGCCGACGGACTACGATAAGGCGGCGAGGCTGGAGCATTTTTTGATGACCAATTACCCCTATGATTTAACGGCGGCACCGTTGCCACCCGACCGCGATGCCGTGGACTATTTTCTCTTTGAGCAGCAGGCGGGCTACTGCGCCCATTTTGCCACCGCCATGGCGGTCATGGCACGCCAGGCTGGTCTGCCAGCCCGGGTTGCCGCGGGATACCTGCCCGGCTATATTGACACGCTCACCGGGGCCCATATCGTGCGGGCCGGCGATGCCCATGCCTGGGTGGAAATCCACTTTCAAAAGCACGGCTGGGTGGCTTTTGACCCAACGCCGCGGCCGGACGCGAAACTGGGATTTGCCTCCGGAGGCAACTGGCTGCATTTCGGCTTTGAAGACTATACCGGCATTTCCCTGGCGGGTATGGTGAGCCCGCTTGCCGGCAGAGTATCGATTGGCAGGTTCTCAATGCCTGCCTGGATATGGGTCGTCATACCAGCTGGCTTAATAGTTGCCGTTGTTTTCGCTTTCTTTTTCAACCGGCGCTGGAGGGGAAAGGCAGAGCCGGCGGTGCGGGAGTACAGTATGCTCGAGGGAGAGGCAAGGCGGCTGGCGCTGCAACTCTATAATAAGATGGTGGCGCTTCTGGCGAGGAAAGGCTTCCCCGCGCGGCAGCCACACCAGCCGCCTTACGAATATGCCGCTGCGATTTGCTCTCAAGCACCCGATGCCAGGGAGGCGATAGACTGGATAACACAGGTGGCCAGCCGTGCCGCCTATGACCCCGGCCCCTTTGATCCCTCGATGGTTCCAGAATCAAAAAGGAAATTTTCCGAACTAAATAAAGCCTTGCGGACCTAATTGCCACGCTGATTTCACGGCTCCTTTTTGCTCAGCAAAGGCAATAGTTGCTATCTTGAAGTTAATGATGGCAATTGCTACAATGGGGCTGGCTATCTGCTTGAGTCTAAATATACAAAATGGAGGTCTAAATTATGGCGGAGAAAGCGGCTGATAAAGCCTATGAGCGTGGTCACTACTATGAAAAGACCTACCACGGCTGCAGCCAGTGCGCTATTGCGGCGCTCCAGGACGTTTTTGACATCAGAAACGATGTCATTTTCAAGGCGTCCACGGGTCTGGCCGGTGGTTCGGCACTTTCCTGCGAAGGCAGCTGCGGCGCTTACGTTGGAGCCCTCATGGTTCTGGGGCTTCTGGTAGGCCGGGAGAGGGATAATTTCGCCGACCCCGAAGGCGTCCGCTTCACCACCCAAAAGCTGGCGGGAGAACTTCGCAAAAAATTCATCGATGAGTACGGCTCCATCATCTGCCGCAACATCCAGACCAAGGTGATGGGCCGGCCCTATTATCTGGCCGACAAGGATGAATACGAGAAATTCCACAATGCCGGGGCACATGAGATTTACTGCCCGGACGTCGTGGGCAAAGCGTCCCGGTGGATGGCGGAGATACTACAGGAAGCCAAACTGGTTTAACCCGGCAGGTCTTCCCGCTGCCAGGCCGCTTTTATCTGGGCGAATGTTTTTGCCGCCAGCACCTTGTCTGCGCGCTCCTGCTCTTTGGCGGTAAAGGTGTCGATGTTCCGGCAGATGTCAGCCAGTCTATCTGCCGGGAATTTAACGGCGCCATTCTCATCCATGTGTACGATATCACCGGGGGCGACATCCATTGCCGCGACCGATACCGGCACATTGATGGCGCTTATCGCCATTTCACCATGTCCCGGCGTTATGCCGGTGGTAAGGTACTGTATTTCCAAAGGCCGTATCTCATCGATATCCCTGGTCGGGCCATCGGTGACCACCCCGACAACTCCACAGGCTTTGAGGGCAGAGGTCAATTGACCTCCCGCCAGCCCTACCCTGTGTTTGATTTCAGGTGGGAAGTCCTGCTTGATGACCAGGATTGCCGGTTTTCTTTCTCTGGCTAACGTTTCATAAAGGTCAATTATCGACCAGCGTTGGTAAGCGGGGTTGGGCAGGGCGAAGACCACGGTTACGGCATAGCCAATCCGGGCTTGCAGTTCGGGAAAAGGACAGCGGACTGACTGGTCGGTGTACCAGTTCTGTCGCCAGGGCTCGTATAGCCCCAGGCAAAGCGGGTTTTTCGGATACGTGGCCACGATGTTGGTGATTGACGGCGTACTGAAGCCGCGTAATTTCTCCAGCATTTCCTTTTCTGATAACTCCGGCATATGAGCTCCTTTCCAGTTATTCAGTAATAGCTGTTCCATATTCTAGCCCAATCGCCATCTGTTTTCCATAGACATTGAAAATATTGGCTTTTGGAAGGGGATTAGTACCGGTGTTATTATAGTAATGTTTCCATTTAACGCGAAAGAGTAAAAAAGAGGTGAACACATGAAATATGTCTTTCCGTCCCGGCGTACCGCGGTAATGAGCACGGGCGGCATGGTGGCATCAAGTCAATATCTGGCGACGCAGGCCGGAGTGAGCATGCTCCAGCAGGGGGGCAATGCCGTTGATGCCGCCATCGCCGCCGCCGCCGCCCTGAACGTGGTGGAGCCGATGATGACCGGATTGGGCGGCGACCTCTTTGCTCTGGTATACCGGCACGGGAGCAGGGAATTGAAGGCCCTGAACGCCAGCGGGCGCGCCCCGTATGCCGCCAGCCTGGAGAAAATGAGAAGCCTGGGCTTTGGAAAGATGCCGGAAACAGGAATTTATACCGTTACCATCCCGGGGACGCTGGACGGCTGGTGCACCTTGCTTGAATCATGCGGCACGATGAAGCTCGAGCAGGTGCTGGCCCCGGCCATCGCCCTCGCCGAAAAGGGATATCCGGTTACCGAGATAACCTCACTCCGCTGGCAGGAAAGCCAGCCCAAGCTGGAAGCGGACGCGGCCGCTGCCCGGACCTATTTGCCCCGTGGGCAGGCTCCCCAACCCGGCGAGGTATTCGTGCAGACCGACCTGGCGAATACCCTGAAAAAGATTGCGCGTGAGGGCAGAGACGTCTTCTATCGGGGTGAAATCGCCGGGGCAATCGTGGCCTGCTCGCAGAAGCATGGCGGCCTCATTACCATGAAAGACCTGAACGACCATACCTCAGACTGGGTAACGCCCATCAGCGCCAACTACCGCGGATACGAAGTGTTCCAGTGCCCGCCGAACGGCCAGGGCCTGGTCACGCTGCTCGCCCTGAATATGCTGGAAGGTTATGATTTAAAATCAATGGGGCACAACTCGCCGGAATATCTGCACCTGCTGCTCGAGGCGCTGAAGCTGGCTTTCGCCGATGCGGATAGATACGTCGCCGACCCCGATTTTGTGGGCATCCCTTTAGAACAGCTGCTCAGTAAAAAATATGCGGAGAGCAGAAGAAACTTAATTGATAAAAACAGGGCGGGGCAGAAGGTAATGGCCGGCCTTCCGGACAGGGAGGGAGATACCGTGTATCTGGCGGCGACGGACAGAGATGGCAACAGTATCTCGCTGATAAACAGCCTGTATCAGGGCTTCGGCTCCGGAATCGTCGTTGAGGGAACGGGCATCTGCCTGCAGAACCGCGGCGCCCTGTTTTCCCTGGAAAACGACCACCCCAACTGCATCGCCCCGCACAAGCGACCGTACCACACCATCATCCCGGCCATGGTTTTCCGTGACGGCAGGCTGTTCCTGACTTTTGGTGTGATGGGCGGCTTTATGCAGCCGCAGGGGCAGTTACAGGTGCTGCTCAATGTGGTCGATTTTGGCATGGACGTGCAGACCGCGGTGGACGCGCCAAGAGCCCGGCATATCCAGGGAAGCAACGAATGTGTCTTTGAACCTGGAATTCCAGAAAAAGTCCTTCAGGTGCTGGCGGAGAAGGGACATCGTATCGCCCGCCTGAATGACACTTACTCCCAGCAGTTTGGTGGAGGGCAAATAATCATGGTTCATCCTGAGAGTGGGGCGCTCATTGCCGGCTCTGACCCGCGTAAAGACGGCTGCGCCATGGGGACATGGTAGGAGTATGATGCTATATGATTGTTAAGTAAAAGTTGAGTTTAAGCGTATTAATTCACCAGACCGGGTATATATATGCCCTATCGTCTTTCAATTCCTTTGGATAATCTCCTATACCGAAGCCTTCAGCCGTAGTTTCAAGAAACCAATATTTTGTGCCGAGGTATTCGTAATAAGTTCCGTAAGTGTTAGGCACATCTACTCCAACGGCTATATGCTGCTCGCCTTCCAAGTGTAGTAAAATCACGTTTATCCCCAAGCTATCTAATAAGGTAGCGACAAGTATTGATGTATCCTCGCAGTCACCACCGCGGTCAAACAGCGTTTCGACAGGGTATCTGGGATATTCATCACGGCTTTTTGTGTCGTAATCGACTGTATAAGGTAGACTTTGCACGAATGATGCCACAAAATTAGCAAGTTGTCGGTCGGTATATCGCTTTGTGTCAGCAATTTCACGAAATTCATTGACCAAGAATTCAATGCATGGGTCAGATTCCGACTCTGTTGCCATATCAACAAATCCTGCAATATCTATCGGTCTTGGTTTCTCAGAGTAATTCACGTAGCTTGATAAAGTAATAGCTACATTAAGCTCTCTACGACCATTGAAGTTCCATTCGTAGTATTGAGGTACGTCTATGCTCAGTACTTCATTAAGTCGATTACCTAGACTGATAATATTCTTCGACTTCTCACTTAATTGTTGTTGATAGTCGTCTATTTCTTCTCTAGCTTCTTCCAAATTATACTCTAGGCTTACATTTTGCTCTTCCAGAGTGTCTATTTGAGTTCTTAGGTTCGCAGATTCTGTCTTTAGTCCGCTTATTTGTGATTCTTGATTCTGAATTAATAATTCCTTTTGGTTTACTGCCTGTTCGAGATTGCAGTTAATTTGTACCAATTGAGATATCTCATTATTCTGACTATTTATTTGTGCTACACAGTTTTCAAGCACGGGTGTGTAGTCTAAATAACTAATTAAATAACCAAGCCCACCACCAGCTAATACAGCAGCTACAATAAAAAGCACTATCTTTTTCATAGCTGTCTTCACCTCTGTCAAAGATAGTTTAAATTATAGCTGGAAATAATTGGTTGTCAATATAGTGACTAATAGTTGTATTCACATTTGGAATAATTAGAGTATAGGTATTGACAACGGCTAGATTAGAGCTATAATTAATGACACTTGTTGAGATACCGCCTTAAGGAGGTGACCGCAATGGCTGAGGAAAAGCTCCCTTCTATCATGCGCAAGTTCGCCAAAACGATGGAAGACGGTGACGTGGAGAAGACGCTCGACTTCTTTGCCGAAGATGGGGTATGGGTGACACCCTTCGGTACTGCCAAGGGCAAGGCTGAGATACGACGTCACACGGCGTGGATGTATGACCAGATGAAGGATATCAAAGTCAAGGAATGTGGTAATGGCATCATTGCCCAGGGGAACAAGGCCTTTTTTGAGCATGAAATATCTGGCACCATGCAAGGGAAGAAAGCGGCCGTCCTGGCCATATGCGCCTATGAGTTTGCCGGTGACAAAATCAAAGAGACCAGGACGACCTATGATAGGCTCTCCATGGCGCAGCAGGCAGTTACGGGCTGGCTGCCCAAGATGATGCTCAATATGATTGTCAAGCAATCGGAGAAGGGGCTGCGTTAGTTGGTTTCAGGCTAATCCGTAAAGCTCGGGCCTGGTGCGCACCTCGTTGATGAAGTCGGCCACCATGTCTTTCAGGTTGCCGAATCTGGGCTGCCAGCCCCATTCCTCACGCGCCCGGCTATCGTCAATCGACTTCATGCTCTGGTTCTGGTAAAACGCCATGACCACCGGGTCTGCCTTGTAGGTTACCTTGAGGTCGGGGATGAATTTCCTGATGGTTGTTTCCAGCTCCTTGGCCGTGGGCGACGGCGAAAATTCATTTATGTTGTAGCAGACCGTCTTGATATTTTTCCTGGGCGCCTCGTACAGCATCAATGTGGCATGGATGGCGTCTTTGAAATAGGTGATGGGTACGGATGTGTCCTCGGTGACAAAGCACTCGAATGGTCTGCCCAGTGCCGCGTTTTCAATCATCCAGGCGTTGTACTGGGCGATTCCCGGCGTCTTTACCCCCGGGCCGATGACCCCGCCGTAGCGCAGGCAGCGGAAGTCAAGGTCGAACTTGCGACGATAAAATCGGCCCAGAAGCTCGCCGTAGACCTTGCTGGCACCGTACATGGTAATCGGCCGCTGCAGGGTGACATCGGTGACGACCTCTCCGGTGTCCAGCCCGTAGGAGGCGACGCTGCTGGGAAAGATAACGCGGTTTACCCCGAAAAGCCGGGCCGCCTCCAGCACGTACATGGTGCCGGCAACGTTGGTCTGGAACGAGCCCCACGGATTCCCCTCGGAGGGTACACTCAGCATGGCACCGAGGTGAAAGATATCTTTCACCTTATTGTCTTTGACCACATTCATTATTTCGGGCCAGACCTTAAGGTCGCCCGGAACGATTTTGACATTGTCCTTTATATCAGCCACGCGTTCCGGCCTGGTGACAATGTCAAAAAGGACAACCTCTTTTCCTTTGGCGACAAGCTCATGTGCCAGTCCAACACCGATAAAGCCCATCCCACCGGTTATCAGTATTGACATCGATGCCTTAGCCTCCTTCCCGGTTCAATATCGTTGCTTATTCCGGCAGTTTATCTTTACCGGCCATCTCTCTCAGCAGGTTGATGTAATAGCGGAAACCTTCCAGGGTGACGTCCGGTGGGACAACGTGGTCAAGGCAGGGGAAGTAGCCGCCGGTCTTGATAAGGTACGGGACTTTGGACATGACCTCTTCCCGGATGGCGTCCTTGCCTTTGAGAAACACCCGCTTGTCAATGTTGCCGCTGATGACAAGAGCCTTGCCGTACTTTTTTCTCAGGGCAATGCCGTCCATCCCGGATGCCACCTCGAGGGGCCACGGGAAATTGACGCCGACCTCCAGCCAGAGAGGTATCAGCTCGTCGACATTGCCGTCGCTATCAGCGTGGATGATATCGATGCCCTGGCTGTGCAGGAAATCGGTGATTTGCTTATAGCGGGGCAGCATGTATTTCCGTATCATGTCGGGAGATATGAGCGTGCCGCTCTTGTAGGCCATGTCCTCCCAGAAGCGGACAGTATCGATTCTCAAGTCCTTAAAGGCGCCCTTGGCCATCTCCATATCCAGGTAGAGCACCTGGTCCATCATATCCTCAACGAGGGCGGGGTCGTCATAGAACATATAAAGTAGCTGCTCCAAGCCGGTCCACTCGCGCAGCACCCCGAAGAAACCTTCCATCAGGAGCATGGTGGGGACGTCTTCCCGGTTTCTCATCTCCACGTATTCGTTCCAGGGGGAGGGCCAGCGCTCTGGCGTATGCGGGTCAAGGCGCTTTTTGTATTCGTTCCAGGTGGCCCGGTCCTTGACCGGACGGTCTAGGTACTTGGGCATGCGCCAGGGGTGTTCTTTGGAGACCTCCACCACCGAGCCGCCGTAGGTCGTTTCCACGCGGTGGCGCTCGTCTTCGCGGAGCACCTTGATTTCAAACACGGGCATGACGGGCGGGGTCACATGGTAGGCGCCCAGGCTCTGTGCGGAAGCTATAACCTTTAAATCGGAGCGGTTGTGTTCCGAGATTATCTCCTGCAGGCCGTGAAGGTGCTCAAACCCGAAGTACTCGTTCATCCCTTCCTGCGTTCTGATTGATTCCGGAGCACCCTGCTTTATCCATTCGTCAATCGTGTCTGACCAGCAGCGGTGAAGCCAGTCCATAACTATAAAATCGCCCGGTCTCTCCCCGCGGCAGATGGCTTTGAAGCGTTCCCGATTGGTCATTTCCCCTCTCAACTCCATTATAAACTCTGGTGAGCTCACGTCATTCCGGCAGGGTTTCTTCAGTATGCGGCAGCGCTATCACGCATATAACACGAACTGGTATTTTCCGCCAATCAGGTCCTGCGCTGAGAAACCAGTTATCCAACCAGGTCTATTAACTATAACTCACCCTGTACCAGGGTCTCCGTGTCCTGGACGCCCTGAATGCCGCGAATTTCACGGATGATTACGCGGGAAAGCTCGAAAAGGCTCTTGGCCTCAGTGGTGGCAATGGCATCCCACTGTCCGAAAACGAGGTTGACCTCGGATACACCGGGTATGGCACGAATCTGGGAGAGGGCGTCGGCCTCAAGGCCGGGGACAAGTTTTATCAGCAGATATCCTTTTATCATTTCCGTGTCATTATACCCCCGGGATATGGCATTGGCAAGGACTATTCACCCAGATAATCACCCGGCTTGAGGCCCGATTGAGCAGTGAAGTCGGCAGCGGCTATCTTTGGCGAGCCCTCTGGCTGTACCCGCTTGATGAGTATGGCGCCGCCCGGGGCCGCCACCAGAAACCCTGATTCTGCCACCTCGATTACCTCTCCCGGTGCTCCCTTCACCTCACCGGTGCGCCGCTCGGAATCGAATACTTTGAATTCTATGTCGCCGTAACTGGTCGCAGCTCCCGGCTGGGGATTGGTGCCGCGGATGAGGTTATAAATCTTGGGCGCCGGCTCTTTCCAGTTGATAACCGCCTGCGTGCACAGCCCTTCATAGGTGGCCTGCGCTTCGTCCTGAGGGATGTGGGGCGCCTTGCCCTGTCTGATGAGCTCAAGGCTCTCTTTTATCGCCTCTATGCCCAGGGGGAAGAGCTTCTTAAAATAGAGTGACCCCACCGTATCATCGGGGGCGATGTCAACCTCTTTCTGCAGCAGGATAGGGCCGGTATCGAGCCCTTTATCCGGCCAGAAGATGGTCAGGCCGGTCCTGGTCTCGCCGTTGATAACCGCCCAGTTGACGGCGCTGCCGCCTCTGTGTCTGGGCAGAAGCGACGGATGGTACTGTATGGTGCCGAGTTTGGGGTAATTCAGGGTGGAATCAGGCACAATATCGGTAACGAAAGCCATAACGTTCAGGTCGGGTTTCAACTTAACATAACTGTCATAGACTTCCGGGGCGCGCATTCTTTCCGGCTGGAAGACAGGAAGGCCGAGCTGAAGTGCCCGTGTTTTTAGCGTGCTTTCTCTGCCGGGGGTATCGGGGGTGGTGTAAACCCCAACCACCTCCTCCCCCATCTCGACCAGTGCTTCCAGCGTTTTTTCGCCAAAGGCAGCCTGACCGGTTAAAACGATGCGCATATGCCGATCTCCTGTCCCGATAACGCTAGACCATAATTTAACCCACGCTGTAAGACGTGTCAAATCAAAGTTGAATCTGATTCGATATAGGGACAGAATGCAGCGGGAAAAAGATAAACGCTTATATCTGCAGCGGGTTCGTGCCGTGGGCATACTATGTAAAAGACGGCATGTTCTGGGAAGTAAACAACCAGGAAGATGTTGCCTCTGTCTTAAAACAGGATTAGTCAAATCATATGGTTCTGGTGTAAAATGATGGCTGGTGTTCCATTTCAATTGATAACGGAGCTGGCTATTTGGGCAGAAATATAGTAAAAAGCGTGCTTCCTCCCGGAAGCTACTATTTCTCCGGCGATGAGGCAGTGGCCGAAGGCGCCATTGCGGCGCGATGCGGCTACTGTGCTGGCTATCCGATTACCCCGGCCACTGAGACGCTGGAGAGACTCTCCGTCCGGTTTGGCGAGGTAGGGGCAGCATTCCTGCAGATGGAGGATGAAATCGCCTCCATCTGTTCCTGCATCGGGGCATCCTGGGTGGGGGCAAAGGCGATGACCATTACCTCTGGCCCCGGCTTCAGCCTCATGCAGGAGGCCATTGGCTACGCCGTCTTTACCGAAACGCCGCTGGTCATCGTCGATGCGCAGCGCTCCGGCCCCAGCACCGGGCAGGCGACCCGTGTGGGCAGCGGGGATATCATGCAGGCCAAGTGGGGCTCGCACGGCGACTATCTGCCCATCGCGCTTTCCCCGTGGTCGGTGCAGGAACTGTACGACCAGACCATCGACGCCTTTAATCTTGCCGAGCGCTTCCGGGTGCCGGTTTTCGTCATGGCGGAAGAGGCGACCGCCCATCTGCACGAAAAGATAGAGGTCGGTGCGGAAGTGGAGCTGTATAACCGCGAGAAA
>Ga0315548_1001199_pt1 | contig 22387 bp, 13 predicted proteins | sample SalMarSW160110MG_2_FD_202540 | JGI IMG/M metagenome (GOLD analysis project Ga0315548, IMG submission 202540) | Salt marsh sediment microbial communities from the Plum Island Ecosystem LTER, Massachusetts, United States - Salt Marsh Sediment SW1601-110 ...
AAGAAGTTTGGAAGTGGAAGGAAGAATACCACGATAGAATTGTATCGCAGATGAAAACCCTTGGTCTTGGTTGTGATTGGAGTAGAGAAACTTTCACTTTAGATGAGAGTTTTTCCAGAGCTGTAGAGGAAACGTTTGTAAGATTATATGAAAAGGGTTATATTTACAGAGATGAGTATATTGTAAATTATTGTCCTCGCTGCGAGACAGTTATTTCTAACGAGGAAGTCGAAAATAAAGATATTGAAGGTAAACTTTATTATATAGAATATCCGGTAAAAGATGGCGGAAAATTGCAGGTTGCCACAACTCGTCCGGAAACCATGTTAGGAGATACTGCTGTTGCTGTTAATCCTAAAGATGGAAAATATAAGGATTTTATAGGAAAAGAAGTGATTTTGCCTTTAATGGAAAGAGATATACCCGTGATTTCAGATGCTCGAGTAGAAACGGAATTCGGAACAGGAGCGGTTAAGATAACTCCCGCCCATGATCCAGATGATTTTGAAATAGGCAGAGAACATAATCTTCTTTCTATTAATATTCTGGATGAAAAAGGAAATATTAATGATAACGGGGGAAAGTATAAAGGGATGAATCGCTTCGATGCCCGGAACAAGGTTGTACAAGATTTGGATGAGTTAGGTTTGTTGAAGAAAATCGAAAGTTATTCTCATTCCGTTGGACATTGTTCGCGTTGTGATACAATTCTCGAACCTTATATTTCAAAACAATGGTTTGTGAAAATGGATGAAATGGCAAAAAAGGCAAAAAATGCCGCAAAAGAAGGAAAGGTTCAGTTTTATCTTCCCAGATGGGAAAAAGTATATAATCACTGGCTTGATAACATTCGTCCGTGGGTTATTTCAAGGCAATTGTGGTGGGGGCACAGGGTACCGGTTTATTATTGCGGAAGCTGTGAGGAAGTTATGGTGAGTAGAGAAATGCCTTCGGAATGTTCTAAATGCGGCAGTGAGGAAATTTATCAGGATGAGGATGTTCTTGATACGTGGTTTTCTTCCTGGTTATGGCCATTTGCTTCTTTTGGTTGGCCTGATGAGACCCACGAACTAAATTCTTTTTTCCCTTCCACTACCTTAGTGACAGGATGGGATATAATATTTTTATGGGTTGCCAGGATGATTATGTCTTCACTCGAATTCATGGGAGAAGTTCCTTTTTCCAAGGTATATTTTACAGGTATGATTAGAGACTCAAAGCGACGAGCTTTATCTAAATCCCTGGGAAATTCTCCGGATCCGCTCGATTTAATAGCTAATTATGGTTCGGATGCTTTGCGAATAGGGATCCTTCGTATTACTCCCGAAGGCAAGGATGTTATATATGATGAAGATAGTATCGAGCAGGGCAGAAATTTTTTGAATAAAATTTGGAATGTGACACGTTTTTTAATGATGAATTGTAAGGATGATGAGGTGGGGAATATCGAGGATATTTGTCTTACTAAAATGGATGAATGGATTATTTCAAGGGTTATGGGGCTTGTGAAAGATATTGAAGAACAGGTCGATTCTTTTAGAATAAGTGAAGCCAGCAGGATGTTATCTTCCCGTTTTTGGGATGAATTTTGTGATTGGTATCTGGAGATGATAAAACCACGTATCTATTCGGAAGATAAAAAAGAAAGAAAAAATGCCATTTCGGTTGCTCTCTGGGCTTTTCAGCGTTATTTAAAACTTTTACATCCTTTCATTCCACATATTACAGAGGAAATTTATTCTATACTGCCTTATACCAGTGGTATGATTATCGATTCAAAATGGCCTGTTTATGATGAACATTACAGAAATTTGGAATTGGAAAAAGAAATGGATTTTCTGCAAAATTTTGTTTCAAATATACGTAATATCAGAGGAGAATTTCAACTACCTCCGGATTTAAAAATAGAGGCAATCATTAATTGTGAAGATAATCTTCTCGATCGCCTGCGCTCTCAGTCTGATTGGATATTTAGGCTTGGCGGGATTTCTGAAATTAAGGAAGGGAAAAAAGTTCCAAATTCGGCTTTCTTCCATATAAAAGGTATGGATGTATATGTCCCTCTCGAAGGAATAATCGATATCGATAAAGAAAGAGATAGACTTAAAAAAGAGATTGGCGAGATTGAAGGTTTCCTTGGAAAGGCAGAAAATCAGCTTTCGAGAAAAGATTTCTTAGAAAAAGCCCCTCCAGAAGTAGTCGAAAAAACCAGGAAAAATAAGGAAAGACTCGATAGTAAGTATAGTAAATTAGTCGAAAATCTTAAGCGAATCTCGTAGCGAGGATTGAACTACAAATTACGCAAAGAGCACAAAGAAAAAGATAATGTTGTTCAAAACCCATCCCATCCCCCAATTAATTCTCACACAAAGTACACAAAGAACACAAAGAAAAGGATAATGTTGTTAAAACCCACCTCACCACACCAAATTTTATCACACAGAGCACACGGAGAACACAAAGATTATTTTGTTGTAGGAGGGACTTCCCAGTCCCGAAAAAAACGTCATTGCGAGTTTAGCATCTCGCTCTACCTACGCGAAACAATCTCTAAAAATAACGTAGCGTTGGGGTTTATCCCAAACAAATAATAGGCGGTGGATGATTTCCTCTATATTAAACAAAGTTGAACAGTTAAATGGTTTATTAGTTAAATAATCAAATAGTTCCCCGCATGCCAATTCCTAACAAGGATCTTTCATATTCCTATATCCCGTATACCATAGAATTATAGGCATGAGACTTTGGACGTTGGACATTGGACTTTCAGATTTGTAAAATATTCTTAACTAAAGGAAAAAATTTAGCTATATGCGAAATAAAATTGCATTTCGCGAGATATGTTTAAGCTTAAATTTTTGTTTATCAATGACTTAATTTATGGAATGGAATTTGCAGGTATTATAAGTGGTTCTTTGATAATTTAGCAGGCGTTAGTGGTTGGTTATAAGAATTATGTCTGAATTAAAATCCTAAAAGGAGGTAAAAATGAAGAAAATGATTCTTGTTCTTGCTGTTTTACCTGTAATGCTTTTTTCTCAGTCTATTGGTCCAAGTCCGCAATCAGCGACGGCTGATTTGACTTTTATTATTCCGGCTGCTGTTGGAATATATGTTAATAATAACGCTGAGTGGAATTTTGGCAATATAGGCCTTAATCCGAGCAATCCCGTTTACCCTCCCGCTGCTTATCCGGAGGTATATTATCCGACATCGCCGAACACTTCTCCTTACCAGCAGCTTGAATATATGGTGGCTGGATCGTCTTCCGGAAGTCCTGTTAATTGGTTGCTTACGGTTTCAGGAGGCGGAGATCCAGGAAGTGGTATACTCCTTTCTGATATTGAGCATAGTCCTGCCGGGATGGGTTCCTGGAATGGTTTCAATACAGCGGCTGCACCCGATACACTTGTTAATGGAAGCGGTAATACTGGAGGATGGCAGTCCCTCGATCAAGATTATAGAGTAACTTTAGATGGTGACGAAGAACAGACTGCCGGTGTAAGCTGCGTATTAACCTATACTATTCAGACTGATTAACCGATTGCTAACAAACTAAGGAGTCTGCTAATAGAGCAAAAAGGGTGTTTGAAGAACCCTCTTTGCTCTATTCTATGAATAGGTATATGGGTAAATGGGATAATGAGCGCCCCCAAAAAACGTTGAAAGCTTTTTATCCCATTTATCCATTTAGTTGTCCTGACTATTATTTTACTGCTTGACAAGTTTTGAATAGTGGGTATATTTAATAGGAAGACTATGATAATATTAATTTTATTACCTTTTGTTATAAACAATACAATATTTAGTCAAGCTGATTTTGATGAGTATCTTTCTCTTGATATACAATCCGAAAATGTCGACCTTGGTCTTATTAGTCCATTAAGGTCTCCCGTAGAAATTCCGGGAATTGTAAAAGGTACAATAAAAGCGAGTGATGATTGGGTTTTATTCTGTTCGGCTGACAGAGATTTTCTTTCCAGGGAAGGTGAGATGATCCCAATCGAGCGGTTAGCGTGGAGAATAGAGGGAGAGGAATGGGTTGCTTTCGAAATGGGGGAGATGAAGCTTCTTGAAGGTCTTCCCACGGAGGAAAGCGGAAAATCTTTTTCTATAGATTTAAGACTGGATTTAAAATGGAAAGATAACGCGGGGGATTTTCTTACAAATATCGATTTTACATTAATGAAGAAGTAGGAGGATTTACTAAATGTTACATTTGATAATATCTGTATCGTTACTTGTATCTCCTTTGAGAATGGAAGTTAGTTCTTATCCGGGAATAGTTACCAGAGAGGTAACGGTGAAGAACGGAGACGCTTATAATGAGGCGATAGTATCTGTTTATTGTAAGGATTGGGATTTAGATGAAGATGGAAAGATACAGTATCATGATGTAGGGGCTCTCGAGGGTTCATGTTCCGGGTGGATGACAATAAATCCCGCCGAGTTCACTCTGGGTCCGGGAGAGAGGAAGGAAATAAGAATCACTTTGGATATTCCTTCCGAGAGTAAAGGAGGATACTGGAGTGTAGTATTTTTCGAGGGAAAACCGCCGGAGGAAGAAGAGTGGACTCCTCTTGTACAGTTAGCCGGCAGGGTGGGAATAACTACATATTTAGAAGTAGCCGGTACAGCATTTAAGGAAGCGGAGATAAAGGGAATGAAGATGAATAAGGATGGAGTGCTGAATTTAGAGGTAGAGAATAAGTGCAATATGTGGTTAAGGCCTTCGGTTAAATACTGGGTAAAAAGGGGAGAGGAAGAAGTATATAGAGATTCGGCATCCGGATCGGTAATACTGCCCGGTAAGGGACGCGAGTACACAATAGAGCTCAAAGACATAAAAATACAAACGGGTGATGAGATAGTCGCGAGTGTGGACTACGGCGGTGATAAGATATTGGAGGGTGTTAAAAAGGTCGAGTGATACTTCAAGTAATCTCACACAGAGAACACAGAGATAAAAATATATTTTGTTGTTTAAAACTCTTCCCATCCCAAAATTATCTCACACAAAGGCACTAAGAACACAAAGAAAAAAAGGAACTCACTGAGTACACAGAGTTTTTTGTTGATGTTTTAACTAAAACCTAAAACCAAAGACCTAAAACCTAATTTCTCACACAGAGAACACAGAGATAAAAATATATTTTGTTGTTTAAAACTCTTCCCATCCCAAAATTATCTCACACAAAGCTCACAAAGTACACTAAGAAAAGAATGATTTTGCTTAAAACTCAACTCCCAACCCCAAAATCCTAAAGAATAACCACAGAGGACACAGAGAAAAAAGAAAAAACTATATTTATTGTTGTTTAAAAACCCAACCCAACAAACCCAAGGAACTCTACAGACTCAATAAACCAAATTTCACACAAAGAACACGGAGTACACTGAGAAAAAAGATAGAATTGTTTTTTAAACCCTGCCCTCTACCCCAAATATTCACATGTGAAACATCTAGAAAATATAGTTTTTCCCTATCCAACCTTCTAACCTTCTAACATCCTAACTATAAAGAAAGTATTAAGATTTCTTTCCTATTAACAACAGGTTCTTTCCAACCGGGGGTGGAATTAAATTTTCCAATAGACGCAGGGGCGGTACAATTAATTTATCATACAATTTAATATTCGTTTTATTTGTTGTTGTTTTTTTTAGGAGAACAAATACGATATACCATGTTATTATTCCCACTGAATCGAAATATCGAACATCTTCAATTGAAAACCCGCTTTCCCTTATAATATTTATGAGTCCTTTTTTATGGTATCTGCGAAAATGACCTATTTTTTTGTCGAAATTGCTAAAAAGAAATGATAGTGCAGGGGCGAAAATAAGAATATGTCCTCCTTTTTTAATCGTCTTATAGGCATATTTTAATTCTTTTTTATCATCCTCGATATGTTCTAAGACATTTATATAAAGAACAGAATCGAAGAAATTTGTGAATTCCTGATATTTTTCCTCGAAGAATTTGTTGATAGTAGTAATTCTACTGTTTTTTTTGAATTTGTTCGAGAGCAGAGGATACATGTTATTCGAAGGTTCGAACGCGAATATGTTTTTTATTTTTTCTTCGGCAAGGAAATTTGTGAAGTTACCGTTTCCTGCTCCTATTTCCGCGACAGTATCTCCAAGGAAAGGTCTAAATATTTCAATAATCCATTTGTAATAATTCCTGGCAGCAGTTAGATCTTCTAAATCCTTCCCGAAGTATTGTTTTTTATCTTCTTTATTCAAAATTCCCTCATTGTTTTTTTATTAATTTTAGAAAATAGCTTATTTGAATATAGTATTGCGAAAATAGTTGTCAAGCATTCTACTGGGTTTCAGTCAAAATAAAATAACTACATGTCCTACATATGAGAAATAGGTTTTAGGTCCTTGGTATTAGGTTTTAGTTAAAACAACAACAAAAAACTCTGTGTACTCAGTGAGTTCCTTTTTTTCTCTGCGTTCTCTGTGGTTAGATTTAAGTAAATGAGTCAATGAGTATATGGGTGGATGGGTTGACTGTTTTTTACCCATTTACAACATCTCCCTTATACACCCTTTCACTTCTCTGTGGTCTTTGTGTTCTTTGTGGGTCAATTAAGTTTATGTAATAAAATTTTTACAAATGAAAAATTTTAGCGTTCTGCGAAATAAAATTGCAGTCTGCAAAACAATTTTACTTTTATCTTATTGCTATTCAATGTCTTATATTTTGGAACGGTATTTGCATATGATATAAATGGTTCTTTGATAATTTAGCGGACGTTCCAAAGTGGTTAAAAAAATGCTTTAAACCTAAAGGAGGTTTATTATGCGCAAACTTTTATATGTAATGTTGTTAGTCGTACCGGTTTTAGTTTTTGCTGATGTTGGTATTGGTTCCGCAGCTGAAGACGCAGAGTTTGAATTTATTCTTCCATCTGTTGTCGCAGTCGAGCTTGATAATCCTAATATCACCTGGGATTTTAACGCTATAGGTCCTGCAGTTAATCCGAACAATCCCGAATTTCCTCCCGCAGATGTATCAGATTTTCCTCTATACTATGAACCTTCCAGCCCGAGCGCGCGTCCTTATCAAACCGTCGATTATCTTGTCATGTTTGCCGCCGCTGATGTTGATTGGAGATTGAGCGTGATTGGAGACGGAAATCCGAATCCCGCTTGCGGAATTACTATCGATGAGATCGAGTACGCGGCTAACCCACCGGCAGCTTGGACCGCGTTTGGTACTGTTGCGGCAGAAATTGCCAGCGGAACGGGAGTTACAGGCGGATGGGCTTCGTTGGAACAGAACTATAGAGTAGAAATCGATGGCGATGAAGTTAATGGGGGAGCGAATTCGACCTGCACAATAACCTACACCATCCAAACTTTATAATGAGAACCACTTAGAACTGACGTTCTGCTAAGGAGAAAGGGGTGCCAATGAGGCGCCCCTTCTCTTTTCTTGTAATAGCTTGACAATAGAATGGTTTATTTTTATATTATAAAATAAAAGGAGGGTCAAAAATGATATGGTTTTTGTTTTTCTTAATACCGGGTCAACATTCCTCCGTAGAGGTCGGTTTTGTCAATCAGCAGGTTCTCTCTATGGATATCAGTGCAGAAGAGATAGAAATCGGTTTTGTGGACGCGGACGCGTCGCCAATCGAGTTTCCGGGAGTTATCCAGGGGACTATACACGCCAACACTGAATGGGTTTTGTTGTGTTCCGCGAAAGGAGATTTTATATCTAATTCCGGGGGTATGATCCCAATCGAGCGGTTAGCGTGGAGAATAGAGGGAGAGGAATGGGTTGCTTTCGAAATGGGGGAGATGAAGCTTCTTGAAGGTCTTCCCACGGAGGAAAGCGGAAAATCTTTTTCTATAGATTTAAGACTGGATTTAAAATGGAAAGATAACGCGGGGGATTTTCTTACAAATATCGATTTTACATTAATGAAGAAGTAGGAGGATTTACTAAATGTTACATTTGATAATATCTGTATCGTTACTTGTATCTCCTTTGAGAATGGAAGTTAGTTCTTATCCGGGAATAGTTACCAGAGAGGTAACGGTGAAGAACGGAGACGCTTATAATGAGGCGATAGTATCTGTTTATTGTAAGGATTGGGATTTAGATGAAGATGGAAAGATACAGTATCATGATGTAGGGGCTCTCGAGGGTTCATGTTCCGGGTGGATGACAATAAATCCCGCCGAGTTCACTCTGGGTCCGGGAGAGAGGAAGGAAATAAGAATCACTTTGGATATTCCTTCCGAGAGTAAAGGAGGATACTGGAGTGTAGTATTTTTCGAGGGAAAACCGCCGGAGGAAGAAGAGTGGACTCCTCTTGTACAGTTAGCCGGCAGGGTGGGAATAACTACATATTTAGAAGTAGCCGGTACAGCATTTAAGGAAGCGGAGATAAAGGGAATGAAGATGAATAAGGATGGAGTGCTGAATTTAGAGGTAGAGAATAAGTGCAATATGTGGTTAAGGCCTTCGGTTAAATACTGGGTAAAAAGGGGAGAGGAAGAAGTATATAGAGATTCGGTATCCGGATCGGTAATACTGCCCGGTAAGGGACGCGAGTACACAATAGAGCTCAAAGACATAAAAATACAAACAGGTGATGAGATAGTGGCTAGTGTGGATTACGGCGGTGATAAGATACTGGAGGGTGTTAAAAAGGTCGAGTGATTAAAAGATAATGATTTTATTTTTATTGTCGTTTCAATATTATACGAATGTACATCATAATATTTATCAATATGATGAAAATTCTTATTCGGTTACTAATTCCTTATTGGATGCCAGAGGTGCAGAGTGGAACGCGAATATCCTTTTTATGAAGTATCGGGAAGTTTTCGGAGTAAAAAGGTTCCAAGTCAGGTACGATTCTATTTCTTTTAATGAAAATAACAGTAATTATCATGTGGTACTGGGTGATATGAATTATTTAAGGGGAATAGAGGTAGGTTATGGTTATCCTTTAGAAGATTACCAGTTTAACCTGAGAGTAGGAAAGATGAGAGATTTGTCTGCTCACGTTTTTCCTTCTTTTACGCGCAATAACTTTTTTTCCGAGATGGAGCTTTTTATTCCTAATCACAAATTCACGCTTAACTCCCGGTGGGATAATGATAGGGTTTCTAATATGTTGGGTGATGAATTCGATATAGATTTAGGAGATTTGGTGATTTTAAACGATTTGAAAATAGGTTATCTGGAAAGAACCGAATTTGCTGTTAATGAAGATATTATTTATAGAAAAAAGCTTTTTTCCATGCGGTCTTTTTTAAGATATTACAGTGAAGGTTTTGTATCACAAGAGGGTATCGAGTATACAGGAGGAAGATTTAATTGGGGAATAAATCCATCATACAGTTTACCCAACGGTTTGAATGTTTTTTCGGGTTTTTACCAGACAGGGCGGCTGGATAGGAGATTACGAAACCAGGTTCTCGATGGTTTTTCTTACCGTTTTCCCATTAATCTATCGGTTAATTTTACCAATAGTATAGATTGGGGCGGAGATAGAGATGGTGGTTATCGGAATTATTTAAGTCTTAGTTATTATCTGTATAATAGGGGAAAGCTCAATTTTAGATATCGTAACAGTTATTTTGACAGAAGGGATGAGAGTCTTGAATTGGAAGGCATTTTAAACCTTCCGCATTCAAATGTTCTGGAAGCTGCTGTTTCTAAATCGGGAAATTATGGTTGGGAATATTCTCTTGGAACAATTCTTAGAATGGGTTCATCTCTTTCCGGTAATTTTAGATTAAGGCATATGCCTGAACAGGAGAGATTAAATTATAATGCTTTTCTTTCTTTCGGTAGCAGCGGGGGGTTTTCAAGCAGGATGGGTGTTTCAGGTAACACTACGAGTGAGTCGAAAGTTTATACCTTTGAGATTATTAAAAGAGGTTCTATAGAAGAGGTCGGTTTTGGCGCGGTAACAGGATTTATATGGCATGATGAAAATGGTGATGGTAGGAGGCAGAGCGGAGAGCCTCCGCTTGAGGATATAAAAGTCATTCTGGACGGAGACAAGGAAGTTGGTGTAAACAGTAAAGGGCAATACAAATTTGTTCCTATTTCTAAGGGTGCGCATACTGTCAGGCTCGATATAAAAGGAGTCCCAGCCTTTCTGGGGGGCGATAGTTTAGTTAAAAAAGTAAATACCGGATTAATAGATTTCAAGGAAGTAAATTTTCCTATTTTTAGCCTTTCTTCTATTAGAGGAGTTGTTTATTATGATAACAATCATAATTTCAAGAAAGATCCGGATGAGAAAGGTGTCGCGAATATTAAAGTTAGTATAGTTAGAGGTGATTACTCCAGGCATACCTATACAAACTTTTTCGGGGAGTATTCAATTAATAACATAGTCCCAGGGGATTATACTGTCCAGGCTTCCCGTTTTCCTCCGGGATATGATTTAAGTCCGAGAGGGTTTGTTTTATATCTTCAGTTAACCGGCGGTATGAAAAGAGGAAATCTTAATTTTGGAATTGCAAAACCTGTAAAAAAGATTGAGCGGAAAGAATTTTAAAATAGCGGAGGTTATAATGAAAAGAATGTTTTATTTGTTTTTACTAGTGCCTTTTGCGATATACGCGGTTTCTACAACGGCTGTAGGAGTCGATAAAACCACCGCGTTGGTTCCCGTACCGATGGGAATAGTCGATATGGTTTGGATAAATGTTCAAACTAATACTGTTAGCTGGGATTTTAACGGAATCGATAGGAATGATAACAATCCGGCTTTCCCTCCGGTTTCTTTTCCGGAGTACTATGAACCCAGTAAACCCAATAAAAGAAACTATCAGAGGATAAGGTATAGAGTCAGAGGTATTCTCTGGCCGGCAAATGATTGGGAGGTTAGTATTGTGGGCGCGGGAGATCCTTCCCCTGCTTGTGGGATTTTACTTTCCGATATAGAATATGGTGACGGAGCCGCTGGTGTCTGGTCTCCGGTTAGCACCGTACCGCAGGTTCTCGCAAGCGGAAGCGGTGATATAGGTTGGCAGGAAATATATCAGGATTACAGAGTTAAATTGGATGGGGATGAGACAAGTACGGAAGGTTCGAGCACTGAAATAATATATATTATACAGATTCTATAATTGATACCGTTACGAACCCACGGCTTGAATGTTCCAACTGACCAACGTGAATTTTACGATTCTCTTTTTCCCCGTTGACATATTTATAAATCCAAGTAAAATAGAAAGTCTTTTTGATTAAAATTAATAAAATTCGATTCCGGTAAGGAGGTTTCGTTGGCTTTATTAAAACCTTTTAGAGCTTTTAGACCAAAAGTAGAATACGCGAAGAAAGTTTCGTCTCCGCCCTATGATGTGCTTTCGAGAGAAGAAGCGAAGGCTTTGGCGGATAAGAATCCTTTGTGTTTCTTGCATGTCGTTAATGCTGAAATCGATTTTTCTTCTGATATTAGTATTTATGATGATAGAGTTTACCGGAAGAGTAAAGAGAACTTTGAGTGGTTAATCGAAGAAGGATATCTTATCGAAGAGGATAACCCTTCTTTTTACCTATACGAAGAGGATGAAAACGGTCATAGTCAGACTGGTCTTGTATGTCTTGCTTCGGTTGATGAATATGACAGTGGACAAATTCGCACGCATGAATCCACAAGGAAGTTAAAAGTCGATGATAGAACGAAGCATATAAGGACTGTTGGCGCTCATACCGGTCCTATTTTTCTCGCTTATTATGATACAGAAAAGACAGAAGATGTATATGGTGTTTTTAATGAAGTCAAGAACAGAGTTCCGCTTTATAAATTCAAAACAGGTGATAATGTTTTTCATACAATTTGGAAGGTGGATGATGTCGAAACTATAAAAAAATTCCAGGAAATTTTGAGCAGAGTTGAGACTCTTTATATAGCGGACGGGCATCATCGCAGTGAATCGGCTGCAAATATAAGAAAAGAGAAACAAAAAGAAAATCCAAATCATAATGGTTCTGAAGAATACAATTTTTTCCCTGCTGTGGTTTTTCCCCACACCGAATTGAAGATTATGGCATATAACAGGGTAGTTAAGGATCTCAATTCTCTTTCTAAGGAGGAATTTTTCGATAAAGTAAAGGAATATTTTGCCGTTGAGAGTCTCGAAGGCAGATATGATCCGGATACATATCATAATTTTGGTATGTATATCGATGGGAAGTGGTATCACCTTAAAGCCAAAGAAAGTACATTCTCGCCTGATGATCCTTATTATTCGCTCGACGTTTCTGTTCTTCAAAAAAATCTTTTAGATTCTATTTTAGGAATAAAGAATCCCAAAGAAGATGAACGAATCGATTTTGTGGGAGGAATAAGAGGATTAAAAGAATTGGAACGGTTGATCGATTCGGGAGAATTTAAAGTAGCGTTTTCCATGTATCCTACACAAATGGAACAGCTTATCAAAATTTCCGATGATGGTAATAAAATGCCCCCGAAGTCTACATGGTTCGAACCAAAACTAAAATCAGGATTATTCATACATAGGATATAGGTTTAGCCGCAGATGAACGCAGATTTTCAGTGTTCGCATTTTCCAGCCCAACCCTTAGGATTATTTAGTAACAAATTAATATGGATTTACCCAGGTTTTAAAGATTTGTTTTTTTATTTAAAAAAAGAAGATAATGTGTGATGGGCTTTGTGTTCTTTGCGTCTTTGTGTGAGAATATTTTTTTGGGGAGGGGATTCTGTATTCTGACTTCTCAATATAATCTTCGAGCCTTCGTGACTTAGGGGGTTAATCCAATTATTATGTTCTTTCTTATACTTTTTTTCTGTCCTTCTGAAATTCCCGTAATTGCTGAAGAACGACCTATTGTGAGAGGAATTTATCTGGCTCCCGGAGTTTTTTATTCTAAACATAAATTAGATGATTTTTTTAAGATGGTAAATTTAGGGCTCGTTAATGCTGCGGTTCTCGATGTGAAAGACGAGAGAGGAAGAGTTATGATTTCTCTTTATAAGGAATTTATTGGTAAGGCTAAAAATAGAGATATATATTTGATTGCCAGGCAATGTGTTTTCAAGGATGAAGCACTTGCCCTTAAAAATAAGGGAGCTTTGGCTTTAAAAGAATTTTCAGGTAAAATCTGGTTTCAGGATAAATGCGGCTATTGGGTCGATCCTTCTCTTTTGGAAGTTAGAAAGTATAATGTGGAGATTATGAACAGGGCTTTTGGAACCGGATTCGACGAAGTGCAATTCGACTATATACGTTATCCTTCCGGAAGTAAACCGTATAAGAACTGGCAGAACAAATTGGATAATATTGTTAAATTTCTGGATATGGTAAAAGACAATAAACCTCCTGAAAAGAGGGTTTCACTTACTTTTTATGGTTATACTGTGTGGGCTAATGTTCTGGCGAAAGAAGGGCAAAATTTTGAAAAGATGGCTGAGAGAGTCGACGCGGTTTATCCGATGTTGTATCCTTCACATTTTCATGATAATTTTATGAAGGATTCTACCAAGGAATCGAGAACCTATGCTCTGATTTTTAAATCGGTCGAAAAAGCGCGCGAGAGATTACCGGAAAATAGGACAGATATAATCCCTTATCTGCAGGCTTTTACCTGGAGAAGGTCTAAACTTGGCAAGAAGTACGTTTATAATCAGTTAAAAGGAGCTTCGGATGCTCGTTCGGATGGGTTTATATTTTGGAATGCGGGTGGTGATTATGGTTTGGGTTATGAAGAATTAATAGAGTTCGATCTTCAATTTTTCAAAAACAAGTTGATTTATCGTTTATTTCAGGAAAATGACAGTAAAAGAAATAAAGAAAATTCTGGGTGATAAATACTTAAGTAAATCTCGTGGGCAAAGCCTACTGCTCGATGAAAACATTGCCCGGAAAATTTCAGAACTAATTTTTTTTAGTCGCTACAAGAAAATTCTTGAGATAGGGCCGGGTCTCGGAATAATAACAAGATATTTTTTAGAAGGAGATTTCGAGGTTATCGCTATTGAAATAGACAAAGATTTCTATGATTATTTAAAGAATATTGGCGTGAACGTTATCTGCGAAGATTTTCTTAAGATAAAAATAGATTCTTCCTTTCCGGAAGTTGCGGTGGGCGCGCTGCCTTTTTCGGTTTCTGTCCCGATATTGAACAAGATTAAAGATAATAGAAACAAAATAAAAGAATGGGTTTTTGTACTCCAGAGAGAAGTCGCCGAAAGATTTACGGCAAAACCTTCAACAAAAGCATATTCTTCACTTTCTGTATTGTTTAATATTTTATACGATATCAGAATCGAATTTGACATTAAACCCGAAGCTTTTTTTCCTAAACCCGATGTGATTTCAACTGTCATAAAAGGGGTTTTGAAAGAAAAACCAGTAATTGAAGTTGATAAAAATTTCGAGGAATTTTTAAGGAATATTTTTCGTTTCAGAAGAAAGACACTTAGGAATAATCTCTTTGATTATGATATCAGAGAAGTTTCTCTTGATCTACAGAGAAGAGCTGAAACTCTTGAAATAGATGAAATTGTACAGCTTTATCGTGAATGTAAGTCTAATTAGTAAATAGATTCGACGAATCTAAGTCAAATGGTTTTTTTAGGATATAGGATTTGGGATTTAGTAATAAAACAAATAAAAATCTCTGCGATCTCTGTAGCTTTGTGTGAGATAAAGTTTTAAGTTTTGGGTTTCGCGTTTAGTGTTTCGAGTAAAAACAACAAGGAATCTTGTGATAATCCGTGAAATCTCGTGGTTAGAATTGGGGTTGGGTGGTGTGGATTAAAATCTTGATTTTTATTATATTTTTGTTATATTCAATAGACATATTTTTTCAACTTATCCATTTTTAAAAAGGATAAGTTTATAGTTTTAATATAGCAATTGATGTTAGTTAAGGAGGTTTTTTGTTAGATATTAAGAGGGTGTTTTTTAGTGTTTTTTGTATATTTGTTTTTTTCTTCGCTTTTGTAGTTTTTGCAGGGGTTGTAGAAAAAGAAATAACTTTTAACAGGGGAGATATTTCATTTTCTAAGATAGAGGGATACGATGTAGTGAAACTCGAGAGTTGTGGTTCGACAACTATTGATTTAGGTTCACCACAACTTCCCAGGGCATCTTTTTCTCTTTTAATACCTCAGGGTGCGGAAGTTACTAGTGTGGAAATCGTTTCGGTAGACAAAGAGGAAATAACCGGTGAATATGATATATACCCTACGCAGCATCCTCAGCCGTTTTTAAAAGGTAAAGCTTTCCCTTTTGTGGATCAAAACAAGGATATTTACGCTAAAACTACTTTTTATCCCGAAACAATCATTGAAAATCCAAATACAGGGTCGATGGGTGGTTATAGACTTGCCAGTTTACTTGTTTATCCGCTGCAATATATCCCATCTGAAAAGAAATTAATTTTTTATTCCCATATAAAGTTTAGGGTTAATTATGAAGAGAATTTACGTTCATTAAGAACAAAAACTGAAAAACAAAACAAAATATTCAAAGAAAGAGTTAAAAATCTGATTCTTAATCCCGAAGATATAGGGTTTTCCGAACCTTCTATTGGATTAAGCGCAAGTTTAGCATTACCCGAAGATAATATAGAATATGTAATAATAACAGTGGATTCTTTTGCATCGGCTTTTCAGGAACTCGCGGATTGGAAAACAAAAAAGGGTATCCCGGCGAAAGTCGTAACTCTTGATTATATTTATTCGAATTACACAGGCGCGGATAACGCGGAGAGAGTAAGGAATTTTCTTAAGGATGCGAATTCTTCGTGGGGTACCATATGGGTTCTTCTCGGAGGTCAATGTGATTATGAATGGGGACAGGAAATAGTTCCGAGAAGAAATGTCTGGTATAAAAACACATACTTAGGATATTATCCTGATGAAGATACAATTCCTTCAGACCTTTATTTCTCAGACCTTGATGGTGACTGGAACGCGGATGGTGATAATGTATACGGTGAATCCACCGATGATGTCGATTTGTATTCGGATGTGTTTGTGGGAAGGGCCCCCGTTCGAACTGTCAGCCAGGTAGAGATTTTTGTAAATAAGGTTCTCACATACGAAAAAAATCCTCCTTTAGGTTATCAGAAGAAAATATTACTTCCCGCCGCTATTCTATGGAGTTATTATGATGAAAGCCTATCACAGGAAGCGATAGCTAATATAGTGCCCGGAGATTGGCAGGTTTCGAGAATGTACGAAAGAGACGGAAATTTAACCGGGGCGGCTTTTATCGATTCGATGCTCTCAGGCTTCGGTTTTGCTCATCTTGTTGGGCATGGAAATGAAAATGGTATCTATACTTATTATGCCGACGCGTATTTAGATTCCGATGATCTGGATGCTTTAGATAATGGCGATTTACTTGGGGTTCACAATTCTATAGGTTGTATGTGCGGTGCTATCGATTATGTTTCTTACGGTGATTGTTTTGCCGAGCATTATTTGACTCCTTCCACAGGGGGCAGTTATTCAATTATGAATTCGAGATACGGTTGGGGAAGCCCTCCGAACATGGGGCCTTCCGAGCATATAGATACCTGTTTTTATCATGAAATATTTAAGGAGGATTATAATTACCATGATCATATAGGTGTTGCCCACGCTTTTTCGAAGGACGGGTACGTTTCAGAGGTAAGCTGGGGTGGTGTTTGGGCATCGTGTATTTATGAATTAAATCTATTCGGAGACCCTGAAATGCCTCTCTGGACAGATACTCCCGAAGAATTGACAGTCACTCATGATCCGGTAATACCTATTGGAGTAAGCAGTTTTAACGTTAGTGTTACAGATGGTATTTCGGGGGTAGAAGGAGCTTTTGTTTGTTTATATAAAGAAGGAGAAGTGTACGCGAGGGGATACACCGATGCATTCGGTGATATCAATTTAACCTTTTCTCCGGGACTTAATACCTTTGGGATTATGTACTGTACAGTTACTAAAAACAATTATATTCCCTATGAAGAAGATGTAGATGTTATTTCTCCTTCGAGCGCATGGGTTGTATTTGAACAATATACGGTGATGGATGGTTCGGGTAATAACGATGGTAATGTCGATCCCGGTGAAAGTATTGGGTTGCCTTTAACTGTGCATAATGTAGGTCTCGAGGACGCGATTAATGTTACAGGAACTATTCGTACGAGAGACCCTTATGTTACCTTAGTAGATTCTACTGACAGTTTTGGTGATATCTCAGCCGGTGAACTCGCAATTAGTTTAGAAGATTTTAATTTCGATGTATTATCAGAATGTCCGGCAAATCATTCTATTAATTTTGAGCTTATTACAAATGATATAAACGATAATACCTGGAATAGCCGTTTTGCCGTGCCTATATCCACACCTGATATATCACTTAACCCGGATACTTTAGATTTCGATACTGTATTCATAGGCTATCCCGATACTTTGGCCCTTCAGGTTAATAACATCGGTACAGATACTTTGATTATCAATAATATCACATCAGACAATATCTATTATTCTACCGATATTTCCGATTTTAATGTGCCTCCGGGTGAGACTCAGACGGTTGGAGTTATTTTTTCTCCGGCTGCTGAGGTTATATCGACAGGAAATCTCACTATAGAATGTAACGACTTAAACGAACCTATCTTAACAGTTTTCCTTCAGGGTGAAGGACTGGAACCCCCGGATATTATGGTTACACCCGATTCCATAAGCGATAGCGTGTTTTCCGGTGAAACATCTGTGGATACTTTTACCATCCGTAATACGGGTTTAAGTGACCTGATTTTTGATATCAAAATTGATATTAAAGAAACATTATTATCAGAACAAAAAAATAAAAACGAAAAAATCAAAAAACAAAGTGAAATTTTAAATTTGTTAACTCCTGAAATGTCTTCGGTTTTGGAACCCTGTGAAACAGCCGGAGAAATACTTGATTTCACTATCGAAAACCCAAGGAAATTGTTTTCTCCTAGGATGTTCGTGGACGATTTTGAAGATGGTGATTATGATGGCTGGTTAGAAGCGGGGAGTGGGGTAAAAGAAGTTACCAGTACTACAGCGGCTAAGGGAACATATAGCTATCATGAATCTTCTTCTCCTTCTTCACATTATAACGGGATATATCAGGAATTTGATTCGATTCAACCCGGTTATATTAGTTTCTATATACGTTCCGGGTCTACTACAACGTCTGACGCGTACTGTGTTTTTAGAAATAGCGTGGGTGAGAATTTAATATGGTTTTTTGCCAGCCAATATGGTTATCTTTATGTGAATGGTGATGTGGGAGGAGATGACAGTTATTTTTATACCGCTCTGACATGGTATCATATAGAGTTTAAAAATATTGATTTTACAACTAAAACTTTTGATTACTACATTAATGAGGAATTGATTAAAGAGGGAATTCCTTTCCGATATGCAGAGTATGTGGAAGAGATTTCTCGAGTTGATATTTACAATTTTACTTCGGGGTCAGAAGCCTGGTGGGATGAGTTCTTTTTTGCTGTGGATGAATTTTGCTGGGTTGATGTTAATATCTATTCAGATACTATTTCGCCGGGTTTTGGTAATTTAGTTGAAGTGATTTTCGATGCAAAGGGTCTCTATGGTGGCGATTACTTTGCGGATATTATTGTTAACAGTAATGATCCCGATGAATCGGAGATTCTCCTTTCCGCGCATTTGAATGTTACGGGCATTCCGGATATCGATATTCCGGAAGATACGCTGGATTATGGTATTGTTTTCGCCGGGTATTCAAAAGTCGATACTTTAGATGTTTATAATCAAGGTACGGATTCATTGACAGTTTACAATATTGTTGTCGACAATCTCGATTTTACTCTTGATTTTACTAATTTTAAGCTTGGTCCCGGAGAAATTCAAGGAATACCTATAACTTTTACACCGGGTTCGTTGGGTCCAGAAATGGGGACTTTAACAATTGTTTCGGATGACCCGGATGAACCGTTTTTTGAGATATTCCTAAAGGGAGAATGTTGGGAACCCCCGGATATTTCGGTTGACCCAGATTCCTTGAGCGATAGTTTAATAACCGGGGAAAAATCGATTCATACTTTAACGATTTCTAATACAGGAGAAAGTTATCTGAGCTTTGATATCTTTATAGAGAGTTTGACTCCGAGTTTGAAATCCCAGAATATTAGTTTTGAAATTAAAGATTTCGCGGATAGTAAACCATTAGAGACGGATGAAAATTCTGGGACTTTTAATGGTTTTAAAGCAGAGTTTTCTAAGAGGGTTTACAAAAGTAATCTCCCTATGGCGCTTTTTGAAAATATTCTTGTTATGGAAAGAGGTCCGGGTCCGTTTCATTACGATTCAGCTTTGGCTAATCTTGGTTTTTCCAGAACATTGGTGACGGACTGGGATGATTTTTTGATAGAGTTAGAGAGCGGAATTCCCTGGGACTTGGTTATTGTGAATTCTTATGGTAATATACCTCCTGAACAAATTCTTGATTTGCTTGACTCTTTTCAGTCAAATGGTGGTCTTTTAATATATGCAGACTGGGCTATATACGAGTATCCTTCACATTCTTTGCTTACGAGTTTAGGAATAAGTTTTGTTTCGGATTTTACGGAACCTTTAAACTTTTTTGCCGTCACCCCCGAACATTCAATTTTTAATAATCCGAATAATATTGAAAACTTATATTGGACAGATGACCAATATAACAGAGATGGTGAAATTGTAGATATTCTTCCTGGCGCGAGTCAACTGGCTTATTTTGAAGGGTTTCCTGATAATGGAGCTATAGTGCTTAATGCTGAGAGAAACTGTATTTTCAATGCTTTTCAATCGATGAACTTTAACGCTGACGATGATGATGATGGTAAGCTTGATATCGTTGAACTAATAGAGAATGAAATATCATTCTTTTCAATTACTTGGCTTTCAGTTGACCCTGGGTTAGATACCATTTTATCAGGAGAGAGTATAGATATAGAAGTAACCTTTGATGCTGATGGTTTGTATGGTGGTGATTATTACGCGAATATTATAATTAATAGTAATGATCCCGATGAATCGGAAGTTTTTGTGCCTGCTCATTTACACGTGACAGGAGCACCAGATATTACTGTTGCGGAAGATACTGTAGATTATGGTGTTGTTTATCCTGATTTTTCTGCCATAGATACTATAATTATTTCAAATGGAGGAACCGATACTCTTATAGTAAGTGATATTTCGTCAGATAATGAAGATTATACAATCGATACTACCACTTTCGTACTGGTTCCAGAAGAAAGACAGGAAGTGTTAGTTGCTTTTACCCCGACTTCGATGGGTCTTATTACGGGCCTTTTAACCATCGAAAGCAATGATCCTGATAATCCGGCTTTAACGATTTATATGCAGGGAGAATGTTTGGAGCCTCCGGATATTTCGGTCGTACCCGATTCCTTAAGCGATAGTCTGTTTACAGATGAGATATCTACCGATACTTTAATAATTTACAATAACGGTTTAAGTGATTTAATTTTTAATATTGCAATCGATCTAGACAATCTGATGTTGACAGAGTTAGCGCAAAGAAACAAAGTCAAAGAAAGAAGAAAAACAATTGTAAATTCAAATTCAGTAGTCACTAAAGAATCTTTAGTATTGGAACCCTGTGAAACAGCCGGAGAAGTCCATGGTTTTACTATAGAAAATCCGAAAGAATTAGCTTCTCCGAGGATGTTCGAAGACGATTTTGAGGATGGAGATTATGATGGCTGGTTGACAGCGGGAAGTGGTGTAAAAGAAGTTACCAGAACTACAGCTGCTAAGGGAACATATAGTTATCATGAATCTTCTTCTCCTTCTTCACATTATAACGGGGTATATCAGGAGTTTGATTCTATCAGGCCCGGTTACATTAGTTTTTATATACGTTCCGGGTCTACTACAACATCTGATGCGTACTGTGTTTTGCGAAGTTGTGAGGGTGAAGATTTAATATGGTTTTTCGCGAAAGAAAATGGTTGTTTTTATATTAACGGTGATATGGGAGGAGATCAGATCTATCCTTATACTGCTTTAACATGGTATCATATCGAGTTTAAAAATATTGATTTTCAATCCAAAAGTTTTGATTACTATGTTAATAAGGAATTGATTGAAGCGGGAATTCCTTTCCGCGTGGCAGTGTGTTCGGGAGAGTTTTCTCGAGTGGATGTTTATAACTTCACTACGGGGTCAGAAGCCTGGTGGGATGAGTTCTTTTTTGCAGAGAATGAATTTTGCTGGCTCAATGTCGATTATGTTTCCGATACTATTTTGGCGGGTGATAGTACTCTTGTAGAAGTTATTTTCGACGCATCGGATCTGGATGCCGGTAATTATTTTGCCGATCTTATCGTAGGCAGTAATGATCCCTATAAATCGGAAGTTTTTGTTCCCGTGCACTTGTGTGTAATTGGTAGTAGTGGAATCGAAGAAAAAAAGATACCCAAAAATTTCTTTGTTAACCAGAACTATCCCAATCCATTTAATCGGCAAACTGTAATAAAATATGGTTGTCCCAGAAAAGCACATGTTCGCATACTGCTTTTCGATGTGATGGGTAGAGCAGTAAATACGCTTATAGATAAGGAAGTCGAAGCGGGTTATCATGAAATTAAATGGGATGGTAGTAATAAATTTGGTAAAGAACTCCCGAGTGCAGTGTATTTTTACAGAATGCAGGTGGATAAGGATAATTTTATGGCAATAAAAAAGATGATTCTTTTGCAGTAAAAAACATCTAAAAAACAACAAAAAAGGCGGGAATATTTCCGCCTTTTTTTATTGGAGTAATAATTTTTTATTTAATTCTTATTAATTATTCGTTCTTTTTTTAATCCGAGTACAATGGCTCCTTCAACTATAATCCAAATATTAAGTAATAGTATTATTATATTAAGAGTTGATAGAAGTATATCTTTACTGTTAATAAAACGAATTTGATTTATTATAAGAGCGTATGTTGTTATCAAAGCCATAAAAACACACGGTATTCCCGAAATCAGGAATTTTATGCCGCCTTTTCTTTTTAGCCATAATGTAATAAGTAAGAGAGCTAATGCTGCCAGAGTTTGATTTGTTGCCCCGAACATAGGCCAGAGTTTTAAGGCGCCTGCTCCGCTTGCTCCGGTCGCGAAAGCCAGCAGACCAGCTGTTATTACGGCAATAGCCGTAGAGAAATGGCGATTTTGAAAAGTTTTGACCTCTACGAATAGTTCTGATAAAACATATCTTTGAATTCTTGTGGCGGTATCGAGAGTTGTTCCGGCAAAAGATACAACAAACACACCCATAAGCGCGATCGCGAAACTTTTAGGTATTCCACTCGATTGTATCATATTCGCGGCACCAATTACAAAAGCTGAAATTTTTGAGCCGAGACCCTCTGCCGC
>Ga0315548_1001202_pt1 | contig 22325 bp, 19 predicted proteins | sample SalMarSW160110MG_2_FD_202540 | JGI IMG/M metagenome (GOLD analysis project Ga0315548, IMG submission 202540) | Salt marsh sediment microbial communities from the Plum Island Ecosystem LTER, Massachusetts, United States - Salt Marsh Sediment SW1601-110 ...
ACTTCCTCCTCTTCCCCCACGTATCTCCATAAGAATATGCCGAGATACCCCACCACCTCGCCTTGATGATACGCATCCAGAGGAAGAACAGGACGGGGTGTTTTTCACCCCACGGTATCAGCATGCTGTAGTAGGTGGTATTGTAAAGCTCATCGCTTCTCTGGTTCTTGTCCTTGGCCTCTTTTATCTTATCGAGAACGTACTTCCTGATATGGTATATGTTCTGTTGTTTTTTCTCTTCACCGGTGAGTGGCCTTTCCAGATTGTCCAACCTGTCCAGCTCCCCGCTTACTTCCTGAAGCAATCCCTGTAACTGTTCTTCGTTCATCATAATCCAGTATCACCTTCCACAGCAGTGTTTGTATTTCTTTCCGCTCCCGCAGGGGCAGGGCTCATTGCGACCTATCTTCCTGCCGCCCACCTTGGCTTTCTGTTTGCTGCTGGTGCCGCTCCGCCCGGCGACCTGAGCCATCGGGGACGGTGCCTGCGCCGACGGTTCTTTCTTGACAATGACATGATAGATGGTATGAACCACATCATGCTGAATGGTATCAAGCAGCGTCTGAAACTGCCGGTAGCCCTCACGCTTGTAGGCATCCACCGCCCGCGTCTGCCGCAGCGTCTGCCAGCCCGCCTGCTGGCGCATATCCTCCATTGCCGTTAAATGTTCCACCCACAGCTTGTCAATGATGCGCAGCATGACCAGTCGCTCGAGCACCCGCATGTTTTCCGGGCCCATCTCCTTCTCTCTCTCTTCATAAAGCGCCTCCGCCAGCTCGATGAGCCTGCCTTCAATCTGCTTCGGTTTCAATTCCAGCAGCGCATCGGCGGTCAATGCGGGGGGCAGGGGAAAGACCGTGGCCACATCGGCGAGCAGGCCTTCCACATCCCAGCCAACACCGTGCTCATCAGCGATGCGGCTGGCCACCATATTCCCTATCTCATCCCGCACCATGGACAGGATGTTTACTTTAAGGTCGGTGCCGTCCAGGATTTTGCGGCGTTCGGCGTAAATAAGCTCGCGGTGCCGGTTAACGACGTCGTCATACTCGACGAGGTGCTTGCGCATGTCAAAGTGGAAGCCTTCCACCCTGACCTGGGCGCCCTCAATGGAGCGGTTCACCAGCTTGTTCTCAATGGGCATGCTTTCGTCCATGCCCACCCAGTCCATAATGCCTTTAATGCGTTCGCCGCCGAAGCGGCGCACCACGTCATCCTCAAGGGAAACGAAAAAGCGCGAGCTGCCCGGGTCTCCCTGCCGCCCCGACCGGCCCCGGAGCTGGTTATCAATCCGCCGTGCCTCGTGGCGCTCCGTACCGATAACGTGCAGTCCGCCGGCTGATACCACCCGGTCATGTTTCTCTTTCCACTCGGCATCATTCTGGCCGTCCAGGCTCCCCCCGAGCACAATGTCAACGCCCCGGCCGGCCATATTGGTGGCCACGGTAACCGCCCCCGGCTCACCGGCCCGGGTGATGATGTAGGCTTCTTTTTCATGCTGTTTGGCGTTGAGCACCTCGTGGGGAACACCTTTACGTTTTAAAAGGTCGCTCAGCAGTTCCGACTTCTCTATGGAAACGGTGCCGAGCAGCACCGGCCGTCCTTCACGGTACATCTGCTCAATTTCACGCACCACGGCATTGAACTTGCCCCGCTCGTTCTTGTAAATCTGGTCGGGGAAGTCATCCCGGACCATTGGCACGTGGGTGGGGATGACCATCACCTCCAGTCCATATATTTTGTGAAACTCCTCCGCCTCGGTGGCGGCGGTGCCGGTCATGCCGGCCAATTTATCGTACATGCGGAAATAATTCTGGATGGTGATGGTGGCATAGGTCATCGTCTCGCGCTGCACCCTGACTTTCTCCTTCGCCTCAATCGCCTGGTGCAGCCCCTCGGAGTAGCGGCGTCCGAACATCAGCCTTCCGGTAAACTCATCAACGATGATGACCTCGCTGTCCTTGACCACGTATTCACGGTCACGTTTGAAGAGCACGTGGGCCTTCAGGGCGTTGTCCAGAAAACGGGTGAAAACGTAGTTGGCCGGGTCATAGAGGTTCGACGACTTCAGCAATCCTTCCCGTTTTAACATTGACTCCACGGTGCTGATGCCGGCGTCGGTCAGATTGACGTTCTTCTCCTTTTCATCAACGACGTAGTCCGCCTCCGGTTTCAACCGGGGGATAAGACGGGCAAACACGTTATATATCTGGCCGGATTCCTCCGCGGGGCCGCTGATAATCAGCGGGGTGCGGGCTTCATCGACGAGCAGGTTGTCCACCTCATCAACGATAGCGTAGTGCAGCGGGCGCTGCACGCACTGGGACAGGTCCACCACCATATTATCGCGCAGGTAGTCAAAGCCAAACTCGCTGCTCGTCCCGTAGGTGATGTCAGCCTCATAGGCCTCTTTGCGGGGAACGGGACGAAAATGCCGCCAGCGGCTGTCCCCCGAGTCGTATTCCGGGTCATAAAGTCGCGATGGCTGGTGTTCGTCCGGCGTCTGCTGCGGGTAGATGCTGGCCACCTTCAATCCCAGCCGGTGATAAATCGGCCCCATCCAGTACGGGTCGCGCCGTGACAGGTAGTCGTTCACCGTCACCAGGTGGCAGCCTCCGCCGGCCAGCGCATTCAGGTAAAGGGGCAGGGTGGCCACCAGCGTTTTTCCTTCGCCGGTCTTCATCTCGGCGATTTTACCCTGATGCAGGACAATGCCCCCCATTAACTGGACATCAAAGTGGCGCTGGCCAATGGTTCTCTTGGCCGCCTCGCGCACGGCGGCAAAAGCCTCGGGCAGAAGCTGGTCAAGTGCCTCACCGTCCTTAAGCCGTGCCCGGAACTCATCCGTCCTGGCCCGCAGTTCGGCGTCGCCCAGCTTCTCAAACTCAGGCTCAAGCTGATTTATCTGCTCGACAATCGGCTGGAGCTTTTTCAGCTGCTTCTCGTTGGAGTCGACCAGGCTGCCCAGCCACTTAAGCATCCTCTTCCTCCCTGATGAGAGCTCTGGCTTTCTCCGCCACATCCTCCCAGACCAGAATGACAACCTCACCCATGCCATCAACGGCAAAGGCGTGCACGGAAGGGGCGGCATTCGCCTTTAACAGACACGGTATGCCATTGCTCTCCAGAAAGCTTTTGATTATCCGGGCTTCGGCCTCGCTGGCTGCCCGGTAGATTTCCGCCATCTTTTTCTGTTTTGTCACCACTGCTCACTCAAACATAGCACCTATGGAAAGCCCGGTATGAATGCGGTGAATGGCCTCGCCGAGCAGTGGCGCCATGGAGAGAACGGTGATTTTACCCAGTTTTTTCTCGCCTTTCACCGGCACGGTATTGGTCACCACCACTTCCTTCACCGGGCAGGAGTCAATTTTCTTCATGGCTGGCCCGGAAAGAATGGGGTGAGTACAGCAGGCGTATACATCCTTGGCACCGTTCTCAATCAGCGTCTCAACAACATTGACCAGAGACCCCGCCGTATCTATCTCGTCATCCACGGTGAGCGCGGTCATGCCCTCCACTTCACCGATGACGTTCAGTGTCTCCGCCTGGTCAACGTTACCGACGCGCCGCTTCTCCATAATGGCCAGCGGAGCGTTGAGCTTCTCGGCAAGGTCCCGTGCCCGCTTGGTGATGCCGATATCGGTGGCCACCACCACCAGGTGGTTGAAATTCCTGCCCTTGAAATAGTTGGCCAGCAGGTTCAAGGCGGTGAGCTCATCCACCGGGATACTGAAGAAACCCTGAATCTGCGCCGCATGCAGGTCAACCGTCAGCAGCCTATCCGCCCCGGCCACGGTCAGCAGGTCAGCAATAAGCCTCGCGGTGATGGGGACGCGAGGCTGGTCTTTCTTATCGGTACGGCCATATCCATAGTACGGCACGACCGCGGTAATCCGCTTGGCTGACGCCCGTTTGAGGGCATCAATCATAATCAGCAGCTCAACGAGGTTGTTGTTGACCGGTGAGCACAGCGGCTGGATGACAAAGGTATCACGCTCACGAACGTTCTCAAGGATGCGGACAAAGATGTTCTCGTTGCTGAACTGGAATACCTCGTTCTTTCCCAGAGGTATGCCAAGATAATCGACCACCTCCTTGGCCAGTTCCGGGTGGGCATTGCCCGTGAATACCTTTAGTTCATCCATCGGTGCCTGTCTCCTTTAGCCACAGCGTTTAGTACATATAAATTATAGCACGATTAACCGCTTACCTCACTACCTTAAGTTTCGACCGCTCTGCACTTGACAACGCGCACCTCGCCCTTTTATAATAAAAGAAACCCCCCAGCAAAAACTTGACATCCGACGTTATTTCTGTATATAAAGTACGAGAGCATTCCCCATATAAGCGGTGTCATCTGTTGTCAAGGTCCGACCTCAATAAACATGCTGCCAAGAAAAGCGAAGGTTTTTCTTGATTGCTTTAAAATTTGGTTTCCTGTATGTCAAAGTATATCTTTGTAACTGGTGGTGTAGTTAGTTCCGTTGGCAAGGGTGTAACCGTCGCTTCCATGGGCACCATTCTGAAGAGTCGCAAGTTCAGAGTCACGGCCCAGAAACTTGACCCCTATCTCAACGTCGACCCGGGCACAATGTCCCCTTACCAGCACGGTGAGGTATTTGTCACCCGGGACGGCGCGGAGACCGACCTGGACCTGGGCAACTACGAACGCTTCATTGACGTTGATGTGACCCAGGAGTCAAACGTCACTTCAGGGCAGATCTACAGCGCGGTTATTTCCCGGGAGCGGCGGGGGGACTTTCTTGGCGGCACAATCCAGGTTGTCCCTCACGTCACCTCGGAAATAAAGTCGCGCTTCCGGAAACTGGCGGAAAAGACCGGCGCCGATGTTATCCTAATTGAGGTCGGCGGCACGGTGGGCGATATTGAAGGTCAGCCTTTTCTGGAGGCCATCAGGCAGATGAGAAAAGACGTCGGCCGGGACAACGTGTTTTACGTCCACGTTACCCTGCTTCCCTATCTGAACTCGACCAGGGAACTGAAGACCAAGCCAACCCAGCACAGCGTCAATGAACTGCGCCGCATTGGTATTCAGCCTGATATCATCATCTGCCGCAGCGACCTTCCCATTCCGGAGAGCATCCGGGACAAAATCTCCCTCTTCTGCGACGTGGAAAGAGAAGCTGTCATCCCCCTTCCCACCGTCTCCACCATTTATGAGATACCGCTACTGCTGGAGGAGGCCGGGCTGGGCCGATTGCTCACCCGGAAGCTCCATCTTCCGGCCAAAAGGGCAAACTTGACGGAGTGGCGGGACCTGGTGGAAAGGCTCAAGACATCTCATGAACCGGTGAATATCGCGCTGGTCGGCAAATACGTTGAATTAACCGATGCCTACTTCTCGGTGCGTGAGGCACTGTGCCATGCCGCACTGTACCACAACCGGCAGTTAAACCTCTCCTGGGTGCACTCAGAAGACCTGGAACGCGACGGCTGCGATTCGCTGCTCAGGTCGGCGCAGGGCATCGTCGTTCCGGGCGGCTTCGGCATCCGGGGCATTGAAGGCATGGTCAAAGCCGCTAACTACGCCCGGACCAATAAAATCCCCTACCTTGGCCTGTGTCTGGGGCTGCATGTAATGGTCATTGAATTTGCCCGCCATGTCCTGAGATCAAAGAGACCAAATTCCACCGAGTTCGACCCCGAGACACCCTATCCGGTGATTGATTTCCTGCCGGAACAGAAGAAGATGCGCCAGAAGGGGGGCACCATGCGGCTGGGCAATTACCCCTGCAACTTAGTCCCCGGCACCCATGCCGCGCTGGCTTATGGCCAGAGGCTGGTTCACGAGCGCCACCGGCATCGCTATGAGTTCAACAATGAATTTCGCACCACGTTGGAGAAAGCGGGCATGGTTTACAGCGGCCTCTCTCCGGATGACCGTCTGGTGGAAATCTGTGAGCTCTCCAATCACCCCTGGATGGTAAGCTGCCAGTTTCACCCTGAGTTTGGTTCCCGGCCCAGCCGTCCCCACCCCCTTTTCCGCGACTTCATCGGCGTGGCCAAGGACGTACTGCGCGAAGGCGCACAACCACCATTACCTCTGGCGGCTGAACAGTGAGGACACAATGCGCTTCTTTACGACGCAACAACCGTTAACCGGCGACCCATCAGCCACACAACGCTTTTTCAGGATATCCAGCGATAACGATTCCCTTATCGAGAAGAAAAGGGGCATGTAGTGAGGTGATACCATGAATATTGAAGAACTGGAAGGCAAAACGAAGACCGAGCTGCTGACCATGGCCAAAGAGAAGGGCATCGCCAAGGCCGAGACCCTGAACAAACCGGACCTGGTTCTGCAATTGCTTCAGTCAGATGTGGAAGGGGAAGGCCACGTGTTCTGCCAGGGTATCCTTGATGTCATGAGCGACGGCTACGGCTTTCTCAGACGGGATACGCTGCTGCCCGACCATGCCGATGTCTATGTTTCCCCATCGCAGATTCGCCGCTTTGGCCTGCGCAATGGCGATATGATTGCCGGGCAGGGCAGACCACCAAAAAGCAATGAGAAATATTACAGCCTCCTGCAGATAATGGCCATTAATAATATCGACCCGGAACAGTCCAGAGACCGCCCTCACTTCGGTTCACTCACCCCCACCTTCCCTGACAAACTTATTAACCTGGAACATTCACCCGGTGAGCTTTCCACCCGTTTGCTCAATATGATTGCACCCATCGGCCGGGGGCAGAGAGGCCTGATTGTCTCCCCGCCCAAGGCAGGAAAGACGATGCTGCTCAAAGCCATTGCCAATGCCACCGCGACCAACTACAGCGATATTCATTTGCTCGTCTGCCTCATCGGGGAGCGACCCGAGGAAGTCACCGACATGAAACGCTCGATCAAAGGAGAGGTAATCGGCGCCACCTTCGACGAGCTGGTGGAGAACCAGACCCGCGTCGCCGAGCTGGCTCTGGAGAGGGCCAAGCGCATCGTGGAAAGCGGAAAGGACGTGTTCATTCTCCTCGACGGCATCACCCGCCTCACCCGCGCCTACAACCTGGCGATGCCTTCAAGCGGCCGTACCCTTTCCGGCGGCATTGACCCGGTGGCGCTTCACCCCGCCAAGCGCTTCTTCGGCGCCGCCCGCAACACCGCCGAGGGCGGCAGCATGACCATCATCGCCACCTGCCTTATTGACACCGGCAGCCGCATGGACGACCTCATCTATGAAGAATTCAAGGGCACCGGCAATATGGAGCTCCACCTCGACCGGCGGCTATCAGAACGCCGCATCTTCCCGGCTATGGACATACAGCGCAGCGGCACACGCCGGGAGGAACTTCTCATTGATGAAAACAGCCTGAGCAAGATATGGCTGCTGCGGCGCATGGTAGGCATGATTGCCTCGGACTCACCAAACTTCGTAGAAGGCACAGACCGTGTCCTTGACCGCATGCGCAAAACGAAGACCAACGCTGAATTTCTGGATGGCCTGAACAAGGAGATGTAAATTGCCCCGCCATCATGGTGCGATTGACCCCGGAGGCGATATTCTCCGGTACTCCAATGCTGAGCAGCCTGAGAGAGCTGGCAGATGAATGATAACAGTACCAGCCACCGAAGGAGACTCTCCCCCAGTATCATGGCCGGTCTATTCGTGGCGTTTTTTTTCGGCATTTCACTGTTCATCCGGGCCTATTTCCCACACGAACAGATCTTCAGTGGTGAATGGATTAAGTTTTCCAGCGTTGACGCCTACTTCCACATGCGATTAATAGACAGCCTGGTACATAATTTCCCCAGCCTCATCGATTTTGACCCGTACCTGCTCTACCCCTTCGGCATGAATCTGGACAACATCCATTTCTTCGACTGGCTTCTGGCCGGTATAATCTGGGTCTTCGGCCTCGGCTCACCAAGCCAGCATACTGTTGACATCATCGCGGTATATTTCCCCGCGGTACTCGCCGCGCTCACCGTTATCCCGGTTTACTTCATCGGCAAGGAGTTATTCGGGCGCTGGGCAGGGGTGATTTCCGCCGGTCTTATCGCCACATTGCCCGGGGAATACGTGGGGCGGTCAATTCTAGGCTTTACCGACCATCACGTTGCCGAGACGCTGTTCATCACCATCACCATGATGTTCCTTATCATGGCGGTCAAGCGGGCAAAGGAAAGCGCCCTGACGGTTCAGCATCTCCGGAACCGGGACTGGAAAGTAATCCGCAAGCCTCTCATCTACAGTTCACTCGCCGGTCTCTCCCTGGGGATATACCTGGTAACCTGGATTGGCGGGCTGCTCTTTGTCTTCATCATCCTTCTCTACTTATTCATCCAGTTCATCATAGACCACCTGAAGCGAGACAGCACTGCTTACCTCTTACCGGCAGGCATAATCACGTTCTTTATGGCCTTGATAATCTACGTGATATTCACCGGCGGCACGTTCACCCTCAATCCCTCCAGCGTGATACCCTGGCTCGCTCTGCTCGTGGCGGCGGCTCTCCCCATCGTCCTGCACTTAATCTCGGCAAAATACGCAAGCAAGAAAATAAGGCCATACTGGTACCCGGTAACCATCTTTGGTACAGGCCTTATATCAATTGCCATTATTGCCCTGGTTGCCCCGTATTACATTCGCTACGCGTTTGATATTTTCAATCCCTTCGGCGTGCGCACCATAATAGAGATGCAGTCGATACTTGCGCCGAGAGGTGAATTCACCTTTGAACTTGTCTGGGGTAACTTCGGCACCGCGTTCTTCCTTACCTTTATATTCATACTCTATTTCGCTATTTACTACATATTGCGCATTTTCATTGGCGAGCGAGTTTCTGAATTTAAAATAGGCAGCATCACCGTATTTCCCGATTCATTCACCGCGGGAAAAAACATCCTGCTGATATGGAGCCTGGTAATATTGCTGGCAACCATTGGCCAGCGTCGTTTTGCCTACTATCTGGCCGTCAATGTAGCCTTGCTGGCTGGTTTTCTATCCTGGCGATTCTTTGAGATAAATCGAGACATCCATCCTGTAATCAAATATGTTAACCTTATTGCGGCCATCGCCGCGATACTCTTGCTCATTTTATTTGCTGATATCAACCCGGCACTAATAGCGATACTGGTATCCCTGCTCATCGCCTATTCATTCTGGCAATTTTCCCAGATTCTGGGCATTTCAAGATTTACGAACCCCAGACCTGAAACGCAGAAAAGGAGCAAGCATAGAGAAAGGTCACCGGCAAGATTGGCGCCGGCCCTGTACTACGCAAACATCGCCGTGGTGATAATCATTTTATTCTTCCTGGTCTTTTTCCCCAACATTAAGCCGGCAGTGTACACTGCCTCCCGGGCGCAGTATACCCCGTCCGACGCCTGGGCACGCTCTCTCGACTGGATGAGGGAAAATACACCGGCGCCTTTTGGCGACTCGAATTTTTACTATGAGCTCTATGAGGCTCCCCGGTCCGGTGAGCAATATGATTATCCTGATTCGTCTTATGCCGTCATGGCCTGGGTTGACTACGGTTACTGGATAGCCCGTATTGCCCAGCGGCCGGTTAACCTAACCCCTGGTCCCGGGGGATTCTACGTGGCCAGGTTCTTCCTTTCCCAGGATGAAGAATCATCTCAAGAGGTAGAGTGGGAAACGAGTTGGGAACAGGAAACCATCCCGGAGAGCAGTCTAATCGATAAACTGGGTGCCAGATATATCATGCTTGACGAGATGACCACAACCAGCAAGTTCTGGGCACTGGTCAACTGGTCCAAAGAGGAGAATACGAAATATTTCGATAACTATTTGTTGCCCCAGGAAGAAGGTAAATTTGTCGGGGCAACCCTGTTTCACCCGGAATATTACCGTTCCCTGGCGGTCAGGCTGTATAACTTCGATGGAAAGGCGGTGACGCCGATTGAGACGGTGGTCATCTCCTACGAAGAAAAGCCATTCCAGGAAGGTGGTACGGTAAAGGTAGTCAGCAGCATCGAGTTTTTCCCCAGTTATGAAGAGGCAAACAACTACATAGCGAGTCAGAAATCAGGACAGTTCCAGGTCGTCGGCGACTCGCCATATGTCAGCCCGGTGCCTCTCGAAGAATTGAAGCACTACCAGCTGATTTATCACTCCCCGGAGTCCACATATCAGGCCGGTGTGGGCAGTGTGCCCTCGGTAAAAATATTCGAATACGTTAAATAAAAATCGCCTTTGAAACCTATTTTCACTTGACAAAAATGGTGAAAAATCCAATTATTAGGGATGGAGGCGGAGGCTATTTTACATGCAGATAAGGAAGGCTTACCGAGAGGTCAATCCCGAACTGCTCTACGCAGAGATAAGAGATTTTGTCCTGAAGCAGGGAGTCAGTCTGGGCGAGGAAAAGATGGAAACGTACGCCCTGCCCAGCGATACTTCCTCGTTTATAACTCGAGGTACTCTTTCTTTCAAGGCCCGGGGTGACGCTGGCCAAGAAAGGGAATGCCTGCGGGCCCACGTGGTTGGCTCAGTCAAAACGGAAACCAAGTTAATGCTGGACGGCGATGATAAGCTCTTCCCGCCGGAGAAATTGTCATCATTGCAGGAGGACCTGGACTTTATTTTCGGGTCATACGAGGTAAAGTAAAGGGTCATAACCCCGAGGCGAGCCGGTACATGTTCTCGTAGGCCTTGCCAAAATCGGGGTTATCTTTTTCCAGCCCGCTTCTCAGCCTTTTCATCTGCCGGATAAATGCGTCCCGGTCCTTATTTTTCACCATTTCCGCCCACTCCGCCACCTTTCCCTGGAGCAGCGCCTCAATGTCCGAAACGCCGGGCAGATTCATCTGAATGGAAGCATAAAGCTCCGGGTTCTCCGAGATAACGCTCTCCACCAGGGTCAGCAATACCTTGTAGGTAATGCCACCGAGCGTCGCTGGCCGTGCGACCTTGTTCGAGCTGAGGAGGGTATCGGCAGCCACCACGGCAATGAAATGGGAAAGCCCGAGAATGACCGTCATTTTATCATCGTGCTCTTCGGGCGTCATCAGGCTGACGATGGCTCCCCTTGCTTCCAGATAATCCCTCACTTTCCCGGCAAGGGTTCTTTCCTCATCACTGGTTGGAGTTAATACAAAATTCTGGCCGGCGACCCCCTGCGCCCCCGGGCCAAAGAGGGGGTGCGTCCCCAGCACCAGCCTGGTCTTCAGGTGCCGGTGCATGGCGGCCACGGGCATGACCTTTACCGAGGTGACGTCAACCACCACCTGCTCCGGCCGGATATACGGGGCCAGCTCGATAACAACGCCCTCAAAAGTATCTATCGGCACCGAGAGCAATACGACTTCGGCGTCTTTGACCGCCTCCGTATTTGAGGCAGCGTCAACGCCAAGCTCCTGTTTGGCGGCCATGACCTTGCTCCCGGTTCGGCCGCTGATTATTACCTGGTTGCCCTCGGCCAGTAAATGGCGGGCAAACCACCGCCCCATTTTCCCCGACCCACCGATTATAGCAACCTTCACGCAGGCACCTCACAGTCCTCTCTTCGCCTTCGGATACGAGCCCAGCACCTTGAGGAAAATCGACAGTTTCTCCACATTCTTCAGCGCTTCGCGGGCGGCGGCGTCCTCACGGTGACCATCAAAATCGAGATAGAAATTGTACTGCCAGGGCTTCTGCCGCGTTGGCCTGGACTCCAGCTTGCTCAGATTCAGGTTGCGACGGGAAAACTCGCCGAGGGCTTCATAGAGTGCGCCCGGCCGGTCCTTGGTCGAAAAAACAATCGATGTCTTGTCATTCCCGCTTGGTGGCGAGTCTTTTCTGGCCAGGATGAAGAACCGGGTAAAATTGTTCGGGTTGTCCTCTATCTCTCTGGCGATTATCTTCATGCCGTAGATTTCCGCAGCCCGGCCGCTGGCGACGGCGGCGCTGTCCGTTAACCCCTGCTCTTTTATCATCTTGACGCTGCCCGCGGTATCATAGCTGGGAATCAGCGTCGCGTTCAGGTGTTTCAGAAAACTGTGGCACTGTCCCAGCGCCTGAGGATGAGAGTAGACCTTCTTCACCGTATCCAGGCTGGCATCAGGGCCAGCGATGAGACAGTGGATGACTCTCAGTTCAATCTCACCGCATACACGCAGACCGGACTCCAGCATAAGGTCGTAGGACCGGCTGATGCTCCCTTCCAGCGAGTTTTCCACCGGTATCACGCCAAACTGCACCCCTTCTTTCTCAACCGACTTGAAGACCTCTTCCAGCGTCTCCCGGGGCCAGCTCTCTATTGACGTGCCGAAGATTTGAAAGGCAGCTTCCTCGCTGTAGGCGCCCGCCTCGCCCTGAAAGGCAACCGTGACGCCCTCTTTGTTTTTACAGGCAGAGATGATGCGCTCATAGATGCTTTTTAAATCTTCCCGGTTGATGTCGATACCCTTTTCTTGAGCGACGCGTTTAACATTTTCCAGAACCCTCTTTTCTCGTTCCCGGTCCTCAATCAAGCGGCCCTTTTCCCGCTTGCCTATGCCTATCTCCTCGGCAATGCGTACCCGCTCGCCAATAAGCTCCATAATTCTGGCATCAACGTCATCAATCTGCTTCCGTAACTCTTCCAGGTTCATGATAGCACCCTCGGCATAAGTCCTGCCTGCAGGACGAAGTCGCATATGATAACCGCCATCATCGCTTCCACCGCCGGCACCGCCCGGGGAACGATGCAGGTATCATGTCGGCCGGTCACGGTGAGGCTGGCCTTGGCCATCTTCTGGATATCCACCGTCTCCTGGCTTCTGGCGATGGAAGCGGTGGGCTTGACGGCGACCCTGACCACTACCGGCATGCCGGTGCTGATGCCGCCGAGCACCCCGCCGGCGTTGTTGGTCCGGGTAACGATGCGGCCATCTTTGATATCATAAAGGTCGTTGTTTTCCGAACCTTTCATGTCAGACACGGCAAAGCCGGCACCGAACTCCACTCCCTTGACCGCCGGAATGGCGAACAGGGCTTCGGCCAGTTCCCCGTCGAAGTTATCGAAGACGGGCTCGCCCAGCCCGACAGGCACATTAAGGGCGATGCCCTCGATAATCCCGCCCAGGCTGTCCTTTTCTTCCCTCGCCTTCTCAATCAATCGGGCCATCTTCTCGGCAGCCTCCCGGTCGGCACACCACAGCGGGTTCTTTCGGGCGCTTTCCCTGATAGCGGTCAACTCCTGCGCTCTGGCCTTGATGCCGCCGATTTCAACGGTATGGGCGAAGACCTCTATGCCCAGGCGACCGATTAACTTTTTAGCGATGGCCCCGACCATAACGTAGGCCAGAGTTATCCTCCCCGAAAACCGGCCCCCGCCACGGAAATCGTTAAATCCGCCGTACTTGACGAAGGCAGTGTAGTCGGCATGGCCGGGACGCAGGGCAAACCGATTTTTCCTATAGACGCCGGAGTCTACGTCTTTATTCCAGGAGAGCAGGCAGATGGGCGCACCGGTGGTATGCCCGTCATAGACGCCGGAGATTATCTCCACCTTGTCCGGCTCCCAGCGCTCCGTGGTGCCGGCGGCGCCGGGCCGTCTCCTCTCCACCTCCGGCTGGATATCCGCCTCGCTGAGCGGCAGCCCCGCCGGACAGCCATCAACCACGGCACCCATGCAGTCGCCGTGGCTCTCGCCGAAGCCAGTGACGATGAAAATCTTTCCCAGAGTGTTACCCATCTATCTTCAGCCTTCCTCCAATGCTCCCTAGTATATCCCAGAATTCCGGAAATGTCTTGTCGACGCATTCCGCATTATTTATAACGGTGTTTCCCGCCAGCGTGCCCGGGATGCTGAAGGCCATGGCGATACGGTGGTCGTTGTGGCTGTCAATGACCGCGCTTTTCAGCTTCGAGCCCGTGATGAAGAGCCTGTCTTTTTCCTCGGCGACCTTCACCCCCATCTTTTTTAGCCCCTCCCTGACGGCGGCCACGCGGTTCGATTCTTTTAGCCTCGCCCGGCTTATACCGGCAAGCTCGCTCGTTCCCTCGGCCACCGCCGCCAGAACCGCCATTGTAGGAAGAAGGTCGATGCAGTCGGACAGGTCGGCCCGCAGCGCCTTCAGCTTTGAACCCCTGACCCTGATGGCTCTGGGCGATACCTCAACGTCCGCGCCCATCTGCCTCAGGAGTTCCAGCATTATTTTATCGCTCTGCAGGCTATCCGGGTTCAGGTTCTCCACCACTATCCCCTCCGAGACCGCCCCCAGCGCCAGAAAGTACGAGGCTGACGACCAGTCCCCCTCCACTTCATACTTTGCCGGCCGATATGCCTGTTCTGCCGTATAAAAATCGTCCATCTTTGCCGAAACGTGCACCTTCACGCCGAACTTTGCCATACATTCAAGGGTCATGGCGACATATGGCTTTGATTCCAGAGGCGTGGTCAGCCTTATTCGTATCCCTTTCTCGGCACACGGCGAGACCAGCAGCAGCGCCGAGACGAACTGGGAGCTGACGTCGCCGGGCAGCTCGGTCTCCCCGCCTCTCAACCTCCCCCCGCTGACCACCACCGGCGCCACGCCATTATTCGAAGAGCAGTCCACACCCAGCTGCCGCAGTGCCCTCACCAGCGGTTCCACTGGCCTTCTGGCCAGCGAGGCGCCCGCTGTCAAACGACACTTTCCCGGAACAATCGAGCCGATGGCAGTCATGAACCGCAGCGTCGCCGCCGAATCGCCGCAGTAGAGGTCGGCCTCAGGCTGGCGAAGATTGCCACCGCTGACCCGCCAGAGGTCTTTCGCCCGCGCAAAGCCCACGCCGAGGCTTCCCAGCACCCTGACCGATGCTTCCGTATCATCCGCGCATAAAGGGTGTACCACTTCGCTATCCCCATGAGCCAGCGCCGCGCACATCAGCCCTCTGATGGTATAGCTCTTGGACGGGGGAGCGGTCACCCTCCCTCTTATCTCGCTTTTCTCAATGGTCGCTTTCATACTCTCTCAGTCCGGTTACTATCCGCTCGACCACCTCGGCCACTTCCAGTTCGGAGGTGTCCACCGTTATATCAGCCGCCCGTTCATAGAACGGTTTTCTGAACTCCAGGAGCGCTTCAACCTTCGAAGCCTTATTTTCTGTCACCAGCAGCGGCCTTTCATTCTTATCAGACGATGTCCTCCTGAGAATCGCCTCAGGCGACGCTGTGAGATGGACAATCACGCTGTGCTTCCTCAGCCGGTCGATGTTTATCTGGTTCAGGACAACGCCGCCGCCGCAGGCAATCACCGCGTTTTCCTTTTCCGCCGCCTCTCCGGTTGCCTCAACCTCAAGCTCGCGGAAGGCGATTTCTCCCTCCTGCTCAAAAATTCCGGGGATGGCCTTTCCCGCCTTCTGCTCTATAAGCGCGTCCAGCTCGATGAACGTCTTGTCCAGCTTCCCGGCCAGCAATCTGCCCACCGCCGTCTTTCCCGTCCCCATAAAACCGATGAGAGCAATATTACTTTTCACTGGCTAAAGCCTTTACCGCTGCCTGTTTCATGATTTCAAACGGCGCTTCCCGGCCGGTCCATTTCTCAAAAGCCAGCGCGCCCTGCCAGACGAGCATATCCAGCCCGTCAATGGCCCGGGCACCGGCCGCCTTCGCCTCCCGGAGCAGCCTTGTTTCCCGCGGGTTGTACACGATATCGAAAACGGTCATACCCGGTTTGAGCAGACCGGCAGGCACCGGGGTCTGGCCGACATCGGGAACCATGCCCACGCTGGTGGTATTGACCAGAACGTCAGCCCCATCAAGTGCCTCGGCTAGATTGCCCTCGCTCGATTCCATAGCCTTCAGACTCTTACCATAGAGTTGCGCAATCTGTGATGCCAGCCCTCCCGCCTTAGAGGCCGTGCGGTTCAGGATAACCAGCCTGGCGCCGGCCCTGGCAAGGATAAAAGCGATTCCCTTCGCGGCGCCACCGGCGCCAAGTATGACGATTTTTTTACCCTCCGGCTCAATACCTCTCGAACGCAGCGTCTGCAGAAAGCCCGGAGCATCGGTATTGCAGCCGATGAGCACGCCGTTATCATTGACGATGGTGTTCACCGCCCCCATCCCCTCCGCCAGCGGGTCCAGTTTATCCAGAAGCGGAATTACGTCCACCTTGTGCGGTATGGTCACATTCAGACCAACTATATTCAATGCCCGCATGCCGGCGATGGCATTTTGTAATTCCTCCCGCCGCACGCGAAACGGCAGGTAGATATAGTCGAGGCCAAGAGTTTCGAAGGCAGCGTTGTGCATCGCCGGCGACATGGTATGCTCTATGGGGTCGCCGATTATCCCGCAGACCCTTGTTCTACCGGTTAAGAAGCTCATCCTTTCACCATTTGGTATATTTGACGCATGGCGCCTGCCGTTAACTGCCCTGAAGCCGCCTCCGCGCCCGTTTCAATGGAAGCATAGATAAACTCGCCGCCAACGAGCGGACAGAGAAGGCGGCTCGCCAGGCCGAGCGGGCCCATGGCAAACGAGACAACCTTTTCTCCAGGGAATTCTTGAATCAGCCGCAGGGTACTCACGTTGTCCTCGAACTTCCGGGCGGTGGCGGCCACCTTGCAGATGTCGGCCCCGGCGGCAAGCTGCTTCTGCACCAGCGCCTTCATCACATCGAGCGAGGGCGTCTTTTCCGTATCGTGATGGGAAATCAGGCATTTCGCCCGCCTTTTAATCCCTGCCACAACATCATTGAGGCTTTTCGTGCTGAGCTCAACATCGATTATCTCCGCACCCAGCTCCAGGGCGCTTAGAAGCTCGGCAGTCCTCTCTTCCTCACCACCCCGCCACATTCCCCCTTCATCCGGCTTCCGGTTGCAGGCAATCCATGGTTTCCTGAGCTGCCCGGTCAGCTCCCTCCATTCAGAGCCGATTAAATCAATTCGCACCTCATAGAAATCAACCAGCGGCGCAACACGCCTGATGGCTCCGAGGTCGCCATTGACTATGGAGGCACAGATTCTGGGCCTATTCATTTTCCGCTAAAACCTCCTCGACCAGCGATGGAGCAACGTCATCGGCGACAACGGCATTTCCGATTGACCTGAGCAGGACGAACCTGGCCTTTCCCTCCCGCACTTTTTTGTCATGCTGCATCGCCTGCATTATCTCCTCAACTCCAAGGTCGGGCATCTCCACGGGCAGGCCGGCCTTTATAATTAATCTTTTTAGCCTTTCCGCTTCATTCCCGTCAAGCATTCCCCGTTTGCTGGCGATTCTGGCGGCCGCCACCATTCCGATGGCCACCGCGTATCCGTGCTTTATTTTGAAATCGGAGGCCGACTCAACAGCGTGTCCGACGGTATGGCCGTAATTCAGAATATTTCTTAAGCCCATATCCAGCTCGTCCTCAGCCACCACCGCCGCCTTAATCTTCACCGACTGAAAGACAATCTCCTCAAGAATGCCCCCATCAAGCGATTTTATCTTCCCCATATTTCCCTCAAGAAAGGAGAAAAACTGGCTATTCCGTATAACAGCGCTTTTGATAACCTCGGCCAGGCCATTTGTCAGTTCTTCATCCGGCAGGGATTTCAGTGTATCCGTATCGGCAATGACCATTTCCGGCTGGTAAAAGGCACCGATCATGTTCTTCAGCTGTCCGTGGTCCACCGCCACCTTCCCGCCAACACTGCTGTCGACCTGGGCCAGCAGCGTGGTCGGCAGCTGCACCAGCGGCACCCCTCTTTGATAGGTGGCGGCCACAAACCCCGCCAGGTCGCCGATGACGCCTCCCCCCAGAGCTAAAATCGGCGTCGTCCTCTCGGCGCGGACTGCGGTCATTTCCCGGTAAAGCCTTCCGGCATTTTCCAGCGACTTCTGTGCTTCGCCGGGCGGCACCTCAATGATGCTGACCCCAAACCCATCAGCTTCCAGAGCCTGTTTCAGCGTGCTGCCGTACAGTCTGTTCACGTGAGCATCGGTGATGACCACCAGCCTGCCGGCAAACCCATTTTCCTTTAAATAGCGGCCCGTCTGAGCCAGCAGCCCGGGCCCGATAGACACCGGGTAGCTTTTGCTGCCGAGGGCCACGTTAACCTGCCTCATCCACTTACCACCTTCGCTTTATGTTTGGGAGCCACCAGTCCATGGATTTTCTGGCAGGCGGTTATGACCTCTTTCAGTTCCTCCGGCGTTACCATCTGCATGCCGTCAACCAGCGCCTCCGACGGGTTGTAATGCGCCTCTATCATCAGGCCGCTCGCCCCGGCGGCCACCGCGGCGCAGCTCATATTGAAAATCAGGTCCTGGCGCCCCGTGGCGTGGCTGGGGTCGGCAATCACGGGCAGATAAGTCTCCTTCTGAATGGCCGGAATCGCCGAGAGGTCAAAAGTATAGCGGGTGTAATTTTTCCCTTTCCCCACGGGCAAGATACCTCGCTCACACAGTATTATATCCTTGTTGCCTTCCGCCGCCATATATTCGGCGAAAGATAAAAACTCATCAACGCCGGCACCGAAGTGCCGCTTGAACAGGACGGGTTTCCCGGTCCTGGCCACACTGGCGAGCAGGTCCTGATTGTACATATTGCGGGCACCAATCTGCATTATATCAGCGTAGCTGGCCACCAGGTCAACCTGCGCCTCACCCCTTACCTCCGTTACCACCGGCATCCCAAATTTTTGGCCGGCTTCGTATAGCCAGCGCAATGCTTCCTCAGCTCCCTCCCGGCCGTTGGCCCCCAGCCCCTGAAAGGAATGGACGGAACTCCTCGGCTTGAAGATGCCGCCCCGCAGTATATGAGCCCCGGCTTGCTTCACCCCTTCGGCGATGCGGAAGAGCTGGTCTCTGCTTTCGATGGTACACGGCCCGGCGATAATCACCAAGTCGTCCCCACCGATGGTAACATTGCCCACTCGTATCTGCCGGCGGTCTCCCTCCTCATCAAAGCGCCTGCCGTATTCCTTGCTGATCAGTTTATATGGCGTCTCCACCATAAAGGCCTCCTTCACCCCGGGCAGGGTGGCAAAGTGGGAGAAATCTGCCCTGCGTTCATCCCCGATAAGGCCGATTACCGTCCGGAACTCTCCCCGCGAGACATCGGCCTTAAGACCCAATCTCTTAATTTCTTTCACCACGCTGGTGATTTCCTCTTTGGTAGCCTCCGATTTCATTATTATCATCCTCTTTCTCCTCAGTTAATCCTTCTGGTTTTACCATTAACGGGCAAATAAAAAAGCCCTTCTGGGGAGGGCTCTTCTGCTTGCTTCACTTCTGACTCTCTTTAACTATTAACCGCAATTAACTCATACAAAACCCTCCCCAGCGCTCGAGCGCCAGAAAAAGTAATAATAAAAATAATAATAGGCGTTAAACTTCTGACTTATCATCTCGACCAATTGCTTTTTACTTATGTTAAACATAGCACAATTGCAAATCATTTGTCAATATATAACCTGTACAATTAATGCGGCTGTGTTATAATTTTAAACGCAGTAAAGTGGGGAGGCCGGAATTCTGGAAGGCATCGAAGTAGCCCGCAGGGCAGTGGACGCCGCCGGTGACCGACAGGCCGGCGATATCGTGCTGCTTGATACCCGAAAGGTGTGCAGCTTCGCCGATTACTTCGTCATCTGCACCGGCGAAAGCGAGCGGCAGATAAAGGCTATCTGCGAAGAAGTGGAACACAGCCTGAAAAAAGAGGGAGCCCACCCCATCCACCACGAAGGCACGGCGGAATCGGGCTGGCTTTTGCTTGACTACGGGGACGTAATCGTGCACATATTCTCCACGTCAGAGCGGGAATTCTACCAGCTTGACCGGCTCTGGGAACAGGCCGACCTCGTGCTCCAGATTCAGTAGAACAGCGCTGCGGCTCTTGTTCTAAAAGATTTCTTCTTCAGTGAAAAACAGCCTGATTTCTTTCTCCGCCGTCTCCACGGAGTCGGAGCCGTGTACCGCATTGCGCGTTACGTCCAGACCGAAATCAGCCCGTATCGTTCCGGCGTCGGCCCTGGACGGGTCGGTGGCACCCATTGCCTGCCTGATTTTAGCCACGGCACCCTCCCCGGCAAAGACCGCCGCCACTACCGGCGCTGAGGTCATATATGCCACCAGCTCGCCGAAAAATGGCCTGTCCCGGTGAATGGCATAGTGCTGCTCGGCCAGAGCTTTGTCCATACGCAGCATCTTGAGCGCCACCACTCTGAGCCCCAGTTTCTTAAAACGGCTGATAATTTCATCGCCCTGCCCGTTCCGCACGGCATCGGGTTTAATCAGCACCAGAGAACTTTCCATTGCCGCCATTATTTGCCGCTATCATCCTTTCTTCGGCGAATTGAAAATCGCGGCCAGGTCGGCCACGCTGACATATTCCAGGCTATCAACCAAGGCATCAGCCTCGCCGAGCTTTGCTTCCGGGTGGCTGTTGGTCACGGCGAGGCATTTCATGCCGGCCCGCTTGGCGGCGGCCACGCCGGCCACAGAATCCTCAATGACGGCGCAGTTCCCCGGCTCAACCTTCAGTCGCTCGGCAGCGAGCAGGAAAATCTGCGGGCTTGGCTTTCCCTCCGTGACTTCCCTTCCCCAGACGACAACGCCAAAGCTGTCCTCTATGCCCAGCTGCCGGGTAACAAACTGCCCGTTCTCAACAGGGGAGGATGTCGCCAGCGCCACCCTGACCCCGTACTCTTTCAATTCATCAATCAACTCTATCGCGCCCGGAAACGGCTTTATATTCCCCGCCGCCTTCTTGCGGAACAGCCCTTCTTTTTCCACCAGAATGGCCTCTATTTCACTTTCCGGATAATTTTCCCCGGCAATGCTCCGGATAATGACATCGTTACGTTTCCCGAAATTGCGCTGAAAGACCTCTCTGGAGTACGTTAAGTTTCTCTTCCCCAGAGCGTCCTGCCACGCCTGAAAGTGAAAAGACGCGGTATCGGCAATCACCCCGTCCATATCCCAGATAACCGCCTCAAGCCGGTTGCCTTCAAGAATGACCTGTACCGCCTTACCGTCGGCCACCAGCGTGCCATCGAGCGAAGTCAATTTCCCCTCCACCTCGATTGTCCTGCCCTCGTTCTTGACCACCTCAGCGGTGATAATCAGCCTGTCATCCACGCGGGCGGGGCGCTTGAAGTTGACCTGTATTGACGCGGTGAGAAAACCAAAGTTGCCGCCCATCAGGACGGCATGTCCCATTGCCTCGTCAAGCATGGTGGTGATGATGCCGCCGTGTATGATATCCGGCCAGCCCTGATACTGCTCGCCGGGGGCGAACTCCGTTCTGACACCTCTGCCGTCCCGACTGAATTTAAGACGCAAACCGAGCGGATTCCGCCGCCCGCAGCCGAAACACAGGCCCTGACCTGATGCTGCCGCAGAGGGCGCTGGCGTTTTTTCTTCCATCCTTTTCTTCACCTGCATACAGTATTACGCGGCGAAATGCTCCCAGCCGGTTTTTGCCAGGCGAACCGGCTCGCCGTGCTCGTCAACCATGACTATACTGCCCGGCTCTTCAGCCACAACCTCAGCGATTATCGTTACCGGGCAGGAAAGCTCTGCCTTCACCTTTTTGATTACCGACTCGCTGGCGGCGAACAGCAGCTCGTAGTCCTCCCCACCGGCGGTGGCCAGCTCGAACGCCCGGTCACCGAATTGAGCACTGACCGCAGGCGCAATCGGTATCTTTTCCGCCTCAACTCTGGCACCGACCCGGCTTGCCTCACAGATGTGTTTCAGGTCGGACATGAGCCCGTCACTGATATCGATGGCCGCTTTCACGCCCAGTTCCACCAGCTTTTGCCCCTCGGCCACCCTCGGCTCTGGTTGCAGAAAAGCCCGGCGCAGTTGATTGTTTGACTCAGCATCGAGCTCAAGCTTTTTATCCAGCATCTCCATGCCGGCCGCCGCTGCGCCGAGCGTACCGGTCACGGCGATTTTTTCACCGGGGCGGGCGGCGGAGCGGGTGAGCATCCGGCCATCTTTATTTCTAACACTGCCCAGCACGGTAAGGGTGAGCGACACCAGAGGCGCGCGGCAGGTATCGCCGCCGACGATGGCCACCCCGAAGCGCTGCGCCAGCGCGAGCATCCCCTGGTACATTGCTTTAACGTCGTCCACCTCCGTGTCCGGCGGCAGGGCCAGCGAGACCACCGCATACTCGGGAACGCCGCCCATGGCGGCAATATCGCTCAGGTTAACCGCCAGTGACTTCCAGCCGAGCTCGTACCAGGGCGTGGTTTCCAGCCGAAAATGGACGTCCTGAAAAAGCGAGTCGGTGGTTACCAGCTGCGTGCCGGGAGCGCCTTTCCAGGCGGCGGCGTCATCCCCGATGCCAATAAGTAGTTTCCGGTATGACGCCGCGCTCTCATCCTGCGCATCGGAAATCATCTTAGCCAGGAGGTCAATCAGCCCGAACTCTCCCAGCGCCGAGACTT
>Ga0315548_1001204_pt1 | contig 22274 bp, 20 predicted proteins | sample SalMarSW160110MG_2_FD_202540 | JGI IMG/M metagenome (GOLD analysis project Ga0315548, IMG submission 202540) | Salt marsh sediment microbial communities from the Plum Island Ecosystem LTER, Massachusetts, United States - Salt Marsh Sediment SW1601-110 ...
GGGCCAAGATGTTTATATCCAGTTTCAGGGTGAAGAGGTTGAAGGGACAGCGTTAAGGATTGATCAGGAGGGGGCCATGATAATAAGAAGAATCGACGGTCGGGAGCAGAGGATCTTAAGCGGAGATGTGTCCCTCAGGTTTTGATCCGCTACCGGTTTAGTGTTATACAAATTGCGGGAACTGTAATTTCTAACATAACATTAATATATTACTAATTTGATCTTAACATCGTGCAAACAATCTATAATATTGAGAGTATTCGCCAGCCGCCAACTGATTCTTTCATTGACACCCGACAAGAGGCCGTTCATCCGGTTAATGAATGCATACGGCGATTCTTTTCACCTCGAGATATATCAGGATTCAAGGGTTCGGGGGTTCCAGTGAAGATATTCAAAAAAGAATAATAAACGCTTGACCGCTTGAACCCTGGAACCCGTTCGACACGCTCACGGCCGTGAGCACCGTCGAAGGGCCTTGGACCATAATTTACTGCTTTACGTACTCACTAACTGGATGAAGCCAAGAGGCGTGGGATGACATTATGGCAAAAGAAAAGATATTGGTTATAGATGATGAGGAAGATATCCTGGAATTAGTGGGTTTTAATCTTTCCAGAGAGGGGTTTAGGGTTATCTCCGCGTCAACCGGCGAAAAGGCCTTAGATCTGGTAAAGTCGCAGATACCTGATCTTATAGTGCTTGATCTGATGCTTCCGGGCATAGGTGGGATGGAGTTTGCCAGAAGATTAAAAGCAGTGAATGATTTCAAGAGAATCCCCATAGTGATGCTTACAGCGAAGGGTGAAGAGGCGGATATTGTGACGGGCCTGGAGCTGGGTGCCGATGATTATGTTACAAAGCCTTTCAGTCCCAGGGTGCTGGTGGCAAGGATAAGGGCTGTGCTTAGGAGAAGGGCAAAAGATTATGACTCGGATGAGACAGTTATTCGCATCCATGACATGGTAATACACACCGGCAGACATGAAGTTACCGTGAATCAGATGCCGATCCAATTGACCTATACCGAGTTCGGTATACTTGATTTTCTGGTAAGAAGGCCGGGCTGGGTCTTTACCCGATCCCAGATCGTGGATGCGGTGCGAGGTGAAGACTATTACGTTACAGATCGTTCCGTGGATGTCCAGATCGTGGGCTTAAGAAAGAAACTTGGGCCCGCTGGCAAATATATAGAAACTGTACGCGGCATCGGATACAGGTTCAAGGAGTAAGTTAATGGCAAAAAAGAGACGCCTGGTCTGGCAGATTTATCCTTCCTACCTGTTAATTATACTTGTATCCCTGGTTGCCGTGACCTGGTATGCATCTTTTTCCACCAGGAATTTTTTTCTGGAGCAAACAGAACTTGAGCTGGAATCGCATGCCCACCTTTTTGAAAATCAGATTCTACCATACCTGGAGGCGCTTGATGAGAATAGCATAGATCTTTTATGCAAGCAGGCTGCGCGAAACTCATCCGTCAGAAGAACAGTTATTCTTCCCTCCGGCAGGGTGGTCGGGGATTCGGAAGCCGATCCCGATACGATGGATAACCACGCCGACAGGCCCGAGTTTAGAGCTGCTTTAAATGGTCTTCAGGGAACAGCTACCAGGTATAGCAGGACCTTGGATAAAGGTTTTATGTATCTGGGATTACCGATTAGAGAAGATAATGAGCTTGCGGCGGTGCTCAGGGTTTCCATCCCGCTTGATATCATAGACACAGAGATAAACAACATACAGTGGCGGATAATATTGGGAGGGTTTATAATAGCCATCTTCGCCGCGATAGTAAGTTTGATCGTTTCCCGACGCATAAGCAGGCCCGTAGAGGCCCTTAAGAAAAGTGCGGATTATTTCATACAGGGGGATTTCCAGCGCAGGATCGCTGTTCCCAATATAGAAGAGATTGTCGGTCTTTACGAGTCCATGAAGGGCATAGCTGGAGAGTTGCATCACAGAATAAATACCATAACCAGGCAGAGGAATGAGATAGAGGCTATCCTGTCCAGCATGGTGGAAGGGGTGATAGCTGTAGATATGGACGAAAGGATAATATGTATGAATGGAGCTGCCGCTGAGATGCTGGAATCCGGGTCATCCGAGGCAAAGGGACGAAGCGTTCAGGAAGCGGTAAGGAACATTGCGTTTCAGGCTTTTGTAAAGAAATCCTTATCCAGCAGGGTGCCAGTGGAAAAGGAGATAGCCCTCTCCAGCAAGGGCGATCTATTCGTTAACGCACATGGCACATTACTTCGGGATGAAGCAGGGAAACAGATTGGTGCCTTGATCGTGTTAAATGATATTACCCGTCTAAAAAGGCTTGAGAATATACGCACGGAATTTGTGGCCAATGTATCGCATGAGATAAAGACACCCATAACCGCGATCAAGGGGTTTGTGGAGACGCTGGAGGATGGGAGGGTCAAAGACGAAGGAGATGTAAGGCGGTTTTTGGGGATAATAGCAAACCATGTCAGTCGTCTTGAATCCATAATAGAAGACCTTTTGAAACTTTCCCGAATAGAGAAGGAAGCGGAGGAAGAAGGGATCTTTCTGAGAAATGAAAAACTAAGGAATATTATTGAAACCGCGGTTAAGGTCTGCAAACCGAATGCCGAAGCAAAGGGGATTAATATAGCGCTGGATTCTGACGAAGACTTGGTTGCCCGGATCAATCCCCCTCTTGTGGAGCAGGCAATCGTTAACCTGCTTGATAACGCAATAAAATACAGTAATGAAAACAAATCCATAAGAATAAAAGCATTTCAGGATGAGAGAGAAGTTCTTGTTGAAATTGTAGATCAGGGCAAGGGTATAGAGGATGAACATCTGCCTCGTCTCTTTGAGCGTTTTTATCGTGTTGATAAGGCCAGGAGCCGTAGCCTTGGCGGAACAGGACTAGGCCTAGCCATTGTAAAACATATCATCCAGGCCCACAGGGGCCAGGTCTCAGTTATAAGCACACCTGGTGCGGGAAGCACGTTCACCTTACATTTTCCCAAATAGTACAGATTCAGGGACATCCGGCCAAGAACAGTGTTTTGTTCCGTGGTTCTTTGCCGAGAGACCTCTCATAACCGGATCACACCTTGTTCCCGGCTTTGTGAAAGGCCCGGGTCATGTGCGATCGGGGCCATATTCTAAGGATATACTCTCATTTAATATTAATGAAGCCCTAACCTTTCCTTAACATGTGAACCATACCCTATACAAAAATGTCCAAATAATATCCTTAGTAACAGATCGGGGGGTGGTTAAAATGTGATCCTAACCGGAGGGTAACGTGAATCTAACAAAAAGCTAACATTTTGATGTAATAAATGAAAGGACAACTGGAGGCAAGAACATGAAAAGAACAAGTATGATTATAATAACGGCTGTTATGGCGGCATTCTTTTTTTGCGTCAATCAAGCATGGGCGGGAAACATTGTAATAAAAGGATCCACCACGGTTCTTCCTATAGCCCAGAAAGTTGCGGAGGCCTATATGAGCCAGATGCCGGATGTGAAGATATCCCTCTCTGGCGGCGGATCAGGCAATGGGATCAAGGCCCTGATAGACGGTTCTACGGATATCGCAGACAGCTCCAGGTTTATCAAGGATAAGGAAGTGACCATGGCCGTTGAAAAGGGGCGTTATCCGGTTCCTTTTGCCGTCGCCTATGACTGTATCGTGCCGGTGGTGCATCCCAGTAATTCCACCGTTAATCTGACCGTTAGCCGGCTTAAATCCATTTACAAAGGTGAGATTAAGAACTGGAGAGAGGTGGGAGGTCCGGACAGGGTTGTTGTGGTAATATCAAGGGATACCTCTTCCGGGACCTACGAGGTATGGGAGCAAAAAGTCATGGATAAGGAAAGGGTATATGCGGGGGCATTACTTCAGGCCTCAAACGGTGCTGTGGTACAGGCTGTATCCAGTAACAAGAATGCCATCGGGTATATCGGGCTCGGTTATTTAGACGACAGTGTCAAGGCCCTACCCGTAAATCGGATAAAGGGGTCTGAGGAAACCACCCTAAATGGAACGTACCCCATAAGCAGACCGCTGTATATGTTTACGGCGGGATGGCCGCAAGGTGATGTCCTTAATTTTATCAACTTTGTAATGAATCCGGAAAAAGGGCAGAAATACGTCAAAGAGGCGGGTTTCGTGCCTCTGTTTTAGTGTTTTAGTACATCGCATCACCACCACCCTTTCCCCTTGAAGGGGGAGGGAGGGGAGCGGGTTAAGGTCTTTAAAGGATGTTTAATACAGCGACATACAAGGATATTTTTAGAAAGGGTAAATCCAGAAGAAGCAGGGAACAGATAATACGATTCCTGTTTTTCGCCATTGCCCTTGCTTCCATCATTACCCTGGCGCTTATCGTTGTATTCCTTTTTATGGAAGGACTTCCCATTTTCAGCAAGGTATCTGTAAAGGCTTTTCTATTTGGTCATTACTGGTATCCCACCGATGACCCGCCGGAATTCGGTATTTTCGCCTTGATTATAGCCTCAATCGCGGTTACCGGTGTTTCTTCCATCATGTCAATCCCCCTTGGTGTTTTGACCGCCCTATTTCTGGCTGAAACCGCTTCAGCAAGGTTAAGAGAGATCGTTAAGCCCATTGTGGAGCTCATAGCCAGTCTTCCCTCTGTGGTGATAGGTTTTTTCGGTATGGTGGTTGTAGCCCCCTTTTTGCAGGAAGTGTTTGATATACCGGTGGGGCTGAACCTGTTTAACGCATCATTGATGCTGGCGTTCATGTCCATTCCCACCATATGCAGCATATCGGAGGACGCCATATTCAGCGTGCCGGTAGAGCTGAAAGAGGCATCCCTGGCCCTGGGAGCCACCCACTGGGAGACCATCTGGCGTGTGGTTATCCCTGCATCTATTTCGGGGATATCAACCGGGGTGATCCTCGGCATGTCCAGGGCGATTGGGGAAACCATGGTTGTATTAATGGTTGCCGGGGGTGCGGCGATGGTCCCTTCGTCCATCTTTGATCCTGTCAGGCCCATGCCTGCGAGTATAGCGGCGGAAATGGCGGAGGCCCCTTTCAGGGGGGATCATTACTATGCCCTTTTCGCGACAGGTATCGTATTATTCTTCTTTACGCTTATTTTTAATATGGTTGCTGACTATATTTCAAACAGGTACAGACAAGTCGGAGCCGCGACATTATAATGACCAAGGAAAACAGTATAAAGCGCGGACGCAAGATAACCCAGACGGTGGTCTTCGGGCTTTTTAAGATCTGTGCCCTGATTAATGGCATTGCTTTGTTGATTATCGTGTGGTTTCTGGTGGCAAACGGGTGGAGAGCCATTAACTGGACATTCTTGACCCAAGCTCCCACTGATTCCATGACAAAGGGAGGTATTTTGCCTTGTATAATTGGTACCCTGGCAATCAGCCTTGGAGCCATGGTTGTAGCCCTTCCCGTTGGTGTTGCTTCGGCTGTTTATCTTAACGAATACGCCAGGCAGGGGAAGATGGTGCGTTTCATTCGACTTGGCATAAACAATCTGGCGGGTGTGCCTTCGGTAATATTCGGACTGTTCGGCCTGGCCTTTTTTGTGGTATGGCTGGATTTCGGGGTAAGCATCCTTTCAGGGGCACTTACCCTAGCCGCGATGACCCTGCCCGTGATCATAGGGGCTTCAGAGGAGGCCTTGCGAAATGTCCCTGATACATACAGGGAGGCATCGTTGGGCCTGGGTGCGACTAAATGGCAGACCATATATAGAGTTGTGCTCCCCGCAGGACTTCCGGGGATCCTTACCGGCGCGATCCTGGGGATAAGCCGTGCCGCCGGGGAAACAGCGCCCATAATGTTTACGGCTGCTGTTTTCTACAGCCCGTCTTTGCCTACCTCCCTTTTTGATGAGATAATGGCGCTGCCTTATCATATCTATGTTTTAGCCACGGCAGGGACGGAAATAGAAGCAACGAGGCACCTTCAGTACGGAACGGCGCTAGTGTTAATATCGCTTGTTCTGGGTTTGAATTTAGTAGCAATTATTTACCGGACACATCTCAGGAGACGCAGGTAGACATAAAAGAATGACCCATAAAATGGCAGAAACCAGGATTTTATCATGGAATATGATCTAAAGATGTCCATACAAGGGCTGGATTTCTTTTACGGAGATTTTAAGGCGTTACACCAACTCTCCCTGGACTTTTGTGAGAACAGGGTAACGGCTTTGATAGGTCCGTCGGGTTGCGGGAAGAGCACTCTTCTGAGATGCCTTAACAGGATGAACGATCTGATACCATACAGCCGGGTTAAAGGAAAGATCTTTTTGGATGATGAAGACATATATGATCCCAGCGTGGATGTTGTCACACTGCGGCGTCGGGTAGGTATGGTGTTTCAGAAACCCAACCCTTTCCCTAAAACCATATTTGACAATGTTGCATACGGGTTAAGGGTAAATGGATTCAAAGATAGATCCATGATCCAGGAAAGAGTGGAATCAAGCCTCCACCAAGCAGCCCTTTGGGATGAAGTAAAAGACAGATTATATGAATCCGCTCTGGATCTTTCGGGCGGGCAGCAGCAAAGGCTGTGCATCGCCAGGGCCATGGCGGTTGAGCCGGAGGTCCTTCTTATGGATGAGCCTGCCTCTGCCCTGGATCCTATCGCCACCCAGAAGATAGAAGAATTGATTAATGAATTGAAGAAAAATTATACCATCATCATAGTCACGCACAATATGCAGCAGGCCGCGCGCGTTTCCGATGTCACAGCGTTTTTCTATCTTGGCAAGATGGTCGAGGTTGGTGATACTGAGAGGATATTTACCAGGCCGGCTTTGAAGCAAACCTCCGATTATATTACCGGGCGGTTTGGATAATTGGCTTTTAACAAGGAGAAGATAATGCCTGTGCGTCTGCAAAAGGAACTTGAAAGATTGAAAAAACGTATTCTTTCACTGGGTGCCATGGTTGAAGAACACGTGGACATGGCTACAAGGTCTGTTGAAAGAAAGCAAGTCGCCCTGGCTGAAAAGGTTATCAAGGCTGATCTTAAGGTAGATGAACAGGAGGTTGAGATAGAAGAGGAGTGTCTCAAGCTACTGGCCCTGCACCAGCCTGTGGCAGTGGATCTGCGGTTTATAACAGCTGTTATCAAGATCAATAATGACCTGGAGCGGATTGGTGACGAGGCTGTGAATATCGCGGAAAGGGTGATTTTTATATCCACCAGGCCTCCGGTCCCTGTTTCCTTTGATTACAAAGCAATGTCTGAAAAGACGAGGTTGATGCTGAAAAACAGTCTTGACGCCCTGGTGAATCTGGATGCGGATCTGGCTCAAGAGGTCTGTTTGAAAGATGATGAGGTGGATCAGATAAATAGCGAGATCTACGAGCATGTCAAACAGGCTATCCTGGAGAATCCTGATAAAGGAGGTTATCTTATAAATCTTTTCTCCATAGCAAGATACCTGGAAAGGATAGCCGATCATGCCACCAACATAGCTGAGGAAGTCATCTATCTTATCGAAGGCGTTATCCAGCGACATAGATATAAGAATGTTTAAGGTACAAGGCTTAAGGCTCAAGGTTTGAAGGAATATGTTTTGACGTTTTCCTTGCGCCTTATGCCTTGTACCGTGCTCATTAACCGGATGAACCAAGAAATATAATGACTGGATAGAGGTGTCGCTAATATCCGGTCTCGGCCATTCTTTTCAAGACGACATGTATTAGGATTCAAGGATTCGAGGGTTCAAGGGAAAGAATCAAAAATAAAGACATAACACTTGACTCCTTGACTCCTAGAACCCTTGAACCCTCATTTACTTCTTTACGCACGCATTAACTGCATGATCCAATTATATTGTCTATCAAATCGAATAAACCTCATTAAATGCACTTTCATTTTCTAACAAAAATCTAACTTGGTCTTCATTTTTTCCAAACATGGCGAGATAAAAATTGGTGGAAAAGAATGATTCCTCCAGGCCAGGTATAAGTCCGGCCTTAAAGAGGAGGAAAGAGCTACCGGTTTTTAAGGCTAATATTTATGAAAAGGAGAAGAAGACACTATGAAAAAGAGATTATGGGTAAGGGTATTCAAGGAATGGTTGAGCGAGGTTATGGCATTTGGTGTTGCCACCGGGATTGCTTTGATATGCATTCCGGCTGGTAATGCCGAAGCCGCGGGTGTTACATATAAGGATGGAGACGGATGGGTTAAGCTGGGCGGACGTATTCAGGCCCAGTATCACATGACCGACCCCGAGGAAGGGGACTCCTCTGACGAGCTCCTGTTCAGGAGGCTTCGACCCTACGTAGAGGGAAGTGTCCATAAGGACTGGAAAGGCAAGTTTCAGATTGACTTCGGCAAATCCGAGGTGGCCATCAAGGATGCGTACCTCCGCTATTTGGGTATTGAAGGCATGGAAATCAGCGTGGGCAACCAAAACTTTCCGTTCTCCCGAGAATTTATCACCAGCTCAAAATACCAGCAGCTTATTGAAAGGACCTTTGTCGGGGACCATAATTATGGCACGCCCGATCGCCAGACAGGAATTCATCTGGAGGGGGAAGGCGTTGGTGAAAAGTGGACCTATGGTATCTCTGTGGCCTCCGCCTGCATCGATCCGGATGCCAAAAAACTTGATTTTGACACAGCGGTCAACAATGATGCGGATGACTGGAATGAAGGTTTCATGTTAGGCGGCCGGGCGGATTTTCATCCTTTTGGCCTGTTGAAGTTCTCCCAGGGGGACTTTAGCGGTGAAACACTGGCCACCGTCGGTCTTGCCGCCTTTACCTGGTCCAACGATGATGACAACAACACCTACACGGATGAGACAACGGGTCTGACCGTCGGTTCCAAACCGGATGTTGGAAACGTGACCGGGTTTGAAATCAGCGGAGCATTCCGAGTTGCCGGTTTTTCGGTGGATGCCCAATACAACCTTTTTGATGCGGAAACCGTTGATTCCACCTTCACGGGTGGCATTTATAGAAACGGTGAAACTGAGTTGACGGACTTTGCTATCGAAGGCGGATACATGGTGGTTCCCGCCAAACTGGAGTTTGTTGCCGGCTATCAGGCCATGGACGCGGATAATTACGATCACGCGTGGTCAAGGACTTCAATAGGGGTGAATTATTTCTTCAAGAAACACGATATCAAGATTCAGGCCACCTACCGTATGGGCGAAAACCTGAATGGTAAGGAAGACAACGACGCCAACGAGGTCTTCCTTCAGGCCCAGTATGTTTTCTAATCTATATCATTTATTCCCCTAAGGTTCGGCCTCGCCTTGCAGTATCAGGGCGAGGCCTTTTTCTTGCAGGGGACAATATGTCCCCTAAGCTGCTTAACTTTTTCGCCATTTTCCAATCGCGGTTTGGGAGAGCGCGTGATTTTAGGGTTGAATTATGGCCGGAAAAATGAGAGCCTCAAGCTACAGGCTCGTGAATCCAAGAGTCTATGCCTGAAGCAGGTTTTTATGCAGACACCCTATCCCGCAAAGTATCCATACCCGGGTATATCTTGGGGTGCGGGGGAAAAAGTTTGTGATTAGAAGTTGTTACCGGCAGGAGAGGACATTATGATTGTAAGGAACATGAATGACCAAGAGGTCCTGGAGACAACCTATAGAGCCCATGGAGGCGCGGTCGCCCAGATGATATTGGATCAGCGCACCCTGAAAGAGATAGGATTCCTTGCCTGCGCCACCCTTGTAAAGGGAAAGGCCATTGAATCGCATACCGATCCCATGGAAGAGATCTATTTTATTATGACGGGTGAGGGAGAAATGACCGTGGGTGAAGATAAAAGGCGTGTTAGTCCGGGTGATGCCGTGTGGATACCTGCCGGTTCCCCGCATGGCCTTATTAATTCAGGTGATACCGAGCTATTTATCCTTGTGGTAGCATCTCCAAACCAGTGAGAGAAAAAGCAATGGAGGATCTTCGTTTTGCTGTTGTGGGTATAGGGGCTACCGGAACAGTCCTGGCCGCGGCCCTTTTAACTGGATACCCGGAAACCATCCTGGTGGACTCCAGGCCGGTTCCTGGAAAAACCCTCACTGAAGAAGGGATTCATGTGGCTGGGGCCATGTCATATGACGTTCCTGTGAGGCATTATTTTAGCAGGATAGCGGATCTAAAGGATCATCTTCCCCAGGTAATATTGATTGCTACCAAGACATTCCATCTGGATACTGTCTTGAATGGCCTGGAAGAGATAGCAGGACGGGATACCATCTTTGTCAGCACCCAAAACGGGCTTGGCCCGGAGGATATGATCGCCGAACAGTTCGGCGCGGATGCCGCCTTTCGGATGTCTCTGAATTTCGGGGCCACTCTTGATGATACGGGAAAAGCGGAGGTAAACTTTTTCAACAGACCCAATCACCTGGGGGGACTATCCGACAGAAACAGAGAACTGGGATCCCGGGTCGCTCATGTATTGACGGATGTGGGGCTTGACACGGAATACGTTGATGACATCAGGCTATATGTCTGGAAGAAGATGATAATGAAAGGCACTATGGCATCCATTTGCGCGGTAACAGGCAGAACCATAAAGGAGGCCATGGAGTTTCCTCCTACCAGAGAGATTGCCGAGGCATGCTTCAAGGAGGCCCTGGCCGTGGCCGAGGCCATGGGATATTACCTGGGAGAAGATTATATGGAGCAGGTCATGGCATATTTGAACAAGGTGGGGATGCACAGGGATTCCATGTGTTACGATATGGACAACAAAAAGCCCACGGAGATAGATTTCTTGGGGGGTAAGATCGTGGAGTATGGCCGGCAAAAGGGCATTCCGACCCCCTTTTATGTCACCATGACCAATCTGGTCAGGGCCATGGAGGCAACCTATGCAAAAACATAAAAATCAGGTACGTAAATATCTTGTAATATACTCCTTTACTTTTACTTTTTTCAAAGTGTTTTTAGAACTCATGTATCTTATCTTACCAAAAAGGGGTCTTTCCGGTCCCCAGGCCCTGTCGTATCTCCCCAGCACCCAGAAGATACCACTGTAGGAGGTGGGATCTCGTCCGTCCAGGGCGTATTTGTTGTTTAGTTGTATCATGGTGGTCAAAGCGGCGTGCGGTGTCGCGGACCATTCAAGGATCTTCTTTCCCCAGAGCATTCTAAGGTAGTTGTGTACGCGACCCTCCATAAGGAGCTGTCTTTGGGCGGCATTTCTTTTTTTCGAGCTTTCTGGCATTATCCGCCATCCCGTCTAGTATAAACCTGTGAATGCGGTCAGAGGCCCACTCATAACCGCAGCGCAATGCCTCCAGGATAACCAGGGGCTTGTCCAGTTCCTTTGCCCGGTATACGGCCCTGTCCACGCTATAATTCCAGGTAACCCTGCGGTAAGCGATCATCCAGTACAGGACATAATCCCCTTGTGGATTGACAGGGGCCCTGTTAGCCTTACTAATGCGTATTTGAGGAATCGGGTCCAATAGAAGCCAAGCCTTATGAAAAGTATATTTATTGTATTTTATTATTGCATTCTTTTTTGTAAAATTCGATAGAAATTATTAAAGAGAAAATGAGAGAACTATTCAACGCTGGGGAACAAGAACGGAGAGAGTATAATTTATGAAAAAATTATCCTTGACCAAACTAATCACGGTATTGGCGGCTTTCGTTTTGTCAATCCTGTTTTACTCGCCATGTCTTTTTGCCGCCCAGGAAAATCCCGGAGCCATATCATGGAAGTTTCTTATTATCGGCATGTTAGGGGGGCTGGCACTTTTCCTATACGGAATGCGGAAGATGAGTGACGGCATGAAAAAGGCCGCCGGCAACAAGATGCGGGAGATCCTGTCCGCTTTAACACGGAACAGGATAGCGGCACTCCTCCTAGGCGCCTTTGTAACGATGGTGATCCAGTCGAGCAGCGCAACAACGGTTATGCTGGTCAGCTTTGTCCAGGCGGGATTGATGAATTTTACCCAAACCCTCGGGGTTATTTTAGGCGCCGATATCGGAACAACGTTTACAGCCCAGTTAATCGCCTTTAACGTGAGCGATTATGCCCTTTTAATGATAGCGGTGGGTTTCGGAATGCAAATTGTGTGCAAGGCCGATCATCTCAGGAACATCGGAGAAATCATCCTGGGTTTTGGGATACTTTTTTACGGGATGAAACTGATGAGCGATGTTATGAAACCCTTGCGCGAATACGATGTCTTTATTAATGGGATGAAAGAACTGGAAAATCCGTTACTGGGACTGCTGGCCGGAACTGCCTTTACAGCTCTCGTGCAGAGCAGCAGCGCTACAACCGGCGTGGTTATTGTCCTGGCCCATCAGGGGTTGATAACCCTTGAGTCCGGCATCCCCCTTATATTAGGCGCGAATATGGGCACCTGCGTTACGGCCGGCCTCGCCTCCATCGGTGCTTCCCGGGATGCCAGACGGGTGGCACTGGCTCATGTCCTTTTTAAGATTGCAGGGGTCATGCTGTTTATTTTCTGGATCCCCGGATTCGCGGAAATTATCCGGGGGGTTGCCGTCAGAACCGGATCTGACATAGCCCGACAGGTCGCAAACGCCCACACTATCTTTAATGTTAGTCTGGCATTAATCTTTGTACCGTTCACAGCGGGTTTTTCCCGCATAATAATGAGGCTTCTACCCGATGAAGAGGAGGATGAGAGTATCAAGCCCAGCGTAATGTATCTTGATGAAAGCACTGTATCATCTCCCGCACTGGCAATCGAACTTGCGAGAAGGGAACTCTCTCACATGGCTGGAACCTTAGGCAGGATGTTGCGCGCAATCATTATTCCGTTCATATCCGATGAGAAATTGATAAGACGGCGGGAGGGCCTGACAAGGCAAGAAGCTGAGGCCATGATAGAGCAGATCCCCAGACGTGATGAGCGTCATCCCCAACTCACGCTGCTTGAAGGGGTTGATATGCGGGAAGAAAAGCTTGATTTTATAAACGACAGGATTGTCGAATTTCTGATCAAGATCTCGAAGCAGGAGGCATCCGAGAGTCAGGCAAATGAAATATACGGGATGATTTCAATATCAAACGATATGGAGAGCATCGGTGATCTTATCCACAGAAATCTGGTAAAGCTGATCGCCAAAAAGAGGCAACTGGATGTGGATTTTTCGGAAGAAGGCAAGGAGGAATTGATGATTTACCATCAAAAGGTATGCCGTCAGATTGATCTTCTCCAGCAGGCCTTTGCAGAGCGGGATCTTGAGAAGGCGGGTCAAATAATGGGAAGCGAGAGAAAATATCTGGACCTGGAAGAGCAATACAGGGTAAGGCATCTTGAGCGCGTAAGGCGCGAAACCAGGGCGTCCATAGCTACACACGAGGTGCATGTTGAGCTGATGGATATTCTGAAGCAGGTTGTTGTTTATTCATCTAATATCGCCAAGACATTCTTTTTGAGATGCGGGCCGAGCTGATGCTTCGTGATTATTCGGTAGTTGAATGTTAAGATGCAGGGATAATTGACCCTCGGAACACATCATCCCTGCCGACCCCCTTGATTCCCGTGTCCGTTATTGTCTACAAAGGCCCCTATTCATCATGGTTATGATTAGTGGGCGTTATTTCGATATCCTTGTCAAGGGCCAGGTATTTAAAGGCTTCATTAAGGACCAAATTGGCCTTGGGGATGTCATTTGGATCAAGACTGTTGGTGGTTTTCCATTCTCCGTCCGTGGTTTTGTACCTCTTCTGGAAAGAGGCCTTTTTGGTGGTTACCTTCCTTCCGTCCTTTGTGGTTAAAACATTTTTAAAGATGGATACCTCGCATGCCCCGCATCTGAACCTTTTTTCCGGTTGTGCCATTTGTTCTTACCTCCGTTTATTTTGTTTTTCTACAGGACTCCATTACAAGATTCGTACCACAATACAGTGTGGTAACAGAAGACCAGGAATAGCGGGGAGGACCTAGAGATTCTTTTGATTTTTCCAAGGAATCGCGGTTATTAAATGCACAGTGAATTGTGCGATATTACACAAAATAGAACAAAACAGGGGTGGCCACGGAGCACCAATAATCCTTGACTTACTTTGACGGCCAGTTATTAATAAGGATTTGAGGGCAATACCCTGTGATTAGGGCATATCTCACACTTCGAGATGTTGTTTCATTCTTTCTGCGTGGAAGGAGACACCTTAGGTCGGGTCTGATTATTTGACTGGATATGAATTGTAATGCCATCAAAACAAATCTCTTGCATAGTTAAATGTCTTTCCGTAAAAGATTGCTCAAAATCGAAAATTATAGTATAGATTTTAATATGAAATTATGCTATATTTTGTATATGCTTAATAAAAGACCACCACATATAGTTAGCTTATAATGGTTTTCGGAATTGATTTCAAGAAATATTTAACCATTCTAATTGCTTAGGTAAGTGACGCAATCATGGAAATAATAAAAGCTGACATACTTGCCGGTGATTGTATTGAGGTTCTGAAGGATTTCCCCGAGAATTTTTTTCATTTAATCGTAACATCTCCCCCCTATGTGGACAGAAGAAACAAGACATATGGAGGAATAAAACCGGATAAATATGTTGAGTGGTTCCTTCCGCGTTCTGCAGAGTTCCTTAGAGTTTTGAGGCCGGATGGCACGTTTATTCTGAACATCAAGGAAAAAGCTATTAAAGGAGAACGTCACACATACGTTATTGAATTAATATTAGAGATGAGACGTCAGGGTTGGCTTTGGACAGAAGAATTTGTATGGCATAAAAAGAATTGCTATCCCGGAAAATGGCCTAATCGTTTTAGAGATGCCTGGGAAAGATGCCTGCAATTCAATAAATCAAAAAAATTCAATATGTATCAAGAAGCAGTAATGGTGCCAATGGGTGATTGGGCAAAAACCAGGCTAAAAAACTTAAGTGAGACAGACAAAATCCGTGATAATTCAAAGGTAGGTAGCGGTTTTGGAAAGAATGTTTCCAAATGGTTAAAACGTAAAAAGGCATATCCTACCAATGTATTACATTTTGCAACAGAATGCTATAATCGCAATCATAGTGCTGTTTTCCCAAAATCTTTGCCGGAGTGGTTTATAAAACTGTTTACTCAAGAACATGATTGGGTTCTTGACCCATTTCTTGGTTCTGGAACAACATGTGAAGCAGCCCAAGAACTAAATCGAAATTCGGTCGGCATTGAAATTTTGCCTGAATATTGCGATTTAGCGAGAAAACGCATTTCAAATTACCAATATCGTCTATGCGAGGAACAAGCAGAATATGAAGTCAATAAGCCAAAAGGTTATAGCGGAATACGTTGAGAGAAATATCCCTGATTTTCATAAAAATCGTTTGGAGAAATTGAAGAAGTTAAAACTCAAGGATGTCCTAAAACGGAAAAACCCATATCTATTCAAAGTCAAAAACATTACTACTGCCAGCGACTTTATAAAAACAATTCTTGAGGCCTACCTTTCATCTCAAGAGGAAAGTCTTTTCGGAGGATTTTTAGAAGGGCTCGCAATCTTTATTTGTAGTAATGTTTATAATGGACGAAAGTCTTCCACAGAAGGTATTGACTTAGAATTTGAGAAGAACAATACGAAGTATATCGTTTCGATAAAATCCGGACCAAATTGGGGGAATAGTAGCCAGATCAATAAAATGAAAAGCGACTTCAATAAAGCAAAACGGATCTTGGGGACAAACAGATCTACTATATTTAACGTTATTGCGGTAAATGGCTGTTGCTATGGAAAAGATGATTTGCCGAATAAAGGTGATTACCTAAAATTATGTGGGCAGAGATTTTGGGAGTTTATTTCCGGAAATGAAAACCTCTATACGGAAATCATCCAACCGCTAGGACATAAGGCAAAAGAAAAGAATGAACTTTTTTTACGAGAATACTCCAAAGTAATAAACAAGTTTTCACTCGAGTTTATGAAAATGTTTTGTGACACGTCTGGTGAGATTCTTTGGGAAGAAGTAATCAAATTCAATTCAGCTAAAAGAATTGTAACGGCATAACAAATCGCTCAACCAGACTATTTGATCTTACCGGTTTTAAGTTTTGTATTTCGCACCACCTCTTTTTGCCATTTCAAAAGTCCGCGCCTCATAACCGTTGGCTGGTTAACTCGGGCAATACACGCATTAAAAGAAGTGAATAATGTTTATAGCGAAGGAGAAGATGTTATGGTCAATTGGGTTGAACAGATAGATAGATGTACGGAATGTGATCAGTGTATGGATGTGTGCCCCACCTACAGGGCGACCGGCGATTACCGTTACTCCCCCAGAGGCAGAATAGGATCCGCCAGGAGGTTGTTCAGCGAAGACATCCTTGATGATTCTATTATAGAGAGCTTCTACAATTGCCCCAAGTGCATGGCCTGCGAGGAGGTTTGCCCGGAAGGAATAGAGATAAGCAAGATCGTGGGCGCTTCCAGGAACAGGATAGTGGAAAAGGGTCAGGGACCGCTTGGACCCCATAAAAGGATTATCTCGGGGATATGGGAGAAGGGTAACTCGGTGAATGGTGATCCCGCAAAAAGGCTGGAGTGGCTGCCAGAGCCCTTTACACCGCATGAATCAGAAACCCTTTTTTATGCGGGATGCCTGCCCAGTTATCTGGTAAAGGATGCGGCTGCCTACTCATACCTGGTACTTAAAAAGGTGGGAGTGGATTTTATGATACTTGAGGATGAGGGGTGTTGCGGGACTTACATTTTTGAATCCGGAGAGATCGAACAGGCCAAAGAATATTTCCATAAGAACGTGGAGCGGTTCAAGGAATTGGGCATAAAGAAGATGATTGTCCCCTGTAACGGCTGTTTCAAGTGTTTCAAGTATTTCTATCCTGAAGTCCTGGGTTCCATAGATTTCGAGGTCTTCCATGTGGTGGAGACTATCTACCATAATCTGAAAAAAGGGCCTGATATGCTAAGGAAGATAGACAGGGAGTTAACTTACCATGACAGTTGCAGGCTGGGACGCGGGGAGGGCATTACCCGAGAACCCAGGGCTTTATTAGAATGGTGCGGGGCGGAGGTAAAGGAACTTGCCGAAAACAGGGAGAATACGCCATGCTGCGGTTCAGGCGGGGGGATCCGATCCGCTTTTCGAGGATTGTCCTTTGATATAGCCAAAGACCTTCTCAATAAGGCGCCTACAAGGGAACTGGTGAGTCCTTGCCCCTTCTGTACCTTTAACTTGAACTATACCAGCAAAAAAGGGGCAATTGAAAAGCATGTAACCTATATTACGAAAATAATATGGGAATCCCTGCAGTAGGGCATGGGCATTTCAGGCAAAACACGGATGAACAAGATTTATGTTGCAAAATTCGGGAGCTTCCCCTTAGGCTAAGATAAGGGAGGAGATGGATGTACGAGTTAAGATTTGATGCAAATAAGTGCCTTCGCTGTCCCACCCAGGGGTGTCTCACCAGGTGCCAATACATGGATATCGACAGGGATACCGCCAGGGAGGAAATAGGCAAGATAGCACGCGGTGAGGATTCCTTTGTGCTGCATGATTGCGTTACCTGCTATGCCTGTGAAGAATACTGCCCTATGAACAATCATCCTTTCTACCTGATAGTGGAAAGGCAGGAGGAGCTCAATCTGCCGCCCTTACCTCGGCCCCTTATTCAGCGAGGCATCAATATGGGGGTTCCCTTCAGGGGGGAACCCGCTATCGAGGAAGTAAACGGAAGAGCCCTGCTTATGGGGGCCTTCGCGGATCACATGTTTCTGATCCAGGGCAGGCTTTTTGAAGGTTTGCCCGTTATATCCGATGACCCCCGCAAGATGTTCCACTACTTTTGCCAGTTGATGTACCTTCATTACGCGCGTATGTCCGTAATCAATGAACGGCTTCCCAAGGTTATAGAGACCATCTCCAGGCACAATGTGACCGAGGTCGTTTGTTTTCATGATGAATGTTACGGGGCCTACAACTCCTATTGTCCGGCGATGGGTATAGAGGTCCCGTTCAAGACGGTGCACTTTTTTGAATTCCTTTACCATCGCCTGCTGGAACTCAAGGAGCGAATAAAGAAGGTGAATCTTAAGGTGGCTTACCAGCGTCCTTGTTCGTCGCGCCTTTCCCACAACAAGCACCTCTTTGTCCAGGATATCTTTAACCTGATAGGGGCGGAGGCGGTCCCGCGGAAATACGTGGATGAGAAGGCCCTTTGCTGCGGCGGGACTATTGAGGGGCAAAGGCGGAAGGGAAGCCGCAAGAGGGCCTTGGAGGTGCAAGAACGCAACATATCGGATATGGCGGAGGCGGGTGCGGAAGTATGCGTTTTTAATTGTCCCGCCTGTTACCAGACCATGAGTCATCTGGTGGCTGAAAAAGGGATTAAGCCCGTGTTTATGAGTGATCTATGCCGTCTTGCCATCGGTGAGCGGCCGGAGGGATGGAGGTAAAAACATGGACCCCGTGTACCAGGCACTTATCGATATAGTAGGTGAAGAACATGTATCCAATCAGCAGGAAGAGCTTTATATCTATTCCTGGGACCTGGGAACAACCGAACCCCACCGGCCGGACTACGCGGTTTCTCCGCGTACCACCCAAGAGATTCAAAGGATCATGGAACTGGCGAACAGCAACAAAATCCCCGTGGTCCCCCTGGGTGGAGGGCTGTCCCTGGCCGGCCTGGCCGTACCTTTCCGCGGCGGGATACTGCTTGACCTGAAGCGTATGGACAGCATCATCGAGGTCAATGAAGAGGCGCGCTATGCTGTCCTGGAGTGCGGGGTGTCCCAGGGGCAACTGACATCCTATCTGGAGCGGCACCATCCCGGGCTGGCCCATTCCGAGCCGGGCGCCCCGCCTACGGCGACCATTGCCGGGAATGCTGCTGTCCACGGTCAGGGTGATCTTGCCCAGCCTTATGGTTTCACTTCCGATATGGTGAATGGCATGGAGATTGTCCTTCCGACCGGCGAGGTCTGTCGGTTCGGTTCCTGTTCCATAGGCGCCGACTGGTTTACCCAGCACCCCTTGCCCGATGTGGGCCTTTTTTTGGGGTGGACCGGAACGACCGGGGTCATCACCAAGATATCCTTGCGCCTTTTCCCCTGTAAAAAGATCAGGGGCACGGCCCTGTTTGTGGTTGATAACGAGGATCAGGTCCCGGAGATCTTTTATAAGATCACCCATACCCAGATGGCAGAGGATATCATTGCCTTCAGCCAGACCATCCCGCCCTACGCCAGCGGGCTGCAGCACTTTACCATCAATCTGGCCGCTGATTCCGAGAAGGAGCTGGAATTCAAGCAGGAAATCATCTTTGATGACGCCTTGGGGGAAGACATTCGCCGGGGGGACGGCGGTTATCTGGGCTTTACCCCCGGGCTGGAAAGACCTCAAATCTCCAAGACCTCCGACTGGCGCAAGGGTGGTGGTTTTGAATACGTGGGAAGCATCATGCCTGTTTCCCGATACCCCCAATGTTACCGGTCCGGCAAGGAGATATCGGAAAGACACGGAATCCCTTACACGGTACTGGGGCGCTGCATCGGTGCCGCCCATGCCATGATGTTTTCCTGGACGTACGCCTTCAACCGGGCCGACCCGGAGACCATTCGGCATGCCAGGGAGGCTATGCATGAAACAGATGAGCTTGCCCTGGAATTGGGCGGCACTATCTGGAAACCCGGACTCTACGGACAGAAGCTGGTTATGGACCGCCTGGATCCCAACACCCTGGACTTGATGAAGAAGGTAAAACAACTCCTTGACCCCAACCATATCATGAATCCCGGCAACTGGGAGGCAGGCTGATGAAGCTGGCGGATTTCAGGTACGGGGATATCATACACCGCTGTTTTCGGTGCGGATACTGTAAATTCGGGGCCGACTGGATAGATGTAAACAACTGCCCGGCCTATGCCCGGTACCGCATGGAAAGCTATTCATGCGGGGGAAGGTTATGGCTGACCCGGGCGTGGCTGACGGATGAGATCCAATGGACAGACCACCTGGCCCACATCCTTTATTCCTGCACCTCCTGTAAGAATTGTGAACTAAAGTGTCCACTGTACATCAGCGTGGACATCCTGAACGTGATCAGGGCCGCCAAGGCGGAAATGGTGGAGCAGGGTAAGATCCCTACGGAAGCCAGGGATTTTCTGGAGAATATCCAGGTGCACGGCAACCCCTATGGTGCCCCCAAATCCAAGCGGGGCGAATGGATGGGAAAAACTACCATGGATTTCTACCAGGGGCAGGAGTATCTTTACTATGTGGGTTGTGTGGGCTCTTATGATACAAGGGCTCAAGAGGCGGCCAGAAGACTGGGGCAGGTGCTTCAAAAGAGCGGCGTCTCATTGGGTGTGCTGGGGAAGGACGAACGCTGTGACGGCAATGAAATAAGAAACCTGGGTGAAGAGGCCCTGTTTGAGATGATGGCGGAGGATAATATCGCCCAGTTTAAAGGGCTGGGGGTGGAGAAGATTGTAACCCTTTCCCCACATTCCTATAATGTCATTAAAAATGATTATCCCCCATACGGGGGCGACTTTGAAATTATCCATTACACCCAGTTGATACAGGAATTGATTGAAGGCGGAAGATTGAGTTTGTCCGTAGAAGTGCCCGCCAGGGTTACCTTTCATGATCCTTGCTTCTTGGGAAGATGGAACGGTGTGTACGATGCGCCCCGAAGTATCTTACAGTCTGTCCCGGGGGTTACGCTGGTAGAGATGGAGCGCAACAGGGAAAGCGCCCTTTGCTGTGGCGGCGGAGGGGGGAATTTCTCTATGGACTTGCTCGGCGGCAGCCCGGATAGTCCTGCCAGGCGTAGGGTGCGCGAGGCCTTGAACACCGGCGCGGATATACTGGCGGTGGCCTGTCCCAAATGCCTGACTGTTCTGGAAGACGCGGTCAAGGTGGAGGGACTGGATGATAAACTCATGGTAAAGGACATTGCGGAGATAGCTTACGAGGCAGCAGGAATCACTTGAAGGTATATACTGAGAATGATTGACCAGGGATCTTTTGTTTTGCGGATGATTTCTGCTTTTCCGGTGCTTATTCCAGCACATGGATATTTTTTCTTTTACTGATCTCCGTTAGAACATTCGGCCATACCGAGACGGTTACCTCACCGATGTGAGCGGTTCTGAGCAGATACATAAAGGTCCGTGACTGGCCGATACCACCCCCGATACTCAAGGGGATTTCATCCTTGAGGATTGCCTGGTGGTAGGGTAACTGGAGAAAGTGCTCCTGCCCAGCCTCCTTGAGTTGCAGAGGCAAGGTCTCTTTAGTCACCCTGATGCCCATGGATGTTAGTTCATGGCGGCGCCTGGTCACCGGATTCCAGACCAGGATATCTCCGTTGATGCCGTGGAATTGCCTGCCATGCTTCTTGATGGTGGGCGTGATCCAGTCATCATAATCCGCCGCGCGCATCTCGTGCGGATACCCGTCTTCCAGCACGTACCCGATACCGATGATAAAGATGGCGGGTGATACCTCCTGGAGCATCTTAATCTCACGCTCCTTGCGGGGGAGGTCCGGGTAGCGTTCCAGGATTTCCTCTGCGTGGAAAAAATCAAGCTTTTTAGGGATTTCCGGATACTTATCAACATCAAGACCCGGAAAATCCTTCTTTACCATTTGGCCTGCTTCATATATGACACCCCAGATCTTTTCTACAATGTCTCGCAGAAATTCCAGCTTTCGCATATCCTCAGTGATAACCCGCTCCCAGTCCCATTGATCAACATAGACACCATGGTCATGGTCCAGGAAATAGTCCTTGCGGACTGCCCTCATGTCCGTGCAGATGCCTTCCCCTGCTTGACACCCGAACTGCTTCAGGGCCATCCGTTTCCATTTTGTGGCGGCCTGTACCACCTGGGCCTCGATTCGTTTTTCCAGACCCAGGCCACACGAAAAATCAATGGGCGTGCGCGAACCGTCCCGGTCAAGGTAGTCGTTAATGCCGCTTTCTTTGGAGACTATGAGGGGTACCTGAACCATAAACAGGTTTAGTTCCCTGCATAGGTTTTCTTCGATAAAATTCTTGGTCTTGAAGAGCGCTTTCATCCTTTCCTTGGGTCCCAACAGCGCCTTATAATCGTCAGGCAGGCACTCTTCCACCTCTTCGTAAGTGCTTATACCGGGACCTGCCAGGTCCGCTTTCTTATCAATCATGTCCTCTCCTATTGTTTATTCATTATTTAGGGAATATCACTACTGTCCCAACGTTATTGAAATAAATTCAATTGGTTACTATCATGGAACATAAGTTGTTTATAGTTTTGATCTGAAAATGCCTGATATAATGGCACTTT
>Ga0315548_1001207_pt1 | contig 22242 bp, 21 predicted proteins | sample SalMarSW160110MG_2_FD_202540 | JGI IMG/M metagenome (GOLD analysis project Ga0315548, IMG submission 202540) | Salt marsh sediment microbial communities from the Plum Island Ecosystem LTER, Massachusetts, United States - Salt Marsh Sediment SW1601-110 ...
TGATGAGCGATAAAGTTACAAATGACGCTTCCGCTTTTATTCGTACAATCGCCGAAAAACGAAACCGCAACATGAAATGGGCGGAAGAAGCTGTCCGCAGAAGTCAGGCCATCACGGAAACAGAAGCGCTCGACACAAATGTTATTGATATTATTGCGAAAAACCTTGACGATCTGCTTTCTCAGATTGACGGGATACAAGTCGAGACTGTAAATGGTACCGAGATATTAAATACAAAAGACGCCCGTATTGAATCTATGGAAATGGAGTGGACGGAAAAGCTGTTGGATGTCCTGAGCAATCCGAATATCGCCCTCATTCTTTTTCAACTCGGTGTTGTCGGTTTAATGTTGGAGCTGTATAATCCGGGATCAATCTTTCCCGGTGTTGTCGGTGTTATCAGTTTGCTGCTTGCATTTTATTCCATGCATACTCTGCCTATCAATTATGCCGGACTTGCACTCATTATCTTCGGAATTATTCTCTTCCTGCTTGAGATAAAAATTATAAGCCACGGCATGCTGGCAATCGGCGGTGTTATTTCAACTTTTCTGGGGTCAATTATGCTTATTCGCACTTCGAGCCTGCTCGAGTTTGCAGAAATCTCCTGGACTGTTATTATAGTCAGTGTAGCTATTATCACCCTCTTTTTCGGCTTTCTTGTAGGTTTAGGATTAAAAGCACAAAGAAAAAAACCAACAACCGGAAGCGAAGGATTGATTGATAAAATTGGTAAAGCAGTTACTCCGTTAAATCCGGAAGGAACGGTCCGGGTCGAAGGGGAATTCTGGCAGTCGGAATCGACAAGCGGTACAATTGAAAAAGGTGAACACGTACGCGTCGTGCAAATACAAGACTTGAAACTTAAAGTCGAACAAGTTAAACAATCAACATCCACAAAGTGATGCCTTAGGCAAAGGAGTATATATGGAACAAGTTCCTGTAACTTTAATTATTGTCGGTATAATATTTTTCCTCATTGTTGCCGCAAACTCAATTAAAATCCTGCGTGAATATGATCGCGGTGTTATATTCCGGTTAGGACGTCTATTGGGAGTAAAAGGGCCCGGACTTATCTGGTTATGGCCCGGTATTGATAGAATGGTAAGAGTGAGTCTGCGAACAGTCGTTATGGACGTTCCCCCGCAGGATATTATTACACAGGATAACGTCTCTTTAAAAGTCAATGCTGTCGTGTACTTCCGTGTGATGCAGGCGGAAAAAGCTATTGTATCGGTTGAAAATTATTTATTCGCTACATCCCAGCTTTCGCAGACAACATTGCGCAGCGTGTTAGGACAATCCGAATTAGATGATCTTCTTTCACAGCGTGATAAAATCAACCAGAAGCTGCAGCAAATTATAGACAGCCACACAGAACCCTGGGGAGTGAAGGTAACCAATGTCGAAGTTAAGCAGATCGATCTGCCGCAAGAGATGCAGCGTGCAATGGCAAAACAGGCAGAAGCCGAGCGCGAACGACGCTCCAAAGTCATCGCGGCGGAAGGTGAATTCCAGGCATCACAGCGGCTTTCAGATGCGGCAAAAGTGTTGAGCGAACAGCCAAGCGCTCTAACGCTGCGCTATCTGCAAACACTCCGTGAAATCGCAACGGAAAATAATTCGACCACTATTTTCCCGGTGCCTATCGATTTATTGAAGCCATTTATGAATATGGATAAATTACAGAAGTAATGAATGGACTCGCTGCTCTACGGACATAATCCAGAAGAGCGTATCGTTGCCGTCCATCAATTGAACGATCAGACAATCAGATTGTTCAAACGTATTGAGGGGAAGATTATTCACAGAGATGTGGAATTCTTCCCCTTCTTTTTTCTGGCTTACGAATCGCTCATCAATGAATTCCCGAAGAAATTCTGGCTGAAAAAGCTTGCAGGCAGCAATTTCTATCAGTTTATTGCGGCATTCTCACGATGGAGCGAGATGTGGGAAGCAGTGCACTTCATTCTCAGGCAATATAATAAAAGCCGTTCTTTGCATATCTCGTCATATCAGGAGTTGAAAGAGATCCTGGTTCGCACCGATCCGGTGCGTCAGTTCCTCCTGCAATCGGGAATAACGCTGTTTAAAGGAATGGAATTCGAGGATCTTGTTCGCCTTCACATAGATGTCCAATGCTCGCATGCAGCAGGGAAAAAGCGAGGCAGTAAAATTCAAGGCACTGGAGAACAAATACTTGTAATAACCCTCCTGACAAGCAATAAAAAATATGTCCTTAAAACAACAAAACAAAACGAACAAGACATTCTAAAGCAATGTATTCAGTATATCAATGAAATCGATCCTGATGTTATTGAGGGATACGATTTATACGGGACGATCCTTCCGGCTCTCGGTCGTGCCTGCGAGCGGCAACAAATACCATTGACTATCGGCAGAGGCGGCAGCGATATGCGAATACCGGGCGGATTTAGCTCTGCAGGGCCCGGTGAAACCGAGTGGTTTTCATATGATGTTCTCGGCAGACACCTCGTCGATATTACGGCAATTGCTGAGGCAGAAATTAACACTAAAAAATCTGAGCAGTCATTCAATTTAATTTCACTGGCAAAGCATTTCGGCATCCCCGTTGACAAAGAAAAAAACATTTCTTCACATCGCATGAGGAAGGATCATAAACGCACGCAGAAAGAAGCAGCGGATCAATCTCTGCAAAACGCGATCACTGGACGAGAAATCAGCAACTTGCTCCTGCCTCCACTCTTTTATCTTGCGCAGATGTGTCCATTCAACTTCAGAATGCTCATCCATACCGGTGCAGCTTCGCGCATCGAATCGTTGATGCTGAGAGAGTATGTCAGGCAAAAACATTCTATTCCCAAACCTATGGAAGGCTCCCGCAGTATTAATATCCCGGCAGAGATTTATCGGACAGGTGTCTTTTCCGATATCGATTATATTGAACTCGAAGGATTATATCCATCAATAATCCTCCGTCAAAGCATCAAGCCCGGAACAGATGATTTGGACATCTTTCTTTCGCTCCTCACGGGTCTTACTTCCTTACAGCAAAAAGTACCCGCCAAAAATGATACGATGCGATTGCGGGAAACAAATTGGGATACCCGGCTGAATTTATTGAAACGTCTGCTCGATTCTTTTCATATTTCACTTGGCTATGCAAAAGGCCTTTTTAACGATCCGGACAGAGCCGAAACCGTCATTACTGCAAGCCGGGATATCCTGAAAGAAATTACGCATCAAATCGAACTATTCAATGCCACCATCATTCAATCTGACGATCGTGGTTTTTTTCTGCTTATGCCGGACAATATTATCGGTGAAACAAACCGAAAAATATTTTTCGATCGACTCTCGAGCACACTTCCCGAAGGTATATCTCTCGTTCCGTCTCATCATTATAAAAAAATGCTTAGCTACAAAAAAAGTAATTATGCAGTACTTGACCGGAACGACAACGTTCTTATCAAAGGCAACGGTCTCATCTCACGCGGATTGGAACGTTATTTAAGAATATTTATACAGCGATTTATTGAATGTATGATTACGAACGATCTGACACGATTGCATCATTTGTATGCAACTGCCTATACTCAGATCGTAAAGCACGAGTGGACCCCCCGTGATTTCTGCAAAACAGAGATTCTACGTATGGATACAGAGACGTACCAAAGCGAAATTGCCGCCGGCCAAATGCCCCCTTCTCCGGCATTGGAAGCAGCGGTTCGCTCAAGCCTCTTTGTTAAAACAAATACTAAACTTTCTTATTATGTCTCCGGAACCGAGACAGACGTCAATCTTGCCCGTTCTTCACGGTTAGCCGAAGACTGGGACCCCTTAAAGCCTGATGAAAACGTCGCTTATTACCTCGCAAAACTTCATGAAACGGTAAATAAATTCAGGGAATTTTTTGAGCAGACCGCATTAAATCGAATTCTTTCTTTAGATGATATTTTCGGCTTTTCTGATGAAGGCATTCGCATTCTTGAGCGTAAAGTCGCGCAGGAGACAACAGAGATCAAACCGGATACCGAAGATTACGGTATTTGGCTGGCTGAAAGAGATTAGCCGGATAAAATGAAAAACCTGCCGCAGACACTTGCATTTTTAAATACCAAATTGTAATATTCTAAAGTAATTTAATGCACCGGTTTTGTTTCATCGTAATTTGTTTTCACTATCACATGACCCCTTGTGGATTCAATTTTATGGTTCAAATGAGCCGATTCACTTGAGAATTGTGTTAGAGCTAAGCAATCAGGACAAAGTTGCGGTGTGATGTTCAATGTATCAAGGGGTGAACCCGTATGGAACAGGGTACAGTTAAGTGGTTCAACAATTCAAAAGGATTCGGCTTCATCAAACGAGATACTGGTGAAGACGTGTTCGTGCATTACAAGTCTATCAGCGGAGACGGCTACAGATCGCTTAATGAGGGCGATAAAGTAGAATTCGAAGTTGAAACAGGACAAAAAGGCCTGCAAGCCGTTAAAGTTGTGAAGATCGCTTAAAAGATCTCTTACATAGCAAACCCGTCAAGTATTTCTATTGACGGGTCTTTTTTGTACAACATAGCCGAACGGCAACTAACGTTTACGGCCCATTCTCCATTTACGCAGATAATTAACGATGTCTTCGGTGTTGGTTCCCGGTGTGAAGAGTTCACCCACTCCCATACTTTTCAATTCCTTAATGTCCTTCGGGGGAATGATCCCTCCGCCAAAAACAAGCACATCTTCCATTTCTTTCGATTTCATTATCTGAAGTATCTTAGGAAATATTGTCATATGTGCACCACTTAAAAGGCTGACACCGATCGCATCAACATCTTCCTGCAAAGCGGATTCTACGATCGATTCCGCCGTTTTTCGAAGTCCTGAGTAAACCACTTCATATCCGGCATCCCGTAAAGCCGCTGCTACGACCTTCGCTCCGCGATCATGCCCGTCCAATCCGGCTTTTGCAATGAGAATTCTTATCTTTTTTTCCATCATTACTTTTTAGTTACATCCTGTAATTCTAATTGAGCAATAAATTGCTGTAATGTTGAATAAAAACGAGCAAGAGGAAATCCTACAACATTATAAAAGCATCCATTGACTTTATCAACAAAGACAGCTCCATAATCATCTTGAATTCCATATGAACCTGCTTTATCCATCGGCGATCCTGAATCGATATAGGAAATAATTTCTTTTTCATCCAGCCTGCGGAATCGCACTTTTGTTTCTTCGACTCCTTCTACATGTTTCTTCGTTTCCACATCGACCATGCAAAAGCCAGTATATACAGAATGCTCGCGTCCGCTAAGCAGTTTTAGCATACGCCTGGCATCATCCTTTGATGTCGGTTTACCGAGAACATGGTGATCGAGCACAACAATCGTATCTGCTCCGATAACAATCCCTTTCCGTAAACGGGAAGCTATCTCAGAAGCCTTGTCAACTGCAATGCGTTTTGCATTATCTCCAGGCGATTGGTTCGGAGATAAAACTTCCGAGACTTGACTCGGGATAACACGAAACTTAAGTCCAATTTGTTTTAACAGAATTTTTCTGCGAGGCGACCGGGATGCGAGTATCAATGGTCTCATAAAAACGCCTTAAAACAAAAAAAGCGATGCATAATGCTCGCTTATTCATAAAATATTCTATAAACAAATTCTTTATCTGAACATTGCTTTGATGCTGCCCCAGGTACTTTTATATGTGTTACTCGGACTTGAATAGCGTATTCCTTTAATTTCACTATTGCTTTGGAGGGATTGATTGGTGCCTATTACTCTTACTTGATAACTAAAATATTGATCTTCTGTTTTATAAAAACCTATATTTTTATCGTCATAGTATTTAACACCACATTCCGTGCGGCCAATATATAAAGGAACAGAAGTTCCGCTGCTTCTCCGTACTTCATAATGATCTACACCCGCTTCTGAATAAACCTCCCAGCTAACTCTGATATAACCGTCAAAAGCTTCAACTTTTATATCTTTAATAGTAGGATTACTCTGCGCAAGCATCATTCCTGTAAAAATAAACAGCATAATAACTGCCGCAAAAAGATATTTGTGCTCCAATCTCATTTGTGTTTAATATACTTTTTGGTTTTGAATTCCGCAAGCAGCAATTCAATCATTTTTTTATCTCTTGAGAAAAATCACAAATAACTCTTGACACAAAAACAAAAAAATGCCTTTTTTCGTGTAAAATCCTGCTTGTATTATTTCTTCTGTTTTTGCTTAAAAATGACATCAGATAACTCAGAAATGATCAATCCTAGAAGAACTATTACTCCTCCTATTACTCCTGCCATTCCTAGCTTTTCGCCGATTATAAAAAAAGCGAACAATGCTGCAAAAGGCGGTTCTAACGAATAAATTACTGCACTTCGTGTCGGTGTTGTATATTTTTGATATTTTGCCATAACATACAATGCAACAACTGTCGGCACAACAGTGAGATATACGATAAGCATTACGAAATTAACGCTGATATTTATATATGCTGTTTCCCAAAACGATACAACAAATATCGAAAGTAATGCTGTTGAAATAAACTGCATAAAAGTCAGATGTGCCGGATCATGCTCCTTGCCATAGATACACAGATAGACCGTATACAAACTAAACGACACGGCACATATAAGAGTTAGTCCATCTCCGAAATTGAACTCGGAGCCTTTTGGAGAGGTTAAAAGAAACAGGCCGATGGCAACCAAAACGACGCCTATGATATTTCCAAGTTTAGGTTTTCTCCGTTCAATTATCAATTGGAATAAAGGTGTAAATACGACCATGAGGCCTGTTATAAATGCGGATTTTGAGGCTGTGGTGTATTTCAATCCTACAGTTTGCAGCACAAAACCGACAAAGAGCAGAACACCAAGGATAGCACCCTTAATTATCGCATCTTTTGATATAATGCGCAGTCTTTTAAAGAATATTACTGCGAATAAAATCGATGCAATAGTGAATCGAACGGAAACATATGCAAACGGAGACGCATTTTCCAAGACAAACTTCGTCAGAACAAATGTGCTTCCCCAGACAATCGTAAGTGAAAGCAAATATAATTCTGCACGAGTACGGGGAGTTATCCGCATATTATTAGGCAATGATTACTTATTAGGAGGATAAGAATCGAACAGTCTTCCCCACTGCGTTTCTTTAAGCCATCGCTTAAACACGCGTTGATCCCGGAACGGCCATCGGTAGTAATCATGATATAATTCCGAACCAAAGATGAAGAGGTTGACAAGCGGAGTTCTGAAGAAAATTTTCTGAAGTCGTTTGAGGGGCCCAAACCACAGAAGATCACCGGCTCGGCTTGCCGTATTGTCGCCGACAGAAAAATTCCAGTTCTCTCTTGAGACATCTTCTCCCACGAGAGTGATATCTCTCGAATCCCCGCATCCTAAACCGCATTGATGCGCCAAATTAATATATTTGATTGAGAGCGGATCGAATCCCATCATCTTTGCAGCAACTGCATCTATTGCAACTTGATCAGCGCTGGCAAGTATAAGATTTTTCTCAACCGGATACATAGTTCTAGGTCCGGGGCCGTTTCCTGCGGTAGTTCCATCCATCACAGCAAAAATACCAGGATGGATCTCTTTTTGGATGGAGAGCAGATCAACAAGAGTTTCGTGAATCCAAGAATGTGTATAGTGCCGATGTGTAGCCAATAAACCGCCGAATGCATTCTTCATTGCACCGGTGGTGGTTGTATAGATATGACATTTTACCGTCGGAAGGTGAACAATGTTTTTTCCAAAGAAATAATCGGGAATTCGAATACCATCCGGATAAATTTGGTCAAGGACAAGCAAGCGAGACTTCGTAGAGTACTCGATCCATTTCATATCCCCTTCGCGAAAGTTAAAAAGAACCGGTATCTGATACTTCTTGAAAAGCGGTGTATATTTATTTAAATCTTCACCTTTAAATGCATCTGTCACTACTGTTTTGTTTTGAACACAGACTACATCGTTAAAGCCGTTTCTTTTCAAACCGAGGATTGTCCCTTCCATTTGCCATGGTGTTGTATTGGCTCCAGGAAAAGGGAAGTGCCAAGATATATTATCCTTGAGTATTGTAGTAACACCGGATTTTAAAGCGTCCTTTAATCCAGCCATTTCCATCGCGCGCCGTGTGTCTTCCAGTACTGTTTGCGGAGTTGTTTTGACAACAGCAACTCGTGCAGTTCCAATTTGCACTCCTTGAATTCTGGCTGGTGATTTCGGTACAGGAAGTTTCATTTATTAAATTAGGAGTAAATAATTAAGATACAAACAAGAAACCATATTAGAATATTCACAATCATCGGCGGATCGCTTAACAATAAGTGCATCGGATTATCCTCGGTTCTCTTATTTCTCATAAGATAAGTGTAACGAAAGATACCGAATAAGACAAATACCGTCGTAAAAATCAGATTCTCAGTTTTAAAAATATTCACAGTACGTTCGGCAACGGTATAAAGTGCGTAGGAAATTGCTACTCCGGACGCTGCAATAGTCATGATTTGATCCATAAATGCAAGATCATATTGTTTTAAAACCGGTCGTGTATTGAAAGTCTCGTTTGTTAGACTGAGAATAAGTTCGCCACGTCTTTTGGAGACAGCGAGGAATACGGAAATAAACAATGTGCAAAGAATAAGCCACGGTGAAATTTCTACTTCGATAGCAAAAACACCGGCGAGTATACGCAACATAAATCCCGCTGCTATAATAAATATATCAACAAGAACCACCTGCTTTAGACCGAAAGAATAAGCAAAATTCAGCATCGCATATATAATTACAGCATACCGATAATGTATATGTAAATGCGGTATTACAAGTATTGCCAACGCAAGCAGAATAACAAGAATAATAAATACCGTAGAAATACCTATTGCACCTGAAGCAAGTGGACGATTTCGTTTAATGGGATGAAGTTTATCCGCTTCGCGGTCAAAAATATCATTTACAACATAAACAATGCTTGAAACGATACAGAATCCAAAAAACGCAAGTATTTCCCGCCAAATGTACGGTAAGTCAAAAAGATGTTTTGCAAAAACCAGTGGTGCAAAAATAAATACATTTTTTAACCATTGGCTTGGACGTATTATCCTTAACGCACCTATAATTTTTCTCTTCATTGCCTCTTCCCTGCTATCGATAGAATACTTCGCTTTTCACACACAGATAAAATTATGTACGGCCAAATCGTTTATCAAGTTCCTCGAGTGGAATCTTTACAATCACCGGCCTTCCATGCGGACAAACGAACGGCATTTTAGTAAGGAACAGATGTTCTATTAATACTATCATCTCGCTAATATTCAGCCTATCACCTGCTTTGATTGCCGCCTTGCAAGCGAACGATTTTGCCAGATTATCACGCACATCGGATATACCGGCGTGTTCATTATTCCTGTATTCATCCAGAACATCCTGCAGGATTTTTCTTTCATTCCCGACACGGACATCAGCCGGAATACCTTCTATCACTACGGTATTTTTACCAAAAAGTTTTATATCGAATCCAAGACGTTCAAGATGTGCCTGCAGCTCTTTTACCAGCAAATAGTCGCTCGCGCTTAACTCAACCGTTTCAGGGAATAGCAATTGCTGGATCGATGGTAGACTATTTTTAAAATTTGACAGTACACGTTCATAAATAATCCGCTCATGGGCGACATGCTGGTCAATAATCATCAATCCATTGCGGATCTGTGAAATAATGTACTTATTATGAGCTTGCCATATAGGTTTGCTTTCCTGTGAGGCAGATGGATCGCCTGCCGTACGCTGAGAAAGAATCCTGTTATTCGCCGATGAAGGTACTTTAAACGGCAGGGACGTTTCGGAGTTTAAAACAGGCCGCTCTAATTCATCTAGGCCGATAATGTTCGGCGTTATAGATAATTTAAGTTCACCGGGGCGTGAAGCAGCGCCGATAGGAAAAACGGGAGCACCTGTCTGAATCTCTATCGCCTTTTTCCATATCTGACTGTCAAATTGAAGTTTGGCATCGGCCGGCGATACCGCATCTCCATCTTTTAAAGACACTGACGGCATTAAATCATTATCTACAAGCGCTTTTCGAACAACCGACAGGATCATTCTATAGATGTTTGATTCATTCTCAAATTTTACTTCCATTTTTGAAGGATGAACATTCACATCGACTTTTCGCGGATCAAGAGTGAGATTTAAAATGAAGAACGGGAAAGATCCTTTTTCCAGCAGATGTTCATATGCTTGAAACACTGCATGATTAATCATCTTGCTGAAAATAAACCGGCGGTTCATAAATACTAATTGTTCAGCGCGGCTTTTACGTGCAAAATTGGGTCTGCCAATAAATCCGCTGACAGTCATAAGGTCATTTGTGTCTTCGAATTTAATGATTGATTGAGAAAGGGCTTTCCCAAAAACAGCAGTTACTCTTCCTTCGATTGAATTTGACTTCAAATCGAGCATCACTTCATCGTCGCTTGTGTAGAACCATTCAACTTCCGGATAAGCAACAGCCATTCGCATAATAACATCCGTTATATTCTTCAATTCTGTCTGCCGGTGCTTAAGAAAATTGCGACGGGCCGGAATATTATAAAAAAGATTACGGACTGTGATACTTGTTCCGCATTCAAGCGCTGATTTAGTTCTTTCTTTAACTTCATCACCCTCAATTCTGAGAAATGTAGCAAGATCGTCCGATTCGGACCTTGTTTTCAATTCCACTCGTGCAACCGCCGTAATTGAAGCCAGCGCCTCTCCACGGAAACCAAGCGTGCGAATCTCTTCTAAATCGCCGGCAGTACGAATTTTACTTGTTGCATGTCTTCGAAAGGCTAGAGATGCATCCTGTTCCGACATTCCCTCGCCATTATCCACAACCTGTATCAATGCTTTTCCCGCGTCCTTTACTACAATGCTGATTCGTGTCGCTCCTGCATCGAGTGAGTTCTCAATTAATTCTTTTACTACAGAGGCCGGACGCTGCACAACTTCACCAGCTGCAATTTTATTCGACAGTTCAGGGGTTAATATGTGAATTTTAGAAGACAAGGTATATTCAATTACTTATCATTTCACTGTCCTCAAATAACGCATCAACAAATGCGCGACGATTGAACGGCTGGAGATCATCAATACTTTCTCCAACACCGACAAATTTTACCGGCAATTTCATTTCATTACTGATGGCAAGCACAATGCCTCCTTTTGCCGTGCCGTCAAGTTTTGTCAATACAATTCCGGTCACTTCCACAGCGGCGGTAAAATATTTAACTTGCTGCAGACCGTTCTGGCCGGTCGATGCATCGAGCACTAACAATACCTCGTGCGGCGCACCGGTTAATCGTTTGTCCATTACCCGTTTAATTTTTTTAAGTTCTTCCATCAGGTTTGTTTTTGTGTGAAGCCGCCCTGCCGTATCGATTATAACAATATCAGACTGCCCGGAGACAGCAGAGTTTAAAGCGTCAAATGCCACAGCTGCCGGATCTGAACCGCGCGACTGCTGGACGATATCCACTCCGGCGCGTTTTGCCCAAATCTCAAGTTGCTCGTTTGCTGCTGCCCGGAAGGTATCGGCTGCACCAATTACAACCTTGTGGCCTGCCTGCCGGTACAGATACGCCATCTTTCCGATCGTTGTTGTCTTCCCGACGCCATTTACACCGACAACCATGACAACATACGGTTTGGAGGCTTCAGGCAATACTGCTAAAGACGGTTCCTTGTCATCATTCACATGAAGAATTGCCGTAATCTCTTCCTTCAGCAGCGAAACAAGTTGAGTTGTAGATTCATATTTCGTTTCTTTGACACGATGCCTCAGATCCGCAAGAATTATATTTGCAGTTTCTACACCGACATCGCCTGCAATAAGGATTTCTTCAAGCTTATCCAACAACTCATCGTCAATTTTACTCTTTGTTGTTGCAAGTCGCTGAATCTTATTAACAATGGAATCCCTTGTCTTTGCAAGTCCTGATTTAAATTTTGTGAGTGTTTCAAAAAATGCCATGGAATCACTTTTTCATGTCTATGTTTCTACCGATAATAAGTCTTTGAGCGTAATTACATAATGACCATATCATCAAGATTACGCTTATCCAGAGAGAAAAAGTAAAGAGAGAATTCAATGCGTCTATCCGGAGTGTTGCAAGAAAAAAAGTAACAGCGATACAAGTAACTGAAATTTTACCCGGCCAATTTGATTGAGGAACAATTTTCTTATTATGATGGATATATAATCCACCTGATAAAATAAGAATATCTCTCAATAACACAAATATAATAAACCAAAGAGGTATATCACCGGTTATTGCAAGAAAGACAGCATAAGCTCCAATACCGATTTTGTCTGCAAGCGGATCGATGATCTTGCCAAAATCTGTTACTTGATGCAATTTCCTTGCAAGAAATCCGTCGAGAAAATCCGTCGCAACCGCAACAATTATTACACCGGCTGTCCATAATCTATGATGAGGAAATTCCGTTAAAAGGCAGTAGCCCATTGGAATGACCATAATAATTCGACTGGCACTGATGAAATTAGAAACGGTAAAATAACGGTGCATCATTATTGGTCGTTTTCGTTCTTTGAAGCTTCTGGATCAATTATAACAGGATAATTACCATCAAAACAAGCGGTACAATAATTTCGGCCGTCATCCGTAGGAGCCGATGCAATGAGTTTTTCCATCGGCAGATACGAGAGACTATCGACACCCAATTCCTTTCGGATCGCCTCGACATCACCTTTGAATCGATTTGCAATCAATTCCTTACTACTGGGGAAATCCATTCCATAGTAACACGGGAATTTTATTGGGGGGCACGAAACACGGAAGTGCACTTCTTTCGGTCCTGCTTCTTTAATCAGTTTTACTAATTGTTTTGATGTCGTTCCGCGAACGACCGAATCATCTACAATAATAACTTTTCTTCCTTTGAGAACACCTTTTACGGTATTATATTTTGTTTTTACCTTAATTTCACGATAATTTTCTTGAGGCTGAATAAACGTACGCCCGATATAGTGACTGCGAATCAGACCAAGCTCAAGCCGGACATTCCGCCCCTGCTTGTTGCTTTCTGTGACATAGCCCAGGGTGCAAGTATTACTGGAATCCGGTACGCTGATTATAATAACTTTATCTTCAGGCGATTGGGGAGTAATCGGATTTACGTCGGCAAGCAACTTACCCAGCTTGCGTCGAACTCTATCAACATTAATACCAAACACTTTACTGTCCGGACGGGAAAAATAGATGAACTCAAATATACAGTGATGTACTTTTGATGATCTTTTAGAAATCCAAAAAGACTTTACTTCCCCTGTTGCCAGCACATCGTTATCGATAACAATAATTTCGCCTGGAGCGACATCGCGGATATACTCTGCGCCAATAATATCAAACGCGCAAGTTTCTGAAGCAACAACATATGCACTATCCACTTTGCCAAGCGCAAGCGGGCGAAATCCATGCGAATCGCGGGCAGCCACCAGGCTCTTATCTGTCAACATAACGATGGAATAAGCGCCTTCGACAAAATCCAATGCTTCTTTGATTTGAAGAATCTGATCTTTCTGTTTGCTCCTTGCAGCGAGGTGTAAAATAATTTCACTGTCGGAAGTTGACTGGAAAATTGTCCCCTCGTTTTGAAGGGCATAGCGCAGCTTCCGATAGTTTGTCAGATTACCATTATGCCCAAGTGCAAGATTGCCGGATTTATAGTTTACAACGAAGGGCTGAATATTAGATTTATTATCGGTTGATCCGGTTGTTGAATATCTGTTATGCCCGATGGCGGAACTGCCTTTTAATACTTCCCGAAGAACTTTCTCATCCTTGAAGACATCCGAAACAAGGCCGACTCCTTTCTGGATGTTAAACCGCTGTTTTTTCTTATCCTCAAGCCATTCGCTTGTGACAATACCGGCCGCTTCCTGGCCCCGATGCTGCAGTGCCTGCAAGCCGTAATAACACATGACAGAAGCTTCAGGATGGCCAAAAATCCCGAAAACACCGCAATGGCAGCGCGGTTTTCCTTCGTCATTTGAAATTTTTTTCATGACATGTTAAGATACAAAAAAAAAGACAGGCTTCCAATATATGGTGGGGCCGTAAAATTTTTAATTAAATACACAGCCGCTTTCTTGCAGCCAAATTCATAGATAAAAAAAGGCGCTTCATTAATAAAGCGCCTTTTTATCAAACAATGAAAATACTTGAATAGACTAAAAATATACTGCTAATGTCAAAGTTCCGCCGTTAGTGATCCCAATATTGGTACTGCTGCCCTGCGCTGTTGATTGTGTTCCCGTAGCAGTTGTTACTTCCACATCTTTATTTGAAGTCAAAGCAACACCGACCAGATATTCTGCTGAAAGACTAACGCCATCTGTTACATAATATTCTACACCAAGAATCCCGCCGAAACTGAATTCCGTATATCCGCCCACATTCTTTGTAACGGTCTGGCTAATTGGTGCGCCCGGTGCCCCATATGCAGCGGGTTTACTTTCCGTGCTCCTGGTGGTCAGCATTACACCTCCGCCGATATATGGGCTAATACGACTTTTAGTAAGATGGATTTCAATAGCTCCGCCAATGCCGAATGTGCTGGAAGAATTCTCTCCGTCGACTCCAGCTTGTCCGGTCGGCGGATTTGCAGGTGTTTTAGAGCTTGATATTCCCAGGCTGATGACGCCGCGTACGGCCATATAATCAGAGAGGAAAAATTTTCCGCCGAATCCGCCGTTATAAGCACCGGCACCCAACGCATTCAAACCGCTGAATTGGAATAAAATACCCTTGTTGCCTGCAGCCGAACCTGGATTTGAGCTTGAACTATCGCCTTCTGCAAAAGCCAGCGAACTCACAAATGTAATCACAGCAAGAAGGACCAATAACTTTTTCATAACTTCCTCCAAATAATTTTAGAAAAATAGTTTATGATAGAACATATTGTAATACAACTTCTTTAAAAGCTTCTATATATAGGAAAGGAGAAAATCTCACGGATTTTCTCCTTTCACTTCTGCATTAAAACACTAATAATTATTAAAATTTGTATGCAATACCGACATTAAGAATACCAAGACCATATCCTAATTCTGCCTGAACTGCTAAGTTCGTGTTGAAATAATAACGGCCTCCGATAAATATGCCATACGCTAAGTAACTTGCTGATGCCGAATATGTTCCCCATGTATAACCTCCATACGTTGGCAATGTGCCAGTCGCAGATGATGAGACGATATTGTATCCCAACAGAATTCCGCCGTATGTATCGATTTTAGGATCATGCAATAAGTCAATATGATACGCGCCACGTGCACCAATCAAGATATAGGTATAATCCCAACCATAACCGGCAAAAACATCATCTGATGACGAAGAATAGCCAACAATACCGCCTAAAGAGATGTTCTCATGGAAACCGTATTCATACCCGCCTGTAATTGCAATTCCACCTGAACCATAAGCACCGGCAAAACCGCCGATACCGATTCCAAGATTCACAACATTGTCACCTTTTTTATATGCCATCTGTCCGAAGGATAAAGATGCAATGAAGATAACCAGCACAGAGAGTAGAAGAATGCGTTTCATTATATGACTCCTTCTTAAATGAGTATATCAATTAATTGAATGTTAGTGATTTATTTAATGAGTTTTCTTCCCTAAAAACATATTGGAAAATATATACTTACAACATATGAATGTCAAGTGGTTTTTCTCGCAGACATTATCGTTTATCTATCAATTCCCCTAAAAATCATCGGAATGTTTCAGCAAATCATCCTATTTCAATGATAAGCTATATCGATCATAGGATGACATGATATTTTCGACATATTCTATGGTTTGTCTGGAATTTCGGAAATATCCGCTGGGCGGACAGCCGTCACTCCAAATACGGTTATGCAATGTATAATTCTTCCTGGTCAAAAAAGGAAATGCTTCCCTGACCGAAGACCATTTATCAGGATCATTTCCCATATAGGAAGCAATTTTCTGAGCGTCTAAAACTCGTCCTAGCCCTGCATTATATGCAGCAAGTGCAAGACGTGTCCTATCTTCTTCTTGAGCGCTTCCCAATATTCCATAGAGCGATTTAAGATGATAAATACCCGCTTTGATGTTATTACGAGGAGTTATCGTCTCTTCAACGCCTAATTTCTCTGCCAGTTCAATCTGTGTAATCGGCATAAGCTGCATTAGTCCATAGGCACCTGAATAACTTACCGCTTTATGGTCGAATTTTGACTCCTGTTTCATTACGGCAAGGATTAGGACCCAGTCTATTCCATATTCCTGTGCATACTTCTTCACTAAGGGTATATACAGATTAAAACCCGCGGTATTCATTGATATAAATGGCGAGGATTGTGCTGGAAATGCCCCGTCAATCATTAATTCATTTGAATTATCGGTTTTCTGAACGAAAGAAGCCCCTGTTATTTGCTGTGAACATCCTAGCAAAGTTAATGAAATGAAAACCACCAAAAATACTCCAAAAATACTGCCCTTTTTTAGCCAATTCCCTTTCTTTATGTTACTCATGAAACCTCAAAATTGTTCAACATTCGTTATCTTTGGAACATTAAAAACTCAAAACATGTTCCTCTTCTCTACATCTATTCATTACATTAATTTAGCTAATTCTCTTCAAGAAATCAATGAAGGAATACGTGCTCTATGTCACAATCCCCTTTTTAAGCTATTTTCGACATATTGAACCTATTTTTTTTAGCCAATTTCGACAATTTTTGTTTTACTTCTCAATCCTGCTACAATGGAAATACACTGCTTTGGCTTTTTAAAGTATTCAGACAATAGTTCGATCAGCTTTTCGTTTGCTTTTCCCTCGACAGGTGGAACCGTCACAAAAATAGTAAGTGTTCCATCTTCAGATAGTGTTACCTCATTTTTTCTTGAATTGGTTTTTATTTTAATTGTGTATTTCATATGCTTTAGTAAATTAAAAAAGCCGCAATAAAAACTGTGCGGCTATACGTTATTGATTGACAAATTATACTTTTGATCTAAGATTGCGTAATAGGTCTTAAACGTTCTACAATCATATAGTATATTCTTATCAGCTATTTTCCATTCCCCCACTCAAACACTTCTAATCGTACACGGGCTGTTCCATTAAGGATCATATCAATTTCTTTTGCAGCACCCATTGATAAATCGATAATACGCTCTTCTTTAAAAGGCCCTCTGTCATTTACTCGTACGATAACAGTTTTACTGTTCTCCAAGTTTGTAACTCGCACTTTTGTTCCAAATGGAAAATTTCGATGAGCGGCTGTAAGTGCATTCATATCGTACGTTTCACCGCTTGAAGTCTGCCTGCCGTGAAAATCATGTGCATAGTAAGAGGCGACACCTTCGAGTGTCAACAGAATTTTTCCAGATGCATTTTTACCGGATTGGCCTATCTGTTGCGGTATTCTACCACCTTTAGAATTATTATTTCGCTCTGCGAATCTCGGCGACGGCGTGCAACCTGAGAGCAAGATTAGGACCATTCCATATATTATTTGCTTTTTAAAGCAATTCATTCATCTGCTTACGGCGTAGGTAATCGACAATCTCCTTAACGTCCTGCGAACGTCCTTTTTTACAAATCAGAACCGCATCATCAGTTGTAATAACTATCATGTCATCAACACCAATCATTGCAACAGCTCTATTGCTTGCATCGATATAATTTCGATGTGAATCTTTTATAATCACTGTTCCGCGAAGTGCGTTCCCATCTCCATTCTTCGGAATTAGACGCATTACTTCATCCCATGAGCCGACATCACTCCATCCAAAATCGCCTTTTGCTACAAAAACTTTCGATGCTTTTTCCATCACGCCATAATCGATGGAGATGCTGCGAATTACGCCATAGACATGTTCCAATGTTGATTGATACGCATCGGTGCCAATAACGGATTCCAGCTTCTGCAGCTGCTCGCCAAGTTCCGGAAGATGCTTTTCAATTTCCTGCAAAATGACGCGGACTTTCCAGATAAACATACCGCTATTCCAGAGAAAATCTCCGCTCTTTAAAAATTTTTCCGCTGTCTCAAGATTTGGCTTCTCGGCAAATGTTTTCACGCGGTAGATGCTGTCTGCCGAATACGGATTCTGTTCTGGAGTATCTTCGAATTGGATGTACCCATATCCCGTCTCCGGATGAGTCGGCTTGATTCCGATCGTGACCAGTGCATCATTTTCCGTTGCTACTTGTGCGGCGCGCTGAACGATATGCAAAAACTCATCCGTATTGCCGATAATATGATCTGCCGGCAAAACGACCATGATTGCTTCAGGGTCGTAGCGTTGAATCCACTTTGCTGCAAGTCCGATACATGGTGCTGTATTTCTTCCCAGGGGTTCTATAATTATATTTTGCGCTGGCAGTGCCGGTACCTGATTCTGAATGATATCTTTTTGAAGCCTGTTTGTCACCACCAACGTCTTATCCGGCGGCACTAGAGGTTGGATACGGGCAACGGTATTAAAGATCATCGATCCGGAACCGAGAATTTCCAGCACTTGCTTTGGCGACCGCTCACGGCTTCTCGGCCAGAACCGCGATCCGACACCACCCGCAATAATTACTGTATAAAGATTTTTTTGATTTATATTCATTATTCAAACATTGTTTTAAAATCACGGAGAATTTCAATCGCTGAATCCAATAAACCTGTCCGATTGTTTTGTTCACTTTGCACCCATTGGTTTACCGGATCTTGAATATTTGAAACAATGTTCATAACACGAATATCGTCAAGGTATTGATTATCTGAAATATAGTTGAGAAACTCCGTAAGCAATTTACAGAATAGTTTATAATCTTCCTGAGCTGACTTGGCATCAAGTACAATATTACATTCACTAAGAACATTAGATAATAATGTCGTTCGATCATCATTTCCACTTTGGATGGACTCTAACAAGCGTTCCAATAAAGCCACGAAACTGCGTTCCTGTTCACTTCCTATCGTTGTGCTGTCGCCCACCGATGGTGTCTGCGAGGGAGTTTGAAGTTCTTTCCCCCAAGAATCAAGCAGCACTTCCGGTGTAGCTGTTGTATCCGGTGACGGCGTCAATTCATATGCAGGTTCCGGCGAGACCGATTCATGTTCTTGTGAAGATGAAATATCTGATGATTCCGGAGTAGAAATCGTTTCTTGTGACGGCATTGGAACATCTCCTAAAGCGTAGCGTAATTTTTCAAAAACGAGATTTTCTTCTGCAAGTGTTGATTCATCCAGTGTTGCATCTTTTTCAACTTTATCTACAATCCACATCAAACTCAAGGCAAATTCAGTGAAACCCTTCACCCGATAGAGAGAATTGAGTTCCATGTTAATATCAGAGGCAGAAGTAATCCTGTCTCGAATCCGATCGAGAGTGGTTTGATGTTCGTACGAGCGAAGCTCCCATTTCGGCAGGCGCTCGAGGAGTATAGAGATATATTTCTGTGAGCGATTCATATATTCCTGTTTATTCGTGGAACACAAGATGGCACTGCACAAAAATTCTCAGAGGGATTGCCTAAATATATCAAAGGGTACATTATCCTGTAATTTACAATCGTTTTTACTTTTAGTCCGGCGTTTTTGCAAATGGCTTGGAGATAGAAATCTGCTGCGCCAAGATCAATAACTGCAATAGTAGAATTAGTGGTTTTCTGCACTTATGAACGCTGCTTCAAATGATGAATGACTTTATGAGAAAACGATTTGGATGAATATAATCCTTCGCATCTTGATTGTCAACGTATACTTCAAGAAATATAAAATCTCTCAAAGTTCGTTCTATTAATTCGCACCTGCAATCTTTAAACGGTTTATCGCACGATAGAATGCAAGCCGCGCACGTTCAAAATCAATGTCCGGCTTCCTTTCAGCTATGCGTTTCTTAGCACGATCGCGGGAGGCTTTCGCTCGTTCTATATCAATTTCATCTAACCGTTCTGCTGTTTCAGCCAATAAAAGGATATGATTTTCCCTTACTTCAACAAAACCGCCCGAAATGGCATAATGGGACTCAGAGCCGCCTGCTTCCTTGATCTTGACTCCGCCGATTTTCAGTGATGAAAGCAACGGCGCATGATTATAAAGCACCTGAAATCCTCCCATAACACCCGGAGCGCTAAAACTTGTCACTTCACCTTTAAAAACGATGCACCGAGGCGTTACGATTTCCAAATGAATAATTTTCTCAGACATATTTATACTGTCTATAGTTGTTTAGCTTTCTCGACTGCTTCTTCAATTGTGCCCACCATCAAGAACGCATTCTCAGGAAGACTGTCATATTCGCCATCAAGAATGCCTTTGAAGCCTTGAATCGTATCATCAATTTTCACATATTTGCCCGGGATAGAAGTGAATTGTTCCGCAACAAAAAATGGCTGTGAAAGAAACTTCTCGATCTTTCGAGCACGCGTAACTGTCAGCTTATCTTCATCAGAAAGCTCATCCATACCAAGAATACTGATGATATCTTGAAGATCTTTGTAAGCCTGTAAAACCTCTTTCACTCGTTTTGCAACATTATAGTGTTCCGCACCGAGGATATTCGGATCGAGAATACGTGAGGTAGAATCCAGCGGATCAACTGCGGGATATATTCCCTTATCGACAATCTGACGACTCAGTACGGTCGTTGCATCCAGATGCGAGAAGGTCGTTGCAGGCGCCGGATCGGTCAGATCGTCTGCAGGAACATAAATCGCCTGCACAGAAGTGATAGAACCTTTTTGGGTCGATGTGATTCGCTCCTGGAGCTCCCCCATTTCTGTCCCCAGAGTCGGTTGATACCCAACAGCTGACGGCATTCGTCCAAGAAGTGCTGAAACTTCTGAACCGGCTTGCACGAATCTAAAAATATTATCGATGAACAGAAGAACATCTTTCCCTTCTTCATCACGGAAGTACTCTGCCATAGTTAATGCGGTCAAGCCGACGCGCTGACGCGCACCGGGAGGTTCATTCATTTGTCCGAATATAAGCGCTGTTTTAGCAAGAACGCCTGATTCTTTCATCTCAAGCCAGAGATCATTGCCTTCGCGAGTGCGTTCTCCCACTCCGGCAAATACAGAATATCCGCCATGATGCGTTGCGATGTTATGAATAAGTTCTTGAATAATAACGGTCTTGCCGACACCGGCCCCGCCAAAAAGTCCTGTTTTTCCACCTTTTGTGTACGGTTCAAGAAGATCAACTACCTTAATCCCAGTTTCAAACATTTCCTTTTTCGTTGAAAGCTGATTAAAACCCGGAGCTTGACGATGGATAGGATAATGCGTCTTTGCCTGAATAGCTGGAAGTCCATCAATAGCCACACCAAGCACATTAATTAAACGGCCCAGTACTGCGGGACCAACAGGAACTGTAATAGAATTACTCGTATCATATGCATGCATCCCCCTCACTAAGCCATCTGTTGAATCCATTGCTACTGTGCGCACGCGGTCTTCACCCAACTGCTGCTGCACTTCAACAATTAAATCTTCTTGTATCCCTTCAACATTTTTTCTTGGAATTCGGACTGCATTCATTATTTCGGGCAACTTGCCACCCGAAAAATCGATATCAACAACTGGTCCAATTACCTGGACGATTTTACCTTCGTTCATATAATCCTTTCAATAACTAATATTTTACTAAACTTAAGTAAATTATGAAAAGATGCCGCCACAATCAATGATTTTTTCATATTCACTTTAAGGATAACTTTAAGAAGAAAGAAGGTGCGACAAAAGTATTTTAACGGCTATTAGAATGAGCAGAATGCCTCCCATTACAGCTGCTTGCCTTCCAACTTTCTTTGAAAATTTCCGGCCAAGTAAGATGCCAATAAACGAGACAATACCGGTAACAATACCGATAACAAAAGCAGGATACAAGATGGACACTTTCAACAATGCCAAACTCAATCCAATCGCTAAAGCATCCAGACTTGTCGCAATAGAAAGAATGACAAGCATCATTCCCCTGCTTGGATCTTTTTGAACAACACGTTCATAACCGGTTCGTGTAGATAGAATCATGTGTATAGCGACCCATAGAAGAAGCCCGAATACAATCCAGTGATTGAACGATTCTATATAGCTTTTGATGCTTAAACCCGCAAGCCAGCCAAGAATGGGCATTAAAAATTGGAAAAGTCCAAAATGAAAGGACAGCCGAAACACAGCCCGTGGTCCTACAGCTGCACCGGC
>Ga0315548_1001208_pt1 | contig 22219 bp, 27 predicted proteins | sample SalMarSW160110MG_2_FD_202540 | JGI IMG/M metagenome (GOLD analysis project Ga0315548, IMG submission 202540) | Salt marsh sediment microbial communities from the Plum Island Ecosystem LTER, Massachusetts, United States - Salt Marsh Sediment SW1601-110 ...
ACGGAGCTGATTTAAGCGGTAATGTTTCTTCAATCACTATTTATCTCAAACCTTTAGAAGCCGCCCCACCTGGTGGAGTAACATTTTTTGGAGATGAAAGTTATACAGCCAACAAAGACCCTTACATCCTCGGCCCTTATAAAGACGCACAAGAACCAAACCTGGAAGAAGCAAATAATAAAATTACCTCAATGAAAATAGAAGGGCACTATGTGGCCCTTCTCTTTGACGGGGTAAATTATACCGGAGAGTGCGAAGTATTTATGTCCAGCGTAAACAATTTGAGAAACCATCGCCTGGGCCAATGCGGTTGGTGGGGCAGAAATGATTGTTTAGAGTCTTTTATTGTCAGAGCTAGAAAATAACTATAAAATCTTTTGGGGTCGTAGTTTAATCATCACTCTTCTTTCCGGTTCCTGGCCGATACTTTCAGTAATGACGTCCTGGCGGCCGGCCAGTTCTAAATGGATAATTCTTCTTTCATAAGCTGGCATCGGGGTCAGGCTTTTTTCTTTTTTGGCCAGAACCACTTCATCAGCTACTGATTTAGCTAATTCTTTTAAAAACTCAATTTTTTTCTTTTTATAACCATTAATATCAAGGTCAATAAAAAAGGGCTCTTGAATTTTTTTCTTTAAAATTGTTTTCAAAAGATGTTGAATTTCAATTAAGGTCTGCCCCCCTTCCCCAATTAAAATTTGGGGCTCATCAGTTTTTAGATTAACAGGAAGAGTGAGTTCTTGAGGGGGTAAGAATTCAATTTCAACTTCAAAGGTTGTTTTCTTAAAAAAATCCTTAGTAATTTTTTTGATTTCTTCAAGGTTTTGTCGGTTCATATTTAGGTTTTTTGAAAATTAGATACTGCTGCAATATTGAAAATAAAGCAGTAATTACCCAGTAAAGACCGACGGCCGCTGGCAATCTCCAAAGAATAAAAACAGTAAAAATTGGGAAAAAATAAAGCATCTGTTTTTGCATCATCCCGGAAAACTGAGCCATCTGGCCTCCTTCTTTTTTAGATTTTGGAGTTTTTGGGGTAATCATTTTAGTCTGAAAAAACTGGGCAATCCCGGCCAAAACCGCCAAGACCAGGCTAGCCTCTCCAAGATTAATAATTCCTAAAAAAGTGGGGTTAATTGCTCCCGGATGGGGGACAAAACTATAAAGCATACCCATTGCCTCTGGCTGAAAACCTTGCCAAAATACTCTATAAAGGGCGAACAGAATTGGCAGCTGAATCAAAAGGGGCAAACACCCACCGAAGGGATTAATCTTTTCTTTTTGATAGAGCTCCATCGTGGCTCGAGCCTGTTTTTCTTTATCGTCTTTGTACTTGTTTTGGATTTCCTGAATTTTGGGCTGAAGTTCGCTTAAAGCTTTCTGGGCCTTTATAGATTGGACCATTAAAGGATAGAAAAGCAACCTGATAATAAGGGTTAAGGCGATTACTGCCATACCAAAATCACGGCCCGGTAAATATTCATAAAGCAAGACCAAGGCATTAAATAAGGGTTGATATAATATTACGTTGAAAGTGTTAACAAGAAACCCCATACTTTGAATTGGTTAAGGCAGGTCTACCCCGCCAGAATGCCAGGGATGACATTTTAATATTCTTTTAACCCCCTTCCAGCCCCCCCTTAATAACCCATATTTTTCAATAGCCTGATAAGTGTATTCTGAGCAGCTTGGATAGAAACGACAATTTTCCCCCAAGCTGGGGGAGAGGAATCCCTGATAAAACCGAATAATTTTGAAAGTTAAGTTTTTAAACATTGAGATGAATTTTTAATTTATAAAACACTTTGCTTTTTTGAATAATTTATTGAGGGTCTCATCTATTTCCCAAAAATCTTTTGTTTCTAACCCGGGGTAAGCTATAAGCAGGACGTCCAATCCTTTTTTTAATTTTCCCATTTTTTTACCGACTATCGCTCTCAGTCTTCTTTTGATTTTGTTTCTTAGGGTGGCCTTTTTTGAAACTTTCCGGGAAACTATAAACCCAAACCTAGTTTGAGACAAGTCATTCCTCGTTATTTTTAAAATCAGGAAGCCTTCTTTAAATCTTTTTCCTTTTCCAAAAACCCTTTCAATGTCTTTTTTCTTTCTGAGTCGATCAATTTCAGACAACATAAAATTAAGCTCGAAGGTGAAATGAATTAAAAATTCATTGAACTACCAGTTTTCTTCTGCCTTTTCTTCTCCTGCTGGTTAAGATTCTTCTCCCCCTTTTTGTTTTTTTTCTAGCCCTAAAACCATGACTCCTCTTTCTCTTTCTTTTTTTGGGCTGGTAAGTGATTGACATAACTTCATTGTAAAAAAAAAATGGCCCCGGGTCAATTCCACAGTCTACCCATAATTTTATGAATAGGAATTTTCTTTTTAACTAACCAGAAATTCCAGATTCGATGGTTATTCAAAAGGTTATAAAGTAAGACAATTTGAAAATTGGAAAAAACTTTATTAGAATATTTAAAGGGTAGATGTAGAAGAAAAATTGAAGGTGGAAAAAGAAACTGGTTAACAAAAGTACACAATTTGTCCACATATTATTAACAGAAACTTACTTTTAAGTTCAGTTTTCTGTTCGCTTGACTCATGATATAATAATAAAAGAAGGTACTAATTATGCAACACCACTATGGCTAAAGAAGAAACCTGGCAAGCAGTTTTGGCCCAGGTCCAACTGAGCATTTCTCAAGCTAATTTCGCTACCTGGTTTAAAAACACTGAGATTCTTTCTCAGGAAGGAAACCGGGTGATAGTTTCTGCCCCCAATTCTTTTGCTAAAGAGTGGCTTGAAAATAAATACGGTAAAACTATTTTAAAAATTTTACATAGTTTAAATGAAGAAATTAGAGAGGTTAAATATATAGTAGGGAAAGCCGAATTAAAAATTTCTGAAAGGCCTCCTGTCTCTTCTCTCTCTGAAGCTGGCCAACTTGAATTCCAAGAATTTAAAGTCGATAAAGAAACTAATCTCAACCCCAGATATACTTTCGAAAATTTTGTGGTTGGCTCATTCAACGAATTGCCTCAGGCAGCGGCCTGGGCAGTTTCAAAAAATCCTGGTTTTGTTTATAACCCCCTTTTTGTTTATGGCGGAGTAGGACTGGGGAAGACTCATCTCCTGGAGGCAATCGGCAATGAGGTGATTAAAAACTTCTCCCAAAAAAAAGTCAAATACGTTCCTTCTGAAAAATTTACGGCTGGAGTTGTCTCCTCTATCAGAAATCATGAAATTGAGGATTTTAAATCAAAATGCCGGGCTATCGACGTTTTAGTCTTAGACGATGTCCAGTTTTTAGCCGGGAAGGAAAAGACCCAGGAAGAGTTCTTCCATACTTTTAATTACCTCTATGAAAAAAATAAACAAATAATCCTTTCTTCGGATCGCCCCCCAAAGGCAATCCCAGCCTTGGCTGAAAGATTAAGGTCAAGATTTGAAGGTGGGATGACGGCTGATATTGGTTACCCCGATTATGAAACAAGGATAGCTATCCTAAAGGCCAAATCCCAAGAAAGAAAAATTGATTTCCCAGAGGAAGTTCTAAATTATGTCGCTTCCAATATCCAAAGAAATATCAGAGAGCTCGAAGGGGCCTTGAATCGTTTTTCGGCTTATCAAAAATTAAACAATAAACCTCCCGACCTTGAAATTGCTAAATCCTTGCTTAAAAACCTGATTCTTTCTCCGTCCAAAGTGGCAACTCCTAAAAAAATAATTCAAGCGGTAGCTGAATTTTATGACTTAAAAGAGAGAGATTTGTTGTCTTCTTCAAGAAAAAAAGAAATTGTCAAACCCAGACAAATCGCTATGTATCTGCTAAGAGAGGATTTAAAAAGCTCTTACCCATTTATCGGTAGAAAATTTGGAGGGAAAGACCATACCACCGCTATTCATTCTTATGGAAAAGTTTTAAAAGGGCTAGAGACCGACGAAAGTCTTAGCGACGAAATCAGTTTGATTAGACAGCGGATTTTCAGTGTGTAAGGAGAGGAAAAGTCCCGGGGGAACAAAATTAGATAATTTTACCCACATTCTCCCCGAAAGAATCCCACCCTGTTTTGTATCCGAATAAGGGAAAGAAAAAGGTTTTCCACCTCACCAATAAATAATAATAATTAATTAAATAAATGTAATAAATCAACATAGGACGACGAGAACGAAGTTCTTATCTCCACCTTCGTTTTTATAGATAAAAATCTAGTATGAAATTAATCATATTACAAGAAAAATTAAAAGAGGGAGTTAGGGTTGTTGAAAGAGTTTCAACAAAGTCTCTTTCTTTGTTGGTTTTAAACAATATTTTGATAAAAACAGAAAAAAATTTCTTAAATCTGGCGGCTACTGATTTAGAAATAGGTATAAAATGGTGGGCGTTAGCAAAAGTAGAAAAAGAAGGAGCGATTACGGTCCCGGCTCGTGTTTTTTCTGATTTTATAAATTTTTTGCCGAACAAACAAACCTCTTTAGAATTAAAAGATTCAGTTTTGACAATTGAGTGTGAAAATTACCAGACTTCCTTGAAAGGATTAAACTCTGAGGATTTCCCAATTATTCCTCAAATCGCCGGAGGAGAAGCCGTTTTGGTCGATAGCCGTTCTTTTTGCCAGGGGCTGAACCAGATTGCCGACATCGCCATCCCCTCGACTGCTAAGCCTGAAATTTCTGGCATTTTCTTTGTTTTCAAGAAAGATTTTATAAGAATGGCTGCCACTGATAGTTTTAGGCTGGGGGAGAAAACTTTTTACCCTAATTTAAAAACACCTAACGCTTTGTCTAAAGAATATACTTTAATCCTCCCTCAAAAAGCAGCCAAAGAAATTATCAACATCTTTGGGGAAAAAGAGGGAGATCTCCGGATTTGTTTTTCCCCCAATCAAATTTTATTTGAGTTGCCGATGACTGAAACTTCCCACTCTCAGATTCAACTGACCTCTCGCTTGATTGAAGGAGAATACCCAAATTATCAAGAAATTATCCCCAAAAAATATGAAACCCAGGTTATTTTTCAAAGAAACGAACTCTTAAACCAAATCAAATCAGCCGCTATTTTTAGCGGAAAAATTAATGAGATTAAATTAAAAATAGATCCGAGAAAGGAAAAAGTGGAACTTTTTAGCCAAAACCCAGATTTAGGAGAGTATCATAGCCGCTTGGCTGGTAAAATAAAAGGGAAAGAGCTTGAAATTTCTTTTAACTATCGGTTCTTGGCAGATGGCCTTTTGAATATAAAAAGCTCAGAAGTAATTTTTGAATTAAGTGGCTCTGAAGGGCCGGGGGTTTTGAAGCCAGCCGGAGATTCCAGTTATCTCTATGTCGTGATGCCAATTAAGGCAAACTAGGAGCTTCTTCAGTTGGCTGGGGGTTTTCAAAATTTTCTTTAGGGTACCCGGGTAAAACTTTCTCCATAAAATTATGAAAAATTGGGGCGGAGAGCATTGCCCCCGGTTTTTGAGCCGTTGGAGAATTATCGCTATTCCCAGCCCAGACCCCGGCTACCAGCAATGGGGTGTATCCAATGGTCCAGGCGTCTCGGTAATCTTGGGTAGTCCCGGTTTTTACTGCCACCTGATAACCTTCGAAATATAAAGCTGAACGCCAGCCAAACAAGGGGGCCCGGGCTTCATTATCTGACAAAATATCATTGATTAGCCTGGCCGGGTTTTTGTCTAAAACTCTTTTTGGAGTTTTTTTATTTTCCTCGATGATGTTCCCGGCTAAATCCTCAATTTTTAGAATAGAGACTGGCTCAATTCTCAGGCCGTCTGTGGCAAAAACTCCGTAGGCAGAAACCATCTCTAATAATTTTACTTCCCAACCTCCCAAAACTATTGAGGGCCCATAGGGCGGCTTTAAGGTGGTTATCCCTAATTCTTTGGCAGTTTTAACGCTGTCAGGCTCATAACCTGATTTAAAGATTTCCGGTGAGTCAGCGAAATCAAGAAGAACTTTTACTGAAGGAACATTTATTGATTGGGCCAGAGCCTCCCGGAGAGTGACCTCTCCTCGAAATTTTTCGTCATAATTCTGGGGGATATACTCCTTCTCCCCCCAAACTCCAAAATTAGTTTCTTCGTCAATTACGGTAGTTTTATCATCATATCCCTTTTTAAAGGCAGTGACATAAACAAAGGGCTTGAAAGCCGAACCCGGTTGGCGGCCAGGGCTTTTGATAGCGACATTAAATTGAGGGTCAAATAAGCAGTTTACTCCCGGGGTGCACCCTTCCGGATAAGGCGAAGCATAATAATCCCCTGTTCCAACGGTCATAGATATAATTTCTCCGGTTTCTGGTTCAATGGCTACCAAGGCGGCGTTATGAGCATTGTAAACTTTATTTCTTTCAACCCCATTCCTTACTGCTTCCTCGGCTATTTTTTGGACTTCCCAATCCAAAGAAGTATATACTTTTAAGCCTTTCTCTCTTAAAAAACCTTCACCATATTTCTCTTCCAATTGTTGTTTTACCCAGAGGGTAAAATAGGGAGCTTTAATTTGGATTCGTTTCTCAGCAAAATTTATTTCTTCTTTTTTCGTTTCTTCTATCTCTCCGGGAGTGAAAATTCCTTTAGCTGCCATTTGATCTAAGATATCGTCTTTCCTGGCTAAGAGTTCATCTTTATTTTCTCCATAAGGAGATAAACGAGAAGGAGCTTGGATTAAAGCGGCTAAGACGGCAGCTTCCCCTAAGGAAATTTCCGAGACAGATTTCTTAAAGTAGGTCTGGCTGGCTGCTTCTATCCCGTAAGCATTTTGGCCGAAAGGAACCTGGTTTAAATACCATTCCAGAATTTGGTCTTTAGGATAACGGCGGTCTAGCTCTAGAGCCAAAACAATTTCCCTAGTTTTTCTTTCGGCGGTTTTTTCAGGAGAAAAGAAGGTTGACCTAATTAGTTGTTGGGGGATGGTTGAACCGCCATAAATCGGTTTCATAATTTTTAAGTTAATTAAAATTGACCTGGCTATCGCTTTCAAGTCAATCCCAAAATGATGATAAAAATTAGCATCCTCAGCCGCAATCACTGCTTGCCTTACATGTTCGGGTATCCTCTCTAAAGAAACCGCTGTTCTCTTTTCTTCACCATAAATTTCATATAAAAGGGTTTCCCCAGAGCGGTCATAAATTTTAGTGGATTGGACAAGTTGTCTTTCGGCAAAATTTTCTGGCCGAGGGAGATCTTTGGCATAATAAGTAAAGATAAATAATAAACAAAAAATAAAAAATAAAAAACCCCATAGCAATCCTTTTGGGATGTTCCGGGGCGAACGGAAACCGCCCTTTTTAGTTTTTTGATAGGTTTTTCGATAGTATTTTCTTTCAGCCATAATTTACAATTCTTCATTTTTATCTTAAGATAAAAATGAATGAAAATAAATACTGACCCTAAAAAAATCCAAGAGATTTTAACCAGAGGAGTGAAAAATATTTACCCTAACCTAAAGGCCTTAGGGCAGGTCTTAAGGTCTGGCCAGAAGCTCAGGGTTTATAATGGCATTGATCCTACGGGTAAGCTTCATTTGGGCCACTTGGCAGTTTTAAGAAAATTGCGTCAATTTCAAGATTTAGGGCATGAGGTCATTGTTTTGATAGGCGATTTTACAGCTACCATTGGCGACCCAGCTGGCAAATATGCGACAAGAAAGACGCTAACCCGCAGGCAAGTTTTAGCTTATGCTAAAGATTATAAAAAACAGATTGAGAAAATTTTAGATTTCAATAAGTCAAATGTCAGGGTTTTACGTAATGAAAAATGGACCAACAAATTAAAGCCAATGGATATGCTCGCTTTAGCTTCTAAGTTTACTGTAGCTAGATTGTTGGAAAGAGACATGTTCCAAAAGCGAATAAAAGCCGGCCAGGACATTCATGCCCACGAATTTTTATATCCAATATTCCAAGCTTACGATAGCCTGACAATGAATGTTGATTTAGAGATTGGAGGGAGCGACCAGACTTTTAATATGCTGGCGGGGAGAACGTTAATGAAAAAGATGAAAAATAAGGAAAAGTTCGTGCTCACAACTAAACTTCTAGTTGACCCAACCGGGAAGAAAATGGGAAAAACAGAGGGAGATTTAATTAGTTTAGACGAAAAACCAGAAAAAATGTATGGCAAGATAATGAGCTGGACAGATAGTTCGATTATTCTTGCCTTTGAGTTATGTACCAATTTGCCGATGGATGAGATAAAGCAAATTTCAGCCCAAATAGGCAGAAGGGTACTAAATCCTCGAGAGGCTAAAGCAAGGCTGGCCAGGGAAATTGTTGCTCTCTGCCATAGTAAAAAGCTAGCCCAAGAGGCAGAAAAGGAGTTTAATAGAGTTTTTAAAGATAAAAAATTACCTTCAGAAATTCTCGAAATCCAAACAAAAGAAAAAGCCCTTAATATTTTAGAGCTTCTCATAAAGACAACATTAGTTTTGTCAAAGGCTGAGGCTAAAAGACTTATATCGCAGAAAGGGGTGAAAATTGACGGAGAAATTCAAGAAGACTGGCAAAAGACTGTTAAAATAAAAAAAGGACAGGTTATCCAGGTGGGGAAAAGAAGATTTGTTAAATTGATTTAGATATTCTTTAGTTAAAAGAAAGCCCTCGATGCCGGGGGCTTTCTTTTTTACTCAGTTGTTTCTTCTTTCTCTTCTCCTTCTTCTTTTTCTTCCGGAGTTTCAGGTTCTTCTTGGTTAACAAAAGGAGTTAAAATTTTGTCTTCGTAAATCATATTTTTTAAAATTTACCTTTTTAAATTGTCTCGACCTTTGTCGATTCTACTTTTAAAAACCATAACCCCTTATTTCGCGGGGTTTTACTCTAAGGATTATTATAAGTTTCCCAAAAGGCTTGTCAAGAGGGGGAGGTCATGTTTACATTAACCTTCTCTTTTCTGAACCGCTTTCTTTTCTTCTCCCAGCACCAGATTTCAACCGGAAGTTCTACCCCGTGCTCTTTTAGGAAATTTGTTATTTTTTTTCTCTTGGCCGAAACGTTCGGGAGAGTGGTTAATTGAATGTTTTTCCTCCTCTTTCCTTTTAAGGCTAAGACGTCAATAATCCCAAAAACATCGGTTTGTTTGAATTTCACTTTGCACGGATACCAAACCACCCATCCGTTACCTCGTAATTCTTGAATTGCTTTTTTCCGAGTTTCACTTTCTTTTGCCATAATTAAATCTTTAAAACAAAGAGAGATAAACCCTCTTTTTTATTCGCTTTCATTCTGTGAAAGCTTCATATTAGAATAAATTTCTTGGACCGCCTCATTCTCGTCTAAGGACTCAAAAAGTTTTCGGCAGGCCTCCTTATTTTTTTCATCCAGTTCAATCGTTTCTTTTGGCACCCAATCCAAAGAAGTCGAATCTATTTTGATGCCTTTTAATTCTAAATTTTCCTTCACTTTTTCTAAATCCTCAATCTTTGTATAAACATCCAAGAGCTCGTTGTGCCAATAAAGATTCTCAGCGCCAGCTTCTATCGCGGCCATTTCTAATTTTTCTTTATCTTTAAACTCTTCATTTTGGGCCTTTGAACTTACAAGCAGACAACCTCTTCTCTCAAACATCCATTTCACCGAACCTTCGCCAACCAATTTTCCATTATTCTGATTCAAAGTTTGTTTAATTTCTCCCAAGGCTCGATTTTTATTATCAGTAATTCCTTCAACAATAATCGCGATTCCACCCGGCCCATAGGCTTCAAACAAAACTTCTTCTAATTTTTCGCCAGCCAACTCGCCGGTTCCTCGTTTGATTGCTCTCTCAATATTGTCTTTCGGTAAGTTAAATTTTTTAGTTTCTTCAAGTACCACCCTCAATTTAGCATTGGTTTCTGGGTTCGGTCCCCCTTCTTTGACTGCCACCTCAATTGATCTTGCCAATTTTGAAAATATCTGACCTCGTTTTTGGTCAGTGATCGTTTTTTGATGCTTGATGGTCCGCGCGTGACTGTGCCCGCTCATATGTCTTTATTATATATCTTAACCTTTCTTTTAAGAAATAAAATTATTATCCCAGAGAAAATAGCGACAGGAAAAGCGGTTAATAAAGGAAGAAAAGAAGGTTTTTCAGACATTTGTTCGCCAATAGTAGCTAATTTCTTTTTTTCTTCTATTTTTTCTTTAGTTTCTTTTTCCTTTAAGTCATTTTCTGCCTCTTTTCCGGTTTCAATTTGTTCTTCGGTTTCAACCCAGGCCAAACCCTGTTTCTTAATATCTTCAACCCTTGTTTTGCTTATGCCCTTTATTCTATCAATATCGTCTAAAGAGGAAAACGGCCTTAAAGAAATTAATTCTTTTGCCCTGACTTCTCCTATGTGGATAATCTTAACCAAACCCTCTAAAGGAGCGCTGTTAATATCTATCTTTTCAACATTGGGAGGATTGACAGCCTGAATAAAAAGAGGAACAAAAAGGAAAAATAAAATAACTGCTCTTGACAAATCTTTCATAGTTTAGTATAATAGAAGATTAAAATAGCCCTAGAGTTGGGGGCCTGGAGTTTTTCTCAGCCGGATAGCTTGGCTTAGGCGAAGCTACTCCTCGGACAAATTCTAAACTTTGCGTTCCAACACCTAAGTTTGACCCCCAGCTCTGGGGCTTATTGTTTACCCCGTTAAATAAGATTTGAGCCTATTTTTTAGAAACATCTTCCAAAAATAGGTCTTAAAGTATTTCTCGCGGTGCGTAGCATCCTGTTGATTTAAGCAACCTTCAAAATAAATTAATTTCAAGGGGCGCCTATCTTTTGTTGACTTTATTTCTCCTTTTTTATGTTGCTCAAATCTTAATTTTAAATTTTTTGTATAACCTGTATAAAGTTTATTATCTTTTGCTGATTGGAGAACATATACGTAATGAAACATATTTAGAGTACAAAAATTTAAAATTATTTAACAGGGTGAATAGGGCCAGTTATTCTCTCTACCTCTTCAATGGTAGTAATTCCGTTTAAAACTTTTATTAAGCCATCTTGTTGCATCGTAACCATTCCTCTTTTTATTGCCTCTTTTCTCAGGGCAGCAATAGATGGATTTTGAAGAATAAATTTTTCCATTTCCTCGTCTACTAAAAAAGCTTCAAAAACCCCAGTTCTGCCCCGGTAACCAGTAAAATTACAATCTTTACATCCTTTAGCCTGAGGAACTTTTAATCCCGGAGCAATTTTAGGAATTTTAATTTCTGAGGGAATTCCCCTTAACCCTCTTTTTATTTTCTCTAAAGCCGAGGACGGGGCTTTTTCTAATCTGCCGCATTTTTTACAGACTTCCCTGGCTAATCTCTGAGCAATAGCCATGTTTATTGCTGGCCCAATATTTGAAGGTTTTGCTCCCAAGCTGGTTAATCTGGCTACCGTGCCCGCGGCATCGTTAGTATGCAAAGTGGTAAAAACTAAATGCCCGGTTAAAGCTGCCTGGAGAGCAATTTCAGCTGTTTCTAAGTCTCTAATCTCTCCGACTAAAATCATATCGGGGTCTTGACGCATAATTGACTTTAATCCCGAGGCAAAATCATACCCCTTTTTTGGGTCAACCTGTGTTTGAGAAATTCCTTCCAAATGATATTCAATTGGGTCCTCGATGGTAATAATTTTAATTTCTGGTTTCTGAGCTTTTCTTAAAAAGGCATAGAGAGTAGTAGTTTTTCCCGACCCGGTGGGGCCAGTAACAATAATCATTCCATTCGGCTTTTTAATTTCTTTTTCAAAATTTTCTAATAAATCTTTTCTCAATCCTAAGGTTTCCAACTCAATTAAAGCTTTCGGATTCAAGATTCTTAGGACAATTGTTTCTCCATATTCAGCCGGCAAAGTTGAAGTTCTAACTTCAATCGGAGCTTTTCCTTCCGTTGAAATAGAAAAACGGCCATCCTGGGGCCGGTCAGTGATGTTTAATTTGATTCCGGAAAGAAGTTTTATTCGATTTAAAAGTCCCTCAGAGCTCTCTCGTTCAAATGTGGTCACGTCTTGTAAAATTCCGTCAATTCTAATTCGAATTTTAGTTTCCTTTTCTTTTGGTTCAGTGTGGACGTCAGAGGCCCCTAAATTTATCGCTCCTCCCAAGATAACTTCCGAAAGTTCGCTAACGCTTTTTTCTAAAAACTCTTCAACCTTCTCCTTAAAAACAGAAACATTTTTTATCTTTTGTGTTATAGTAAGAATAGATGGGGAAATTTTTACCTCGCCAGTAATCTTTTGCTGCATTATTAGAGCTTATCTTATTTTTTTAAAAAGTCAATGAGGGTAAAATATTTAACCACTGCTCCCCGGCAAACTCAAAAATTGGGAGAGATTTTAGCCAAAGAGGCTTTAAAGACGAAACTTAAAAAAGGAGCCTTGATCCTTGGTTTGGAAGGAGACCTAGGTGGAGGAAAAACTACTTTTCTGCAAGGGTTTGCTAAAGGACTGGGGACAAAAGAGAAGATATTAAGCCCGACCTTCATTATCCTAAAAAGATTTAAGATTAAAGGTTTAACCCCGCACCAGAAACTTCGTTTCGGTGCGGGGCAAGGATTTAAGAATTTTTATCACATTGACTGTTATAGAATTGAAAAACCAAAAGAAATCTTAGATTTAGGATTTAAAGAAGTTATTTCTAATCCTAAAAACATTGTCACTATTGAATGGGCAGAGCGGATTCAGAAAATACTTCCAGCAGGGACAATAATTTTAAAATTCGAATTAATTAATCAAAAAACTAGAAAAATTACGGTAGGTTTTAAAAAATGAGTAAAAAAAAACGTTTAATCATTATTGATAGTAATTCTTTAATTCACCGGGCTTATCATGCCCTGCCTCCTTTAACTACAAAAAAAGGAGAATTGATAAATGCCATTTATGGGTTTTTGTTAGTTTTTTTTAAAGCAATAAAAGACTTTCAGCCAGAGTATATTGCCGCTGCCTTTGATTTCCCAGCCCCTACTTTCAGACACAAAAAATTCAAAGAATACAAAGCTAAAAGACCGCCGGCGCCAAAAGAGCTATACGACCAAATTCCCAAAGTAAAAGAAATTTTAAAAGCCTTTGACGTTCCTGTTTTTGAGAAAGAGGGGTTTGAAGCAGATGATATTATTGGGACAATTGCTTATTTAGCTCCTAAAAAACAAGTTTTGCCGAAGATTGAGACGATTATCTTGAGTGGAGATTTAGATACTCTCCAACTAGTGAGTCCCCAGACTAAAGTTTATTTTTTAAGGAAGGGAGTAAAAGATATTGTTTTATACGATGAAAAACTGGTGAGAGAAAAATTTCAAGGCTTGAAGTCAAAACAACTTCTCGATTTTAAAGCCTTGAGAGGCGACCCTTCAGATAATATTCCCGGGGTTACCGGCATAGGAGAAAAAACAGCTGCCCAACTGATAAAGCAATTTGGCTCTTTGGGAAATCTTTATCACGAGATAGAAAATAAAACTGAAAAAGCAAAGGAAGTTAAGCCCGCAGTAAAAGAAAGACTAATAAAATTTAAAGAACAAGCGTTTTTTAGTAAAATGTTGGTTCAAATTAAAAGAGATGCCTTAATACATTTCGATTTACAAAAATGTCAATGGAATAGATTTGATGAAAAAAAGATAATCGAAATTTTCAAAGAACTTCAATTTAATAGTTTAGTAAAAAAATTACCAGGGATTCTTAAGAAGAAGCCGAGTGGGGAAAATTTAAAATTGTGGTAAAATAGATATATGAATCTTTCCAAAAATCAACTAATTAAAATACCTTATTGGAAAATTTTAGCAATTTCTTTAGGGTCTCAGGTTGCGGCCAATCTTTTTTTTGGTATTCCTTTAATGACAATGATTTTTATAGATTATCCTTCTGTCGAGATTAGAAAGGTTATCTTTCTCTATTCAGCTCTTTATACTTTTTTCTATATTCCCATTTATTTTCTTTTACCCCATATTTTGTTACCAAGGATAAATCGGTTTTTTAAAAAATACTATCTTAAAGAAGAAATAAAACTAAAAGAAGTAATTAAAGTTATTCGAGGTATTCTTAATTTTCCTCTCAATATCGCCTTTTGGGTATTTATTACCTGTTTTTTAGGCTTCGCCATAGGTTTAATCATAGCAAAATGGGGAGGATTTCTTGAAATAGTTATTGGTAAAACTGAAATTATAACGACTCTAAGTATAGGTTTTATGGTCGGTTTAATCCAGTGTTGGCTAAATTACGTTCTTTTTGAAAGATTTTTTCAGCCAGTAACTCAGTTTCTAATCAGTCTTTATCCTCAACTCTCACCAATAGATTTAAAAATAAGAAAACTCCCTCTTTTCTTCAAGTATTTATTCATGGGCACATTAGGAACTATGGTTAGCCAACTTTCTTTATTTCTCTTTTATTATCGAGAAGTTGCTATTTATTTACCACCTTCCGGAGCTAGAAGATTTCTTATTTTTAATATTATAATTATGATTTTGGTTTTTTGTTTTGTTTTTTTTATTTCTCTTCTATCGGCTCGGAGTATTAAGGATTTATTTAAAAGGTTTATCGAATGGAGTAAAAAAATAGCAACAGGGGATCTAAATCAGATTGTTGATATCCGAACAACCGATGAGATTTCAGATGTTGCCTTTTTTCTTGATCAAATGAGACAAAAATTAAAAAGAGCTTATGGAGAATTAGAGGAAGCAAAAATTACTTTGGGAATAAGAGTTGAAGCGAGAACAAAAGAATTAAAAGAGCTTACTTTGAGTTTAGATAAACAAGTAAAAGAAAGAACAAAAGAGCTTCAAGAAAAAATTAATGAGTTAGAAAGATTTCGCGAATTAGCAGTAGGTCGAGAACTAAAAATGATTGAATTAAAGAAAGAAATTGAAAGATTAGAAGAACTTCTTAAATCTAAGTCGAAATAATGTGATGGGAAAAGAAGAAATAGAAAAAATTATCCAAATTAAAGGAAATGTCAGGGGAGGGGTAATTCAAGCTGATGCCACCTTTATTCAGAAAAAAAAAGGAGAGGAGGGATTAAGGGCTATTGAGAAAAAAATGGCTGAATTAGGTTACCCCAGAAAATTTGAAGAAATTAAGGTCGGGGAATGGTATCCTGAATCCCTTAGCGTCTTAACTATACTGGTGGCTAGAGATTTATTTAATTGGGGCGAAAAAGACATTTTTGAGATGGGAAATTCCGCTCCAAAATACTCTTTCATCGCCAAGGCGCTTATAAGATATTTCCTCTCTTTAAAAAGATTTGTGATAGAGGTTCCTAATTATTGGAAAAAACATTTTGATTTCGGTGAACTCGAAGTTTCTGAATTAAATGAAGAAAAAAGATACATCATTTTGCGAGAAAAAGAATACAAATTCCACCCTCTGATGTGTTTTTATCATGCAGGTTATTATCTAAGGATTGCCCAATACGCCATTAAAAGTGAAAAAATCACCATTAAAGAAACAAAATGTGTTTTCAGGGGAGACCCTTATCATGAATATATAATTAAGTGGTAAAGAGAAAAACATAAAGGTCGATAATAAAAATTATTTAAAATATTTATATGAACCAAGAACTTACAAAGGAAATTGCCAAAAAATTAATGGAAATTAAAGGTGAGGCAAGGGGGGTAGTTTTTAAAACTGACATAGAATATATTTTAGGAGAAAAAGGAGAAGAAGGTATAAAAAAATTAGAGGATGAACTAGAGAAATTAGGCTATCCAATAAAATTTAAAGAAATCAAGACTATGGAATTTTATCCAGTAGGATTAAGAGCTATTTCTCTCTTAGCTATTAAGAAAGTTTTTAATTTTGACGATGAAAAGATTAAGGAGATGGGATTTTTTGCTACCAAGAAATCTTTGATTATTAAACTTTTTATAAAATATTTTCTTTCTCTACAAAGAGTTTTTTTCAAAGAATCTCCAAAAATGTGGAGAAAACACTACGCTATCGGTGAATTAGTTCCAGTCGAACTAAATGAAGAAAAAAAATATTCTATTTTAAGATTGAAAGATTTTAGTCTTCACCCCATTTATTGTATTTATCTAGGAGGTTATTTTTGTGGAGTTACACAAATGTTAGTAAAGACTCCTCAACTAACTTTTGAGGAGACTAAATGTACTTTTCGGGGAGATGAATATCATGAATATTTAATAAAATGGGAATAGAAGAAAAATGAACCAAGAACTTACAAAGGAAATTGCCAAAAAATTAATGGAAATTAAGGGTGAGGCAAGGGGGGTAACTCTTAACATCGATAGAGAATATATTTTAAAAGAAAAAGGAGAAGAAGGATTAAAGAAATTGGAAGAGGAATTAGAGAAATTGGGTTGTCCAATAAAATATAAAAAAATTGAGACTCTAACTTTTTATCCAGTAGGATTAAGAGCTATTTCTCTCTTAGCTATTAAGAAAGTTTTTAATTTTGACGATGAAAAGATTAAGGAGATGGGATTTTATGGAACTAAAATTTCCCTGATTATAAAGTTTTTCATAAAATATGTTTTTTCATTCCAGGAAGTTTTTTTTAAAGAGAGTCCAAAAATCTGGCGAGAACACTGGACTACTGGTGAAATGGTCCCAGTTGACTTAAATGAAGAAAAAAAATACGCAATTTTGAGATTAAAAGATTTTAATCTCCATCCTATTTATTGTCGCTATTTAGAAGGTTACATTTCCGGGCTTATCCAGTTGATGGTAAAAAGTCCTAAAATAATTTGTGAGGAAACTAGATGCACATTTAAAGGCAATGAATATCACGAATATCTAATAAAATGGCTATAAAAGAAAAAAACAAGGAGAAAGATAAAATTTCTATTCTTCTCGGAGACTTAGCTTCTCTCGAAAGCTATGCTAAAGATTTATTTTCTTTTTTGCCTTTGCCAGTTTGCCTGGTCAGTTCAATCGGTATAATTTTAGAGGTAAATCCTGCTCTTGAGAAAATCTCTGGTTACAGAATAGAAGAGATTATTGGAAAATCAGCAGAGGATATTTTTACTGAAGAAGAGATTGAAGCAATATCTAAAGAAACCATAGAAAGAGGTTCAGTTTTGGCAAAAGAAACTAGTATTTTCACAAAAGAGAAAAGAAAAGTTCCGGTAAGCGCCTCTACTATATTAAGAAAAAGCGAAGAAGGAGAAATTATTGGCTATTTTATTGGCCTTTTTGATTTAACCGACGTTAAAAAAAAGGAAAAAGAACTCAAAGATACTCAACTTGCTCTTTTAAATATGCTTGAAGATACTAAAATGGCAAGGCAAGTAGCTGAGGAAGAAAGAGATAAAACCAAGGCTATTGTTACTGGCCTTGCTGATGGTCTAATAGTTTTAGATAAAGAGAATAAAATTATTTTGATTAATCCTGAAGGGGAGAGATTTTTGGATGTTGAGGCAAAGGAGATAGAAGGCAAAATATTAGAGACCCTCGTTGAAAAACCTTCCTTAAAGAAACTAGCCGAGCTACTTAGCACTAAAGAAACCAAGAGGGGGATATTTAGAAAAGAGCTTTCTTTTAAAAAACCTACTGAACGAATTTTAGAGATTACTACCGTTTCTTTACCTCCCAGAGAAGAAAATGTTGTAATTTTGCATGACATTAGTCGAGAGAAATTAATTGAAAGAATGAAAACTGAATTTGTTTCTCTGGCTGCCCATCAACTTCGTACCCCCCTTTCAGCAATTAAATGGACGCTACGTATGCTGTTGGATGGAGATTTAGGAAAAATTACTGCGGAACAGAGAGATTTTGTTGAGAAAACCTATAGTTCTAATGAAAGAATGATTTCTTTAATTAACGCCCTTTTAGATGTAACTAGAATTGAAGAGGGAAGATATGTTTATAGACCTACCTTTAACCAAATTGAAAATATAGTTCAATTTGTGATAAACTCTTTTAAAGAAGTAATTAAAAGAAAAAAGATTAAATTCGGATTTAAAAAACCAAAAGAAAAATTACCAAAAGTAAAAGTGGACGTAGAAAAAATAAGATTGGCCATCGATAATTTAATAGACAATGCTATTAAATATACTCCTATTGGTGGGGAAGTGACAGTTTCTTTAATTTGTGGTAAAAAAGAAATAGAGATTTCGGTAAAAGATAACGGGGTAGGGATTCCTAAGGATCAACAACAAAGAGTATTTACTAAGTTTTTCCGGGGAGCCAATGTAATGAGAATGGAGACCGAAGGAACAGGTTTAGGGCTCTTTACTACTAAAAACATTATTGAAGCCCATGGCGGTAGAATTTGGTTTAAATCAAAAGAGGGGGAAGGGACCATTTTCCATTTTACCCTACCGATTAAGGAGGAATTTGCAGAATTCTTAAAAAAGTTTTAAAATAAATATATGGCTAAGAAAATTTTAATAGTCGAAGATGAGGAAATTATGATTGACCTCCTCCAAAGAAAATTAACTACAGAAGGTTATGAAACTTCGGTTGCTCGGAACGGGGAAGAAGGTTTAAAAGCAATGAGAGAGGTAAGGCCCGACCTTATTTTATTGGATATTATTATGCCAGAGATGGGGGGTTTTGGAGTAATGGAGGAGATGAATAAAAATAAAGAATTAAAGAAGATTCCAGTAATTGTCATTTCTAATTCTGGTCAGCCCGTAGAACTGGACCGAGCCCAAAAATTAGGAGCAAAGGACTGGCTGATTAAAACTGAATTTGACCCCCAAGAAGTAATTGATAAAGTGGTTCAACAAATAGGTAAATAAAATAATAATATGACAAAGAAAATTTTGGTCATTGAAGATGATAAATTCTTAAGGGAGTTAATTGCCCAGAAGCTTATTAAAGAAAATTTTGAAGTTTCTGAAGCAGTTGATGGTGAGGAAGGGATAAAAAAAATAGATGAGGAAAAACCAGATTTAATTTTACTTGATTTAATTTTGCCTGGCATTGACGGGTTCGAAGTCTTGGCCCGGATGAGAAAGGAATCAACTCTATCTTCAATCCCGGTGATTATTCTTTCTAATCTCGGCCAAAAAGATGACGTGGAAAAAGGTCTCAAAATGGGAGCAGTTGATTACCTTATTAAAGCTCACTTTACCCCCGGAGAAATTATCGATAAAATCAAAGCTGTCTTAAAATGAAGCATGCCTGAGTTGTCAGAGGTCGAAACAACAGTCGGAGACTTAAAAAATAACCGGAGCACATAAAATTTATGTGCTCGGTTTATTGATGTATGCCCGAGTTACCCGAGGTAGAAACCACAGTTAAGGATTTGTGGAAAAAAATACTCAGTCGAAAGATCGAAGATGTTTGGACAGATTTTCCAAGAATGATTAAAAGGCCGAAAGATTTTAAAGATTTTGTAAAGGACATAAAAAGGAGAAAAATTGAGAACATTAGAAGAAGGGGTAAAAACATTCTTATTTATCTCTCAGGAAACAAAACTTTATTAATTCATCAAAAATTAACTGGCCACTTATTGTTAGGAAAGTGGAAGAAAAAAGGAAATATTTGGCAGCCGCCACCAGGCCCTCTTTCAGAAAAGGTTAATACCTACATCCATTTATTATTCACCTTTGACGATGGTCAACAGCTGGCTTTATCAGACTTAAGAAAATTTGCCAAAGCCGAACTTTTGAATAAAGATGAATTAAAAAAGGAGCTTAGCTCCCTAGGTCTGGAACCCTTAGATAAAAGCTTCACTTTAGAAAACTTTACAGAGGCCCTTAGTCGGGCCCGGGGCAAAATTAAACAGGTTTTGATGGACCAGACGGTAATCGCTGGTATTGGCAATATTTATTCTGACGAAATTTTGTGGCGGGCGAAAGTTCACCCCTTTAAAGAAATCTCTCAGCTTTCAGAAAAAGAGTTAAAGAACATTTATCAGGCGATAAGAAAAACTCTGCCTTTAGCAATAAAACTTTGCGGTGAATCTATTTCTGACTATCGAACCCTTTCTGGTGAAGCTGGTTTTTTTGACAAAGCCAGAAAAGTTTATCGAAGAGAAGGAGAAAAATGTAATCGTTGCGGAACTATTATAAAAAGAGTAAAATTAGCTGGCCGCTCTGCCCATTTTTGTCCTAACTGTCAACTACTTTAATTATTTAATAAAAAACTATGTTCGCCCAATTGGTAATGCTTTCAACAATTGTTTTACTTTCCTTAGTTGGAAATAAAACTCTTAAAACAAGCCAGCGAATAAGTTATTTCCCCGGGAAAATGCTATCGCTAGGTTTGTTTTTTGTCGCCCTCGGAATTTTTACTTATATGGTCAGAGACATTCTTACCCAGTTTGAATTATATGAATTCCAACTTACAATTGGTAAGGCCGGTATATTTTTTCATACCTTAGGGGGTGTTTTAATACTTCAATTTTTAACTCAAGAATTTGCCCCGGAACGTTTTAGAAAGGTCTTCTTTTCGGTATGTCTATTATCCATTGCCGTTGTCCTGATTGGTTTAATGAGTTTCCCTCTGGTCAGCGAGGTGTCTCAAGCTCCTTTTGAACCATTTCCTTATAAGATAATAAGGCATGCTCCTGCGGGAACACCGAGCAATGTCGCAATGTCTATCTTTATATTTGGCCCTGCTTTATTAACCAGCATAGTTTTATATAATACATTTAAGTTAAAAGAGAAAAAATTAAGAGCCAAAGGGCTGCTTTACGGAATGGGTTTTCTGTTTTTATTCCTTCCCTCGCTTATCTGTCTGTTCATTTCTCCGATTTATGCCAGATGGGGATATCTGATAGGAGCCATTTTGCTACTCAAGGCACTTAGAATGAAAGCGTAATTTAAAGTATTTTTAACAAAGCGGGGTAGAAGAAAAAGTTTTTTATTTCCTTTATGATGATTTTTCTTTACGGCTCAGATACTTATAGGTCACGTCGGAAATTAAATGAAATAATTGAGCGTTACAAAAAAATCCATAAAAGTGGATTAAATTTAAAATATCTTAATTTAAGCGAAAAAGGCTTCGAAGATTTTAAAGATGGATTTCAATCCATTTCGATGTTCGCCGAGAAAAAACTAATAATATTGGAAGAAGCGTTTACTAACCAAAGTTTTAAAGAAAATTTTTTAAAAAATTCTAAAAAGTTTATTGATTCAGGAGACATTGTTTTATTCCACGAAACAAAGGAAACCCCTAGGAGCAACCCTTTATTTAAATTCTTAAAAAAATGTGCAAAATCTCAAGAGTTCAAACTTTTAGAAGGTAAGAATCTTAAAAATTGGGTAAAAAAGGAAATTGAAAATTACAAAGTAAAAATTAATCCAATGGCATTAGAAAAGCTTATAGATTATGTCGGCAATGATCTCTGGCAGATGGCAAATGAGATTGGGAAGCTGGTAAGTTACAAGTCTGGCAAAAGAGTCGATGAAGCTATCGCTTCATCTCTACCCTTTGCTAACGCTCGGGTAATTGAAGTAAAGGACATTGAACTTTTAGTTAAACCAAAAATTGAACCAGAAATTTTTAAAACCATTGATGCTATAGCCTCAAGAAACAAAAAACAGGCCTTGGAGTTAATTCATAAACATTTAGAAAAGGGTGACAATCCTTTGTATCTTCTTTCAATGATTAATTTTCAATTTCGTAATCTCTTAACAATTCGAGACCTGATCGAGAAAAACAAATCCCCGTACACCCTTTTAGAAGAAGCTACACTTCATCCCTATGTTATTAAAAAAAGCTATTCCCAGGCTCAAAAATTTAAAATTGATGAATTAAAAAAAATCTACCAAAAAATATTTCAAGTAGATTTAGCTATAAAAACGGGTAAGGTGGAACCAGAGACTGCTTTAGATATTTTTATTGCTGAGATTTGTTAATTAATTTGGTGATTCTCGATTTTTTCCTAGCGGCTGCATTTTTCTTGATTAATCCGGTTTTAGCTGCTTTGTCTAATAATTTATAAACTTGAGGTAAAAGTTTTTTTGCCTCCTCAATTGCTGAGCTTTCGTTACGCGAAAGCGAAGCGGGAAAAGAGGATTTATCCTCTTTGACTTTTTTCTCAGAAGTCGAAGAAACTAATCTTTTCATCTCTTTTAAGAGTTTTTTTATTATTTCCTTCTTCTGAATATTTCTAGCCCTTCTTTTTTTACTTTGCCTTAAAGCTTTTTTAGCCGATTTCGTAATTGGCATAGTGATTTTACCTTAAACTATTTTGTTCTTTTAATCAAGCCCTGAAAGCTTTATGAGAATAAGGTAAAAGATAAATATAGTTCAAAGTAAGGTATAAATTTTCTGCGGGGGTAACGGGTAAATGTTACCCTCTTTTATTTTGGATAAAATTCACTTAAAATTAAATTGGAATGAAAGATTTAATTAAAAAATTTAT
>Ga0315548_1001211_pt1 | contig 22204 bp, 25 predicted proteins | sample SalMarSW160110MG_2_FD_202540 | JGI IMG/M metagenome (GOLD analysis project Ga0315548, IMG submission 202540) | Salt marsh sediment microbial communities from the Plum Island Ecosystem LTER, Massachusetts, United States - Salt Marsh Sediment SW1601-110 ...
TATCTTATACAGCTGGTCTCCGAAGAATTCTAGGTCTGTGACTCCCAGATACGGTTTCCTGTGCATCATCAGAGGCGGCTCTATCAGGGTGTAGCCTCTGCTTCTGAGAAAGTCTATCGTATAGGTTATGATTGCGAAGTCAAGCCGAGCCAAATCCCCTTTCAGGTAGTAGAAGCCATGACCGGCAACTTTGGCGGCTCTCTCAAAATCTATCAAACCCAAATCTGAAGCGATTTCTACGTGGCTCTTTGGTGTAAAATCGAATTTTGGAGGTTTACCAACGACTTTTTCGACAACGTTTTCGGTTTCGTCTTTGCCAAAAGGAACTGTTTCGTGAAGTATGTTGGGAAGCTTCAGCAGCATGAGGTCGGCTTTTTCTCTGTATTCCACAACTTGCTTTTCCAGTCTCTTTATTTTTTCAGGTATGTTCTTTGCTTCTTCGATCTGTTTGCTGGCGTCCTTTCCTTTCTTCTTCAGGTTTGCGATCTCTGTGGTTACTATCTTTCGTTTATGTCGAAGCTCGTTTGCTTCTGTCAACAGCTTTCTCCATTGTTTGTCGTATTCGATGAGATTGTTAAGCATCTCAATTTTTTCAGGTTCGCATCTCTTTTCTAGGTCTTTTCGTACGATTTCTGGATGCTCTCGAATCAGTTTAATGTCTAGCATCAACCTGTGCCCCGGAACCTTTCGTTTCAAAGTTTAAACTAACTCGATATTTAACGTTATACATGTAAGTTGAGGAAACGTCAATTCTCAGAAACCGTTTTTCCAATTCAGGAAAGTATGTGTTGTGAAAAAATTATAATGGATTATGAAGTTGGTGCTCTATTTTTCTGAAAAAGTACTGATAACCACAATTAAAGTTTAGTATTTGCTAGTTTTTATATACCATATCAACAAACTATAAACTGACTTTTAAGAGTTGTCATAGACGAAAGTGCGCGCAAAACTGATTTCAACAATAAACTATGTTGATGATGGACAAAATAAGGGACAATTAAGGGACTTTTTACTTTTTTTAAAAAACCTTGGTTTTCAATCATAGAAGATGCTGGTTTGCCTTATCCATAACTCTTCTTTTCTTATGTAACCATGTTAAAACCAAATGGACATGAAAACCCCAAAAAACGCTTTTTTCTGATTTCACGATGGTTTTATGATGGTATTGGAAAATGGTGCTGTTATCACGATTGTACAATCATGTTGAAAAGTTGGTACAATAATTTTTTTATGGAAAATCTTATATGATTTGGTCAATGGTTTTATGGTTCAGGAATGAACGGTACAAGATAAGTGAACCAAGTTTTGAGCAGACCAAAATTTTTTTCAATCAATCCAAGTTTTCAGATCTACAGTGACAAAATCACAATCAAAGTAGAATCAAAAACCATCTACGACAAAAACCGACATACCATAATATCACGGGCACACAACCGTTTGATCGAATTGCGGGTTTGGGGGTTAAAATTTAACCCCAAACCCACATTTTAAATACAATAACTACCGTAAAATTAAAGTCAAGTTGAGGAATACTTGTTGAATACTAAACCTCGTTTTTACGGAAAAGTGACAGTAACAACTTTAATCACGTTGGTTTTAATGTCAACTTTTAGTGCTTCAGTTTTTGGCCTTAACTCTAATCTTCCCGATCCTCCCACACGACCTAACACCACCGGTCCCCTAAGTGGAGTAGGCGGAACTTATGGCGGGGGCGTTCTTGTATTATCTGAACCACAACCTAACGTTGTAGCTGATAGACACAAGGCTCTTGGCAAAATAGAACAAACAAATGAAAAGAAAACAGTAACAATTGACGAAAAAGCAGATTGGGGCCTAAGCATGACTGGTCCAGTATCGAACAGCGAAATGCAAGGAATATTAGAAGCGATTCGTGATTTGAAACCTCCACGAGAAATAACTTTGTCATATGACTTGCAAGGAAAAGATGATGAGAAAAGATCATGGACTCAAACAGGTACCATATACGAAATCACTCAACACAAAATCTACGTTGTTAGACAGGCTGTTCCTGCTCAAAATGAGCTTGTTGGAATTATGGTCGTGGAGAAACCTGTTAGCCTCCAAGTGAAATTGGATTCGGAAGATTGTCCTGAACCCAAGCCCGTAGTTCAGGTTATAGGTGTTGATCCACTTGAAGGGTTCATAAATTCTATTACTGGGTTCTTTAGGTGGTTGTTTGTCGATTTAGCAAATGATTTGGGATTGTACAGTTTTGGTACCGTTAAAGTTTATTCTGGAGATGAAATAGCTGGAGTGATGCATCTTAGATCTGGAGAGAGTAAAACGATTAAACTACCTCCAGGTTCATATTCGGTTAAGGCATTGGTTCAAGTTTTCGGAATACCTTTAGAAATGGATGCTGGTAATGTTGCAGCAGATGTTCCAATCCTCTTAACAGTTACTCTAACAATTGTCGAGTACGTAGAAATCATCTTATTTATTATTGTGGTCTTTGTTCTCTTTTGGATTTTAAGAAAAATCTTTAGAAAATATCAGGTAATGGACAGAGTTTTTAGAAGAAAAAGATCCACCTCACTAAACGTATCTACTGAGGGTAAGCGACCTGGATCATATGCTGCCAAAGCTAAACAGACTACACAAACTAAACAGGTTAGCCAAGCTAAACAGGCGAGCCAAACTAAACAGGCTACCAAAGCTAACCAAGCTGCCAAAGCTAAACAGACTACACAAACTAAAGGGAAAAAGGTTAAATTTTAACCCCCAAACCATTATTTTTTCATTAAAATAGACCAACCTAATAATCTGGCCGTTTCTGGAGGTTTGAATGCAATTCCAAATTTTCTTTCTTTTTCCCTCGTGCGTGAAAGCAGTATATTACTTAAAGACTAGAAAGATTCACAGCCTAGAAATTATTGCAGATAAAAAAATGAAAAAAAGGTTAAACCAAAACCGGTGGAACCAGTTCCAAAGCTCGTACTTAAATCGCGGTTTTGCATGGAATGCGGAAACAGACTCTTGACTAAAGGATCTTTTTGTAACAATTGCGGTTCTTCTGCTCGAAATTTTGGAGGACCAGAAACAAAGAGTTGTCACTGTGGAACGGTAATACCTTCTACTGCAAAATTCTGTAGTGCATGTGGAGCAAAACAATCACCGATCTAACAGTGAACATATTGGCTAAACCGCTGCTCGACAAGGGGACACTGCTATAACTTGTAATGACGCGCGCGCTTTCTGACGATGCTAACGGGGTAGTAATCGCAGACGCAATAAAACTAGTGCCAAATGGTTAGAGAAAGAAATGGACACTACAATTGCCAAAAAGCAAACTCTAATTTTGGTTACAAGGTTGTTTTTGAGTTCTGCAATAGATTCCGGTGTTGGATTAACGGCTGGCAAGATGATGTGTGGAAAATCCATAGCCCAAACTGATGAAACATACCTGACAACAGTTAAACTTGAGAGATTCAAGCAACTCAAATGATTCTTAAGAATCACAGAACAGCCGAAGGTTGAGAGCGGTGATGCGCCTGCAGGTGAGACAATAGGTATAAATATTCATTTATTGAATTCTATACGAATTGCATTAGAGGGAAATTAGATGTGTGAAAGCGAGGGAAGTTTTTTCTGCGTTCTGATGGTTTGCGCGCGCAAAAAGGATGTAAGAAAATGAGTAAAACAAAAATCGTGATTGGTGTCTTAACATTTTTATTGGTTTTAGTTCCTGTTTTTCAAGTTAAAGCTTCAATTTCTGTTGCTTTCATTTATTCTACGGATCTTACTTCTGCAGAAAGCTACGAGTCTTTGTTGACAGCACAGGGCATGACCGTTGATTTGGTGCCTAGTTCAGATGCTGCAACTTGGGACTACAGTGGCTATGGAATAATTATTATAGGCAGCGAAACAGGAAGCAGTTATTCGTGGGAACCTGAGGCTGCAGTTTCAGTAATAGATGGAACCGGTAAACCCATATTAGCACTTGGACGTGGCGGCTCATGCTTCTTTAGCGTGCTTGATATATACATTGGTTGGGGGCAGGGGTGGACAGGAAGTAAAAATTCCATATATGTTGTTGATGTTGCTCAAAAGATTTTTCACGCTCCCAATGAAATCACTATACCGTCTGATAACATAATTGGACTTTATAGTTCAACAGGTCACATAGGTATCTATGTGCCATCTCCTGTTGCAGGTGTTACTCCTTTAGGTCGCGAAGCAGACAATGACAACCATTATCCTTTGATACAACAAGACGATCGTTACGTTTTATGGGGATTCACCAACTCTCCTGAAGATATGACTCAGACAGGAAAAGATCTGTTCGTCAACGTTGTCTCATGGCTAGCGCTACAAAACCCTAGTGCCTCTTTCACCAGTTCACCCGAGTCTCCAGAATATGGTAAAACAGTAACCTTTGATGCTTCAAACAGCAGTGACACTGACGGCACAATCGCAAATTACGCATGGAACTTTGATGACGGAAGCGCAGGAACCGGAAAGACAACAACTCACGTTTATGCTTCGGTTGGCACTTATGGTGTCACGTTAACTGTCACAGATAATGACGGCTTAACAGACACAGACACAAAAGATGTTTTCGTTATTGCAACGGGTGTGGATATAACGCCTCCTGAAGCTTCTTTCACCAGTTCACCCGAGTCTCCAGAAGAGGGTGAAACAGTAACCTTTGATGCTTCCGCCAGTGATGACACTGACGGAACAATCGACAGTTATTCATGGAACTTTGATGACGGAAACACAGGGTCTGGAGAAACTGTATCTCATTCTTACACTTCGGCTGGCACCTATAATGTCACTTTAACTGTCATAGATAATGACAGCTTAACAGACACAGACTCACAAACCATAACCGTCAGTCCACCTGGCAAAGAAGCTCCTGAAGCCTCTTTCTCTTTTTCACCTAGTTCTCCAGAAGTGGACGAAACAGTAGCCTTTGATGCTTCAGGAAGCAGCGACGCTGACGGCACAATCGCAAATTACGTCTGGGACTTTGATGACGGAAACACAGGGTCTGGAGAGACTGCAACGCACTCCTACGCGTCGGCTGGCACTTACACTGTCACCCTAACAATCGAAGACAATGATGGACTAACAGACACAGCCACAAAAGATGTTGTCGTCAATGGAGGTGGTGGGGGCGATGTGACGCCTCCGGTTGCAAACGCAGGTAACAATATAACTGTGAAGGCTGGATCAAAAGTGACCTTCAGCGCCGCTGGTTCCAGTGACAACGTGGGCATCGACAGCTACGAATGGGACTTCGGAGACGGAAACTCAGGAACTGGAGTAACCACCAGTCACACTTACGGAACAGAAGGCAATTACACCGTTTCCTTGACGGTGACAGATGCGGCTGGAAACTCCAACGCGGTCACGATTGTGATAACTGTTGAGGAGGCGGCAGCGGCTGAATTTCCTTACTGGATCATCATTCTCATTATCTTGGTAATCGTGGCTGTTGTAGTTGTTTGGTATTTCCTTAAGAAGAGGAAACCTAAGGAAAAGGCGCCGAAACCTGTTAAACTCAGAATCACCGCGGAGCCCACTGAGATTTTTGCTGATGGAAAGACGAAGTCTGCAATAACTGTGGAATTGCTTGATGAAGAGGGAAAGCCAGTGCCGGCTTTAGCAAACACCGAGATAAAACTCGTTACAACAAAGGGAAAAATAGAGAAGCCTTTAGTAAAAATCCCAAGAGGGAAAGAGTTAGAAAAAACTCTTTTGATATCCCCGAAAGAAGCAGGAACAGCAACCTTGTCAGCCAAGGTAGAGAATTTAGAAAGTACAAGCATAACAGTAACTTTCATGGAGAAGAAGCGCTACTGCATGCATTGTGGCACCAAAATGGCTTTTGTAGCCAAGCGTTGCCCCGAATGCGGTAAGAGTCCCCCAGCTGGAGTAGACACAAAAACATGCAAGAACTGTAACGCCGTGATACCGGTTGTTGCAAAGTTCTGTGCTGAATGCGGCGCAAGCCAACCAAAGTAAGGAGTAATACAATAGTAGATAAACCCGCAGCCAAGCAGGGTAATAAAATCGTTGTGTATGTAAATCAAATTCTGGCAAACGAAGTTCTGGTTGTTCCTGTTACAGTGTTGCTAGGAAAATCCCAAGTCGTTTCTCCTACTTCGATGCCCTCCACTTTGACACGCATAAGAGGTATATCTTGCCATATCCCTGTTGGAAATGGGATTTCATAGAATGTTACGTTAAAAAATACATTCACTATCACCGATGTACTTTTCGTTTGAATTCCAACTTCTTCAAAACCGTTTTCATCCATCATTTTTTCTTTAATGAACCTAGGAACCTCGACGGGGTTCGTCCATGGCCCTGGTTCTTCTTTATCCTTACAATATTCGGTCAATTCACCAGGTTTGAGGTGTGGATTATTAGTCGATATGTATTTGTTTCTGTCCTTACCGCAGAACTCCGAATAATTATTCATCCATTCCGTGCGGAGCTTAGCTTCATCCTCGTCTGGACTCATGGTGAGCTTGCGTCGCTTAAGTTCAGGATGCTTTTCCCAGAGCTTTTCATTAGCTTTTTGCATGGTCACACAGTTCGGGGGTTTCGTGGCATAACGTGTTTTCATTCCGACTGCTCCTCCCATTCCACATCAAAGAGCAAGATGCTTGTCACTGGTCGCGTCAACCACTGCATATAGCCGTTCCTCAGGAATGACCAGTTCACGAAAAAGGAATCTGATGGGTAATTGGCCCTTGTTCATGCTTTCACCTTAGCCTCCAAGAAAGAAGTTAAGCTACACCTCCCCACAGGGAACATCCTCGCATCGATTAATCAGCGGGGTTCCCCTTTTCGCTGCAGAGGTCATCGCCATTTTAATTATATCGATTACAGCAACTCATTATCCAATAAGGACTGTCATGCAACCTTGGGTGATAGTGTCAGGCGGTCCGGTACAGGTAGCCATATCGCCCAAGCGAGCAGCAGGAGCTCCGCCGATAAACACTGTTGGGCTCCCCACAGTTATAGGTCCCCCTACATGGGGTGGCGGGGGTACTCCCGGATTTAGCATCGGGCAAACATGCATATCACCAACTCGAGCAGCAGGTTGACCACCAATCAGTACGGTAGGACACCCCACCACAATCGAGCCCCCATGGGCTGTCATATCGCCTAATCTTGCTGCTGGTTTACCGATTTTCTTCCCCTCCTGAATCTTTCGTTTTACCCTCACGATAAGGGTAACAAAACATAATTATTGAAAGGCAGAAGTTTTCCAAGTAGGTTTCAAGTGGCTTTTCCGAAGCCAGATGGCTAGGACAGAAGATCACATTTCCAAAACGTGCCCATGATAGAATACCATTTCTCTTACCGTTGCACACCATCGGTCACATTCCTCTCAGACATTTTCTAATTTTATCCTCCAAAATTTCATGGTATCTTGGAGTACTAAATATGTTTCTTAGTGATTTTTATTTTCTCTATGGGCGGTATAATTTTCTTTACACGAAGCTCCATTTCAAATGAGTAATTCAATCGAATCTTTTCCGTCTTCTTCCCTTGCTCCTTTAAAGTTTCCCCACCAACAGGCTTCAATTCAATGCCTTCCGCTGCAAGTTCGTCCTCCACCAGTAAAAGAGCCTTAACCACCTTTTCAGCAAGAGAGTCCACTTTAACTCTATCAGCATGCAACACATCAATGGCATAAATCCCCTTAACCTTCAGGCCCTTCACGGTCATAATCTTTTTCTGTGACAGATATTTAACGAATAATTTGTTTTTGCCCTTGGGAGGAGCCTTGCTGAAATCTATCGAACCTTTGCCATAATTTACATCGAAGTCCTTCTTCTCAGCTAAAGAGGTTCCTAGGGGGCACTCCACCTGAACATTATCTTGCAAAGGTCTCTCCTTAAGTTTATAGGATTTCTGAACGCCGTCACTGCTGAACCACTCCTCCAACTCGACGTTACCTTCATCTATGTTTTCAACTAAACCCATGTTCTCAAATTCGAAACTCAAGTTAGAGATGGCTACTGCAGGTGACTTGGCAGGTTCCATGTTGAGTACAATGTTATCTTTTGGTATCTCCTTAACTCTTTCTTGAAGAATTTTGACGAGCCTGTCTTCGATTTCTGTCAGCATTCCCTGTCACTCAGTCAAGACTTAGCAGGTGTAATTTTGGACTTGTAATGTAAAACGTTACCAATTCGTGGAGTGCACTCTGGATCCGTACATCTAAAGCTGATATTTAAGACCTCTTTTTCGGAGTTTGGGTTGCCTATTCTATACCTGTACCACACGTACTCGTTTGGAGACAATATATACTCAACATAAGGGGTCTCAGCGCCTTTTGGTCTAAGCTTTGAACGATCATGAACAAAGAGACCGCTTGCAACCGCGTTGGTTCCATCCATGTAGTCGAAAATAACTTCTAACGCTTTCTTGTCGCCGTTCTCTGCACCAGACCAATAGTCTATCGAGTCTAGGTGGGTTACAACACCGAATTTGCAGATTTCACCCGTTTTTCCTTTCTCCAGAAGCCACTGTTTTGTCAGGAGACCTACAATGGGAGCCTCATAGCTGGTCGTTTCGTTTCGTATTACCTCATTCAGATTGTAGGAAGTGCCCCCGAGGCTACTTATGTTCAGCAATGTTGTGGTCTCTTGCATGCTGTCGGTATAGGTCTTCAAATCCTGAAGTTTGCGCTCAAGCTCTTCAAGATCAGCTCTTATACCGTCCTGCATGTTGTTCCAGTCTTCAGACCGGATCACTTCACCCGGATTCTTCTTTATCGGCTCAAATTCTACCATTTTAATTCACTATCCTGAAACATTAATTATTGCATTTACCCCCGCAGCCTTCATAGAGTTTACCACCTTCTCCAAATAAGGCACTGAATAACCACTACCACGCAAAGCTTTTGACTTGATTCTTACTTCGAAGGTGGCAGGCTGGAGTCTGACCCAATCAAAACGTATTTTGACGGAGGGCACTTTGACAGCGAATATATGTTCATCAAATTTTGCTGTATCAAACACACCAACCAACTTCTCAAGGGATTCACTGTATTTCCAAGTTGAGCCCCTCCTAAGAAGTCTTGGGATTGTCTGTGGAAAAACTTTTGTTGAAACGTCTTTTTCACCAATCGAGGCTTTTTTCTTCTTTATGACTAGTTTTTGCCCACTTTTCATTTTCCCTTTATAAGTTATAGATTCTCCAGTGTCAACGTTCATGATTTGGGGCTTACTAACCCCTCCGGCCTCTTCAACAGTTAGAGTTAAGCTAGGCTGGGCGTCTGCTATGCTGTTGCTTCCAAGTGTCCATGTATCTCCAGCCCTCACCGTAAAATCTGCAAAAGCCGAGGCTGGGGGGTTTTCAATAATCTTCACGTCTTCCTCGCTTTCTGCGCGGATTAATGCTTCAACAGCTTCTAGAATTGTTGAAACTGTTCCCCCTCCTTCATACTCGGTTACAGCTCGTTTCAAGCGGGTTCTATATAGCGGGTCGTTTTCTTCAGCAAGTCGACTTAGTCCTAAGAGATCGCCCAACGTATCCAATTCATCTTCTACAGCCGTGTCTACCCAATGAGCCTTCATTAGGTCTGTTATTGTTTCCTCTGCTTCATCTAGTTGTTTGATTACTGCTTTAAGAAGAGTAAAGACTAGTGAGTTTTTTTCCCAATGTTTATAGAATCTTGGGAGTCGATCACAAATTCTTTCAACGCGATCCATAACCACTCACTCCTTTTCTTCGTACAATATGTTTATGGTTCTAGGCTCAGCTCTTTCTTCATTGCTTATAACAATATTCTCTATTTCACTTTCGAAGATCTCTTCTTCCCTTTGAGCAGAAATCATTACGTCCGTTACATCTAGTACCCCTCTAACGCTCAAGGCTGCCTCTATGATCTTGGAGAAGAGTACACTGTCCCCTATTCTCAGCAACGAAATGTAACTCCTGACTAACTTTTCTGCCTCTGTCACAGCAGTTGTATACGAGATTTCTTTTTGCAATGTTAAGGTTAATGAAACGTCTATGTAGACAATTCTAGGCCTCAAGAACTCAAATTTTATGCCTGCAGCTCTAGTTTCACTGATGACTCGCTCAATTTCATCTTTATCTCCTCCGTCAACAATAACCTTAACGATCCCGGCTACTCCCTCGGGCTTATCCTCGATAAGCAGTGATCTTACGCCTTCAACAGCCTTAATGGCTGTTTCAAGGGATGAAACTGTTGCTTTTCCAGCAAACTCTAAGGCATGTTTGGCTCGTTCTCGCAGCTCAGAGTCGCTTTCAGTTTCCACGCCGTTTGTTATATCCCCCTTGTTTATTACGTATTCCACACCTTGAACAGGCTGAGGCATAATTGTTACTGCTCCTGCAAGAACGTTTCCCCATCGACCAGCCACGTTACAAATCACAGGGACCTTGGTCGCCCATTTTCCTTCAATGGCAAGTTTCAGGGATGTCTCTTCGGTTGTGGTGAATGATCGTGATTCTTCGGGTCTTGTCGAAAATGTAGCAACAGTGGTCCCTTTTAGGATTGTAATTTCTTGGTAGCAGATGTAGTCAACCCTGAAAACGGTTTTTTTATCTGGTTTATTTCCTTCAGGAAGCCACCTAACTTTGTTTCCCACCAAGCTGTAATCAACGTCGTTTTCGAAAGGTGCCGGGGATCCTTTGACCGTTCCTTCAACTTTCACGATTTCCTTTATGAGGGGCTTCTTCAAAACATATTCTGGAGAACCGTCGTAGAGATGGACTTCACCAGTAACAGACAACTTTTCAGGTTCTGTGCTTCGACCGAATGTAACATATCCCGATGAAGGTTGTGGAGGCTTACGTTTGACGCCCAGCAGCGAAACCACCAAGTCTAAAGCCTCGCCTGTGGCGGTTTCTAAGAAAGCTGAAAGATAAGCTTGATCCATTTGAGCATAAAGGTACTCGATTTCTCTACTTATCGCCTCAACTAAGGTCCTTACAACACTTCCGGGGTTAACATCTGAAATCCCTGATGCTCTAGTAAATGTGTATTTTACATTAAAACTAGTCTCCTCATCAGGATGTTCTCCTCCAGTCAGCCATTCAATCGAGTCTCCGGTTAATCTATAGTCAACATTCTTCACGAAAGATTTTGTTACACCTTTCGATTTCCCTTCAACATCATGAATCTCAGCAATGGGAGTATTTGAGAGACCATACAGTGCATACCCAATAACGTATGTATGCTTTTCAGTGGTCTCTCCTCCTGTAATTTGTGTTAAGATATCTTTTGCAATTTTTCTATAAGGTTTACTTGTTAGCGGCAATTACTTCACCCTCCAAGCTGAATGGGTAAACTACACTTAGGACAGTGCTTTTTCCAATTGGAAGAACCGTAATCTCTATATCGAGACGATTAAGGTCATACTGGTTCTGCGTGACTTTTATATCCGTAACCTCTATGATTCGTGGTTCCTCAGCTAGACAAGCGTGAATAAGGTTCTTGAGCCTCTCTCTTGTCCGTGCGTTGTTCGGTTCTCCTACAAGGTCATGAAGACGAGAACCGTAATCTGCGTGACCAATGTCATAGAGTTCGCCTTCGTCAGTTGTTAATCTATGCATGATTGCTTGAACAAGATTGTTGTCATCTGAAACAGTTTCAAAATCCCCTTTTGTAACAGTCAAATCTGCACCTAATGGATCAAACTGTAACTTCAGATCTTTTCCGATTTTTTCTTTTTTCTCAGACAACTTGTTTCACCCTAATTTATGTTGACTATTGCACCTTTGATTGTCATTTGGGCGGTGGCTTCTACTTTCATTGTGGCAGACGATTTGATTTCGGTCGCGGCACCTGACTCCACTTTCATGTTCGTACCCGATTTAAAGTTCAAATCCTTCTTACTTTCCATTTTTATGCTGGAAGCCGAAAAGCTCATGTTACCCTTCGATTTCACTGAGGTGTCACCCTCCGCTTTTATGTTGATGTTTGCTTTTGACTCGATGAGTATATCTCCGTCACGTTGTATAACCACTTTTGTCTCTCCGGCAGTAACATCTACCTCATCGTCGGTAACTCTAAGGATAATTCCCCCAGGAAACTCGAGATAAATTCTCCTAACCTCAGGATTCTCAGCGTAGGGTGGAACATAGACAACCTCTTCAGCGTTGTTTAACGGCGGTCTATCTTCGTCGTTGTATAATCTTCCAATTACTATCGGCGCGTTTATGTCTCCATTTATGAATGCAATAAGAACTAGGTCTCCAACCTGTGGAATACCTACCAAACCAATGCACTGAGTAGCAATCGGAACCTTTCTTAATTCAAGGTCGGCGTTCTTTAGCCTCGCGTTGCATTCGTAATTGTTCTTGTCGTTTGCACTTGAATGTGGAAAGATTGAGGTTACTACCGCCAATTCTGGAAAATGGATTTTCTTCATCTCTTTTTCAGCAATTCCCTTGATAGTTTCAACTATACTCATTCTTCATCACCTGCTCATCCAACAATCGATTTTTGTCGTGAAACCTTTGATCTTGCTCAAATAGTGCTCAACGCCTCTAATCTCAAGTTCACCCTCGACAGCTGAATTAGGCATACCCTCAAGGGCTATAGTGTCGCCCACTTTAATATCAGGATTGCCTACTGTCTCGACAACCGCGGCGAAAGTGTATTTTAATTTATCCAGTTTTGCTTTTGCAACAGTTTCAGCGGTTTCCTTGTCTCTGATGGCGGCATCAGCTATTGATAGAACGTCGCCACTTCCAGCCTCACTTTTGATCTCTTGTTTAGTTAGCCAGTGGGAAGTCTCGGCACCCTTGACACTTGCGGGGCTTTCTCCATATACTCTTGTACTAACGTAGAGAGGAACAAAATCTACCTCCTCAACTCGAATTAGATCCTTACCGTATTCTAGAGAATGTTTTTTGTTGCCATTCCACTCTTTGAATACCAGTTCGTCATCATCTGTGATGTAGACATCGAAGTTGCAGCGTTCTGCAAGCCTCAAAATGTGTTCATATGCGCTGGCGGTTTCGTCAACAACATACATAGGCAAGCTTATTCCATCCGACGCCTCTGCAATTGTGATGCTAGCTTCCTGAGCTAAGTCTTGCACTATTTTTCCAGCAGTTTGGTTGAGGTAAACTCTGTTAATTCTTAAACGAAGGAGACCCAAGGCGGCTCCAAGAGCGGTCAATCTCACCATGGAGGTTCCATATTCAATTTCATCGACAAAACCACTGAACACGGACACAAGTTCTTCGTCATAACCAAGTTTAATTTTAACCTCGTCATCTCTTTCAAAGGCATAATGTTTGCTTCCAACCAAGAAGACTTTGCAGCTGTCAGTTGGCAAGCCGACACTGCGGATAACATGGATACATATAACGTCATTTCCCTTTTCCGTATTGAATGACTCTGAACCGATGTTGATTTGATAGGTTGGTCGCAGCATCTTGATCACCTAAGAACCGGATTTGACGGATGAGAATATTTCACTCGTTTTCGTTTCAACATCTTCCTTTGCGCTTTCCTCTTGGCTTGGCGGTGGCGTTTCACCTGGACCGCCTCCACCACCTGTGCTGGACGATTTATGCTCTCTCAAAAGCATTGAATACCGACTCCCGGAGGGGATTCCACCGGTGAAATGAACGGTTAGGTTCTCTATTACAACTTCTGTAACATCGTTTATTGGAACAATGTCTGATGAAAATGGAATCGGTTTCCTCAGCTCAAACTTTGATTTAATATCCTTAAGTGTGTTCATTGTGTTGGAGCCTACAAGTTCTCCGTCAAAAGAAATCAGTAAGGGATTTCTTCCCAGATCTTGAAACACGTTGCCCGTTAAACCTGGAATCTCTAATTCTACGATGCGTCTCTTTCCAGAGACGGAAAGATTGTAAATGCTTCTGATTTCCTTAACTGCTCCATCCTTGTCAACGCGTTTTATGAGTTCAATGTTGTCCAGTTTCATGAGCATTGATTATATCCCCTCAAATTCTCGTCGACCCATAGTATCTTCTTATCTGCTCCGAAAGAATTCGGCTTATTTTCCTTTCCAAGTCCCTGAGGTCTTCGTCTGTTGACTCGGCTATTGTTATTTTGAATGTGTTCTGGACAGTAGGGCTTGCCGGACTTAGTTTGGAAGGGCGTGGAGAACCGGATGGACCCCAGTGGGCGGGTTTTGCACGAGGCGATAAAAATGTAGAAGCCGCTGCTATCCTGCTTACCATTGTAGTTCTTGTAGGACTGAAAGCACCTAACCCACTTAATGTTTCTCCAGATGATGACCGAGCAACATTCATTCCCTTTATTAACATGCTGGACTCTTGCTGTAGTCTCTGAGCAATCAAGCTTTCTGTTGACGCTAGGGCTATTACAGTTGAGAATTTAGAAAACGTTTTCACTTCTGGCATTGTCTCTAGTGGCAATGTTTCTTCTGGAATAATTCCCGTCAGTTCAACAGTTGATGGTAATGTTTCGCTAATTTCAGGTCCACCAGATAGGAGGGGATACTTTTGACCGAGTCCAACAACCAGAGAAGCAACAATTTGGGGCAACTTAAACGCCTCAACCTCGATGGGCTTTCCCTCCGTCTCTGGTCTAAAAGGTGCCAAATTAGGTTCATGAGTAGTCAAGGACCAAGGTGCCTCCACACTAGAAATGCGTTGAAGTAGAGCCCCCGTGACAATCTTTTCAGCAGTTGAAGCGACAGTTGGAACAGCCGAGAGACTGACTGTAGTTTCGCGTAGAATCTCGGAAACATTAGACACCCATGACGTTAGGTATGGAGAAACTCCTTCAATTGAACTGCTTATCCGGCTTGAACGTATTAAAGGAAGCGTGGCTGCTCTAGTGTAACGAGAAGCAGGTTCAATGTCTGGTAGAGTCTCCTTTGAAGGTGAAACCAATGAGAAGGCAACTAAACTCAAGATCGGAATCTTCTGTTCAAAAACAAAACTTGGCAATTTAGCCACAGATTCTAACGAGCCTACAACATCTGGTCTCAACCCTTCAACAGGCATTGAAACGGGCGATTCAACAAATGGAGCAGAGACCGTAGGAAAGGCATGCGAGCTCGTCAGAATCGGAGTCTCCTGTTGCATAAGCATGTTTGGTAATCCAGTTGCGTATCCAAGCGATCTTGCAGCCTCAGCTCCAAACTTGACAACAGGAATTGAAACTAGAGTCAGGAATTCAGCCTTAATTCCTTTATGTGGATAAAAAGTAACAGGAGGACTTGCAGACAACGGTCTTTCAGGGAACGAAACCTGAGGAGCCTCTTTTTCTGGCGGAGCCACCAAAGGATGATGCGGAAGATCCTCAAACCTTGAAGGAACCGTTACTACTGCTTTAGATATTGCCCGCAAAGAAGCCGGCAAAAATGTTTGCCCACTGTATTTTTGAAGAGCTGACGTCACACTCTTTATGCTTGGTGCTATTTTTGACTCGAAACTACTCTGAAAATCAGCAACAATGTCAGGTACAGTTTTTGCTGCTTCTTCAACACCCTCTTCAATAACTTCAGCTTCAAAAAGAGGGGACAGATTAAGAGCGGATTTGGGAGTTCTTGTGGCTATTCTTTCAGTGAGCTTTCTCGCCGTTTTTCTAGCTACGGTGACGCTGAACAGAAAAGAAACGTTGGCTTCTCCCATTTCGATTGGGGCGAACTCTTCCTCAGATGGAGTTTCTTCTCTGAAAAAGAAATCGAAGGGCGGAAGAAACATAATTCTGGTTAAGGAGAGTTCACGCATCGTTTCACTGTAACTTGCCACTTGTGTAGCAGCTTTAGCTAATGTGTTAAAGATGGAAGAAAATATGGGGGCTATGAAATCGCCAAAACGTGAAACATCTATTTTAGCTTGCCAAAGTCGTTCAGTGTATTGTCCGCTTGACTTCGCTAATGCTAAGACTTTCTGGATATACCTAGTTTTTTCTGTGGATTCATTCAAGCTTCGACTTCCTCATCATCGGTCACAACTATTCTAGTTACTCCCTCTGTCGCTCGACTTGTTTGCTTCATCTGATTAATCCTGTGAACTAATGCGGCTGTTAGAAATAGAATTTGATCCCTTGTTAGGTCGGCTGGGTTTTCAGTGAACTTGTATCCACAATCTAGACATAACGCTGCTAGCTCAATTCCCTCAGGGCTTCTGACAAACTTTTCGATTTCTACCTTTTTTTTTGAGCCACTGTCTCCGTTACGCCGCTCAGTTCAAGCACTTTCATGCCTATGTATTCAGGTACACCAAATTTCATGCGAGATACTTCTTCTAGGGTTAGTTTTGGATCCTCTAGACCCACAGAAGCAGCCATTCTTAAGGCTTCAAAGTTTTTTTGAATATCGACTTTACCCAAGTCTGGAGTTCCATCTTTCTTCAATGGAATATTACCTATGACCGAAAGGATCGTCGATATTTCACCGTCTGTGATGGGGCGTATAACTACTTCGGCGCCCCCATACTCTTTGATTGTTAAAGTATTCCTTATTTTTGTGCCTTCAAGAATGGCTTGCTTTGTAAGCCTAGGCATACTTTTACTGCTCCCTGAGTCTAGTTCCGGTGAATGTGTATTCGCTCATTCCAACACCGTTGGCATCCATGGAGAAGCTTTTGCTTTCAAGGTAGCACTCGTCGAAAGAAAGAGTCTTTATTGAGGCTCCTAGTTTCTTTAATTCAACAACTAATTGGAACGACTTTACGTCTGCGACACCTGTTATGAGCATTGTGTCAAATGGTGGGTAGGTTGATCTAACCTTTATAGATCCCTCCACATACATTGCTCCATAATCTATGCCTACACGTTCGTCAATTCCAATATTGTGGACGTTCTGTCTATTTCTAACGATTTTATAGTCGATGTATTGAAGGCCTGGAATGACTTCTCCGTCAACTTTGATGTTGCTCACGTTTGCTGAAATGATTGTAGGACTAGCTGGCATTCTTCTTCACCTCCATTTATGCCTGAACGTTTATGGTTGCGTATATGTAATCCATGGCTCTAACTGGTCTCACCGCAATGTCAACTCGTACTATACCCTGTGCAAAGTCTAGCTGCGATGAATAAACATCTACAAGGAAAGCTGGTTTTGTTCCATCAACACTTGGGACTATTGAATCCTCTCTAACCATTGTCAAAAGGAATTCTGTGAGTTTTTCTCTTAAAGCAGTACGACCTCCCTCTGTGTTCAAAGTACCGATAAAGTTTTCACAAACATTTCTGGCACCTCTTACGGCGTGATCTGCAATTCTGGTCACGCTGATCTGTTCCTTGCTTGTAGAAATCCCTTTTTCAACAATAATGCCTCTGCCGCGGCGAGCCTCAAGCGGTAGGATCCCTGCCTTCAGTAACTCCATTAACTGTGAGGGTGTATAGCGTACCTCAAGATCTGCAATCCCTGTTAGAGCTTTGAATGTTGGTGACTCATAGTAATTCAGTTTGCTAATCAATCCAGCAACTGCTCCTGAGACTCCATATGGAGCCACAATCACAAACCTGTCGCTAGCCAAGACTTCGTTTCTCTTAACAATATCCGCGATAGTCTCTCCTGGAGCAACTGTTCCTACTCCTATTCGATTCTTTGCATCTTTACTCATATTCGTGCAGTGAGCGTCTACTAGCGCGTGTACCTTTGGATCCCAAGAATCACAAGCGTAAACCATGTCGATGTCCGGTTCCACCTCCAAAGTTTCCAAGGCTGCTTCAAAATCTTTCAATGCAGGCTGAGCTGTGACCCCTCCATACAAAGTTACTTCTACTAGAGCTGGATTTTTGGCAGGCTTCGCTGCTTTGGTTAAATCCTGTGCAAAAACAAGTTTAGAGTTTTTATTCAGAACATCAATGATATATGAGTCGTTTTCCTTATCCACCACAAGATTATCCCAGACTTCAAAATTTACGCCGTTAGTTATCTGGATCGCAACACTTCCTTTAGCGCTCCCTTTGGTAACCCCCACCTTAATTCTGTTGCCTGCTTCTCCTAGGATTTTTGCGTCTAATTTTGCAACATTGACGCCGTCCGCATCCTTCAACGTGACTGCCGCATCTTTGGAGCCGGTAGCTTCTATGCGAGTCGCGAACACTTGGAAAACTCCATTCAGAAAACAACGCCTAACTTCTTTTGTCAAGCTTTGAGTTGCATCTGAGCCAAACTTGTCTTTGAATTCACTGTAGCTGGTCACGGGAGTCGGTATTAGTATTGGTCCTTTTTCAGCTGTTCCTATTACGCCTACGATTCCAGATGGGTGAAGCTGTTGTGGTACAATTTCTTTAACAACCTGAATCTCAACGCCAGGTAAAATCCTTGCCAATAAAACATCTCCTTCAATTCAAACGAATTACTAGGTTATTATCAAAATATATTTAAAACTTGCTCTACCTAAAAATCTGAATTTAATAAAAAGACTAGCTGTTTGAGTAGACTAAGGATCTGTTCAAGAGATTTGACCAAAAAATGAGGTGAAAGCCTTCAGGTGGTTGTTGGTTACACTCTTTAGCTTTGCTTGATTATGACTCTTCAGTTTCTGTATTTTTATTTTGAGTTTTCTTTTCATGGTCAACGATTGTTTCTATTGAGGCTTTCGTTAAATTTCTAAAAGTTGATTGAAACATGGTTGTCATTGTATCTACTTTCTTCTCTAGGCCTGATTGACCTTTCTTTAGGTCTTGAATCTGTGATTTCAGTTTGTGGTTTTCTTCAGAGACAGTTTCAGCGATAATTTTCTGGGCTTCCTTGGTTCGCCAGCAGGGCTCTAAGACTCTTCTGAGGCTTCATCTCCAGATTTAGAATAGATGTTTTTCCTAAGCGTTCTTCTAGTTCTTTGATGTGTTCTTCTTTATTTTTTTTCAACTTCTTCAAGAAGTTACTATATTCTTCATCATTGTTAATGTGCTTGATATGATTGGTTCTTATTCGTGAAAGACTCCGTTTTTTTTCAACCAGTCGCATCATAAGATTATGGTTTTTAATATCTAACAAACCTTGTTCAATAATTTCTGGTTGCTCCAAAACCTACTCATCTCTCATTGTAACTAGCACTATATTATGAAATTGTAGATAAACTCCGCGTTTGCAAAGTAAGACATTGTCTTATATCGTATACTACACGCTTTTATGCATCTCTGGAATATTTAGATTAGCTAATCTGTTGGTTGAGGTTTGATGTTATTTGATAAATGAAGAAAGTAACGTTAAATTTGATGGCAGATTAGGTTTGCCTCTGGATTTTGTCTGTAAAATCTTAGTCGTGACAAGAGACGATTTTGCCTCTCTGGCTATTTCTAATCTTATCGCCGAGGAACTTGATTGGATCGAACATAATGATTTTGATGCCGATTCAAAAGAAATAATAAACCACAAAAAAACAGTTGATGTAGTAAAATTTGAAGCTAACGGTTGGGTCATAAACAAAAAGTGAATTATGAAAAGCCGCCTGCGCCCCGGTTCATATCACATAGATGGTGCATTTTGTGATTGAAAATCATATTATTTAGGTTTATACGCTCATCGATATGAATTTGAGTTTTTGGCCGGTTTTATGTATAGTGTCACCGAGTTTTCTCTGGTTTCTATTTTGGGTTGCAAGTCAAGGATGGATTCGAACATGCTACGCATGTAGCCTCCAAGGTATTGGCTCCATTTATGGTTCAGCTGATGAGTCAGATGTACTCTTTCTTCTCCGTTTATGATGCTCTGGCTGGAGTCAAACCAGTTTCCATACTTTCCATAAACTACGTCTATAAACCAGGTTATACTGTCAAGGTTTAGTTTTTGTCCCCGTTGTAGAATTGCTTCTTCAGGAATGATTGAGCCAGTTTTTTCTGCTACCTCAACCAAATCTTTGTCAGGTATACGTTCCAAAATTGGGGTAAATGTATGGTATGTGAGGATTATAGCTGGGACTCTTTCAGTAAACCTTGAAACCAAAACATACTGTCGAATAATCTGATTCAATAGAGCACTAACGCTAAGACCATGCTTTTCTGCTTCATCATTCAAAATTTTGTCATACTCAGGATTCAATCGAAAAGTACGAGTAATCATTCTCAAAAAAATCACTCCACATGTCGTAAAATAATATTCTGAATTACATATTTTTACTTTTGGGTAAAGCTTTAAAGTTGAGTAAAAAAAAGTCTACACTAAAAAAAGAAGAGATAGGAGTTGTTTGTGTTCTTTATGATCTGTGTTTTAACGTCGTCTACGGGAAGTTTTTCCTATCGCAGCAACAAGTAATACCACTATGAGAAACGCTAATCCAGTCCACAAAAGACTGCCGGTCAACAGGTACACAGCTATTGCAGCCAAAGCTGCGAAGGGAAATGCAAGCAAGAATCGGAAAGCCAATATGACAACTAAACCTATCACCAATAGAATAATTAGTAGCCACCAAAAGTTGGGATCAGACAAATTAATTCCAAACATAAGAATACTATTCAAACAAAATCACCTCAAAATATGAGTCCTCACACACAATAATTTACCTATTCTGGAGTATTAATAATCATTGTTTGCACTGTAAGACCATGTCTTACATTCAAAACATCGACCTTATGTATGCACGCGGGTATCAAATAATGGGAGTATAAGAAGGAGGGATAAGTATGAAAAGTAAAATGTTTATGGATAAAGATGTTTTTGCGTTAGACGAGAAAATCGGCGAAGTGAAGGAAATTGAAATAGATCCTGAAGATTGGAAAGTAACTCATCTTGAGGTTCAGTTGACAAAAGAAGCAGCCAATGACATACTTGGAGCAAAAATGTCAATGCGCAATATGTTGGCCGTTTCAGCCCTAGAGAAAGGAGTTGCACGTTGGACAGACGCGGGACTACACATAAAAGTATCAAAAGATCAGCTTCACATCTACCTAAGACCAGTAGATTAAACGCGGGGAGTTTACTATGAATACTTGGTTGACGATAGCTATTATTATTGTGATACTTTGGGCGCTTGGGTTCTTTGCTTTGCCAGGCCTAGGCTCATTGATACATATACTGCTCGTGATTGCAGTAATCCTAGTGCTCGTTTGGCTGTTTACAGGCAAAAAGCTGTGGAAATAATCCACAATCTCCTTTTTTTGTTAAGTTTTAGTCCAAATTAGAGAATAATAGATTGGTAAAACAGATTGTAACTTAGGAGATATGAAGGGTATGGCAGTTCTAAAAATTGTTAAGTTAATTGGTAGCTCACCAAAGGATTGGTTTCCGCACCGATTTAGAGGAGAAAGAGCTTCACAATTAGCTTCAGAGACGGGAATCAATACAGTAATCCTTCTTATGAAATGGTTCGGTTGGACGTCAGAAAAAATGCCAGCTCACTACGCAAGAATGAGCACAAAAGAGATTGAAGAAGCCTACAGGAGACACGAAGAAAGAGCGAGTCTCGAGAGGTGAATTATGCGCGCTCTTCCACTTTGACTTGTGTGTATATATGTAGTTGTTTGGACATATATCGATTTTTGGAATATGTGGATGTTGGAAATAAAGGGTATATTAAGTAACAAGATACGATATGTATCGGAGTAAAACAGAAGAACAATTGAACATAAAAACAATAGGTGAGAAAAATGGCAGTTTTTACTACAAACTGGTATCTATATAAAACGCACTTTCATGCAACTTCCACAAAACCCCAAACACAAAAGCCTAGAACAAAAACCGAAGTTTACGTGTAAAAAAAAGGAAAGGTGACTCCAATCCAAAAAGTGAGGTTGACAGAAAACAATGAGCTTTGAAGAAGTTTTGCTGGAATCAGTAGATGAAGGACTCTCTTTGCTCGGAGAATCGGCGAAACAGGCAGTCTATTTCCATTTAGAAAAGGAATTCAAGCTCAACAAAAAAGACATTCCATATAAAATCGAAGATTTTACAGAAGCTATGGAGAACATTTTTGGAGTGGGAGCAAAAATTCTTGAAATCAGAATAATGAGGAATTTATTTAAAAATATGGGATATCCTTTTCCATACTTTCGCCCGCACGCGCAGGAATACTTAGAATTCACAAAGTATATAGAATCAGCAAGAGTTAACAAGAACCGTTGGGGCTGCTTCAAAGCATTAAAAACAAATGAAGTTAGTATTGCGTGCGCCTACAGGTAATTTTTACGTTCAAAACTATTCCCATATTATTACCTTGGACTTCTGGAGATAACCATAGTCTTTTGACGGTTACAGCATTGGATTTCCGATGGGAGCTTATGGATGTGGAGCTGTTATTATCTTGGCTGCTTCTGCCTCTGTCCATGCTTTCATTG
>Ga0315548_1001212_pt1 | contig 22187 bp, 35 predicted proteins | sample SalMarSW160110MG_2_FD_202540 | JGI IMG/M metagenome (GOLD analysis project Ga0315548, IMG submission 202540) | Salt marsh sediment microbial communities from the Plum Island Ecosystem LTER, Massachusetts, United States - Salt Marsh Sediment SW1601-110 ...
CGCGGATTAACCTTCCGTAGGAAACCTTAGGTTTTCGGTGGATGTGTTTCTCACACACCTTACGCTACTCATGCCGGCATTCTCACTTCCCTGCGCTCCACCATTACTCACATAACAGCTTCACCGCCCAGGGAACGCTCCCCTACCATTCCAGCAAGCTAGAATCCATAGCTTCGGTGGCGAACTTAAGCCCCGCTGAATTGTCGGCGCAGCACCACTCAACCAGTGAGCTGTTACGCATTCTTTAAAGGGTGGCTGCTTCTAAGCCAACCTCCTGGCTGTCTGGGCAATCCTACTTCCTTTACCACTTAGCTCGCGCTTAGGGACCTTAGCTGATGGTCTGGGCTGTTTCCCTCTCGACTACGGAGCTTATCCCCCATAGTCTCACTCCCAGGCTTGGGGTTAATGGCATTTGCGGTTTGGTTGGAGTTGGTAAGATACTTTCCCCCTAGTCCATCCAGAGCCCTACCTCCATTAACTAAAACCTGAGGCTGCACCTCAATGCATTTCGGGGAGAACCAGCTATCACCGGGTTCGGTTGGCATATCACCCCTACCCACAGCTCATCTGACAGTTTTGCATCACTGACCAGTTCGGGCCTCCACTCCGATTTTATCGAAGCTTCACCCTGGCCATGGGTAGCTCACCCGGCTTCGGGTCTAATCCATGCGACCATATACGCCCTATTAAGACTCGCTTTCGCTACGGCTTCGTAACGCTAGTTACTTAACCAGCCACATAGATTAACTCACCGGCTCATTCTTCAATAGGCACGCCATCAGGGGAACTAGCCCCCCTCTGACTGCTTGTTGGCATACGGTTTCAGGTACTATTTCACTCCCCTTCCGGGGTTCTTTTCACCTTTCCCTCACGGTACTTGTTCACTATCGGTCATCAAGGGTATTTAGCCTTGCCCTGTGGTCAGGGCGGATTCCCACAGGATTCCTCGTGTCCCGTGGTACTCAAGAACAGACCAGGAGCCTCCCTCTTTCATCTACGGGACTCTCACCCTCTATGGTAGCTCTTTCCAGAGACTTTCAACTAGAGTTCGGTTTATAACTCCCCGGCCTATTTCAGGTTCGGCCAGGTCTGCCTTACAACCCCCGGTAAACACAGGCCCTGACGCCGTTAGGTTTACCGGGTTTAGGCTTTTTCCCTTTCGTTCGCCACTACTCAGGAAATATCTTTTCCTCGGGGTACTGAGATGTTTCACTTCCCCCGCTTACCTCCACCCAGCCTATGTGTTCGGCTGGGGGTGCCTGGGTTTTACCCAGACGAGTTGCCTCATTCGGGAATCCCCGGCTAGGCTTGCTCGACAGCTCACCGGGGCTTTTCGCAGCCTTGCCACGCCCTTCATCGGCCCTTGATGCCAAGGCATCCACCGCATGCCTCTTCCCGCTTGACCCGCTTCAGACTTGATATTAGTCCACGGATATTCAGTTGTTAATGTGCTGGACATAATAAGGCGGCTTGGCGATTTCCACCAAGCCGCGCCTGGCTTTCGTCACCAATCGCTTTAGATTATGTCTCCACCATCCTCATAGATGATAAAATATTATCACAACGGTAAAACTTTGTCAAGCGTAGTTTAGCCCTATTTTGGCCAGTGTTAACACACTTGTTGACAGCCGCCAATGGCTGTGGTAATATTACACATTGTCTAGGTAACCCGGCTTACAGCCTTAGATTGGGCCTAAAGTTCAATCTTCGGCTTTAATGGATGAGTTACGGCTCATCCATTATAATTGTGGGGCAGGAGGAATAGATTGCCAACGGTAAATCAGCTGGTCCGCAAAGGACGCAAAAAGCTGGTCAAGAAGACCAAAGCTCCGGCTTTGCGCCTTAGCTATAATGCGCTCAAAAACAGGATGGTGCACGGCAAAGGCTCCCCGCAGAAGAGGGGGGTCTGCGTTCAGGTAAAGACCACCACCCCCAAGAAGCCCAACTCGGCGCTGCGCAAGATAGCCAGGGTGCGGCTGACCAACGGTATCGAGGTGACTGCCTACATCCCCGGTGAGGGGCATGAGCTTCAGGAGCACTCGGTGGTCTTAATCAGGGGCGGGCGGGTCAAGGACCTGCCCGGCGTACGCTATCACATTATTCGCGGTGCTCTCGACGCCAGCGGCGTGGCCAACCGGCGTCAGGGCCGCAGCAAATACGGAAGCAAGAAGGTAGCCAAGGCAGCCGCCGAGGCTGCCGCAGCATAGGAGATATAGATGCCAAGGCGGGCTCAAGCCAGCAAAAGAGAGACCTTCCCTGACGCCAAATACGACAATGAGACCGTGGCCCGGTTAATCAACAAGGTGATGACCCGGGGCAAGAAGAGCACGGCGGAGAAGATAGTCTACGGTGCCATTGACATCATGGGGCAGGGGGGAGCCAAAGAGCCGGTGGCCGTTTTGGAGCAGGCGATTAAAAATGCCACTCCCCAGCTTGAGGTCAAGCCGCGGCGGGTGGGGGGCGCTACCTACCAGGTGCCGATTGAGGTACCCCCCGGCCGGGGGCTATCCCTGGCTTTACGCTGGCTGGTAGCCTCAGCCCGGTCCAGGGGCGGCAAGTCCATGGCGGAGAAGCTGGCTGCCGAGCTCAGCGAGGCCGCCCAGGGACAAGGAGTGACCATAAAGAAGCGTGAGGACACCCACAAGATGGCCGAGGCTAACCGAGCCTTTGCCCACTACCGATGGTGAGGAGAGGACTGTGCCTAGGAGTTTCCCTTTAGAACGAATACGTAATATTGCCATTATCGCCCATATCGATGCCGGTAAGACCACCGTCACCGAGAGGATACTCTATCACACTGGCCGTACCTACAAGATTGGCGAAGTAGATGAAGGCACGGCGGTGATGGACTGGATGGAGGAGGAGCGGCGGCGGGGCATTACCATCACCGCGGCCGCCACCACCTGCTACTGGAAGGAGCACCGCATCAATATTATCGACACGCCGGGGCATGTGGACTTCACCGCCGAGGTGGAGCGCAGCCTGAGGGTGCTCGACGGCGGGGTGGTGGTCTTCGACGCCGTGGCCGGGGTTGAGGCCCAGTCCGAAACGGTGTGGCGGCAGGCGGACCGGTATGGCGTGCCCCGAATCTGCTTCATCAATAAGATGGACCGGGTGGGAGCTAATTTTAACCGCACCATAACCATGATTGAACAGCGCCTCCGCGCCAAGCCCCTCCCCGTGCAGCTCCCCCTGGGCAGCGAAAGCAACTTCCAGGGCGTTATTGACATCATCGAAAACAAGGCCTGGAGCTTTGAAAGCGACCTGGCCAGACCGCCGATAGAGATAGCCATCCCTGAATCGGAGCAGACCAAATGCGCTCAATACCGCCAGGCGCTTATCGAAAAGCTGGCCGAAAGCGACGACCAGATTCTGGCGGCTTACCTGGAGGGCACTCCCGTCAGCCCGGCTGAACTAAGGCAGGCCTTAAGAAGGGTAACCGTGGCGGTCAAGGGGGTGCCCGTTCTCTGCGGCAGCGCCCTCAAGAACAAGGGCGTCCGCCCCCTGCTCGATGCCATTGTCAGCTACCTGCCCTCGCCGGCGGACATGCCGCCGGTAAGGGCGACTGATATCAGGGTCGGCGGCGAGGTTACCCGCCCCGCCCGCGACGATGCCCCCTTCTCGGCGCTGGCCTTCAAGGTGGTCTCCGACCCCTTCGTCGGCCGGCTGGTCTATTTCCGGGTCTACTCGGGCACGGTCAAGGTAGGGGCCCAGGTATATAACTCCACCCGGGGCAAGAGAGAGCGAATCGGCCGCCTGCTCAGAATGCACGCCAACCGCCGGGAGGAGGCCGACGAGGTCGGCACCGGCGCCATCGTGGCCACCTTAGGCCTCAAAAACACCTTCACCGGCGATACCCTATGTCATTATTCACAGCCGATACTCCTGGAAGCCATCCGCTTCCCCGAGCCGGTGCTATCGGTAGCCATCGAGCCCAGGACCAGGGCTGACCAGGACAAGCTGGGCGGCACCCTGACCAAGCTGACCGAGGAAGACCCCACCTTCAAGGTGCGCTACGACCAGGAGTCGGGGCAGACGGTTATCTCGGGCATGGGCGAGCTTCACCTGGAATACCTGGTGGGCAGACTGCTCAGCGAGTTTGGCGTCGAGGCCAATGTAAGTCGGCCCAAGGTCGCCTACAAGGAGACCATTACCCTGCCCGTCGAGGCGGAAGGCAAATTTATCCGCCAGAGCGGCGGTCACGGCCAGTACGGCCATGTCCTCATCAAGCTCGAGCCGATGAAGCGCGGCGGCGGCTTTCAGTTTGTTGACCAGGTTAAGGGCGGGTCCCTGCCCAAGCAGTATATTCTGGCGGCGGAGATGGGCATTAAGGAAGCCATGGAGACCGGGGGGACCAGCGGCTACCCCCTGGTCGATATCAAAGCCACCATCTATGACGGCAGCTACCACGAGGTTGACTCATCAGATATCGCCTTCAAGATGGCCGGCTCGATGGCGCTGCGCAACGGCGTCCACCGGGCCAGGCCCGTCCTGCTCGAGCCGATTATGAAACTGGAGATAGTTGCACCGGACGAGTTCCTTGGTGATATAATGGGTGACCTCAATTCCCGGCGGGGCAATATCGAGTCTATCGAGACACACGACGGGATGGCGGTTATCCGCGCCCTGGTGCCCCTAGCCGAGACCTTCGGCTATGCCACCAATCTAAGGTCACTGACCCAGGGCCGGGCGGCCCACTCCCTGGAGTTCGCCCAGTATGAGGAGCTGCCGGCGGAGCTGGCCGACCAGATAGCCGGTAAGGCTGCCGTCAGGTAGAAGAGGGTATATGGCAAAACAGAAGATAAGAATCAAGCTAAAGGGCTATGACCACAAGCTGCTCGACCTTTCCGCGGAGCAGATTGTGGCCGCCGTGGAGCGGACCGGGGCGGTGGTGGTGGGACCGGTGCCGCTGCCCACCCATATCAAGCGGTTCAGCGTTATCCGCTCCCCCTTCATCGATAAGGACTCGCAGGAGCAGTTCGAGATTCGGACGCATAAAAGACTGATTGATATCGTCGAGATGACCTCCAAGACGATAGACTCTTTAAGCAGCCTGAATCTACCGGCCGGGGTGGAGATAGACATCAAGCTATAGGTATAAAATGATGGTTCAAGGAATTATTGGCCGAAAAATAGGCATGGGACAGATATTCAGCCAGGACGGCAAGGCCGAGGCGGTAACCGCCATCGAGGCCGGCCCCTGCGTGGTGACCCAGGTCAAGACATCAGATAAAGAGGGCTACAGCGCCGCCCAGCTCGGCTTCGGGGAAAGCAAGAGGCTCAACTCCCCCCAGAAGGGGCACCTCAAGAAGCTGGGGCAGTTCAAGCACCTCCAGGAGTTCCGCCTGGCCGATACCAAAGATATTAAGGTGGGCGACAAGATTGACGTCAGCCTGTTCAAAGAGGGCGACCTGGTCGATGTCAGCGGCGTCTCCAAGGGCAAGGGCTTTGCCGGGGTGGTCAAACGCCACCACTTCGCCGGCGGCCCCAAGACCCACGGCCAGTCCGACCGCCACCGCGCCCCCGGCTCCATCGGGTCAACTACCAGTCCGGGGCGGGTGCTCAAGGGGATGCGCATGGCCGGACACATGGGTAACCGGCGGGTGACGGTGCGCCACCTGCAGGTCTATAAAACCGACCCGGAGCGCAACCTGCTGCTGGTCAGGGGGGCCGTCCCCGGGGCCAGGAACGGGCTGGTGCTGATAAAGAAAGCGGGAGGGGGTAAATAGGTGGAGGTTCCGGTCTATAACGCCAGCGGCCAGGTGGTCAAAAACATTGAGATAAGTGACGGCGTCTTCGCCGTGCCTTTTAACGAGGCGGTAGTGCACCAGGCGGTGGTCAGGCAGCAGGCCAACGCCCGCCAGGGAACCTCCAGCACCAAGACCCGCGGCGAGGTCGCCGGCAGCACCCGCAAGCTCTTCCGGCAGAAGCATACCGGGATGGCCCGGGCCGGCAGCAAGAAGTCACCGCTGCGCAAGGGAGGCGGCATTACCTTCGGCCCCAAGCCGCGGAGCTACCAGCAGGACATGCCCAAGAAGATGCGCCAGCTGGCGCTGAGGTGCGCCCTGTCGGCCAAGACCAGGGACGAGGAGCTGAAGGTCTTAGAAGAACTGAAGTTCGACCAGCCCAAGACCAGAGAGATGGCTGGAATTCTGGGGGCGCTGGGGATAGACTCCACCGCCCTTATCGTGACCGATAAGCCAGAGGATAATCTAATCAGGTCGGCCCGCAACCTGGCCGGGGTTAAGACCATGCCGGCCAATATACTCAGCGTGGTTGACATCCTATCCTATAAGATGTTATTGATGACCGAGCCGGCGGTGCGCCGGGCGGAAAAATTATGGGGTCCCCGGAAATCGGGGACTTCCGGGGTAAAGCCGGGGGGAGACGGCGATGCATCTGTATAAGGTATTAAGGCGCCCGCTGGTAACCGAGAAGAACTCGGCCCTCCAGGCCCAGGGCAAATACGCCTTCAAGGTGGTCCAGGAGGCCAACAAGGAACAGATAAAGCAGGCGGTAGAGAAGGCCTTTAAGGTCACCGTCACCGGGGTCAACGTGATGACGGTGCCGGGCAAGAGGCGCCGGATGCGGGGCCGTGAGGTAACCAGCCCGTCCTGGAAGAAGGCCCTGGTTACCCTGAAGCCCGGCGATAAGATAGAACTATTCGAGGGGGTATAAGTGCCACTAAAGCAGTATCGTCCAACCTCACCCGGACGGCGGGGTATGAGCGGCTCCAGCTTTGAGGAGATAACCAAGAGCCGGCCGGAGAAATCGCTGCTGTCTCCCCTCAAGAAGAAGGGCGGGCGCAGCAATCAGGGGAAAATCACCGTCCGCCACCGCGGCGGCGGCGCCAAGCGCCGGCTGCGCATTATCGATTTCAAGAGGGACAAGCCCGGGGTACCGGGCCGGGTGGCGGCTATCGAATACGACCCCAATCGCTCCGCCCGTATCGCCCTTATTTTCTACGCCGACGGGGAAAAGCGTTATATCCTGGCCCCCAACAACCTGAATGTTGACGATGTCATCAAATCGGGCGAGGGCGCCGAGCTGAAACCGGGCAACGCCCTGCCCTTAAAGCTAATCCCCACCGGGACGATGATACACAATATCGAGATGACGCCGGGGAAGGGGGGACAGCTGGTGCGCAGCGCCGGCGCCGCCGCCCAGCTGATGGCCAAGGAAGGCCAGTACGCCCTGGTCAGGATGCCCTCCAGCGAGGTGCGGCGCATCCGCAGCGACTGCCTGGCCACCATCGGGCAGGTGGGCAACCTTGACCACCGCAGCATCGCTCTGGGCAAGGCCGGACGCAAACGGTGGCTGGGCATACGCCCCACGGTGAGGGGCTCGGCGATGAGCCCCCGCGACCACCCCCACGGCGGCGGCGAAGGCAGGTCCCCAATAGGAATGCCCGGTCCCAAGACACCCTGGGGCAAACCAGCCCTGGGCTACCGGACGCGCCAGCCCAAGCCCGGAGATAAAATGATAGTCAGGCGGAGGGGGAAGTAACCTAATGTCAAGGTCAACCAAAAAAGGCCCAGCCTTAGATGCCAAACTGATGAAAAAGGTCGAGGCGCTGAGCGGCGCCGAGGAGAAGACGGTGATAAAGACCTGGGCCCGCTGGTCCACCATCACCCCCAAGATGGTCGGTCTTACCATCGGCGTCCACGACGGGCGGAGGCATGTGCCCATTTATATCACCGAAAACATGGTGGGCCACAAGCTGGGCGAGTTCGCCCCCACCCGGACCTTCCGGGGGCATGTGGGCAGGGGCGAGAGAGCCAGGAAGTAAGCGGTAGATGGAAGTAAAGGCAATAGCCAAAGATACCGGTATCTCACCGCGCAAGGTGCGCCTGGTGGTGGATATGGTGCGGGGCAAGAGGGTGGAGGAGGCACTGGCCCTGCTCAAGTTCAGCCCCACCCCCACCGCTAAAGTGGTGGCCAAGGTGGTGAAATCAGCGGCGGCCAACGCCGAGAATAACTTCCAGATGGACCCCGCCGATTTGAAGATTGTAGGCATCTTTGCCGACGAGGCTAGGACCATAAAGCGGTTCCGCCCCCGCGCCCGGGGACGGGCCGCCCCTATCCTCAAGCGTTCCAGCCATATAACGGTTATCGTTGCCGAGGAGGAAAGCGTTGGGACATAAGGTACACCCTTTTGGCTTTAGAATCGGCGTCATCCGCGACTGGCAGGCCAAGTGGTATGCCGAAAAAGACTATGTCGGCTTTTTACAGGAAGACATGAAGCTGCGCCAGGCCATCCGGTCCCAGTACAACGATGCCGGCATCTCCCTGGTGGAGATTGAACGCCAGACCAACAAGGTATCGGTAACCGTCCATACCGCCCGCCCCGGCGTGGTCATCGGGCGGGGCGGACAGAGGGTTGACGAAATGAGGCTCCAGCTGGAGAACCTCATCGGCAAGAGGATTCAGCTCAACGTCCTGGAGGTGCAGCAGCCGGAGCTTGATGCCTACCTGGTAGCCAGGGCGATAGCCGAACAGATTGAGCACCGTGTTGCCTTCCGCCGGGCGATGAAACAGGCACTATTCCGCACCATGCAGGCGGGGGCCAAAGGGATAAGAATCAGCTGCGCCGGCAGGCTGGGCGGCGTCGAGATAGCCCGCCGCGAAGTTACCCACCAGGGGCAGGTGCCCCTGCACACCCTGCGGGCGGATATCGACTACGGCTTCACCGAGGCCCACACCACCCTGGGCCGCATCGGCATCAAGGTCTGGGTCTACCGGGGCGATATTCTCCCCGAGCCCAGCCTGCCAGGGGCGGAGGAGGTCCCGGCCGAAGCCAAAGAGGCCAGAGCTGCCGAAACCAAGCCCTCCACCCCACCAAAAAGGGAAGCAAAACCAAAAACAGAAAAACCGGCCAAGGCGGAGAGAAAACCCAGAGCCAGGGCAGAGGTAGCCAAAACCAAGACCGAGGCAGGAACCAAAGAAGAAGCCACCGCCAAAGCGGAGGCAACCGGGGAGAAGAAGGCTCCCAAGCCAAAGACAAGGAAGACCGCCAAGACCAAAGCGGCGGTAACCGAGGATAAAGAGGAGACAGATGCTACAGCCCAAGCGGGTGAAGTACCGCAAGAGCCATAAAGGCCACCGCCGGGGTCAGGCCCAGGCGGGCAACAGCATTGAATTCGGCGACTACGGCCTGCAGGCGCTGGAATCGGCCTGGCTCACCAGCCGGCAGATTGAAGCGGCACGGCGGGCCATCACCCGCTACATCCGCCGCGGCGGCAGCGTCTGGATCCGCATCTTCCCCGATAAGCCGGTAACCAAGAAGGCGGCGGAGACCCGCCAGGGCGGGGGAAAAGGTGCCCCCGACCACTGGGTGGCAGTGGTCAGACCGGGCCGAATTTTATTCGAGATGGCCGGGGTCAGTGAGGCGGTAGCCAAAGGGGCGATGCGCCTGGCCTCACACAAGCTCCCCATCGACAGCCGGTTCGTGGTCAGAGAAACAGGCGCCGCCAGCGAGACCAGGGAGGCAGCCTAGGTTGAAGGTCGAAGAGATTAGGGCCTTAAGCGATGCCGAGCTGGGCAAGCAACTGGAGGAAGCCCTCCAGGAGCTGTTTAACCTCCGCTTCCGCCTGGCCACCAAGCAGCTGGTCAACCACCGCGAGATTCCGCGGGTAAGAAAGAGGATTGCCCAGCTTAAGACGATAATAAGAGAAAGAGAGCTAGCCAAAGGGTAACGGCCTATGGAAAGCAAGCGTAAATCCAGGCTCGGCCAGGTGGTCAGCAACAAGATGGACAAGACGGTGGTGGTGGCGGTAGAAACGCCCAAGCGCCACCCGATATATAAGAAGACCCTGAAGAGAGTGGTCCGCTATAAAGCCCACGACGAGAAAAATAAGTGCCAGGTCGGCGACAAGGTAATAATTGTGGAGACCCGCCCCTTCTCGCGAGAGAAGCGGTGGCGGGTGGCCGAGATAGTGGCCAAGGCCGAGGTGGTCGAGATTTCACCCGAGGAAATAGCCCGGGAAGACCTGGCCAAGATTGCGCCGGAGAAAAAGGTCAAGGAGAAGGCCGAGCCCGAGGTCAAGGCCGAGGAGGCTGCCGGGGAAGAGGCAGAAGCGGTTGAGGAAAAACCGGCCAAGGAAGCCAAAGAAAAGGTGCCCGAGGCCAAAGCGGAGAAAAAGACCAAGGAAGAGAAAAAGACGGCCAAACCTGAAGAAAAAGCCAAGGAAGAGAAAAAAAAGGCCAAGGCTGAAGAAAAACCAGAGGAAGCGGCGGAGGAGCCAGAAGCATGATTCAATCCTATACCAGGCTCAAGGCAGCCGATAACACCGGCGCCAGGGAGATTATGTGCATCAACGTTCTGGGCGGCACCAGGCGGAAATACGCCCGCATCGGTGATGTCATCGTGGCCTCGGTAAAGAAGGCCATTCCCCGGGGGGCGGTCAAGGAGGGGGACGTGGTCAGGGCGGTGGTCATCCGCTGTGCCCAGCCCTACCGGCGCCCGGACGGCTCCTACATCCGCTTCGACGAGAACGCGGCGGTGATTCTGACCGATAAGAACAACCCCAAGGGGACCAGAATCTTCGGGCCGGTGGCCCGGGAGCTGAGGGACAAGAACTTCGCCAAGATTATCTCGCTGGCGCCCGAGGTAGTTTGAGAATGAACATCAGAAAGAACGATATGGTGCTGGTCATCGCCGGCAAGGACCGGGGCAAGAAGGGCAAGGTGCGCTTCGCCTACCCCAAGACGGAGCGGATAATGGTGGAGGGCATCAATTTCATCAAGAAGCACAGCAAGGCCAGGGGGGCGGTGCGGCAGGCGGGCATCATCGAGCAGGAAGCGCTCATCCCCGTCTCCAATGTTATGCTGCTCTGCAGCAAGTGCAATAAACCGGCCCGGGTCGGCTTCCGCTTCCTTTCCGACGGCCGGAAGGTGCGGTTCTGCCGCGCCTGCGATGAGGTAATCGACTAGATGTCAGGACTTAAAGAAAAATATAAAAAAGAGGTCGTCCCCAAGCTCAAAGAGCTCGGCGGCTACCAGAATATAATGCAGGTGCCGCGCCTGGAAAAGGTGGCCATTAACATCGGCCTGGGCGAGGCCATTACCGATGCCAAGGCGCTGGAGTCGGCCGAAAAGGATTTAGCCACCATCTCGGGGCAGCACCCGGTTATCACCCGGGCCAAGAAGTCCATTGCCGCCTTCAAGTTAAGGGAGGGGATGACGGTGGGCCTGAGGGTGACCCTGAGGGGAGAGCGCATGTATCAGTTTCTGGAAAAGCTGATAAACGCCACCCTGCCCCGGATGCGCGAGTTTCGCGGGGTCTCCCCCGGCTCCTTCGACGGGCGGGGCAACTACACCCTGGGGTTCAAGGAGCAGACCCTCTTCCCCGAGATAGACTATGATAAGATAGACAAGGTGCGGGGGCTGGAGGTATCAATCGTGACTACGGCTAAAAGCGATGAAGCAGGCAGGCGGCTGCTGGAATTACTGGGCATGCCCTTTGCCCGGGACTAGAGGTTGAATGGCTAAGAAATCAAAGCTGGAAAAATGGAAGCGGCCCACCAAATACAAGGTGCAGCAGCATAACCGCTGTTTCCTGTGCGGCCGCCCCCGGGGCTACATCCGCCGCTTCGGTCTGTGCCGGATCTGCTTCCGCAGGTTAGCCCTTACCGGACAGATCCCCGGGGTAAGAAAGGCAAGCTGGTGAGGTAGATATGGCGGTAACTGACCCAATAGCCGATATGTTAACCAGAATACGCAACGCCATCATGGCTCGGCACGATTTTGTCCTGGTGCCGTCCTCAAGGACCAAGATGGCCATCGCCCGCATCCTCAAAGAGGAAGGCTTCATCGGCGACTATGAGATTCTCCGGAGCAAGCCGCACCGCTCGATAAAGCTCTACCTCAAATATGACGATAAAAATCAACCTATCATCTCCGGGCTGGAGCGGGTGAGCAAGCCCGGGCTGAGGGTATATGCCGGCCAGAAGGAGATTCCCCGCGTCCATGGCGGTCTGGGCATCGCCATCGTTTCCACCCCCAAGGGGGTAATAACCGGCAAGCAGGCCTGGCGCCAGGGAATCGGCGGTGAAATACTGTGCAACGTATGGTAAACATGATAAATATGGTAAATAAAGCTCAGGGTGAGAGCTATGTCTAGGGTAGGCCGGATGCCAATAGCGGTGCCGGAAGGGGTAAAAATAACCATTAAGCAGGACACGGTCACCGTAACCGGCCCCAGAGGGGAACTGGAGCGCCGCTTCGACCCGGAGATGAAGGTTGCCCTCAAAGACAATACCCTGACCGTATCCCGCCCCGACGACAGCCGGGAGCACCGCTCCCTGCACGGGCTGACCCGCAGCCTGCTGGCCAACATGGTGCAGGGGGTAAGCGGCGGCTTCGAGAAGACGCTGGAGATAGTCGGCGTGGGCTATCGGGCGGAGAAGGCCGGGGACAAGCTGGTGCTCCGCGTCGGCTTCTCCCACCCGGTTGAGGTAACCCCCCTGCCCGGCGTATCACTGGAGGTAGAGGGAAACAACCGCATCAAGGTCAGCGGGATTAACAAAGAGGACGTGGGCGAGATGGCCGCCGAAATCAGGGCCATCCGTCCCCCCGATGCCTATAAAGGCAAGGGCATCAGGTATGCCGGCGAGGTGGTCCGCCTTAAGGCGGGCAAGGCCGGCAAGGCGATAGGACAGAGGGCATAATGGATAAGGGTGAAGCCAGAACAGCACGGCAGAGACGACACCGCCGGGTCAGGGCCAAGCTAGAGGGCTCTGCCTCCCGGCCGCGGCTCTGCGTCTTCCGCAGCCTCAACCATATCTACGCCCAGGTTATCAACGACGAGCAGGGGCACACCCTGGTCACCGCCTCAACCCTGGACCCGGAGATAAAGAGCCAGGCCAACGGTAAAGCCAAGTCGGCCCAGTCCGGGCTTGTCGGCTCGCTGGTGGCCAGGCGGGCCCTGGATAACGGCGTCAAAGAGGTAATCTTCGACCGCGGCGGCTACCAGTATCACGGCCGGGTAAAGGCCCTGGCCGAGGCTGCCCGCCAGGCCGGACTGAAATTTTAGGGAGAATTTTAAAGCCAGTGGAAAAACCGGTAAACAGAATAGACCCCACCGAACTGACCCTGAACGACAAGCTGGTCTATATCAACCGGGTGAGCAAGGTGGTCAGGGGAGGCAAACGCCTCCGCTTCAGCGCCCTTTCCGTAACCGGCGACGGCAACGGGCATGTCGGCATTGGCGTGGGCAAGGCCAACAGCGTGCCCGAGGCCATCAACAAGGCCAACGCCATCGCCAGAAAGAACCTGATTAAGGTCCCCCTGGCCGGGACCACCATACCCCAGGAAGCCATGGTCAAGTTCGGGGCCGCCAAAGTGCTGTTAAGGCCAGCCGCCCCCGGCACCGGCATCATTGCCGGCGGCAGCATCCGGGCGGTAGTGGAAGCCGCCGGCATCAAGGATATCCTGACCAAGTCGCTGGGCAGCCCCAACCGCATCAATACGGCCAAGGCCACCATAATCGCCCTCAGCCAGCTCAAAGAGCCGGAAGAGGAACTGGCCCGGCGCCGGCCAGCCGTGGTTGAGGAGGCCAGAGGTGGCTAAGCTGCGTATCACCTGGATTAAAAGCGGCATCGGCTACACCCAGGACCAGAAGCGGACGCTCAAGGCGCTGGGTTTCAAACGCCTCAACCAGACGGTTACCCAGGAAGACCGCTCCTCGGTGCGGGGTATGATTGTTAAGGTTCAACACCTGGTCAGGGTGGAGGAGGCAGACTGATGCTACTGGAGAAACTCTCCCCACCCCGCGGCGCCAGGAAGTCAAGGAAACGGGTGGGGCGGGGCGACGGCAGCGGTCACGGCACCTATTCCGGGCGCGGCTCCAAGGGGCAGAAGTCCCGGGCCGGATACAAGATGCGCCCCGGCTTTGAAGGCGGGCAGCTACCCTTAATCAAGCGCCTGCCGGAAAAGCGCGGCTTTCGCAACCCCTTCCGCACCGAGTACAGCACCGTCAAAATCGGCCAGCTGGCTATCTTCGAGCCGGAAAGCGAGGTCACCCCGGAAAAGCTGGTTGCCGCCGGACTGGTAAAATCGCTGCGCCAGCCCATCAAGGTCCTGGCCGATGGTGAAATCAGCCGCCCTCTGGTGGTCAAGGCCGACAAGTTCTCGGCGGCGGCTAAAGCCAAGATAGAGGCCGCCGGGGGTAAAGCCGAGGAGGTGGGGCATGCGGCCCAGACCGACTAGGCCCAGGCTACTGCAGGCCATGATGGACGCCTTCAGCCTGCCCGACCTCAGGCGGCGTATCCTCATCACCCTGGCTATATTAATTATCTTCCGCTTCGTGGCCCACATACCTCTTCCCGGCGTTGACCTGGCGGCACTCAAGGAGCTGTTCGAAAGCAACGCCCTGCTGGGCATGCTCGATATGTTCAGCGGCGGCGCCATGAGGCGTCTTAGCGTGGCAGCGATGGGGGTCTACCCCTACATCACCGCCTCAATCGTGATGACGCTGCTGGTGCCGGTCATCCCCCAGCTCCAGGCCCTCTCCCAGGAAGGGGAGGCGGGCAGGGACAAGATTAACCGCATCACCCACTGGCTGACCATCCCCATGGCCGGCCTTCAGGGCTACGGGCAGCTGGTCTATCTCCAGCACCAGGGCGTTCTGGGCAGTGCCGCCGCCCTGCCCATGGCCACCATGGTGATATCAATGATTGCCGGCACCATGTTCCTGGTCTGGCTGGGTGAGCGCATCACCGAATACGGTATCGGCAACGGTATATCAATAATCATCTTCGGCGGCATCGTCGCCGGCTACTGGGAAACGACCGGGCAGGTCTTCCTGGCCGTGGGGCAGGGGCAGTGGACCGGGGCGGTGGTCTATGTTATTATCGCCCTGCTCACCGCGGTTCTCATCGTCATCTTTACCGAAGCCCACCGCCGCATCCCCGTCCAGTACTCCCGCAGCGTCTTCCGGGGCGGGCGGATGTACCGGCAGTCAGGCTCAACCCACATCCCGCTGCGAGTGAACACCGCCGGCATGATACCCTTAATCTTCGCCATGTCGCTGGTCATCTTCCCCGGCACCGTCGCCAGCTACTTCGCCGCCCCGCAGGGGGCTGCCCCCAATTTTGCCAACCAGATTATGAACTGGTTCAACCCCAATGCCGCCCTGCCCGTAGGCCTGTTCTACTGGGGGCTCAATTTCCTGCTGGTGATTGGTTTTGCCTTCTTCTACACCATGATTATCTTCGAGCAGCAGGACCTGCCCGGCACCCTGCAGCGGCAGGGGGGCTTTATCCCCGGCATCAGGCCCGGCCCCCACACCAAGGAATACCTGGACGGGGTAATAAAGCGCATCACCTGGGCGGGGGCCCTCTTCCTGGCGGTGGTGGCGATAATGCCATTCTTCGCCAGGGAGATAAGCAACGTGCAGATAATACAGCTGTCCAGCATGGGGCTGCTGATTGTGGTCGGGGTGGTGCTGGATACCATGAAACAGATAGAAGCCCAGCTGGTAATGCGCCGCTATGAGGGTTTCATTAAATAGGGATAAGATGTATATTATTTTTCTGGGCGCGCCCGGGGCGGGCAAAGGGACGCAGGCGGCCAGGCTGGCCCAGGGGCTGGGCCTGGTGCACATCGCCACCGGCGACCTGTTCCGGCAGGCACTGGAGCGGGGTACCGAGTTGGGACTAAAGGCTAAATCTTATATGGAGAAGGGGACGCTGGTGCCCAACCAGATAACCATAAGCCTGGTCCTGGAGCGCCTCTCCGCCGGGGACTCCAGCCGGGGGGCCATACTGGACGGCTTCCCCCGCAACCTGGAGCAGGCGGAGGCACTGGATAAGGCCCTGGCCCAAGAGGGCAGGGCGATAGACGAGGTGGTCTATATTAAGGTCGCTGAGGAGGAGCTGTTAAGGAGACTAAGCGGACGCTGGATATGCCGTAAGTGCCAGACGCCCTACCACATTACCGACTCCCCCCCCAGAGTGCCGGGAAAATGCGACAAGTGCGGCGGCGAGCTCTACCAGCGCCCCGATGATAGAGAAGAGAGCGTCAGGAAGCGGCTGGAGGTCTATTTCGCCGAGACGGCGCCGCTTATTGACTATTACGCCAGGAGGGGTAAACTATTAGAGATAGACGGCGAGGGGGGAGTGGCCGAGGTAGACAAGAGAATAAAGACGGCCCTGGGGGAGAAAAATCGGGCCTAAATGGGTATAATTATCAAATCGGAGAGGGAGATTGCCCTTATGCGCCAGGCGGGCCGGATTGTGGCCGCGGTGCTGGCTATCTTGATGAAGCAGGTGAAACCGGGAATGAAGACCAAGGAGCTGGATATTATCGCCGGCCGGGAGGTGGAGAGGCTGGGAGCCAAACCCTCGTTCAAGGGCTACCGGGGGTTCCCGGCCAATCTCTGCGTCTCGGTCAACGACCAGATAGTCCACGGCATCCCCGGCGAGCGGGTCCTGCGCCAGGGCGATATCGTCTCCCTGGATATGGGCGCCGTTTTTAATGGCTTTCAGGGCGACAGCGCGGTGACGGTGGGGGTGGGCGAAATCAGCCCCCAGGCCAGAAAGCTGGTGGCGACCACGGAAGAGGTGCTCAAAGCCGGTATTGCCGCCGCCCGCTCCGGGGCCAGGCTGGGTGATATCTCGGCGGCGATACAGAGCTACGCCGAGGCCAAAGGCTACTCGGTGGTCCGCGAGTACACCGGCCACGGCATCGGGCGGGAGCTGCACGAGGAGCCGCAGATACCAAACTTCGGCCTAGCCGGAACCGGGCCGGTGCTAAAGAAGGGCATGACCCTGGCCCTGGAACCGATGGTCAACGTTGGTGACTGGCATACCAAGGTCGGCGACGACCAGTGGACGGTTTTTACCGCCGACGGCAGCCTTTCCGCCCACTTCGAGCATACTATTGCCATCACCGACGGAGAGGCGGAGATACTGACCAGCCGGGAAGGGGCCCATGGCTAAGAAGGAGGCGATAGAGGTAGAGGGTACGGTCATCGAGCCGCTGCCCAACGCCATGTTCCGCGTCGAGCTGGCCGACGGGCACAAGGTGCTGGCCCATATTTCGGGTAAAATAAGATTACACTATATCAGGATCCTGCCCGGTGACAGAGTTCTCATAGAACTTTCTCCCTACGACCTGAGCCGGGGAAGGATTACCTATCGGTTCAAGTAACGGGGTTTAGCGATGAAGGTAAAGGCTTCAGTTAAAGTAAGGTGTGAAAAGTGCAAGATCGTGAAACGGCGCGGGGTGGTCAGGGTAATCTGCTCCAACCCGCGGCACAAGCAGCGGCAGGGATAGCCGCGCTCTAAGGAGGCTGTAGATGGCGCGTATCGCCGGAGTGGATATACCGAAAAACAAACAGGTCTGGGTCTCGCTGCAGTATATCTATGGCATAGGACCCACCCTGAGCCGCAAGATTCTGGCCCAGGCCGAGGTCGAACCGACCACCAGGGTCAGCGACCTGGCCGAAGACCAGGTCAACCGCCTGCGCGAGATTATCGACAAGGGGTACAACGTTGAGGGCGAGCTTCGAAAAGAGACCGACCTCAACATCAAGCGCCTCATTGAGATTGGCAGCTACCGGGGCAGCCGGCACCGCCACGGCCTGCCGGCGCGGGGACAGCGCACCCGGACCAACGCCCGGGCCAAGCGCGGCGCCCGCAAGACGGTAGCCGGCCGGGGCCAGCGGCGCGGCATGACCAAGAAGTAACCGGGGGAGTTAAACGGAGGTAGAATGGCACAGAAGAAACGAACCAAGACCAGAAGGCGGGAGCGGAAGTCGATTCCGGTAGGCAAAGCCTACATCCAGTCCACCTTCAACAATATTATGGTAACCCTCACCGACCCGCAGGGCAACGTCATTGCCTGGGGAAGCTCAGGCACGGCCGGTTTCAAGGGCTCACGCAAGGGCACTCCCTATGCCGCCCAACTGGCCGCCCGTGACGCCGCCAGAAAGGCCATGGAGCACGGCCTGCGCCAGATAGAGGTCCTGGTCAAGGGGCCAGGCAGCGGGCGTGAGGCGGCCATCCGTTCCCTCCAGGCCTCGGGGCTGGCCATTACCAGTATCAGGGACGTGACGCCGATTCCACATAACGGCTGTCGTCCCCGCAAGAGGAGGCGGGTCTAAGATGGCAAGGTACACCGCCGCCGTCTGCCGGTTGTGCCGCCGCAGCGGCGATAAACTGATGCTCAAGGGCGAGCGCTGCTTCGGCCCCAAGTGCGCCATGGAACGGCGGGCCAAACCGCCGGGGCAGCAACCAATGCGCCGCCGCCGGCTCTCCGACCGCGGCGTACAGCTGCGGGAAAAACAGAAAGCCCGCTACAGCTACGGCGTCCTGGAAAGGCAGTTCCGCCGTTTCTTCGGCCAGGCCGAAAGGCAGGCCGGCATCACCGGGGAAAACCTGCTGGTGCTGCTGGAGAGGCGGCTGGACAACGCCGTCTACCGCCTGGGCTTTGCCGATTCCCGCGCCCAGGCCCGCCAGCTGGTGATGCACGGGCACATCACGGTCAACGGGCGCAAGACCGATATACCCTCGGCCCTAGTCAAGGAGGGCGATACCATCAGCTGGATGGAAAGCAGCACTAAGACTGAGTATTACAAGCAGCTGGCCGCCAATATCGAAAGTAAGGTTCTTCCCGGCTGGTTGAGCCTGGACATGGAAAAGCTAATCGGGCGGGTGGTATCTCTGCCCACCCCCGACCAGATTGAGGCTAAAGTCGAGTGGCAGAGCATAGTTGAATACTACTCCAGGTAGGTCAAGGAGGCAGCATTTTGTCTGGTCTAGCCATAGCCAATATTGAGTGTCTGGAAAGCGGGGAGAACTTCGGCCGCTTCAGAGCCGAGCCCCTGACCAAGGGCTTCGGTGTCACCCTGGGCAACGCCCTGCGGCGGGTGCTTCTCGGATACCTCCCCGGGGCGGCGGTGACCCGGGTCAGAATAGAAGGGATTCAGCACGAATTCTCCACCATCCCCTCGGTCAAGGAGGATGTCACCGAGTTCCTGCTCAATGTCAAGGCACTGCGGTTGAAACCCATCTCCGGCCAGGCGGGCAAGCTGACACTGGCCGTGGAGGGAGAGGGGCGGGTTACCGCCGCCGATATCGAGCCCTCCACCGATTTTGAAATCGCCAACCCCGAGCTCTATCTGGCCACGCTGGACTCGCCGGAAGCCAAGTTCTACGTCGAGTTTGACGTGGAACTGGGCGAGGGCTACCGGGAAGCCGAGTCCGCCGACGACCTGCTCATCGGGACCATCCCCATAGACGCCATCTTCACCCCGACACGCAAGGTCAATTTTACCGTTGAGCCGACCCACGTCGGTGAGGAGATAGGCCAGGAGCGCCTGGAGCTGGAGGTCTGGACCGACGGCACCATATCGCCGGTTGACGCAGTGAGCCAGGGGGCTAAAATCATATCGGAGCAGCTTGCCCCCTTCATTGACTATGCCCGCATCTCCCGCCTGGAGGTGGAGAAGGAGTTCATCCGCGCCTCCATCCCCGACGAGACCTATAATATGCCGGTGGAACAGCTCGACCTCTCGGTGCGCACCATGAACTGCCTCCGGCGCGGCGGCATCACCACCGTGGGAGAGCTGATAAGCAAGGGCGAGAGGGAACTGCTTGCCCTGCATAACTTCGGGCAGAAGTCCAAGCAGGAGGTAGAGGAACGCCTGGAGGCGCTGGGGCTATCACTCAGCCCCAAGGCCGGGGAGGAAGCCGGCGAGGAGGAGACGGCATGAGGCACCAGATAGCCGGCAGGAAGCTGGGGCGGTCTTCGGCCCACCGCAAAGCGCTGTTCCGCAACCTAGTCACCGACCTGCTCAACCATGAGAGGATTACCTCCACCGAGGCCAAGGCCAAGGAGATACGCGGCCTGGCCGAGAAGATGATTACCCTGGGCAAGAAGGGCGGGCTCAACTCCCGCCGCCAGGCGCTGGCCTTTATCCTGGACGAAAAGATAGCAGCCAAGGTCTTTAACGAGCTGGCCCCACGCTACGCCGAACGCCCCGGCGGCTATACCCGCCTTATCAAGCTGGGGCCCAGGCTGGGCGACGGGGCGCCAATGGTCCGCATCGAGCTGGTGGAATAAGGGAGGCAGTTTGACAAACGATACCCAGATTTTACTCATCATTGAATACGACGGCAGCGGCTACCACGGTTTCCAGTGGCAGAACGGCCTGCCCTCTATTCAAAAAGAGCTGGAGAAAGCCATCAGGAAGCTCACCGGCGAGAGGCGGCGGGTGATAGCCGCCAGCCGCACTGATGCTGGCGTCCACGCCAAGGGCCAGGTGGCCGGGTTTAAGACCAGGTCAGAGCTGGCCACCGGTAATTTTGTCAGCGGGCTGAATCACTATTTACCCGGCGATATCGCCGTCAAGGCAGCCTATAAAGTAAGCGATGATTTCCGCATCCGCCGCGGCCCCCTCAGCCGCGAATACAGCTACTATATCTTAAACAGCCCCACCCGTTCCCCGATGAGGGAAGGCCGGGCCCACCGGGTAGCCGGCCAGCTCAATGTCGGGGCGATGAACCAGGCGTCCCAGACGCTCATCGGCCAGCACGACTTCGCCTCTTTCTTAAGCGGCGATGGGAGCTGGCTGAAGAGCACGGTGAGGAATGTCTTCAGCGCCGGGGTGGAAAGGGACGGGGAACTGGTCATCTTCCGCATGACGGCCAACTCGTTCCTGCCCCACCAGGTGCGCAACACGGTGGGGACGCTGGTCAGGATCGGCCTGGGCAGGATGAACCTCGATCAGTTTCGTAGTATAATGGAAGCGAGATCGCCGGGAAGGGCGGGGCCTACCGCCCCCGCCTGCGGGCTTTGCCTTGACCGGATAAACTATCCCGCTCATCTGGGAGAAGAAGCATCATGAAAACCTACAGCACCAAGGCGGCCGATATCCAGCGCCAGTGGCACGTGCTCGATGCCTCGGGGCAGACTCTGGGCAAGCTGGCCACCAGGGCGGCGACCCTGCTCATGGGCAAGCACAAGCCCATCTTCAGCCCCAATCTGGATACCGGTGATTTTGTGGTCATCATCAACGCCGAAAAGGTCAGCTTCAGCGGCGGCAAGGAAGAGAAGAAGCTCTACTACCGGCACTCCGGCTATCCGGGGGGGCTTAAAAATGTCAGTCTGGAAGAAATGATGCAGGCCGACCCCACCCGGGTGGTTACCAAAGCGGTCAGGGGGATGCTGCCCACCAACCGCCTGCGGGCGGTCAGAATGAGAAAGCTCAAGGTCTACGTCGGTGAGGCTCACCCCCACCTGGCGCAGACCGGGACTAGCGAAAAGGGAGACTAAGTGGCTAAAACAGCGAAAGAAAGCTATTTTTACGGTACAGGCCGGCGCAAGACTTCTACAGCCAGGGTAAGGCTGATGCCGGGCACCGGTGAAATCATCGTCAACGGCACCCCCTACGAAGAGCGATTTCCCCGCCCCGAACACCGCCGGGCGATAACCCGCCCGCTTCTGGTTACCGAGAACCTGGGTAAGTACAATACCGTGGTCAAGGTAGAGGGCGGCGGCGTAACCGGCCAGAGCGGCGCCATCAGTCACGGCATTGCCCGGGCGCTGGTAAGGGCCAACGAGAGCCTCAAGCCGGTACTGCGCCAGAACGGCCTGCTCACCAGAGACCCCCGGGTCAAGGAGAGGAAGAAGGCCGGCCTCAAGCGGGCACGCAAGGCGCCTCAGTACACCAAGAGGTAAGCAAAGCCCTACCCACCCCATCCCTTGACGCCCAATCGCTTAACTGGGTATAATCCTCCTGTATCGCTGTCCATGCCGAAGTGGCGGAATGGCAGACGCGCTACGTTCAGGGCGTAGTGTCCGTATGGACGTGAGAGTTCAAATCTCTCCTTCGGCACCACTTTTATTTCGGGCGCTTGTAGCTCAGATGGATAGAGCGCAGCCCTGCGGAGGCTGAGGTCGTGGGTTCGAGACCCGCCAAGCGCGCCATATTAAAGCGGGCACCCGAAAAGCCTCTGACTTTTCGGGTATATTGGGGCGGTTAGCTCAGCTGGTTAGAGCACCTGCTTTACACGCAGGGGGTCAGAGGTTCGAGTCCTCTACCGCCCATTTTAGGGGATTTAAACTATCAAACTTGTATGTGGTCAGCAAAAGTGGGACAATTCAAGCCATTGAGTTAATGTACACTCAGAGGCCATTGCCCTGCTCCCTGGCAGTCCTATTATAATCCCTTCTTGCTTGGA
>Ga0315548_1001214_pt1 | contig 22175 bp, 21 predicted proteins | sample SalMarSW160110MG_2_FD_202540 | JGI IMG/M metagenome (GOLD analysis project Ga0315548, IMG submission 202540) | Salt marsh sediment microbial communities from the Plum Island Ecosystem LTER, Massachusetts, United States - Salt Marsh Sediment SW1601-110 ...
TTTCTGTCTGAGCCATAATTTCCTCCTTACAATAAATAAGGGCACTACAAACCACCGCACTTTTCGATAGCTTATAGCAACCACTATAAAGGTTATTATGGTGATTATTGAGTGTAATTCAGCAAGGGAGGAATGTCAATACGCAGTAGATGCTCTACGGCTTGTTTTATCACATCATTTATCGTAGAATTTACCTGTGTCTCACGTGTCCCTGTAGCTCAGGAGGATAGAGCGGCTGCCTTCTAAGCAGCGGGTCGGGGGTTCGAATCCCTCCAGGGACGCCACAACCCCCAATTTAGCTTCAAAATCAGACAAAAACCGTCCTTTTAACAAGGGCGGTTTTCCTTTTTAGGGCGATTTTGCACCGCTGCCTAAAACATTTTTTCGCTTTCCATTGCCGCCGGATACTTGTCCGGTGGACTATTCCCAGAAGAGGAGACAAGTAGGACAATGAAAAGTAGGAAAAACTCGAGGTGGCAGGAAATGGATAAAAAAGGTATTTTACTAGAGGACCTGATAAAAATCTTCAACACTTACAACAGCAGCGATGGCAAGTCACCCGCTACTCTTCGCTGGTACGACGGAGCGCTCAACATGTTCCTCGGCTGGCTTATAGAAACCGGGCGACAGGTAAACCTAGGATCCATCGATGAAAGTACCGTCCGCGAGTTCGTCATCTGGCTTAAGAACCGCCCCGTCAACGGACACGAAATGAGAGTTTACTCGGTAAATAACCGGGTACGAGCCCTGCGGGCTTTCTTCAACTGGCTCTTCCGAACGGGGTACACCAAGACTCACTTGCTCAAGAATCTTAAGCCTCCCCGCCTGCCGCAGGTAATGGTCGATACGCTTTCCAACGAGGAAGTAACCACTATCATGGCCTGTCTCGACCATTCGACCGCAACAGGCAGCCGCAACACAGGTATCCTTGCCTTGTTTTTAGATTCGGGCTTAAGGCTCTCCGAGTTAGCCGGGTTGAAAATGGGAGATGTCTACCTCGAGGAACAGTATGTCAAGGTTATGGGCAAGGGTTCCAAGGAGAGGATGGTATCCTTCGGCAGCACTACCAGAAACGTTCTGCTAAACTACATGGTACATTTCCGAGGCGAACCGGTTCACCCAGGTATCGAGGAGTTCTTTCTCAGTATCGACGGTTATGGTATGTCTACCGAGGCGATAAGAAGCATGCTGAAAAGGATCGGTGGCGCCGCCAGTGTGCCCCGGTTACACGCCCACCTTTGCCGTCATACCTACGCCACCAATTTCCTGATCAACGGCGGTAACGTCCTTCTGCTAAAGCAGAACCTGGGCCATACGACGCTGACCATGGTGGATCGCTACGTGCACTTGGCGACCAGCAAGGCGGCCCTCCTCAGTCGGAGTTACTCGCCACTAGACAGGCTCAATATCCGCGGCTTACGCCGGAAGGGTAACGGGAAGAAGGGTAGCTAAACGAAGAGATTTACGATATATCGGCAATAACCGGGTGGTCGCTGCGTTACTAGAAAGAATATGGAAGGCGTGTCAGCGGGACAGCACTCTTTGCCTAGAGTCTCTCAGGGGGGCATAACCGGCGGCCAGCAGCAGCTCATCAATTTCATCGCAGGTTATCTCGCTGCAGTTATGAACCAGGGCCAGCCCCAGCAGCATGACGGTATTTCGGCTCGGGTTTTTCTGGCCTTTTTCCAGGCGGGATAAAAAAGCCTGATCCAGACCAGTAAGCTGCCATAACCGGTACCGTGATTTACCGGATATTTTCCTCAAGTATTGTAGTTTGTCTCCGAAATCCATCTTTTTTCCTATACCCCACGGTAAACGCCTTTTAACCCTCGGCAAGGGAGCCTCTCCCCTACCATAAGTTGACCAGCGTCGGTACTATCCCACCCCGGAGTGATAACACCCGCTTTCACTTTCCTGAGGCTCGATACCTAAAACCCCTTCTTTATTTTCCCCCTATGGCCCCTCTTCATTTTAAGGAATTTTGCTGAAATCCAATCCCGGGGACTTACCGTATCTCTTTACCCATTCCACGACCGTTACCCAGTTCTCCAAAAGAAATGGGGCAAGCCATATTCGCTTGCCCCATTTTTGTTCGCTTACTTAACTTTCCTATAGTGTAGATTAAAATTTACTAGCAGTCAAGTATTTTTTAGTACCATCTCCGCTACTATATAACCGTTGCCGTTGAATTGGTGGATTCTTTTTAGATATTTGTGAAATATGGAATTGTTAAACTATTTAAGTTTTTATGCAACCGGGGGTAACAAAACAAGCTAATGTGACATCAGACAATCCACAATATTGTCACATTCAGCCACCACTACCTGAATTTTAGGATGTCCGCCCGGCTATACGTTCTGGCCCTTATACCTTTACTGCTTTCCTGCACCCTCTGTGAATATTTGAGACCAGTATTGCCTCAATCTCCTTGTATATGCCTAAGCGCTTCACTCCTGTTACTTTGTGCTGCAAACAAGTCTGGATTAATTGCTAGCGCTTCCTCGCATGCTTGAAGTGCATCTTCGTATCTCCCTATACCTAATAAAGCTCCACCCTTGTTAGACCATGCCGTGTCTAGATTGCGATCAAGGGCTATTGCTTTGTTGCATGTCTCCACCGCCTCCACATATTTCTCCAGAGACAATAAGGCACCGCCCTTACCAGCCCATGCCAGAGCATTATTATCGTTGATAGCTATTGCCATTTCGCATGCTTGAAGCGCCTCTTCGTATCTCTCCAGTCCAAATAATGCTATTCCTTTATTACACCATGCCATGTCTACATCTATGTCTTGATTAAGTTCTATTGCCATTTCGCATGCTTGAAGCGCCTCTTGGTTCCTCTGTAGATGCAGGAGTGCTTCTCCCATCCACAACCACGCTGCAGCATAATTCTCGTTGATTCCTGTTGCCTTCTTCCACGCTTCAATTGCTTCTTTATATCTATATAGACCCATCATGGCACAACCCCTGTAATACCATGCCATTTCTAGTCCAGGATCGATCGCGGTTGCCTTTTCGCAGGCTTCTATCGCTTCTTCGCATCTGTTAAGAGCTAGAAGTGCGCTACCCATACCCGCCCATGTTACAGGATCACTTTGATCGACCTTTAATGCTTTGTCGAATGCCAGCAGTGCCTCCTCGTATCTACCCAGAAAAGACAGGACTCCACCCTTACCAGACCATGCCAAGGCATAGTCCTCGTTAATTGCTATTGCCTTTTCATAGGCGTCACATGCCTCCTCATCTCTTCCTAAACTCAATAGGGCTCTAGCTTTAGTGCACCATGCCGTGTCAAGATTTGGATCAAGCGCTATTGCCTTTTCGCAGTCTTGAAGTGCTTCGTTATAAAGCCCTGTTTGAATTAGCGTAACACCCCTTGCAGACCATAACGTTGCGTCACTCGGGTCATTCTTTAACGCCTTGGTGTATAATTTGATCATATCTTCTATTTCTTTCACAATTGATACTCCCCTATGATGTCCCATTTATCATTCGCCCACACTCACTTCCTCAAATATGCATAGTTCTACTCCTGATGTTAAAGTGAATATTGATTTTTCATATAATTACTGTACGTCATTATATCCGTCCTCTTCTAGTAGGTTCCACTCCGGTAGCGATGCCAGAATACGCAAAGCAACAGGCTTTCCTAAAATATTGAACAGGTGAGTAGCGAAATGAGTTCCAGAACTCCCGAGCTGGGGGAACGAGCGCTCGAGAAGTCTGGCAACTCCTAGCGGTCTCCCCAGATTTGAGTCAAGCAAAAGCCCATCAATGATCGAGTCATCCAAAAGTGTGAAGAGTATGTGCAAAACCTCTGGCTCCGTACTGAGTTTGCCAGTTGTTCCGGGCACAATCTGATCCTGGAATATATTAAATATGGCCTGAAGTTTGTGTCCGTGAACCCCCATCATTGGGTAGGACATGACTTCTGGTTCGCTCTGTCGAAGCTCAGCACCAAGTTGAAGGTTCTCAATGTAGTGATGGGTTAATACTGATTTTGGTGGTGGAATTCGTGCTTCTATGATCCGCCTTGCTACATCCCATGGGTTATCCCATCCAAGACCACAGAAGAGCTCGTTTGCGATTTCTCTTTCGCGTCGGTTAAGATCATCTTGACTGAAACCTGCTTGTTCAAATCGGGAACACAGCAATATAAAGCGCCAGCAAGGTAAAAGTTCCTCGAGTGTCACAAAATCCCGCTCTCTCAAAAGGAATGGAAACAGGGGGGCTTGGAGAGCCCAGTCGGCTAGCTTTGCGGTAACCATATAGGAAAGAGGTGCTGTCATTCCGAGTATTTGCTCTACGAGTGCTATCGCCAGTGCATATACACCGTGCTGCTTAACCGATATATAACGATTTAATGTCTGAAGAGGTATGCCCAGTGTAATAGCGCTGATGAGTTCATTGCAGCGTGCTAGTCCCTCGATGACAGCCTCTCCGGTCAGGTTATTGAGAGAGGTTGGTTGACCTGCGTCTCCCATGATGGCAATCTCCGGATACACATCATCCATACCCAGAGCTGTCTTACAGATTGTTTCAATTTGTTCGGTAAAGGCAGGAAGCACTTCGTTTTTTGTTTCCATAAGGTTAAGGTTGTGTACGTCACCAGTGAAGATTGACTGAAATAAGCCGAAATTATCCTGTGCCTTCACGATAGTACGAATTTCAGGAGCACCACGGTGATTATGAATCAGAGGGATACGTAGTTTAATTAAAGGATGATCGGCAATCCGCTTCGCCCATTCTGTGAGAGCTTGAGCCAAATAAGCGTACTGACGACCTCCAATACAGTAAAGCAGAAGCCCTATTGGACTTGCGGTGAAATGACGAAGATGGAACTGCTCATGTTGAAAGGTCAGTAGAACACGGAGATGTTCGAATTCTTCTTCGCTCCCATTGAACTCAAGGTCATCCCGTATCTTGAGTCCTGATCCGAGTTCCTCCCCCTCATCCAACTCCAGAGAAACATCACCGAAGAAGAAACGTATAGCTGCTTCGAGGGTGGAATAAGGAAAGTTGTATACTACAGAGAGGTTGAGGGGCTGAACGCCTCCAGAGATATCTGTCTTTTCCATATAATCACCTGTGTTTGTTTCACAGGGCCTGGATAGCCTCATTTTCCAATTCGGTGACTCGCCTTTCAATCGTCTGCAAGTTGTCTTCGAGATTGATTGTATAGTCCTTCTGTCCTAACGAGAGTACAAGCTTTTTAAGATCATGACGCTGGGCGTATTGTAGACGTCGTGTTTTATGGGCTTCTTCGATTGCGACCTTTATGACCTTAAAAAGCCCTGTTATCGCGGCTGCTGCAGCTGGCGTCGCTAGAATAGCAATCGCCGTTGCTCCGAAGTCCTGAAAAGCTCCCCCTGCGTCTCGCTTTGTCGCTATAGAGCCTACCCGAATACCCTCATTCTTTTGCAGGGCAGATTGGACCCCTTGGTCAGCAATTACTTGTGCTCCCAGGTCTACGGGCATTGTCAGGGAAATTTCTTCAGCTAACATCGCGGTTACCTCCTTGTTGGTGTTTGAAACCTTCATCAATGATAGTTTTTATTCTTCGCGATTGTCAACGTGGTCATGTTAGGTTTATTCACTTTCTTAAACGTAATCGGCAGTAACTAACAAACACTGCTATATTGGACATGTACGTGATTAAGTTACTAGTACCAGGTGAGATTAATGATAATCCTGTGTATTAAAAATGGGACGGGCACATCGTAACATCATTATCAGAAGTCTTGGACTACCTGCTTCCCACTGCAAACATGTAACAAAATGCCCTATTGTTAACTAAGAGGAACGGGACCTCTCGTCTTTATTCATCGCATAACTCTCAACCCAAGCGGGTCGAAATCCCACATTTATAGCCAGTCTTCTGGACGCTATGTTATTTGCCCAGGTTGTATAATACGGTACTTTCTCCATATCCAAGACAGATTTAGTCAATTTACTGACAAGTGCTGTTCCGATTCCCTGATTACGGAAGTCAGGCAAAACATCAATCCCAACCTGATACATTTGGGCACTATCCGCACTCGCAGCAGCAATTCCGACGATTTCTCCACTAGATATTGCCGTAACAGCTACCACTCTTGGCCTTTTAGGATTGTGCTCATCACCTAGTGCATTCCTAAACCGCTTATCTCCATAAAGAACTTCTATTCCATCACCAAAAACAACATGCAATTCAACATTTTGGATCGGTTTCAACTCATGATAAGTATCATCTGCGCAGATATATTTCAGGTCTGGCCCCACCATAACTTGACTATCGCGCGAAATGTATTTCTCTATCAGAGTAAAAACAGAAGGGTTAAAAATATCGTCCCGGGTACGACCTTTAAGGTTTGTTTCAACCCACTGAAGTCGATTTGTGTTACAGCTAATTACAACTCCTTTTCCAAACGTGGCAATATTAAGGGAATTCTTACGAAGAGGAAATCGTCTTGCTCCATCTATTTCTCTAGCGATATTGATAGTAGTCTTCTCTTTATCGAGGTCTCCTTCCTCGCAAGATAGGTCGGCCGTTAATACCCTCTTAGCTATTGCTAACGCTGACACGCTATCCAAAATTGTTCCTTTCTTACATGGTCAAGGCATTCTTTTTTGAACCGATTATATCATCTGTTCAGAAAGGTGTCAGCAACCTAGGTCTTTGTGCACTGGTCACTCGAAGAACAAAACGTGAGTTTGTGCAGTTTGAGATGGAGGTAACAATCTGCTTGAAAGTGACATCGTGGGGGATTTGTATTTATTCAGAAGTGATGAAAAAAGCAATTGTATAACTACTGTGGATAAAATCATCGAGAAAATTATCCATTGATGCGTACAACTGCTTGATACCGTTTAGCTTCAGGATCTAGCTATATTTTTCAAGCGCCCCAAAACAATCAGGTAAAACCTCTCCGGTTTCAGGATTTCTCGGTGAATGGATATTATACATATACCCTGTCTTTCCGTACCTTCCAATGCCGTTTTCATCGCACCTGTCAGTGTCCATACAGATATGAGTAGCCCGCAGAGCTATCGTTACCTCTGAGCTTCCGTTATAGTGTTCGTGTTCCCATAAATACTCGCACTCGATATTCAGAAAACACTCCTGTATTCTAGGAGCATCAACCGTAACCGCTTTTTCAGCCGTTAACCCAGACTTGGTAATCTCTTCATCTTCATAGTCGTTGTTCTTGATCGTGTCGACGCATTTGTCATAGACATCCCTGGAAGGGAAATTCAGAACACATTCTTTACGGTCCCGTATCGTCTCATACATATGCCCCTTTTTGTTGACCGATCCCATAATGCAGATAAATTCACCGTGGTCGCCAACGAAGGTCGACCATGATTGCAGGCAGGCGTTTTCCTTTCCGTTCTTCTTGTATGATGTCACGACAAAAAGCGGCGACGGTATAGCAGTCAGAAAATCCTGCCAAGAGAAATTCGCAATTTCGTCATACCAGTCGAATTGCGGTTTAAATGTTGGCGGTTTAGACGGAAATTCTTTTTTCATAGTAATTCCTCTTAATTTAAAGAGCTATTCAAGTCTAATTCTCTGAATGATGAATATAAACGTTGGACTATCATTGGGATATCTTCATGGATGTATTCTACTATTGATCCCCTCTAACTTAAAGGTTAAATAATAAAATGGACTCTTGTTGACTAAATCAAATCTTCCTCAGGATAAGCTGCCTTCAAAACGCGTAAAGCCCTCAAAGTGACCCATTTGCTGGGTTGCCCTTTCTTTTCTATGTCTACCCAATCCTTAATGATACGGAAATACCACTTCCGGAAAGCTTGCAAGTCGGGATCTTTCGTTCCGGGGTTTGTCACATCCTTGTAGGTACGTTCTAGCAGCCAGCGTCCCTGCTGGTTTTGCTTACTGATGACCATCTCTAACGCGTTGGCTAACCTGGGATTTTGGGCTTTACCTAGCGCTGCCAGGACTTCCAGGTTCTGAAGCACATCGGCATATGAGTCGAGTGGATACACGAACTTGAACCATATGGAGGAGGGCTTATTTCCGCTACCGAAAGGATAATCGGCGACCGCCGGGTCACGACTCAGGAGAAAGTCTACACCCAGTTTGATAGCCTCATTCATATTCCTGGTCCGCTGCATCGGTGGGACTTTGTTCAAGGCAAGCATCGCCTTGATTGCTCCCCAGGCACATGGCAGATTAGCGTTGTTTGGACAAGCGAATGAAGGAGATGAGTTCTTGGGCTTTTCGTAACGATTGTTTGTGTCACGCTTCGAAGCGTCGGACACTCCTTCGCCGATAATAGTCTGTGCCAGCCATTCCATTGTTGTCTGCAAGCGTCGGTCGCTAAGCCAGCCCAAGTCTATCAAAGCCGCCCCAAATCTACCCACGCCGCAATCGAAACCAGAAGGCGTGCCGGTATACGACAGACTTCCAATGCGGTCGACATATTGGGAGAGCAGATACTCACATCCGGCGCGAATACGCGGGTCAGCTCCATCCGCCCCAAACTGCGCCATGTAAGAGAGAGCCCATTCTGTCGCACTGTATTTGGATCCCATAATCATAATTGCTTCTGGCGTATCCCAGTCTCCCTCCGGCTGCTGGGCCGCCAGGATTACCGGCACCGGTCCGCTTGCCATGATAGCTACTCTGGCAGCTTTGACTTCTTTATCGTTCTCGTTTCGGCCTAAGATATCACGCAGGGTAAAATAGCGGATAGCCGGCTGGGTTTCATCTGGTTCGAGCAGCCACGGGACCGGGTCTCCATTCAGTTTGTCTTTCCAGTTAGGCATGGTCGATTATTGCATTTACCTGGATCTTGGTCAAGCGGAAAGATAATGAAGGTGGTATAGCCACACAAAACGCTATTTTGTGAAGTATTAAAATGAGTGATTGTTCCTTTTATCTCCATAAGTTTAACTCTAGTTGTGAAACGAAAAATAGACCATAATGGATTTGAACCGACATCAGGCTCAAATTGAAATTGGTTGTTGGAAAAGAGAAAAAAACACGAACTGATTTTGAAGCTGTTTAGGTCCAGTTTGATGTATGGTGGGCCTTGCTTGACAGTTCCCGAACTCCTGTTTAAGAAAAAGAGACCGTCATATACCTTACACCGGATTCTCTCCTGTCAGAAACCGTTTCTGATAGTAATAGGTAAATGAATCAGTATATAATCCTGATGCGATAGAACCTGAAAGGAGAATACCCATGGATAAAATATCTAAGGAACAGATACTGGACTATGTAGCACCCTGTTCGTTGTTGTGCTATTCCTGTCCCGGTTTTACCCGAGGCGTCATCGGTGAATTATCAAGTAAATTACATAGTTATTTTGAAGGATTTTACGAATTCCAGACGAAATACGCACCTGGAGAGTTTAAATCGCGTATTGATTCGTTCAAGGATTTCAATGAATATCTGTCGCGATTCACAGAACCGGCATGTAACGGATGCAGACACAACCCGAATCCTCAATCCTGTATACCGGGTTGCTTTGTTCTGGAATGCACGCAGGAACACGGGGTTGATTACTGCGGTGAGTGCGATTCATTCCCATGTAAGAAAGTAGAGACTATATTCAATCCTGATGTGTTAAAACGCTGGATGAAAGGGAACGAGCGGATTAGAGAAGTTGGAATAGAATTATTCTACGAAGAAGAAAAAGAGAAGTCTCACTATATCGATTTTGTCAGGGATGATTCTGAAAAGAAATAGTCAGGAAAAAACGGACTACCATTAGGTTCTATTCATTATTCATCCCTCGCTGATCATCACGATGAATCGGTTTTTCCGTATACCAACGTATTAAGAATCTCTTCAACATGGTTAGGCAAGAGAGAGAAGTGGCCTTCTCTGGCGATAAATCTTGCCTGGCAGTTTGGAATAGCACTCGCGAGGTACCGTCCCATCTGAGGTGGCGTTACCAGGTCATCTTCCCAGATTTTCTTTATCTCCATATTTCCGGTCAATACATGTTCACAAAACCAATCCATCCGAGCCATTATTAATAAACCTCCATTTAGTAAAAACGATTTTACTTGTATATCTTTGTCAGTCACTGTAAGAGTGACAGGATTTCTTTCAGCGACGAGATTACAAAGCCGTCCCAGATTTGACGGTCTGTATCATTGTCATTCTCTCCGTAGCCCGTTGTTGACGTAGTCAGGATAAAGCCGCCATCTTTGGCGCAGGTCTGTAACAGTTTCTTGCAGTATTCTTCCACCTCCGAAGGGGAGTGATTCAGTTTAGCTTAAAAGTTCAAAGAATAAATAACACCGGTTAGAAATGGTTAGCGCAGGCAGGCCTGTAATCTGTACTCATTACCTTATCCCAGATTGGAAGATTGCCGGGTTCCAGAACGTCCAGGCGGCCCATCCGGGCTGCTTCACTAGTGCTTATCTGCCCAAAATAAATCAAACCAAGAGTGCTTACCGGCATTTCGACCTGAGGTGGTTCAGCGGTCTGCTTTACCGTTGCTCCATTGGGGGAAGTATCCAGCTTCCACGTACTATTGTTCCATGGACACATGTCATCGGTTATCTTGAAAATCAGCGTACCTTCTTCATTATATCCCCTTTTGTCCATCGCTTTCTCAATATCTACAATACGACCGTATAGACCATCGCTTTGTTTTTGACTCAACCGCCTTGGTTCAAGCAGAAGATAAGGTAACGGATCATCTCCCGGAACCTGCCCCCATGTTACTTCCGTGATTATATCCATCCGGCTGAAAAAATCCCATATCGACCTATATGCGGAAGGCGTCAACCATATAAAGTCACGTATTGAGATGTTGTTACCCCATTTACTTCTGCCTGGAGGAAGTGGGGTAGTGGCATATAATACGTAACCTTGCGGTTCGCCTTCTTCTTCATAGATAACAGCATAATTCTCTCCCCCTTCCCGCTTCGAAGGTTCAAGCTGTCTTTTCCACATATCTTCGCTACGCCGAAGGTACCCGGTCCGTTTCTCTATAAACCGATTGTAAAGATCAGAGAATACGCTCATATCTGCTTCTCCCGCTTCTCTGAAATTGCCACCGCGTTCCCATCCGGCGATAAACTGAATATCACGCGGTTCGACAGTATAGGAACCGGAGGTAACTACTGAAGAATAACCGTACCGATGGTAGATAGCCGCCCGAGTTGCATACAGTGCAGTAACCGGCTTTTCTCCTTCTTCATGCAGTAACTCGAAGTGCCTGGTAGTAACTTTTCTTAGACAACCGAGTCTTCTGGCAACGGGCAGGGTGCCAACCGCGGTGACTCCCGCAAACGGAACCTCACCTCCATTTATAGCTATCGTCATCGGCAAAGCAGCATAAGAAGTAACCAGTTTACCATCTATGAACGCACATAGTGTCAATTCATCTCCCGGGTAATCAGGTGCGGGGGATGGGAACATGAGTGCAGTCCGAACAACTCTTTTAAAATCATCCATTTCTTCCGATTTAGCTTTACGTATTTCCATTAGCATCCTTCTCCTTTTCTTATTACCGGAGGTATCCGGCGATATTTTATTATTTATAGTGTTATGAAGGTCAGGTTTCTCATCTCCAGGTTCATGAAATATATAAGTATGAGGTTACGGTGCGGCTCAATGTGAATTCAGTCTCGATGGATTTGAAAAACACACTGAAAGATGTGTGTATCCCCATCATTACCGTCTGAATAAGAATAAAGCCTGCAACAATTATCCAGCCGTAATAGACACCTGTTTTCAGTAAAGATGCTTTCAATTGACGATTTTTTCTTTTATGCTAATTTGCTAGCCCGGTATCACAGATCGGAGACTCGAAAGATACAGAGGTATATAAATGCTATACCGTGAATTATTTGGGTAAACCTTCTTAAGGTGACTTAAAGGGGCACTGTATTTCTATAATTAATCCGTCTTCGAGATCGGCTTCCGGATAAGTAAGATATAACTCTCGAATGGGTGTAAGGAGTTTCAGGTTATGCTGTTCAGCATAGTCTATGATTTGGGCGTAAATTTCATTCAGGTGGTAAACAGGGCCTTTGTAAATAGTAAAAATACCTTCAATTTTTGGCAGAGTCTTGACTTCGAAGCCTTCCTCAATCACCGATAATTCTCCTGATATAGGTATTGCGGCTTCGATATCTGCATCCAGTTCCTTGTACTCATCGTCATAGAAAATCCCCATCACCGGGCCGGTAATCTTGACGCTATCGATATTTCCCGGACGATCAAGCTGCTGTCTTAGTTCACTCAGAATCCTATCCGTTGTTTCATCATATGTGCCTATCTCGCGCTTACTAATCACTCTTAATGCCGGTACCGTCTTTCTTTGTATATGAATATCGGTAGGTAATATACCTTCCGAGCTAGCTCTATTCAACCATATCTCGACCTTCCGTAGTTTTTCTTTATCCAGACTGATACGTTCCTGAATCTCGGATTTCTTGACCTGTAATAATTGCCTGATATAGTCGACCGGTGGAGCATCATTCAGTAATTCTTGAATATCTTCTAGAGATAACCCGATATTTTTCAGCATATTGATTCTATTGATTTCAGGCAACTGCTCGATAGAGTAATACCTGTATCCTGTAGCCTGATCCACCTGCACAGGTCTAAGCAAACTAATTTCATCATAATATCGTAATGTCCTGATAGACACACGACTTATTCTGGAGAAATCTCCTATCTTGAACAGCATTTAAACACTCTTTTTATAAGATTCGTTTCAGTATAAAGCCTACCGTAACGTGAGTGTCAAGACTGTTTTGTTTATCTTTTCAGAGGGATAGTCACGACAAATATCATTTTGATTATAAAGATTCATAAACAGGATTGACCTTCATAGACTTCATCTGTCTCTTATACTCTCTTAGCACCCAGAATCCGCCTATAAAAAATCCAGCCAGATCCGCAACCGGCATAGATAACCAGGCTCCGTTTAATGCCAGTATCCTCGGTAGTATCAACAGTGATGCTATTAACACTGCCTGACGAACCATGGATAGAAAGAAAACATCTTTCCCTTTTCCAATCCCCATAAAAGTGGTAATAAACATATTGGCTGGACCAAAAATTACTACCGAAAACAGGAAGATGCGTATCGCTGTGGCACCCTGTTCAATTAATTCAACCTCGGTGGTAAAGATACCGGTAATCTGTGGACTGAAGATTATTCCGAATATCGAGAGAATTCCCAGGATACCTGACAAGCCTATAGATGTGATCCGGACTGATCTCCATAACCGGCGAAATAACCTTGCTCCGAAATTGTACCCGATTATAGGTAATAAACCCTCCGCAGCACCGAAAACAGGCATGTAAGCAAGGTCAATAACACGCATAGCCAGACCACCCGCAGCCAGTGCAACCGAGCCGAATCCGGAAAGAACATTGTTTAATATAATAAATGTCATACTTTCAGATATTACCGTTAACATTGTCGGAAAACCCACGCTGTAGACGTTACGCAGGATTGAAAAATCTGGCTTGAGATATGATAACCTGATTTTATAGGCGGATTTACGTAGTATAATGATATAGGAGAAGGCAAGGAATGCTCCTACGAACTGGGAAATAACCGTAGCTAAAGCGGCTCCTCCAATACCCATTTCAGGGAAAGGTCCGATACCGAATATCAGCAAGGGGTCCAGAATAATATTAGTCACGGCAGCGGTAATAGAGAAAATCATTGGTCTCAGCGCATCCCCGGAAGCTCGCAGTAACTCATTGGATAAACCCTGAAAAAGGAAAAATGGTGAGCCGAAAGCAATAATTACCAGGAACTTCGTTGCATAATCCATTATATCCGGGGTAGCACCTCCGAGAGTTAAAAGCGGCTGTGTAAAAAGGGTATACACTAATATGGATAGGGTACCAAAAATAGCAGCTAATCCAAATATCTGGCCGGCAATATGGTTAGTGGTTTCAATGTTTCCTTCACCGAAGCGCCGGGATGTCAATGAACCGATACCAATTCCGCTTCCCAGCCCGACAGCCAGAGTGAATATCTGTACAGGCATTACGACTGTCAGGGCGGCAATTGCTTCATGTCCCAGCTTCGCTACCCAAAAAGCATCTACCAGATTGTATAAGGTCATCGTTATCATCGCTACCATTCCCGGTAAGCTTAACCTGAGAATTAATTTGCCAAGAGGGGCTTTGCCCAGACGTTCGGTGCTTTCGTGAAGTTCTTGTTTCATCGCGTATATATTCTCCGGAAGGTTCGATAGGCTATAGAATCAGCATAAAGTCTACCGTTACGAGAGTGTCAAGGAAATCAGTAACAGGAAGTCTTCCGTGATGAGGTAAGTTACTGCTTATTGAAGGTTCTCTTTATCGTTAATAAAATGAGTGATTGGAATGACATATAGCAATGAAGTGATATTTTAAAAACAAGGCATCAAAAATAGACCATACTGGACTTGAACGACCATAGGCTCAATTTGAATAGGGATTTTTGATAGAGAGAAAAACTCGAACCAATTTCGTAGCTGATTTTGGGAAGTTTGAATTATGGTGGGCGGTACCGTACGATAGACAGAACTAAAACTTTCGAACTTAGCTTCATATTGAGAAATGAAAAACCAGAACGATAATAATTCTGTTCGTTAAATAACATCTAATCTGTGGTTTTACGAATTTTCAAATGTAAGAAACCCGCCGTTTTTGACGACACTTGGCTAATAATCATAGTCCTTGGGCTTGCCAGTGAAACAATAGTTTATTAACCTAGGATGGTGTCCTTTATGTAGGGGATCACCCCAACCAACATAACAGCCGCGCCCAAAAAAACTAAATATTGAAGGTATTCTGCCATAATCATTCTATTAAATTATCGATTAAAAATCCTGACACACTAGAGGTTTTCGCTACCGGTTCAGGTTGTGGAGGGTTGACCTGGATATCTGGAGTTGGCTTTATCGAATTCTTCGATGGGCTTCGCTGTCATTTCTACCCAGGCCGGTCTGAACCCGCTCTTTATGGCATTTCTCACTGAACCAAGATTTGACCATGCAGTGCAGTAAAAGGGAACCTTGCCCCGGTCGATGATCTCCAGAGCCAGACGGCTTGTCAAAGCCGACGCTATTCCCTGTCTCCTGTATGAAGGAAGAACGTCGATGCCTATCTGCCACATCGTTTCGCAATCAGCCGAACACCCGGCTAATCCTGTCAGTCTGTTTCCGTCGTAAGCACCCACTGCGAGGACATCATGTTCTTTCCGCTTCTCTTCCAGGGCGTTGCTCCATTCCGGTTTATAAAGGCCGGCAAAATCCTGCGGTGATAAAACACTGATTTTACAGGTACAACCGAGTTCTTTCAGCATGGTCGTGTCCGGCAGGAAATACTCAGCCATATTGCTGACCCTCTTACCTTTTTTCTCGAGTTCATCGTTCAGTACATACATATTCGGTGTCTCGAAGCAGTGTTCGACGTGATACCTGTCGATATATTCTTTGACGGTTTCCGCAATCTCCCCATTTACGGAGGCGACGATGTTATTACCGTAGGAAATCAGGTTAAAGTAGAAGGGAAGTGTGAGGTATATCCTCGCTTTCGGGTTGGATGCGGAGAAAACGACCTTGTTTTCTTTTGACAGGAAATCATCCGGTCTGCAGTTAGCCTCCAGTGCCGACTGTTTCAACGCTGTTTCCAGGATTTGGTTGTTATTCAATCAAACTCCTCCGAAATTGATCAGGTGTAATAGATGTTTGAGCCAATTGAATTTCAGGCAATACAGGCTCATATACCTTACCAGACGTAAGTCCTTTCACAATTAATTCAAGAGAACTACCTATAGTTGTAACAAGGATAACTTGTTGTACCGGCTCGGTGAATATGGAACCACGTACTATACAATTGTGTTGAGTTTTATTAAAACTCAATAGATAACACTCCGAAAAGAAGTCCTTTTGGTACAGCATTATAGAACGATGATTTACTCTCATATGGTACTCCTGAGGATGTTATGGAGCGAGTCAGGCAAGTTATCGCCAAACTCGGTCCATCCAAAAAACTCATAGTCTGCCCTCATTGTACTCTCGACTGGAGACAGCCCTTATCCAATATTTTTGCTTTGCGAGAAGCCGTAGAAAAGTACGGGAAGTATCCTATAGAGGTGACGGCATAAGTCCCTGTGAGCTGTATGACAAGGAGGTGAAAAGAATGAAGCATGACTGGAAAGCATCAAAAGAAAGAATGGCGGCCGTGTATGCGGGGGAAACACCGGACAGGGTACCTCTTGCCATTTTATCCGGTGAATCAACAGCCGCACGTATAACAGGACTCACTGTCAGGGAAATGCTGTCGAGTCCCAAGAAACTGGCTGAATCAAGTTTGACGACTTACGAAGTACTGGGTACGGACAATCTTGACACGGTCGTACCTCCCTATGCTGGCCCTTTTGAAGCGTTAGCTTATGCCAAAGTTAATGGCAAGGATACCGATCAATTTGTCTGGTTCGAGTATCGAGCACCTCATATGCCAGAGGGAATGATATGTAAGACGGAAAAGGATATTGAGGATCTTGAAATACCCGATCATCTGAAAATTGAGCCATGGCCGACTATCCTAGAAGCCTCAGCAATACTAACGGAAAAGACTGGTATATCGCAACCATTTTCGCCAAGTTTAACCTGGTCGAACATCCAGTTGCTGCGAGGGATGCAGGCATATATTGATGTGCGGGAGAATCCTGAACTGCTCCTGAAATTGTGCGAGAAGATATACGCTTCTCACGTAGATCTTTACAAGGCAACATGCAAAGTGGTTGGGAAACCTGAAACCATGTTTAACTGTCAGTACGGATTCAATCGACACATGCTGAGTTTTGAGGACGCATGGAAGTTCGAGGGACAGTTTGTTGCCAGGTTTGCCAAAGAAATGGGCTTATCTCTCGTTGTTCATAATTGCGGCTTCGATCCCTATTGGGAAGAAATGATCAATAAGTTCAGAGAAGAAGGTGTTTCCATTCTTTGTGCGAACGGAGACCATCCGATGGATATCGATTATTGGGTTCAGTTAAACAAAAAGTACCCCGACATCGTGATTATGGGTGTCGCTCTTTACGTTAATGATTTACTGCAATCCGGTACTCATGAAGATGTTATGGAACGAGTCAGGCAAATTATCGTCAAACTTGGTCCCTCAAAAAGGCTCGTAGTTTGCCCTCATTGCACTGTCGACTGGAGACAACCCCTCTCCAACATCTTTGCTTTGCGAGAAGCAGTTGAAAAGTACGGGAAGTATCCTATAGAGGTGACGGTATAAGTCTCTTTCAGCTATATAAAAAAGTTGTCAATAAATTTAAAAGAGAAACCATGGAGATATTTGAGCCGAAGTTAACTAAAAAAGATATAGACCATTTAAGAAAGAGGGCACTCCGTCTGCTGGGTTATCGTGCTTTTGAAACTCAGGATATGAATATTGAAGAAATGTTAAACGAAGTTCTGGATGAAGTGGAGAAGTACATCACACCGAGGGGGATGTTCCGGAGTCTACGATTGCTTGGAACAACAGATAGCGGTATTCAGACTGAAACGGGAGATATACAAAGCGCTATGCTTGCCCGAATGGTTACCATGTGCAAAGGGGATACATCTGTTGTTATTATGGTTGCCACGATTGGAGATAAACTACAAAAACTTCGCGGGTCTTGTATACCTCTTTTAACCCAGTTTATAGTTGATACGGTTGAATCCGAACTCGCCGATATGTTCACTGACATGTTAGAAGAATATTGTAGAAAATGTGCTTATAATTCCCACCTGCAATTCAGTCTGAGATTCAGCCCGGGACATTGCGATATGGATTTTTGTCAACAACAAGTCATTTTTAACGCTCTCAAAACCGATAGAATAGGGGTAAGTCTGAATTCTAATATGGTAATGTCACCCATTAAATCTGTCTCTGCTGTAGCGATTAAAGCCAGAGAGGTCCCTGTGAAAGCTCCCTGCTTTTTTTGTCCCACGGATTGCCAGTGGAGAAGGATACCCTTTTAAGAGGTATGATTCCTTAATTCGGTATTGTATATAGTATTTTAAAATTACGTACCTGATTTTTATTCTGACCTAAAACTGAGTATTACTTCTATCTATAAAAGGAAATATCGATTACTGATAGAAATCTCACATTCCCCTCTCGGGGTCAATTTATATCAGTCAGTTCCCGGAAGGACTTATCGCTGAGCCAAGTGCTAAATACCGTTTGTATTTCAATAACCTTGAAATCTTGAAATAAAGAATGCTTATACCTATACTCGATAAAAACTGCATTAATGAAAATCAAAGAGGTTACTATGATAACTGAAGTTGAATTATCCAAACTTTCATACCCTGGTGCACCTAAAATGAGAACCGAGGTGCCCGGTCCTGAAGTTCGAACCCTTTTAGACGAATCGGCGAAATACGAGCCATTAACCCGGGGTGCCGGTGCTTTCCCCCTTATCATGGAAGAAGGTCGCGGTTCTACGGTCAAGGATGCCGATGGAAACCTGTTCATCGACATGGCTGCCGGAGTTGCCGTAAACGCTATCGGTCGCAACCACCCGACAGTACTAGAAGTAATTCATGACCAGAGCACCAAGATAATGCATACCACCGATTCCACAAATGTCAAACGTATCAAACTTGCCAGGAGAATCTCGGAAATCATGCCCGAAGGGCTGCGGGGCAATTGCAGGACTGCATTTATGCAAAGCGGCAGCGGAGCTGTGGAAACTGCCCTCAAATTCGCACGGCATTATACCGGACGATCACAGATCATTGCTTTCCACGGGGCATATCATGGCGTCTGGATGGGATCCGGAGCCCTCACTACCGGTTACGGATACCGTCATGGTTGGGGACCAATGATGCCCGGTGTTATCCATTTGCCATATGCCTATTGCTACCGCTGCGCTTTTAATATGACCTATCCGTCCTGTGATATGCAATGTGCAAAATATGTAGACCATGTTCTCAACACTCCATATACGGCTGCTGACGATGTAGCTGCCATTATCATTGAATCTCAACAAGGTGAAGGTGGTTACGTGGTACCTCCACCTGAATTTTTCCAGTTAATCAAACAGGCAGCAGAAAAATATGGAGCTCTTTATATAGATGATGAAGTACAGTCCGGTGCCGGACGTACAGGAAAAATGTGGTCCATCGAACATACAGGAGTTGTACCAGACATGCTGACCTGGGGTAAAGGCATGGGAGGTGACGTTCCCATGGCCGGGGTTACTTTTAGTTCAGAGATTAACCAATCGCTGGTCGAAGGATCTCAGCCTGGAACTTTTGCCGGCAATGCTCTGGCCTGTTCGGTATGCATGACAAATATCGACCTGATTACAGACAAAAACATGGACTTACTTGGCCGGGCTGTGATTCTTGGAAACGAGATTCGCGGAGTATTCGAAGAGGCAGTAAAAACAGTTACGTCTATAGGAGATGTCCGCGGTCGTGGTCTGATGATCGGTATTGAACTGGTAGCTGATCGGAATACCCGTGAACCTCTTGCTCCGGATAAATGCGGGGAAATCGCAATGAAACTGCTTAATGCTGGTATAATCGTGACTCCCTGCGGTCGTTATGGAAATGTATTCCGTTTCATGCCGCCTTTAACTATACCGCGTGACTATGCTATAAAAGCTAGCGAAACGATGGTTGATATTCTTAGAAACTACTAGGGATATCAACTATACTTAAACACAATTTAGGGAGGAAGACCTATGGTAAAGAAAACAGAGTCCAATTGGCAGCCTTTGAACCCGGATATGGTGATGTTCAATGGGAATATCATCACCGTGGACAGTGATTTCTCAATTGCCGGAGCAGTAGCTGTTAAAGATGATAAAATTACCGGCGTCGGTTCAAACGAGGATATGAAAAAACTGGCCGGTGGCAACACCAGGTTAGTCGATTTAAAAGGAGCTACAGTCCTGCCGGGGATAAACGATGCCCACTGCCACCTCAACGGTTTCGGATTGCAAAGACCTCCTATGGTGGTCGATCTTGGCTTTCCGGTTATCAAATCCATTGCCGACATGAAGGATGCAACGGCAAAGAAAGTGGCTGAAGTCGAGTCCGGTAAGTGGATAGACGGATGGGGCTGGGACAGGGGATTCCTTGATGAGCTTAAAGGCAAACCTGAAACATGGCCGACCCGTTTTGATATCGACGAGGCAAGTCCCGATAACCCGGTTGTTTATACAGACTTTTCCGGTCACGTCTGCCTGGCGAACAGTAAAGCGATGGAAATAGCAGGAGTAGATAGGAATACGCCAGATCCTGAAGGAGGCATTATTCAAAAAAATGAAACCGGAGAACCGACCGGAATACTGTTTGAAGCGGCGGCAGGCTTGGTACGGCGTTTAATACCACCTCCCACGGAAGAAGAACGAAAAACCGGTATACTCAATGCCATGGCTGAACTCAATTCTCTCGGCATTACTTGCGTTACCGAGCCAGGTCTTAGTCCCGAACTGATAAGAATCTATACTGACCTTCATAACCAGGGAAAATTCACCCTCAGGATAAACTGTATGATTATGGGCGGTCCTTCTCTCGAAAGCGTAAAAAGCTCATTGGATCGCGTTGGCACCAGCACAGGCTTTGGGAATGAATGGCTGAGGATTTCCGGGTTGAAGTTGCTGGCTGACGGTATCCCGCCGTCAAAGACAGCCTTCATGTATGAGGACTATATCGGAGGTGGGCATGGCCAACTGCTGGTAGATGGCAATACCGACGAGGAACGGTATAACATGTTAATCAACATGATAAAATATGCCAATACCAGGAATTTCCAGGTAGGTATTCACGTTACCGGAGACCGCGGTATAGATACCTGCGTTGACGGGTACATTGCCGCTCTTAGTGAACATCTTTGGGACGCACGACATTACATCATACATACTGATTATGCAACCCCCGAATGCATCAAGCGCATGGCTGAGAATAACATCGGTGCTAACGTCCAGTCAGCTATCAAATGGACAATTGGCAACCTGATGATCGGTATTACAGGAGAGGAGAGAGCCGCTTATCACTGGCCTTTGAAATTGCTATTTGACGAAGGTGTAAGAGTCTCTAACAGCTCTGATGCTTCGGTAACTTATCCGGATTGGAGGCAAGGAGTAGAATCTGCTGTACTCCGCAAAGACAAAGCTACCGGAGAAGTTATCGGGGCTGAACAATGCATAACCGTCGAACAGGCTATCCGCTCTTACACCATAAACGGGGCCTGGCAGGACCACCAGGATGCTATCAAGGGTTCAATAGAAGTTGGTAAACTGGCTGATTTCACTATCATAGGTGATGATATCCTGACTATTGACCCAAACGGGATTCATGAAATTCCCATTCTAGCTACGATTGTCGGCGGTAAAACGGTGTATGACACCGGTAGGTTTTGATCAAATTGGGGAGGAGGGTGAAATGCAGCGAGCAACCAGAGACATTCTCTATTTCGAGACAGGGCCGGACAACGAACCGACCCTGCGAGTCAGCCCCGGCGAGGAATTTGAGGTAGAAACGCAGCTAAATCCGGGCCCGTGGCTTGACGACCATCCCGAAAAGGCAATTCTTCAGCAAAAACTACGAGGGGGGAATCCTTCCAGCGGTTGCATCTACGTAGAAGGGGCAATGTCAGAGCATGTATTATCTGTCCACATCGGGGAAATAGACCTTGATCCAGTCGGCTTCACCAATTACTGGGGAAGTACTGGAGCCATGCCGGGCTGGATGGGTCTCAGCGGTGTTGGCGCACAGCAGAAAGTGGTACAAATCAGGGACGGTAAGATTATCTGGAGCGATACGCTGGAGCTTCCTGTTGCACCGATGCTGGGCGTGGTTGGTGTAGCCCCGGCAAGCACTAGGTGGTCCAACGCGCCGGAGGTACGGATTATTGAACGATAAAGTTAAGATAGCCGGGATCCAGATAGACCCCGAAATAATGAAAATAGAGAAAAATCTGAGAAAAATATTAGACCAGTCAAAAATAGCGGCAGAGAATAAAGCGGATCTGGTAGTCTTCCCGGAATGTGCGCTATCCGGTTACGTTTATGCCAGCCGCGAAGAAGCTTTACCGTATATGGTGACAGTACCCGGACCCCAGACGGATAAATTCGTTGAATGTGCGAAAGAGCTGGACGTTCATATGGTAGTTGGTTTGCTTGAAAAAGATCCGGAGCAGGACAAATGCTACAATTCTGCCGTTCTGGTTTC
>Ga0315548_1001216_pt1 | contig 22143 bp, 23 predicted proteins | sample SalMarSW160110MG_2_FD_202540 | JGI IMG/M metagenome (GOLD analysis project Ga0315548, IMG submission 202540) | Salt marsh sediment microbial communities from the Plum Island Ecosystem LTER, Massachusetts, United States - Salt Marsh Sediment SW1601-110 ...
CGGGCTTCAAATATCAAAACCCGGGAAAGACAGGCGGAGTTAAAAGAACTAATTGAGGCCGAAGAGGCCTTTGTTACCAATTCTATACTGGAGCTTATGCCCCTGACCTGGTTTGATGGCAAGCCCATCGGTACAGGCAAACCCGGGCAGCTAACTAGAAAGCTAATAGCTGCCTATAAAGGACTCGTAAATGAGACGATGAGCGAAGTTTCCCGACATAAATGCTAAGCAAGGATAGTTTTTACGAGCTTGTCAATTTCATGCAGTTCAGTGCTGAGATAATCTCTAACCTTATTGCGAAGAGAACCAATAGATTTGCCTTCTAAAGCTAATTGAGCTACTCTTCGATGGCATTCTTGTGACAGCTCAGCTAGTCTCAGATGCTTTTTATCCTTGGCGTCGAACTTTGGGATGAGCAGCACCTCGAAAGGGCGCCTCTGTACTTCCCTTTCACCCCAGGCTCCTTTGGGCTGGGAAAATTTTATGGCTTCATCAACATACTGGGAATTGAGCAAGGCACAAAGGTAATGAGCTTCTCTTAATTCCTTCGTCTGATAAAAGAAAATTCCGGTGTCGTTAAAGAAGCCGTTTGTGGAACGGCTTTCAACCTCTAAACTGCCACTAGTCGCATCCACCATACAAGAAGCAATATGAGTTCCACACTTACCAGAAAGCACGTTGTAATAGCCAGAGGAGTGCTGAGAGAGCAGTTTGCGGCGATAATCAACCCACTGGTAGACATTCTCTCTAACGGTTCTCTTTTTCCGTGCTTGCCAAAGGTTTTCAACTTGGCTGAGCCAGTTGTGAAGGCCAGAATAGCCGTCGCGCAGGGCAGCCTGGCTATTCAGCATACGCACGCCTATTTCTGAAATCTCAAGGGGCAAGACTACCAAGTCCAGCCTCGTATAGCCAAAAGGCAGAAGATGCTTACCAAGAAGAGTAGCATAGAGAAAGCCAGCTTCAACTTCGCCGGATATTTCTATGCCTTTCCACGTCTCTTTGGCACTTTTCTCGATATCCGGATGGGTTTTTAGGTAAGGCTTGGTGCGGTCTATTACCGTCAATCCCTTACTGGTTGCTGGCCGGACAAACCAGAAACAGCGGGGATACATATTAGCTCCTGCCCTGAAGTGCTCAAAGTAATAGCTTTCTTTGGTAGCGGGTGGGAACAGAACCTCGGGGCTGATGCGAGAGCGCTGGATGGCGAGGTGAGTTTGGGCTTCCTGCCAGCTAAGGTTTTTCTTGGGCAGGGTGCCTTTTATATCAAGCCTCTGGACAGGACGGTCTTCTTTTTGACCTTGACGGGCGATGAGGACACAGGCAGGAACATTGAAGATACCCTTAGTGGCAGTCTCAGAGACAATAACCTTCTCCAGGTCTATAAGTTTGCGCAGTTTAGGCTGCCAAAAAGCGACGTCTTTACCAGTAATGAAGTTTCTGAAGTTGGCATGCTGCTTAGCACCAGTGATGACACTGCGGGGCATAACAAAAGCGATAGTCTCGCTTTTTCTAACATACATATAGAGGCTGTAGGCAAAAAAGAGGGTTGAAGTGTCCATTTGAGTAAAGAGTTTTACATCTTTGGAGGCGAGCAGTTTATAGCTCATGGTGAGTTTCTTTATCTGACTCTGGTAATTCGGGTCACGAATATATCTGTAAGCCAGCCAAGGCGGATTTCCAGCCACCAAGGTAAAGCTCTTTTGGCAAAAGAAGATAGGGCGGTAATAGTTCTTGAGAATGAACGCCCAGATGGTATCTCTGCCTTCCTGGACTAATTTCATCATTAGTCGGAGATTCTGCAACCATAGCCAGAGCCATCTATCATAGCCTTGCCTCTTGAGATAAGCTTCAAAGCCAGCAATTGCTTCTTCGGTTGGCTTTCCAGCATAGAATCTCATTTCATCAATGACTCTATCTAAAGTGTCAGGGGCCACCGTCATATCAGCGGGAATTCCAAATTTTTCCCCGCCGGTCACAGTGACGGAGAATGCTTCCTCTCCAAAAGAAAGTTTTTCTCTCGTTACTAAAGAGTCAGCCATATATATGGGGATGGTGAGTTTTTCTCCGTAGCCCGTTAGCTCCGGCGCTAAAGCTAGCAGGTAGTTTATCTTGGCAATGGTCACAGCTAATGGATGGACATCCACACCAACGATGTCTTCGGTTGCCTTTTCTACCAAAACTGCTCCGTGGAGCCCCTGCTCACGAAGCAAGCGGATGGCGATGAATAAGAAAGTTCCAGAGCCACAAGCGGGGTCAAGAAGACTTTTCCCCTTACCCCAGAAAGCTTGCCTAAGAGTCAAGTCAGCTAGCCAATCTGGGGTATAAAATTCACCTAAGTCATGGCGGGTTTCAGGATCAACAAGTTGCTGGTAGAGTTCTTTGAGTAAATCTTCATTTATTTTGGACAAATCATAAACTGAGATATGCTGAGCTAGCCCCCTAAGAAGACCATGAGCGTCACTTAGCAAAGGAGCAGACAAAACCCAGGTAAAGAAGTCACTCTCAGCTAAATTCTGAAAGCCTCTTTGCCTGAATGCCTCACCTTCTAGTATGGAGAAAAATTCATCCTTCTGTTTTGGTTTTTCTCTAAATAGGGCAAGATAAGCTATAAGCTTGACCAGGATAGATAGATAAGTATGGCGAAGGAAAAGCTCATCGCTAGCGATGCTACTGCCGTACACTTTAGCAAGGAGTTTATCCCATTCTTCAAACTTAACCTTCACTGAAGGGTTATCCTTAGACTGGTTAAACATATTCTTAAGCTTTTGAAAAGAAGAAAGGAAAACCGGGCTCCGTGGTCCAAATCTTTTCACGATGTCTCGGGAAGAAGGAGCAAGTTCCTTGACTGAGAAGAGAAAACCGTCAAACCAGGAGAAGGCGTCCTCGGATGGGAGGGTTCTTAATGAGATGCTATCTATCTTCTCCAGTCTATTTTCTCTTAGGATGTAAACTTCAAAAAACAAGCCATCAGTGAGAACGCCGAAGTAGGTTCCATCTCTGAGAGACGTAAGATAGTCAGTCAGTTCTCTTTTACCCGCTTCTCTCTCTGCGTCTAAATCCCGTTTGAACTCGAAAACGATATCTTGGAAGAGGGCGTCAATAAACCCCCTGACCTTAGCAGCCTTGATGCCTTTCTCCAGCTCGAACTCCTCATAGTCAACACCGAAGGTTCGGCTTAGGAAGGCAATAAAGATGCTCCTGAGCTGGTCATGGTGGGCTTTTGCCAGCTTGGCTTCCTCGATACGGTTGAGGTATTGCTGAAACTGTGATTCAAACTCAGCAAGATTCATTAGCTTCTTAGGATTAATATACTGCCATAGCGAATCTGTGTCAATTGGAATGTAGACGACAAGAAAACGAAGCATTAGTCAAAGGCTGTTTATGTTAGAAACGCCGAATCTATGGTATTCGCTGTAGAGAGTCATGCTAAATAAGCCATCAAATTGTGTGGAAGGGACAGGGCGTGAGCAAAATTCGGCTTGACTGGTGCAACATGGTCAAAGCTTAGCTCATTTTGCTGGGCGGCGATTGACCCAGTCAAATTCCTTGCTTCAGGGCGCAAGTGATTAATTTAAGAGGCTTTGACCTGGTATTTGGCTTTGCCTTCTTCGTATAGGTCTCATTGACTACCGTGACTACTATCTGTCCGTTATTTGTTCTAGACCTCTCCGCAGTTGCCTGCTTGGGCGTTAAGTTCGGCTAGAAAGCGAGCGATTTCCTCGCGCTTAAATCTCCGGTCACCCCGGGGGCTAATGCGGTATGCTCTTATTCTTCCTTTATTACTCCACCGCCTCAGGGTATTAGGATGGACATGGAGGAGCCGGGCTACTTCCCTCACCGTCAGCATGTCATCCATTTGTTCATCATTTGCCATATCTTTTCCCATCTTCTCTTTAATTAACCTATCTTAAGCGTAACTTACTTCAGCTAACCGCACAATCACCTAAAAGTATCAATTTGATTAGAAAATAGTCATGGGAAAAAAGTCCTCGGTTGGTAAGAAAAGTTAAGTTAAGTATATTGACTTTCGTCAATAGACAAATTATGATTATGTCCGCATAAGGACAATGATAGACCGAGTGCGTAAGTTTTCGGGAGTACGAGTTGGGCGGTAAGTGAAACCTAATAACAGGCAAGTAGAGGCGTAAGGAAGGATAGATCCAAAGTTCTAGTGTCGTTTTGTGTGAGAGGACAGTAAGTCTGAGCCAGTAGATGGTCGCTTGGGTTCGGCTGAGTCAATAGCGAAACCGATCTGACGAAGGTCAGTTTTTGTTGATTGGTTAAGGACTGGCATGAAAGTCTTGCTTGTGAGGCTGCCGGAAGAGTTATCTAAATATATCCCCCTTGTCCTGAGGGTAAGGTGGCCCAATTTGAGCTTATTCCACGCGCATGAAGCAATAGAAGCCGTGCAGCTAATACATAGTGAGCAACCCCATATCACCATGCTCCACCCTCCTGAGCGAAGTGAAGGATCACCACCCCTGGACTACTTTGACATTATAAGCCAGATTCGCAGCTTCTCCGATGTGCCACTCATTGTTATTGGCCAGAGCGATGATGTCATGGACAAGGTAAAAGCTCTGGAGATGGGTGCTGATGACTGGGTGTCCCCATCTTTTATCCCCATGGAATTTATTGCTAAGGTCAACGCTATTCTCCGCCGCCGCTCCTCCCATAATCACGTTGTTTCCTTTCTCCTGAATGGCAAGTTGTCTATAAATTATGCCACTCGCCAGGTACTCATCTTGGGAAAGCCAGTGAAGCTAACTCCTATCCAATATAAACTCCTTTGTCATTTAATCGAGAATCAAGGAAGGGTATGTAGCAGTGCCGAGCTACTCCAGCATGTCTGGGGTCCAAACTATAGTGATGATAGAGAACTCCTCAAGCTGAGTGTTTACCGCTTGAGGTCTAAAATTGAGGAAGACCCCTCGAATCCGGAAATCATCTTCAATGAAAGAGGCATAGGCTACGTTATCAGAGCCTCTGGTTCGAGTGAGTAGAGACCTCTCGACATTCTCGCAACCAAAAAGAAACCTTTTGTAACCAAAAAGATACCTGCTGTAACCGAGTAGCTACTGACTTCTCTGACATTCCCCATTACACTGGACTTAAGTACTGGGACTTAAGTTATGACAACTCTCAGGTCGGTATTTCACGATGTAGATTTAACCGAAGCCGTTGTGCTTTGCGTTGTTTTCATCGGGCTGAATATGTTGGATGCGCGGTTGACGGAGGTCGCTGTGAGGCTCGGGAGTTATGAACTTAACCCCTTGCTTGGGGCGAGATTTGCCAGCAGCATAGCATTTAAAGGATTGATTTCCGCTGCACTAGTCTTGACGTTGGTGATATTTAAGCGAGGCGCATTGTTGAAGCCGCTGAACCTGGGGATGTTTCTTATTTGTGCCTGGAATGGACTGGCTATTTGGTCGTGGTACGTAGGATCTAGTTAAACGTGGAGAGGATTTTGCTTGTTTGTTCAGACTTAGCGATGACAGATAACTTAACCTTTGTATTACAGCATTCCGGTTTTGGAATTGTAAACGCCGCCGGGAGCAAGCAAGCTTTGGCCGAGGTAGATAGAAGCTCTCCTGACCTCATAGTGATGCGTGAGAACAGCCGCAGAGTGAATGGAGATGAGCTTTGTATTCGCATTCGGGAGATATCCGATATTCCCATCATCGTTCTCGGGCAGGAGCAGGAAGAGGCGGCGGGAGTCGAGTTTCTGGAAATGGGCGCTGATGCCTACCTGCCCTCTCCTTTACGCTTGAGGGAATTGCTGGCCAGGGTTCGCTCCTTGCTGCGCCGCACGCAGCCCTCTCAAAAAACATGAAAGAGAATAGTAAAAAAATGCAAAATAGTCTGTGTCCAAGAACCTTTTTGACAACTACCCCTACCGAGATGCCCTTGGGCTCTCTCGGGATTATCATTGCGGGCCCCGACTTGTCAGGGCGCAGCAATCTTGGAGAAGCCGGTCGGTCTCGGGTGATTGACCTCCCTATCCCACTCTCCTCTCCCTTGGCAGGAGAGGACTAAGGTGAGGGTGTCCCAGCTTTCTTTTCTCTTGAGGCAAGAGGACTGAGTAGAAGAGATGATGTTTATAGAGAAAGGAACAGCTGAACAATGGGATGGGGGGAGGTTGTGCTCCGGCGAGGTACAAAGGAGCCGGGGCATAGTGCCGTTTATGCCCCGCCTGTGAGATAAAGGCTGACAGGGGTCGGTGGGGGCGATAAGGCAAATCTTAAAAGAAAGGAGTTAAGAGAAGGAAATGAAGAAAAATGTGATTTTAGCTGTGGTAGCTATTGCAGCTCTGGCTGTTATGGGAATGGGCGGCCTCTTCGCTGACTTCAGCGACATCGAGATAAGCGAGGACAACTACTTCCAGACCGGCTCTCTCGACCTGGCGGTGAGCAATTACCTAGGCGTACACTACAACGGCGATAATATCCCGGTGTTGTGGGAGATAAGTGATGCCTGGCCCTGCTGTGACAAGAGCGTCTTCTTTGACCTGGAGAACGTCGGACAGGGCTTCCAGGTAGATCCTTGGCTGTATATCCACTTCAAGAACTTCGATTGCTACTGGGTGCAGCCCAAGGACTACAGCACTATCTGGGTGGACGAAGACGGTGAAATCGTCGACGAGCCCGCGAATGCACCGGGAGCGGGAGAGGCGCAGGGCAACCTCCCTGACTTCCCCAAGCCTCTGACCGAGCCTGAGTATGTTGCCGAGCTCGGCGGCATTGCCGGCGAGGATGAGGATGGCAACCCCGTGGAGGTTCCTGGCATCGGTCTCTGCTACGGCGACGGCGAGGACTGCCAGCTGCCGGAACACATTGGCGTCGTCTATATATCGATCGCTGGTCCTTATCCTGACGATGAGAAGCCAGCTACATCTTCGGATGTGCCTATGAACGACTGGGAGACGGTTGACCTGTCCGCCTACGACGCGAACGATGACGGCGTCATCAAGCTGGACGAGCTCGAGTGCGAGGAAGCCGAGCTGTGCCAGCTTCCCTGCAACGAGGGCATCTGGGTGCACATATCGCTGCACTTCCAGGACTTCGATGAGGAGGATGCTTACGCACAGGGCTTGATTCCCACAACCTACTTCGACGAGGACTACCCCGAGGCTAAGTGGGACCACTGGCCGACCAATGCCATGCAGAAGGACGGCGTGATGTTCGACATATCGTTCGAGCTGCTGCAGAACCGGGTGCCATAATGGCGCGGTTTACAGGGATGCCCTTCGGGGCATCCCTGTAAGCTCTGTCGGGGTATCCCTGAACGAAGTAGAGGTTGTCAGTTTTTCTATTGTTAAGAACTGTGTTGTTTTGATAGTATAGATTTGGTTGGGGAAGGATGAAAGCGATCATAGCATTGTTATTGGTGATACTCCTTGGAGGGGGTGGTATGGCGCCAATGGCAACTGAAGATTTCACCGAATGGTTCAATAGGTATATTCCAATCAATGACACGCCTATTGAAATTGAATCTGACCCGCCAGGTGAAGACCTGGTGGTGAACGATGAGACCCCCAAGTGGACTTCCAAGGTGTTCGAGGTTGAGAACATCTGGCCGGGTGACGAGGGTGAGGCTATTCTCAAACTTCAGAATGTAGGCGATCCCGGCACATTGTACTTGCATTTGCTGAATTTGGTGGATGAGCCTGGCATCACCCATGAGCCTGAGCCCACCCCGGACCTGGGTGAGCTCAGCCAGAAGCTGGATATGCGGATATGGTGGGATAGTAATAACAATGGCGTATATGAGCCAGATCCACCTTTTAATGAAACATTAGTCATTGAGGACACACTGAAGAATATAGCCTGTAATATATACGATCTAGGCACGCTGGGTTATATGGAAATGAAGTATCTCGGTATCGCCTGGTCGGTTGATAGTACTGTAGGGAATGAGATCATGGGTGATAAGTGCACCTTCGACATCCAGTTCGGACTTCATTAGGATGATACGATGAAGAATATTCTAATAAGCTTGATGGTGCTCCTCATAGCCATTGGCTTGGCGGTGCCAATGCTGGGCGGTACCTTTGCCAGCTTCAGCGATATTGAGATCAGCCAGGGTAACTACATTGAGACGGCAGACCTGGACCTCAAGGTGAACGGAAAGGATGACCAGGATGTGGGGGCTTTCTTCGAGATTCCCGACGGGGAGATATGTACCACCTATACTTCCTTCCCATCCCCTATCCCTCTGACGAACGAGGGCAGTGTAGATGGACCGCTTTATTTGCACATAAAGAACCTGGTAGGCCCGGATAGCCTGTCCCAGAACGTGAATGTGGAGATATTGTACGACGGTAACTGGGTGATAAGCGGAAGCATTTATGACCTCGCCTGCCAGCAGATTCAACTGGTGGAGGACATGCCTGGCGATGGTATCATTAAGGAAGTTCGCATGGAACTGCACGCCGGTGGAGGCGCCCCGGGTGAGGGCTTGACATTCGATATCGCTTTCGAGCTATTTGGTGCCTGTGGCTACAGCGATATCGAGACTAGCCGGGGCAACTACTTTGGTTTGGGCCGGCACACTGGTGTCCTACTGCCCACGGGCGTTTCAGTACAGATGTACGTCTCCGGTAACTGGCTACCCATGTATGACTCGTTCTACTATACAGTGAAGAAGAATAAGATCAATAGCGTATCGCCTGGTGTTATGTTCTACTACAACACGATCGAAGCCGCTTCAGGCGACATCGTGGTTATTCAGGACAACACGGCTAACTGGAGAGCCTTTACTGTCCATAAGGCCCAGGCCTACCTGTACGATACGGCCTTAAACATAGTAAAAATCGGCACAGCTTCGCAGGTCGGTAATAAATACCTCGTTACTTTCGGTTCGTCAGGTCTCACCCCGGGAGCGACCTACTACATCGGCATCAAGTTCTCACCGAAGGATATGCCAGGACAGGCAATTCCGTTCCACGGAGCGACCCAGACCGAGTACTTCTTCTCAACCGAGATTGGCGGCGTATCCCAGTTAGGGAGCGATGACAGCATCACGCTCCTGCCGAAGCCTTAATTTTTAACCTAAGTTGAAGCCTCGTCAGGTTTGGATTTAGCTCCGACCTCCATGTGGTCAGGCAAAACAAGTCTGGGAGATATTCCTTGACTCGCTTTCTAGTTGTAAACTAGATAGAATTTCAACTCTCCGCCATAATGCATGTCGGAGAAGATAGCATGAAAGAAGTAGCCAAGTGGTTGAGTTACATTTTCCTGGGGCTGGTCATTGGCTTGGTCTTTTTTGCCGTCCTTTTACCTGCGGTGTTCTCAGGGGCACTGGCTATCGTTCGCAGTGCCAGCATGGGGCAGGCGATGCCAGTCGGGTCATTAGCCGTGGTGCTGCCCATAGATGCCGAGGACGTGAAAGTGGGCGACATCATTGTCTTCAAGCCGCCACGACACCCTACTGTTATGAACCCCGATGTCACCGTCAGCCATCGGGTAATCGAGGTACAAACTTATGGGGAGCTTTATTTCGTTACCAAAGGCGATGCGGTGGAAGATCCCGATCTCTTCCCCGTACCCGCCGCTAATGTTCAGGGCAAGGTAGTCTTCAATATTGCCCACCTGGGATATGCGGCGTATTGGATTATGCGTTATGCCCGAACCTGGCTGGGCTTCGTTTTTTTGGTCTGTATACCCATCGTGGTCCTCGTTGCCAGTGCCATCAGGGATGTAAACCTGTCACGCAATGTGAGGTTGAGAAGGCTGAACAGGCGGCGAGAACGGCAGCGCAGGTGGAGAAGACGGCGGGTTTTCGGTCTAGCTTGACACCCATAGCTGCAACAGTTATAGTAAAGTAACATGAGGTTGAGCAGTAAGCCTACGCAGCAAGCTTTTGCCAGGTCACCATGGTTGAGGGTTGGTTCTTTGGTTGGGGTGTCCTTTTTGCTTATCGCCTCCCTGTTTGGAGTATGGAAGGCCTTTACCCTGCCGGCAAAGACGGAACAGCCAATTGCCGTTGCAAACTACGAACACGTAGGACAATTTGATTACCTGGTGTATCTCGAGCCTAACAGCCTCTACGGGCCTATGCAGCCAGAAGAGGAAGAGGAAACCGAACAGGAGGGACCTCCGGTTTTCTTTCGAAATATCATTGATGAGGCTGAACTAGCCTTCAGCTATAGGTTTGAGTCAAGTGAGCCTATGTCCAGTGTTACCAACGAAGTGGCAGTCACCGCAATTGCGGAAAATCCGGGTATGTGGCAGAAGGAAATAACCATCTTGGAAGAGACCCACGAAGGGCGGGAGTTCAGGGTGGACTTTCCCTTACTCCCATTGCTCGACTCCCTTGAAAGGGTGGTGGACGATATTGAGGAAGAGATAGGAGTCACCGGGAGTCGCACAAAATTCGTCATAGAAGCCGCCGTTCATACTACGGCTCACACTGCAATGGGAACCACTATTGAGGATGACTTCAGCCATGAAATTACCGCTATTATTCAGACATATACCTTGAAGTTGGAGGGTAGTCTGGGACACAGCGATACAGGCTCGAAGGAAGGGGTGAGCTACACCGAACAAGGTTGGTTTGATTATGAAGTTTATCTCAAGCCCAATAAGCTTTATGAAGAGGATGTGCTTCGGTCAGAGGGGCTTCCAGTAGCGAAGCCTGCGACGAGTCCCACTTCAACGACCCAGCCTGTGGTTCCGGGGCTGGTATATTTCCGCAGCATTATTGACCATATTACGGCGAGTTTCTCTTATCAATTCGACTGTAATGAACCGGTGAGCAGTCTTGTTGAAGAGGTGGAGGTTATGGCAATATTGGAAGATCTGGGTGGGACGTGGAGCAAAACTCTTACCATAGTGCCCGAGACGAGTAAATCGGGGGCATTTGTGGTCGATTTCCCCGTGGATCTCAGCCAGTTCACAGAGGTGGCGGGCGCCTTGGCAAACGAACTAAACATTAGCACTTTGCCTTGTGACCTGACTATCAAAGCCGAGGTTCATACCACGGCTGACACCGATTCTGGACAGATAGACGAGGCCTTTACCCACAGCCTGACAACGACACTGGGGAGCCCCACTCTTAGCTTCACGGGTGGCCTGAGCAGGACACAACGAGGCACTATCGTGGAAAGCAGGATGGCACCTGTCGCCAACACATGGCTGTTTAGAGGATTGTCTCTGGTAGGACTGGCCCTGGTAGTGTTCGCTTTCTTATTCGTGCTACGGAACAGCCGTCAGGCGAAGGCACTGGTAATATCTGGGATGGAAGAGGAAGCATTGCGGGCGAAGAGGAAACACAAGGGTGTGATTGTGGATGTAAGTGAACTGCCGCCAACCGGAGCTGGGGAAGCGGTTATACCGATCGGCTCGGTGGATGAGGTGGTGAGAACTGCTGATGCCCTGCTCAAGCCAGTGCTGCATCAAGCTGAAGCTGAAAAGCACACTTACTGCGTCATTGATGGCGCCATAAGGTACCAGTACATCAGTCAGCCCGAAGATAGCGGGGACTGAAGATCACTGTTCCGGACTGCAAGGTTAAAAAACTTCGCTCGAGGCATCAGGTTGTCTGTGCTCCCACCACGTACTCAATGTGGAGCTTGGGAGCTAAGGAATGGTCGCCATAGTCCCAGGAATAAGCGCACCTTGCATTCCCACCCTGAGGTATACTAACCATCTTAACGGTCAAAGCATTGTTAGCCGCCCAACCGTCCTGACCTACAATTTCTTGGATCACATCCTTTATATCATGGGGGTCATTTGTCCATCCATACCATTTATTAGGGAGCCATGTTTGATTTTGGTGCAGCCCGTTCATTGTCCATTCCACAGAGACATCAGTTACGGGCCTACCATCGGCATCAGCTTGGGTTGAGAAGGTATTTGTATTAGTTTCCTTTATGCCATAAATTCTAATATTTGACATGCCACCATGGTATGCATTGGAGCACAGGTCAATATAGGCATGTTCAATAGTAGCCCCTGGAGGGATATTGACATCTGTAAATCTCATATAGGCATGCATGGGGTTGCTGCATTCGTCAACGAAAAGGCAATTCCTGGTTAGCCGTATTATGTCTCCAAAGGTATAGCAATCATCAGAACCCGCTTCCATCTGCCTATCCACCGTAATAACTCCTCGGGGCTCAACAGCAAGCATTACAGGAATAGTCTGCGGTGAATTAGCAGCACCTGAAGCTGTAATAGTTATTTTGGCTGTATATTTATTCGGTGGTAGACCTGCCGTATCAACTGATAAGGCTATGTTGTCTGTCCCGCCTGTGGATGAGCCACTTGTCGGGTTTAATGATAACCAACCAGCATCATCAGTTACGTTCCAGTTCAATGTGCCAGCATCGGAATTGTAGATTCCCAGGGTCTGGTCTGCTGGATCGGAGCCCCCTTCAGTAGCAGCAAAGTTGAAGTTCTCGGGTGAGAGGGCTATGGCGGGAGGAGAAGGCGAAGTAATGGTTAACAGTGTTTCAACTTCTTCTGACCAGGCATCATCATTATCTTCGACCTTGAATGAGATGGTATGGATTCCTGCAGATAAGGCAGCGGTGCAGAATGAACGGGAATTGCTGAGAAATCCATCTAAGCTCGAGCTCCAATCATAGGCTACTATTGAGCCGTCGCTATCCTCTCCATGTCCATAGAACGAGACAAGCTCACCCTCTATCGCTTCAGGATTAGGATTGATGGAGTCTATTACAGCAGTAGGAATTAGATTTACATTATTAACAACAATGGTAATATCTTGTGAATCAGTTAGCTCCCCATCTGAGACTTGGAAATGAACACCTTCGTAAACTCCAGCTTGGTGGTAATCTGGAGTCCAGGAAAAAGTCTGGTCGGCAAAGTCTGCTCCTTCTGGTAGATTGGAGGTGGAATAAGTTAATGGGTCTCCATCAGGTTCTGAGGCAAAGATGGCGAACTTCAATAGCTCTCCCTCGTCTGTGGATTTATGGCCAATAGGTTGCAGGACTGGCGCTCTATTGAGGTCACCGGAGTACTCAATGTGGAGCTTGGGGGCCAAGGAATGGTCGCCATAGTCCCAGGAATAAGCGCACCTTGCATTCCCTCCAAGGGGTGTACTAACTATCTTGATCCCCAGAGCGTTGTTAGCCTGCCAACCGTCCTGAGCTACGATTTCTTGAATCACATCCTTTATATCTTGTGCGTCATTTGTCCACCCATACCATGTATTCGGGAGCCATGTTTGATTTTGGTGCAGCCCGTTCATTGTCCATTCCACATAGGCATCAGTTACGGGCCTACCATCGGCATCAGCTTGGGTTGAAAAGGTATTGGTATTAGCCTCCTTTATGCCATAAATTCTAATATCTGACATGCCACCATGGTATGCATTGGAGCACAGGTCAATATAGGCATGCTCAATAGTAGCCCCCTGAGGAACATTGACATCTGTAAACCTCATATAGGCATGCATGGGGTTACTGCATTCATCAATGAAAAGGCAATTCCTGGTTAGCCGTATTGTAGTTCTGAAAGTATAGCAATCATCGGAGCTTGTTTTTACCTGTTTATCCACTGTGACTATTCCTGGCTCAACATTAAGTGTTACAGGCACAGTCTGTGGTGAATCAGTGGCACTCGAGGCAGTAACAGTTGAGAATGCTGACGAGGCAAAGCCTGCCAGACTGAGCAGTAAACTGAGGACGAGAATAATGGGTAAGACCCTGGGCATATTTTTCATTCCTAGTTCTCCCTTCATTTAACTTGGTTCGTTGTAGCGCTAGCTGGTTATTTCTTGGTCACTGATATTGTAAGACCATTTAGCCGTTTGTAAATCACCTAAAAGTCCTGTTTGGGATAAGAAATTAGTCCTATGACAGCTTAATTGTTACCTCTTGGAATAGCGGCATAAAGCTGATGAAAGTCTGGAAAGCGTTTGCTAAGTCAAGAGAGCTAAGAATAACTTGCTTCGCCCTGGCTGGTGCTCTGCTGGTGGCTTCAACGGAAGAGTCAGCCTGTTTACACCTAATCACATGACCATGATGAGCAGATGAATGACCAGCGATAGTCCTTGGCTGCGGTTATTTTGAGGGACTTGCCTTTGTCAGTTATTGACAAGTGTTGGTGCAGTCCTATATAATCGAACTTTTGTATGAGCACAGAAGATGCTCCCATAGTTTCGTTTCTCAATGAGGTAATGCGGCGGCGGAAGCGTTTGCCCAGTCAACTAGCAGCCAATTTAGGTCTTAGTCATGCCACAGTAAGTCGCTGGCTTTCCGGTAAAGATATTCCTTCTACCAGCTCTTGTCGCAAGTTGGCCGAATACAGTGGTGTACCCCTGGAAAAGGTCCTCTCCATTGCTGGGCATTTACCCAGAGTAGCCGAAGCAGCAGCTTCGGAGTGGCCTGAGTTTCGTGAGTATGCTCACCAGAAGTATGCTGATGAATTGGATGAAGACTTGATTACGATGATTGAAGACCTGATTGAGCGGCGAAGAGCGAGAAGGTATCATGCCAAAGGTTCCTAGTTGGGAAATTGAGCTGTGGTCTTACATAAGCACAGCTCGCAGTTATTGCGCCCTCATCACCAAAAAATAGTCAAATACATCACGCATCACGGTATATAGCAGTGGCTGACTATGTTGTCCCAGATAAGGACTGTCGAAATTAAAAGTAAAGCTAAGCTCATAAATTACGTCTTCCCCTACCTCAGAGATATCGAAATCCAGAAGTTTTGCCGCCTTGCTGGCGACTCCGCCAGCACAACACTTATAGCGGGGCAGTTTCTCTTTTTCTAAAACTAATACCCTGAACCCCTTTTTGCTAGCTCGTAAGCCAGTATCGCCCGAGCCGAACCAGCACCAACAACGATTACATCTTGGCTTTGTTTCAACAGTAAAAACCCCTAACAAGCGAAGCAATGCAAACCTATCTTCAATTATATCTCCTGGAATGCATATCCATCTTCTTCACAGCCTGGCTCTACTTCCTTCTAAAGTTTTAATCAAGTGAAATCATAATAGTCTTTGGGTTAGATTTTTTGTGATTCAACAATCTTCATTTCGGTTAGATTTGAGATGATTCAAATCGAGCCATTGACATCCTTTTGAAAAAGTGTTATTCTCATGCTAAGTGATCGAATGTGTACCATTCTCAATTGCTGCGGCATGTAAGATTTCACTTGTGAGTGTGACCAGGCAAATGAGCTCGACCTAGGTGGCATTGGTGGAGTCAATATGTGGAATCCAAGGACAATTAACCAGCTTTCTCGCTATTTCCTTCCTTTATTTTCAATCCTCCTTTCCTTTCAATATAGGCGGCGGGTGCGCTTGCCCAGTCAACCAGCAGCTAATTTAGGTCTTAGTCATGCCACAGTAAGTCGCTGGCTTTCCGGTAAAGATATTCCTTCTACCAGCTCCTGCCGCAAGTTGGCCGAATACAGTGGTGTACCCTTGGAAAAGGTTCTCTCCATTGCTGGGCATCTACCGAGAGTAGCCGAAGCAACAGCTTCGGAGTGGCCTGAGTTTCGTGAGTATGCTCACCAGAAGTATCCTGATGAATTGGATGAAGACTTGATTACGATGATTGAAGACCTGATTGAGCGGTGAAGAGCGAGAAGGTATAATGCTAAAGATTCCTAGCTGGGAAATTGAGCTGTGGTCTTATGTAAGCAGTGGCGACGGTACATGTTGCCCATTATATAACCGCTGCCAAAAGAGGGAGCGGGATGGCTGGTGCCCTGATGAAAATAAGGAAGACATTAATCGCTTCCTTGATGAGAGAGAATTTAATTTTCATAGCTATGATTCTATAGGGAGTGAAGCTGAGGGGATTTGTCGGCTAGGTCAACTGGTGGAAATGCTGGCACAGAAATACCTTAAAACAGCAGAGGTTTGCTGCCCCCCGGTGTCAACCCGACTTGTTACCTTATTTGACCAGCACCATAGAATAGAAGTCCGCCGGCTACCATTAAGGGTCTATCACGGTGCTATCTGGCGTCACAAGGATAGCTGGATAATACAAGTTAAAGACAGCGATGTTTCTGCTACCCAGCGATTTACTATATTTCACGAATCTTTCCATATCTTAGCTCATTCCCGAACCAGCCCTGTGTTTAGGAAAAGAGGCAGTATAGTAGGTTCTTTCAACGAGTTGTTGGCTGACTCCTTCGCTAGCTGCATCCTGATGCCAAGAGAATGGGTAAAGGAGAAGTGGACAGAAATTAAGGACTTGGACAGGATGGCAGAAATCTTTGCTGTGCCAAAGTCAGCCATGTGCCTCAGACTAAAGTGGTTGGGCTTAATTTAGTTACCCCTGAAAAACTTTGTTTTCAGGGGGCCCCAGATTTATCCATTGGCATTTCCGGGGTCCCCACAAAATCGAAGATTTTATGGGGTGTAAAAGAGCGAAGCGAATTTTTCATGGGGTACTAATTTAGTATTTAGCCACCCCACCTTGGTCTCCCTATAGTCTGAGCCGTGCTATCTCGCCAATAAGGCGTTTTTTGTAACCTAACTCTAGATTGCACAAAACGTCAGATTGTTCATGAGAGACAAGGCATAGCTAGAATTCGTTTTGCCGGATGGAACAGATTTGAAGGAGAGAGAATTACAGAGGAATTTTACGGTCAACTATAATCAGAGGGTCTTCATCTGGTATTTGGCTTTGCCTTCTTCGTAGAGGTCGCCGCCGTAGATATCGTTTACTACCGTAACGGGGAAGTCTGCCACCTCCAGCCTACGAAGGGCTTCAGCACCAAGTTCTTCATAGGCTACCACCTCTGCTTTCTTGATGCTCTTGGAAATTATGGCGCCGGCGCCCCCTATTGCCCCGAGGTAGACTGCCTTGTATTTCATCATGGCATCCTTTACTGCTTTCGACCGCAAACCTTTGCCAATCATCCCCTTCAGCCCTTCAGCCATTAACCGAGGGGCATAAGCATCCATCCGACCACTTGTAGTGGGACCAGCCGAGCCGATTACCATCCCCGGCCTGGCCGGGCTGGGGCCCATGTAATATATGGTTGCTCCTTTGATATCGAAGGGTAGAGGCTTTCCCTGGTCGAGAGCTTCGACCATCCTTTTATGAGCGGCATCGCGGGCAACGTAGATTACACCGCTGAGCAGGAGGTTGTCCCCGGCTTTGAGGTCTTTCAGGATTTCGTCAGTTAACGGAAGCGTGATTTTCTTTGCCATAGCTCTCACCTCTCTTGCTAGTCGTTCATAACTCCCCTGACCCCTCTTACCTTAAGAGGGGAATTGTCTGCCACCTGTTCGTTCATAACTCCCCTGACCCCTCTTATTTTAAGAGGGGGATTGTGTGCCGCCTGTTTGTTCATAACTCCCCTGGCCCCTCTTACCTTAAGAGGGGAATTGTCTGCCACGCTTTAAACTCAATCTTTACCTCAAAGTCCCCAAGTAGCTTACGGTAAGCTGCTTTTCCTTCACTTCGGGCGTGGTATAGTCGGGAAGGAGCATCGGGGCTACCCGGTCGGTTATAATCCCGGCCTCTTTGAGCTCTTTGTGATATCTCTTTACATGCTTCAAGGTCAGCTTTCCCTCTTTGGCCTTCTCCCTGGCGAATGTGGCAGCATTTCTGCCGGCAATCCTGCCGAATACCACAATATCCATGAGCGAGTTGCCCATCAGCCTGTTTTCTCCGTGCAACCCCCCGGTCACCTCGCCAGCAACATAAAGCCCGGGCACGGCGGTTTCGCATTCGGCGTTATCTTTAAGCCCTCCATTCTGATAATGGAGCGTGGGATAGACCAGCATGGGCGCTTTAGATATATCAATCCCCAGGCGGTCGTAGACCTTCCATTTCCCCACAAAGGCAGTTCGCACCCGCCCCTCACCATGGAGGATATCAAGCATGGGGGAATCGAGCCAGACACCCACCTTTTTAGTAGGAGTAGGAACACCCTTACCATCCAGGCACTCCTTGATAACCCGGGCTGATTCCACATCCCTGGGCTCACGCTCATTGACAAATTTCTCCCCGTGGACATTTAAAATATCGGCCCCTTCTGCCCGGAACCTCTCGGTAATGAGCCACCCCTCTATTTGTTCCGGGAAAACGACGCCTGTGGGGTGATATTGAACGGTATGCAGGAAAGCCAACGGCACACCCGCCCTATAGCCTAAAACAATACCATCGGCGGTGGCACCGTAATGATTAGTGGTCATAAAACCCTGAACGTGGAGCCTCCCAGCACCACCGGTAGCTAAAACCACCGCCTTAGCTCTGACAACAATGTATTCCTCAGTTTCCATGTTATAGAGCAAGGCTCCAGCACACTGGCCGTGTTCATTCAAGATAAGCTCTACTGCCGGGGAAAACTCCAGAACTTTGATATCAGCCCGGTTACGAGCTTCATCACGCACAGTGCGCATGATTTCCAGTCCGCTGAGGTCGGCGCAATAGTGCATCCTTTTCCGGCAAGTTCCCCCACCATGCATAGCATCCAGCCTGCCATCAGGAAACTTGGAGAACATAACTCCAAGGCTTTCCAGCCACTGGAGGGCATCAGGAGCTTGCTTCACAAAAGCAGCCACAATATCAGTGTCATTTTTGAAATGTCCTCCTCCCATCACATCCAGGTAATGATAATACGGAGAATCTTTTTCTCCTTTTGTGGCAGCCTGAATCCCACCTTCAGCCATCATAGTATTAGCATCGCCATGCCGGAGCTTTGTAGCCATGAGAACCTGAGCACCATTTTCCTCAGCGATAAGGGCAGCGATAGTGGCAGCCCCCCCACCACCAATAACCAGGACATCAGCCTCATAATCAACCCTCGATAGATCTACTTTGTCAGGTTCAACCCTGCTCTTGGCTTCCAGCAGGTCAACAAACTCGTGAGCTATCCTATAACCCTTATTGGGGCCAATTTTTATCTCCCTTCTCCCTTCCTCTTTATAATCAGGGTGATACTTCAACATCTCTTGTCTTTCTTGCAAGGACATGAAAGGAAATTCCTCCCCTTTCTTCTTTTTCTCTATGCGGGCAGGTCTGTTCTGTTCTACCTTCTTGATATAGGGCTCGAAGAAGCCTGGATATCCTAAGTAACTCATCTCGCCTCCTATAGGTATCTTGTATCTTTTGGTTTCCAATCCTCACCGGCTGCCAGTGGCTCCGCCTCCCGTTCCTGATACAACCTTTTCAGCTCATCCTCCTTCACCTGCTTCAACTCATCTAGAATTTGGTCATACCTTCCTTCGTTAATTGTTCCTACCATTTCGGCTAAATGTTCTGCCCTGGGGATAATTCTAGCTCCGTAAATTCTGCGCGCGAGTTGGAAGATATGATACTGAGCTAATTCCCCAAAGCAGCGACTGGTGCACAATCCGCATTGAATGCAATCGAAGCTAAGTCGAGCAGCCTCGGCGATATTCCCTTGCTTCAAAGCTGAGATGGCATCCATTACCTCTATTCCCTGAGGGCAAGCTTTCGTGCAGGCATTGCAGGCAACACAGCGAAACAGCTCAGGATATAGTTTAAAGACCTCTTCAGGAGCAGAAGTCAACTCTGCAAACTCATACCGGGCTCGATTGGCAGGGAAAAAGGGAATCTGGGCTATGTACATATCCGGCTCGACTGTCTTCTGGCAGGCAAGCGCTACCTGCAATTTATAATCGCCAGGCTTACGATAGACCGTACCACAGGCGCCGCAGGTGCCCCCTCGACATCCACACCCCCGAATGAATTTGTAGCCAGCATATTCCATGGCTTTCATAATAGTAAGCCCTTCGGGAACTTCATAGCGCTTGCCCATGATATATACCGGAATCAGCTTAACCGCTATCTGTTTTTCTTCCTTAACCGCTGTTTCTGCTGATCTCTTCTTTCTTTCTTTGGCACTCATTTTTAACCCCCAATCGGTCAAAAGCTTTCAACTTAAGAAAGCAGGTTCCTTTCCCTCAGAAGTGATTCCGGGCTGCCATAATTTAACTCAAAATGACATACCTGGGGACCGAGCCCTAAAGCAATAGCCAGAAGCTGCGTGAAATAGAATAACGGAATCCCTGTGAATCCGCTCTGTTTCTTCATCAACTCTTTCTGGCCCCAAGCCAAATTATAATCACATAGAGGGCAGGTGAGAACCAAGGCTTCTACTCCATGACTCAATGCCGAGTTCAAGATAGGCCGCGCATATTCAGAAATATCATCCGGACTGCTTATTACTTGATAAGAACCACAGCACCTCGTGGATTCAGGAAAATCAACAGGACTGGCACCGAGAGCTTTAAGAAACTCCGCCAAGATGGTAGGATTCTCTATACTATCTATAGCTATTTCCCTGGGGCGAAGCAGGGTACACCCGTAATAAGGGGCTGCTTTTAATCCCCGGAGAGGGAGCTTTACCTTCTGAGCGAGAGCTTCCCATCCTATGTCGTCTCTCAATACCTCTAAAAGATGAACTACCTTTACCTCTCCACTATAATCCACCTCCTCACTCATAAAGCTATTAAGAGTATTCCTTTTTTCAGCGTCCTCCTTCATCAAGAGGTTAGCCCTCTTCAGAGTATTAAAGCAGAAAGCACATAACGTAACTAGCTCATCATTCCCTTGTTCCTTTGCCCGGATAAGATTGCGGACAGGCGCTACCTGATGGATTAAATCATCCTCAGCCAAAGAATAAACTGCGCCACAGCAGTTCCATCTGGGAACCTCATCCAGCTTAAATCCCAAAACTTCCATCGAAGCCACAGCAGGCTCCTCCAGATTCCTGGCCTTGGTCTTCAAGGTACAGCCGGGATAATAAGCTAAGCTCATTTTCTATTTCTCTAGCCGGTAAACTTCCTCAAGCCACTGACCATAGCTATTTGAGGAAGCTCGCAGCGTTCTTGTGGTGAAATATCCTCGGGGCGTACGTGGTCAATATTCTTCCTCAGGGTGAGCAGCCTTATTGCCTCCATCACTTTCGAGAGGTCAAATCCTCTGGGACAATTGACAGTGCAGGCAAGACAGGAGGCACAAATCCAAACAGTCTTGGAATTGGCAATTTCCTCTTCCAACCCTAATCGTGCCAGCTCAATAATCCGCCGAGGGGAGATGTCCATATTGGAAGCCGCAGGACAATTTCCGGAACACATACCACACTGGTAGCATAACTGAAGGTTCTGTCCACTGAGCTCCTTGATTTTCCTTACAAACTCACGGCGTAGCCTTTTGGGCGAAATGGTTACAAACATTCTCTTATCACTCTTTCAATTGCTTTACAGAATTGCTTCTTCACGACGAGCGCACCAACATTGCATGTTGACTGCTACAGGCATGCTGGCAATGTGGCAAGGAAAGGTTTCCACGTGAACCGCTAAGGCGGTCACTGTGCCACCATAGCCCATAGCACCCATGCCCAGATTATTGACTTTTTCCAGAATTTCACTCTCCAAGTCAGCAACCTCAGGGTCAGGGCTTGGTTCACCGACTTTGCGTAACAACGCCTTCTTAGCTATAAACATGGCCTTGTCTGTCGTCCCACCTATGCCAACACCAATAATAACCGGTGGACAGGGATTGCTACCAACCTCGTCAACAAGGTTGACGACAAAATCTATCACCCCCTGACGTCCCTTAGCTGGAGATAGAACAGTCAGACGAGAACAATTTTCTGAGCCACCTCCCTTGGGCAAGACGCTGATTTTCAGCCTGTCTCCAGGAACTATATCGGTATGAATCATAGCTGGTGTGTTATCTTTGGTGTTTATCCTGGCAAAACAAGGCTGGTTCACTATGGATTTACGCAAATAACCCTTATCATACCCCTGGCGTACTCCTTCGTTGACTGCTGTATAAAGGTCTCCATTGATTATGTGCACTTCTTGACCTAGCTCCAACATGACTACAGCGGCACCGGTGTCCTGACAAAGAGGAATTTGTTCCTTGCCGGCAATTTCCACATTCTCCAGGATTCTATCCAGCACATCACGGCAAACAGGGGATTTTTCTTTTTCCCTTGCTTGCTTCAATGCAATCATTACATCGGGGGGCAAATAATGGCAGGAATGTTCAAATAAACGGGCTACGGCGTTCGTTACCTCACTGGCTTTGATTTGTCTCATCTTCCTTTGCCGGCTTATCCTGGCTTCTTGATAGTAGCTGCGCTGGATGTTAACGTTTTTATCCCATTATCTTTGGCACAGTGAGGCTAGCATCCATCAGGAACAGGATTTTTGCCTTTTCTCCCTTCTTCT
>Ga0315548_1001218_pt1 | contig 22121 bp, 19 predicted proteins | sample SalMarSW160110MG_2_FD_202540 | JGI IMG/M metagenome (GOLD analysis project Ga0315548, IMG submission 202540) | Salt marsh sediment microbial communities from the Plum Island Ecosystem LTER, Massachusetts, United States - Salt Marsh Sediment SW1601-110 ...
AAGAGAAATTATGCTGAATCAAGACATACAGTAGGGGCAGCAGTTTTATGTGCATCAGGGAAAATATACACAGGAGTAAATATTGAATCTTGTGGATACGGTCCCTGTGCAGAGCCCATTGCTATAGGTGCTGCAATTAGTCAGGGTGAGCGAGAGATAGTGAGCATTGTAGGTGTTGTTGTTAGAGGAAACTCATTTCCCGTGGAATCCCCTTGTGGTAACTGCCGGCAACTCTTATTTGACTATGCGCCGGACTGCATGGTCATAATTCCTCATCATGATAGGGTCGTTAAGGTTAGAGCAAGAGAACTGATCCCTGATGCCTTCAGTAATTTCTAATATATTTTGGAAATTGATATGGAATATACGGCAGTAATCTTTGATCTGTTCGGGACGTTAATTAATAAACTCTCTTTGCGAGAACACACAGGCCTACTAAGGCAGATGGCTTCAATAGTCTCAGTACCTTCAGATGATTTTGTACGCCTGTGGTTCGGTACGTTCAATGAAAGAAGCCTAGGGGTTTTCCAAAGCCTTGAGTCCAATATTGAATATATTTGCCAACAGCTTAGAGTACACCCGGAAGATACTAAGGTTACCCTCGCGTCGCAGATCAATCTTGACTACACGGCACGTTCAATTAAACCACGCACAGATGCCACAGAAGTGCTATCTTATCTGAAATCACATGGCTACAAGATCGGACTTATCAGCAACTGCTCTGCTTCAATTCCAAATATCCTGAAGAACATGCCCTTTGCTCAAATGATTGATGTTGCATTGTTTTCCTCTCTAGTAGGTATGCAGAAACCTGACCCACGCATCTACCAACTGATAGCGAAGCAATTAGCATTGAAACCGGAAGACTGCCTCTACATTGGAGACGGAGACGAGCATGAACTCACGGGTGCTGCTCAGGCCGGTATGCATCCGGTTCTAATCTGCGACCCTTGTGAGGATGGCGCTGATGTACATCGGGTTGATTCGGAGGCAAAGCAGTGGAATGGGCCGGTAATCTCATCGCTTACCGAAGTACTGAAGTTAGTCTCAGGCGACTGCGCACCCATTATTTAGATGCTAGATTCAGTATTAATAAACTCTGGAAATCATCTATAAAATCCATTAACATCCTGGCGACAAAATGTTGTTCGGAGGTAAGAATATGAAAGTAGTAGCAATCGTTGGGAGTCCACGGAGAAATGGTAACACGGAGACCTTGACATCCCACTGTCTGAAGGCTATCGGGGAAGAAGGCATAGCTACCGAGCTAATTTCCTTGGCAGGTCTGGACATCAAGCCATGCAACCATTGTAAAGATTGTTCAACGAAAGAGGAATGTTCTATACAAGACGATTTACCCCCAATTTATGAGAAGATGAAAGCTGCTCATGGCATTATCTTGGCTTCACCGGTATATTTTAGTGCGGCAACCTCTTTAATTCGAGCCTTAATGGAACGTGCAGGCTATATGGCGATATATAATGGTCGCCCGTTTGAAAGGAAGGTAGGTGGGCCGCTGGTAGTAGCACGACGAGCAGGCCAAAATTTCACCGTAGCTGAACTTACCTTATGGTTCCAGTACCATAATATTATTGTACCGGGTAGCACTTATTGGAATATGGCTTTTGGAAGAGATAAGGTCGAAGTATCTCATGATGAAGAGGGCATGAAAACTGCTTGGAACTTCGGTAAAAATATGGCTTGGCTACTCAACAAAATAAATAGTTGAATTAGAAAGAGTCTTCAGTGTTTTGATGGAAAGGTTGCATTAAAGGAGGTTTGCGCAAGCGAGCCTTAAGTTTTTAGCTTAAAGCATTTTCTGTTTATTCGGTTAGCGGTTAATCAGTGCCCTTTATATCTTCAATATAGCTCTGCCGGTATATCTTCCCTGGTCCAGCTCTTCGAGTACCTGAGCTGCTTCGGAGAGGCTGGCGATCTTGCTAATGTGGGTCTTGACCTTACCATCGGCAGCTAACTGAACCAGCTCTCTCATCTCTTGCACTGTGCCCACTGCGGATAACATTATGAGCAAATCTCTGCCCAGCATGTCGAGCGGCATTACGGATATAGGGCCTTCGCTAATGGGGGGCAGGCCTACGCCGATGAATATCCCTCCGCGCTTGAGCAGTCCCATTCCGAGCTCGAAGCCGGCTATTTTTGGGGTGAATACAATGCTTGCTTGAACGGCGCCCAGTTTCTCCCTGACGAATTGAGGTGCTTCATTTGCATCCACGGCATAATCCGCCCCCAGGGTTTTCACAAATTCCAGTCTTTCGTTGCCTATATCCACGCCTACAACTTTGTAGCCAAATTCCTTGGCTATCTGTACAGCGTAATGTCCCAGCCCGCCGGCAGCGCCGACGATGGCTACCTTTTTATTTGGCGTCACGTTGAACTTGATGAGCTTTTTGACGGCGCTGTAAGCTGTTAGCCCTCCACATGCCAGCGACACCTCGTTATCACTTACCTGGTCAGGCAGTCTCACCAGCGCTTTCGCCCAGACGGAAATATATTCGGCATAGGTACCAGAAAGGGGTCTTGCCTGTCGGCATAGCCTTGGTCTGCCGCTGAGGCAGTACTCACAGGCACCGCACCAGTATCCTCCACCTATGCCACCAAGGCCCATTATGACTCTGTCTCCTTTTTGCACAAGTTTTTCGGTTCCTGGTCCCAGTTCCTCGACTACTCCTATACCTTCATGACCTATGGGAAACGGAGTTGCGCGTCGGAACCCCCATTCTCCCTTGACCAGATGCACATCTGAATGGCATACACCTGCGGTGGTAAGTTTGATCAGAGCTTCTTCGTACTTTGGCGAAGGTTTGGGCACTTCCGTGACGGTCAGTTTACCGTCGGCTAGTAGAACTGCAAGCATGTTTTGCTACCCCCTTTCAAGAATTTAGATTCCGTGCCTTTTATTGGCTACGTAATTAACGTTACGACTTGCACTTTTTGTGCACAAGACACTCTGGGCAATATATCTCAAATGTTACTTACCTTTGTATTGCGGTGGTCTCTTCTCCACGAAAGCTCGCGTACCCTCGGCAAAATCTTCGCTCTCTCTGACACCCCTAGCTAGTTCACGCTCTAATGTGAGGCCTTCATTCAGAGAGAGGTCGTAGCCCCGAATCATGGCTTCTTTACTGGCCCGCACTCCCACGGGTCCCTTGCGGCAGATTGTCTCCGCCCACTGCTTGGCAGTAGGCAAGAGTTCAGCCAGTGGCACGACCTTATTTACCAAGCCGATGCGATACGCTTCTTGGGCATCAATTGGTTCACCCAGCAAGAGTATCTGGGCCGCCATGGCACGTGGTACAAAGCGGGGCAGTCGCTGTGTGCCACCAGCGCCGGGCATGAAGCCGATGTTTATTTCCGGCTGACCCAGGCGGGCATGCTCAGCCGCCAATCTGATATCGCATTCCATAGCTATCTCCAGGCCTGCACCGAGAGCATAGCCATTAATCGCCACAATAAAAGGCTTCCAGATCTGGTCGGGGCGCAGAGCTTGACCCGCAGTGGAAGCCGACGGGCCCGGACGAAACTCCTTGATGTCAGCGCCAGCCGAAAAGGCCTTATCGCCGGCACCGGTTAGAATGGCCACCCAGAGATTAGGGTCGTCACGGAAATCAATAAAAATTTGATTCAAACCCTGGCGCACCTCGCTGTTAACTGCATTCCTGGCTTCCGGGCGGTTAATGGTAATGATGACAATTTTGCCCTCTTTCTGAACCTCGACAACTGCCATGCTGACCTCCTTTATTTTATTATGATATTTTAATTATGATAGCCCATCCCGGCTAAGTTGCAAGCTCTGGTGATTGACCCCATTGTATTCCGCGGGGTCATACCGCTATGTATCCTAACAAAGTGCTAAGGTTAGCGTCAAGCCAATCTTCCGCTTTCATCCCCGGCTCTGGTTTTTTTCTTACTAATTTCCCCGGTTACATCGGGGTGGCTGATTATCCATCCGCTTAACGCGGCAAATCAGTCTGATAGCCACTATCTACTGACCCCACAACTCTTTAGCTACATCATCTAGTCCGAGTTCAAGCAGCTTCTCACGGCTCGGCTTGCCGGTGGTCGTGTCCCAGTCTCTAGCTTCCAGATAGTCGCGACGCAGGGTCTCAACCTCAGCGCTCCTGCCGGCAGTGGGACCAGCCTGGGGCGGCGGGTTGCCCGAGACTCTCCCGGGCACCTTGTAATTGCTGATGCTTATCTCTTCACGGCTGTTGAAAGCCTGCCTGATGTTGGCCACACGCTCTCCGGTTTTCAAGACATCTTCAATGGTGAAATTCCATCCGGTGGTTAAATTGAGGAAGTCGGTTATAGCGCTGGCAGGCATAAAGCCGACCCCGAACATACATAGGCCAAGGGAGCTTATAGCATGGAAAAGGTCGCTGCCCATCTTGCTCGCCACGCCACGACCGGCCATTGAGTTGCGGTCATATGCCGGGTATTCCAGCCCGCTTAGTGGTCTAAAGCCATAGCTCCCTCGTGTATGGCGAGCAGGTGTGGAGTCAAGATAGGCAATGGCATAATGCGCAAAGCGCTTTGGGTCATGCATGGGGACTTCCTGGCCGTGGATATGAACAGCAAAGGCTTCAGCACCTTTACCTATGCTCTCCGCAGCCTTTTTAACCCCGTCGGCCAAAACAGCACCGAAGCCTTCCCTTTTTGCCATCTTTTCCGTCATAGCTACTATCGCCTTGTGGTTCCCCCAGCGCAGCTCGATGCCATCAGTATCTTTGGTGGTGATGATGCCGTTCTCGAAGTTTTCAATGGCGAAAGCCATGGTGGAGCCAGCGGAGATGGTATCGAGACCATAGCGATTGCAGATTTCGTTCAACATTACTATGGACTCTATATTGTCATTAAGGCACATAGAGCCGAAAGAAGCTAAAGTTTCGTATTCCGGCTTGTGAGTGCCTTCCGGATAGCTGTATTCGCTGCCGGCTTTCATCAAGCCCCCGCAGGCAACAGGGCATCCCAAGCAGCTATACTTCCGCTTCTGGAGGTTGATCACACTTTGGTCGCTGATCGCAGCGGCGGTGGGGAAGTCAATGGCAGTGCCACCCCAGTTCTTTACTGGAGCGTCACCGATGTTGACCAGGGTTGCCATGCCACCGGAGGTGCCGAACTTTTTGAACGACTCCACATTGCCACCGAGCTGCCCCATGTAGCTTTGTCTGGCAGCCTTCAACCCATCCTCATCAGCCACGGGGACCTTCTGTTGACCCTTTACCACCAACGCCTTGAGCTTCTTTGACCCCATCACCGCACCCAGACCGGAGCGAGCAGCGGCTCGCCCTTTATTGTTGATGATGGCAGCAAGCAGAGACCCGCTTTCCCCGGCCGGACCGATACAGGCAATCTTAATACCCTTACCCAGTTCGGCTTCAAGCATATCTTCCATCTCCGCCGTGTCCTTGCCCCAAAGATGTCCGGCTTTCCTCAACTCAGCTTTGCCATTATCCAGGAACAGGTAAACGGGTTCTGGAGATATACCGCTGAAGAAAACAGCATCATAGCCCGAAAATTTTAAATACGGACCGAAATCACCGCCTGAGTTAGCGTCGCCCCAGGTGTCGGTGAGCGGCGATTTCCCAACTACGGTATATCTGGAGGCAAACAGAGACCGGGTACCGGTAAGAGGCCCGGCAACAAAACCAAGCATGGCTTCGGAGCCGAGCGGGTCTGCTTTTGCTTTCTGACGGCTGAATATTATCCTCGCTCCTATACCATAACCCCCGAAGAAATCACGGTATAGGCTTTCGTCCGGGTTTTCTTCCCGTATCTTGCCCGTCGATAGGTCAACAAACAGAATTTTGCCTAAATAACCACCAGACATTTTGAAACCTCCTGTAAATGATTTACCCTACCAGGTTTGGGTCATAAGTGGATAACGAATTTATTGTACCACAACATCTGGCTTAGCCGAAAATCCCTGTGGTTTTTTCGCCGGTAGATCGTTACTACGGTAACAAAGCGCTAGAGAGTTGACCAAGAAGGCCCGGTACTTTTCTATGTGTATGGATGAGCTTCTTGTAAGAGCTAGGCAGGAATAGTGGCTATTATACACTGAGGCCCGCCACCTACAAATCCGCAAATACTTGAGGAGCTATTTCCTTTGCTATCCTCCGTATTTCTTCAGCGACAGCTCTAAACTCAGGAAGCGCTCGCTTGGATGTGCGCAGCTTGATGATATGGCGAATTTCGCGGAAATTCCAGGTGCAGATTATCTGGGTCTCACAGGCGTTGGGCAGGACGTAGCGAGCAACCTCAGCTTTTATCCCTCTGGCCAGTAAGTCACCATAGGCTTGCCAGCAGGCTGTCATTACCTCCTCAAATTGCTTATGGGCAGATTCGTTGTCCTTAATCGGAGGCGGTTCGATATATCTTGGCTCGGTTTCTTTCACATATCGCTGGCTTCTCTGGCTGTAACTTGCCAATCTGTGCCTGACAAGCTCATGGGTCAGGACGCGGCTGGCACGAATGTAGAAGGTGGCGCAGGCATGTTCAATCATTGACTCATGCCCGACATCCAGCCACTTCTGAATTCGGTCGGGTACCGTGCCTGTTTTATCTTGTGTGTCCCAACACAGCCTACCCGCTGTCTCTATCAATTTTTCGGCATCAGGGGTGACGGCAAGTAACTTCACTTCTATGTCATACTTATCGGTCATCGCCTATTTACTAAAGCGTAAGTTTATTGTGGCGTCCCTAGAGGGATTCGAAACCACGACCCGCTGCTTAGAAGTTATACAACGGGCCTGTTTCCTGGTCACTTTGAAGCTAAACTACTGTTTTGTGCCTATCTCTATTTTAGCTTCAAAACCCTCATTTTCGACCCTTGTTTATAATAGCATTAGTGCCAAATTAGTGCCAACATTTTGTTCCTTGACTCCCTCTTTTAATTTCTCATACAATTACTCAATAAGAACCTTGTATCTAAGATGCAATGAATTAACCAAGACCTATGCGTCCAGAAATTGAAGAATTGTTACGTTTGGCTGGCATACAAGCTTGGAGTGGCCGTATCAAGCAGATATCCGCCGAATTGACGACTGATTTCACCACAGGTTTTACCGACCTCCTAGAACTCGACCGTTTAATCCCTGGCCTAGGACAGCACAATATAAACGAGGAGGATTCTGACGGCCAGTTGACAGGCGTTTATTGTATACAAGACAGGTCAATATTCCGAGGTATTCAGTATGTAGGTGCAGAACTATACATACAACCTATCGAATGGAATACCCGCAATATTGTCACATACTCTTGCTCTCATGTTGAACACAGTCTTAAAAGAAAAACGGGTATTAAAAACCTACCTATGGGCAGCATACTTAATCGTATCGGCCTCAATGGACCGCTACCTCTTGATTTGTATGATGCCCTCAAATTGTTGACCCGAAAAGTATACAATAAAGCGAAGCACATCATCGAGGACACTGATATGAACACTCACATGTTCTCCCTAGATGACGCCATCGCAGTATATCTGGTCTGTCGAATTTTCGGAGCACGACTCTTGCAAGGTTTGGGCATAAAAACCGAATCCGGCCAAATTCTATTCCCATAAATTGCGTACCCATCTTTCTCACTAACTCCAACCGAAACAGTTTCGGCACATCAAGAATTTCTTAAATCAGCTTTGTTAGCTTTCTGATTTAGGGCAGGCCTCTGGATTCAAGCAAGGCGTACATCCTAAAATAGTCCAAGAGAGGCTTGGGCATTCAACCATTAGCACAACGTTGGATACCTACTCACATATAGCGCCAGGACTTCAGCAAGCTGCTGCCATGGCATTTGATGATATCCTTAAGAAAGATTCCACCCTCGATAAACAACTCGTCGAGATATTACATAGGTGAAGCCTTTAATTAAACCACTTAATAATATGCCTTTCTAAACCCCCAGGCTTTACGCATCACTTAATCTTCAACTTTTCAAAAAAGCTGAAGCACCGCCTCATGACGGTTACATCATCCTTCAACACAGCACTTTCCCTTTTAAGACCTACAAGTAGATTACTTAAATCATTATTAAACACTTCTAATGAATCCAGCTTCTGCTTACTGTAATGATTTTGAGGCTGCTCGAACCAACCTGAATACAATGATTCTATTTCCCTTAGCTTTTTCTCATTACTTCTCAACACAGATAGAAACCTATCCCTATAATTGAGACTGTGTATTTCTACAATCTTCGCTGCATCCTCTTGCCTAATTTTCTTTGCTTCATTTCTGTCAAGGTATTCAATGAGTTTATTGAATTCTTCAAACACCTTTCTATACAGACCCAGCTGCTTTCTGTAAGTATCCAATGTTTGACTGATTTCTGTCCTCATCTTCTTAAATGCTGTCCTACTATTTTTTAGAATTGCGTTTACTCGATCCAACGCAAATTGAAACTGGTCATCTTTCAGATATCCAAATCTTATTGTCCTCGTTTGCTGCCACCCTAAACCGATATTAGTAGTTTCTACACTGTACCGCCCTCTACGCATGGCCATCGCAAATCCTAATAACATAGCTGTAAGGTCTGTATAGATTTCGTTGTTCTTTTCTGTGTGCCATAGAGAATGCAAAACTATGTGGGAAAGCTCATGTGCTACGGTTGCAACAAATGCATCCGCATATCTTTTACAATCACCACTCACCTTGATTTGAATTGGAAAACCCTGCAGTTCTGGACTACCATAAAGAGGTAAATAGCCTGGTATAGATACTTGAGCTGTAATACCCTCGCTACCTTGGCTAGAATCGTCCGTTGTAACCAAGTCACAGCTCTCGAAATGCTCGCTCGTAATAATGTTCACTGTGATTGGTAGCCCCAAGTGATTAGCGATTCTCTCTACGCATTTCTTTGTATTTCCGTTATGTAGGGGATGAAGCAAGTTTTCAACCGGAATATCTTCCTTTATGCCAAAAAATCCAACTAACTCATCAATGGCTTTACTAATATACTTGTTATCTACACCCTCCAAATTATCCACCCCCTCGAGACCTATTACCTGTTCTATTCATCATCCAGGTCATGCATCCCACACTTACATTAGTGCCAAATTAGTGCCATTTAATAATTAAGCCATATACCACGACTTGGTATAGGGCTTATTTTAGCTTTAAAAAGTGGCGTCCCTGGAGGGATTCGAACCCACGACCCGCTGCTTAGAAGTTATACAACGGGCTTGTTTTCTACTAACTTTGAAGCTAAACTGTTATTTCCTGCCTATCTCTGTTTTAACTTCAAAACCTTCATTTTTGCCCCCTGTTTATAATAGCATTAGTGCCAAATTAGTGCCAACATTTGACTGGCATTTTCTTTAGGCATAAAATCTTTTAATCTCGTTTAATCGCTTTAGAAGACTATGATTAAGCTAAAAGAAAATCATCTAGAATGGGCTCTTAAACACCTTCAAAAATATCCCCACAGTGATTTTTACCCAAGACTTTTTGAAATCGCTGCAATATCACATAATTGGCAATTATTAAAAGAATACATATTGTCACTTGATATGTCTCAGTATGAGCCTAAATCGCCAATGATGTGCCTCGCTCCTAAACCAAACGCCACCTTTCGCGTAGTTCATCAACTTGACCCAATTGATTCTCTTATATACACCGCCCTAATTCGAGAAGTATGTGACACTATTGAAGAATACCGAATTCCAGAATCTGAAAACATAGCTTGTTCATATAGAATTAAACCTGATACGGAAGGCTCATTTTTCGCTAAAGAGACAGGCTGGGATATTTTCATTTCTAGAACTGATGAACTAATAAAAAAATTCGAAAATGGTTATGTCATAGATGCTGATATTACCGATTTTTACAATCAAATATACACTCATCGCATCAATGCTCTTATATCGGAAGCTAGTAAAGGCGCTTACGGCGAACAAGCTGAAATAATAGAAAATTTTTTGTTATCCCTGAATAGAAAGACATCCAGAGGTATCCCTGTAGGACCTGCCCCAAGCATAATACTGGCGGAGCTCATAATGGCCAGCATTGATAAATTTATTCTAGACAATCACACGAAGGATTTTGTTCGATATGTAGATGATATCAGGATATTCTTTGATACCCACGAGGATGCTATAACCCTTCTCCACAATCTAACACGTTTTCTACACACATATCACAGGTTGGTTTTTTCTAGCGAAAAAACGAGAATCCTAGACGTTGAGAGCTTCGCTAGCAAATACGTGCTAGACGAAAAAAAAGAGGAGGAAGTAGCTATTAGAGATGAGGCCGATGCACTCACGAGTGAAAAGATGGACGAATTAATTGCAAGCCTACCTCCATATAGTGATGACTTCGACTATGACGAGGCATATGAAGAAACGCTCCAAGAAATATTAACTGTAGACCAATTGTCGCTTCTATCAAAGGCTTATTACAACCTCATTGAACGAGCTATGTCTCCTCCAATGGACCACGCATTACTTCGACACGTACTTCGCCAAGCAGCGAGATACCGTATCCGTAGCATAATACCATTGGTATTAGATAATTTTTATATGATTATTCCATTTATACGCGAATCAGTCATTTATCTAAATGCCGTAATAAATAAAAGAGTCGTCCAAGAAAACCAGGCCAGATTTGAGCAAATATTTTCTCACTTTTACATGACGTTTCCCTTTATAAATTTATGGGTATCTTATTTGCTACAAAACGACAGCTTTAATGAAATAAACCTCCCTGCCAATTACGCACGCATAACTTCAACGAGAGACCAAGCTCTAATAGCACTAAGAAAGGGAGATACAACTTGGGTTAGAGGTTATCGCGAACAAATCGACCAACTGGGTTTTTGGGATAAAAGGGCGACATTATATTCCGCTTTACTTTTACCAGCAAGCGAAATGCTTCCACTAATAAGGTCTATCGCTGCAAGCGGTGATATCATAGATAAGTCTTTAGCTTCATTTATGTCATCGAAAAAGAAAACTTAAAACATAGTTTTACACTGTTCCCCTTAAAGGCACACCACTCTTTAGCTCATATGCCCAAATCGAGCTTTTTGCAGTAAACCAGCCTCAATAACCTTCTCAGGTAGCTTGCATTCCCACTCTTTCTCGAGAATTAGCGTGCCATTAGCATCACCTACATCGGCAGCCAGCCTTGCCCAGTCGCTTGCCAGACATCCGGTTGCTTGCTTTACCACAGTTCGCCAGTCAGGACTTAGCTGTTCGAAAACAGTTGGCAGAGATACTACACGTCTGAATTAGTTCCAAATTGGAACTAATATCTGATTAAGCAATGACTGTATTTCTTCATGGCTTCTTTTCCCGTCATATTCAGATATCTAATACTATTGTAAATGCTTCGGGAAGGTCTTTCTGGTTAAAAGTGAAATCCATACTAAGAACAGCATTATGGGAACTTCAGTCAGCACGCCCACTACTGTAGCAAGCGCTGCGCCTGACGCTACTCCAAAAAGGGTAGTGGCAACCGCTATGGCGACTTCAAAATGATTGCTGCCAGCGATAATGGCAGCTGGTATAGCGTCTGCATATCTGAGTTTCATAATGCGGGCAGCCAGATAGGTGATACCAAAGACCACTAGGATATTTACCAGAATGGCCAGAGTTATCATGCCGACTATGGCTGGCAACTCAACGATAATATGACCCTGATAGGTGAACAGGACAATCAATGTGATGAGCAGGGCGATTACTGAGACCTTTCCTAGATTAGGCTCCAGCTTGCTTTCAAACCACTCTAATCCCTTTCTTCTTATAGTCTCCCTTCGCGTAAAATAACCGGCTATCAGGGGTGTTACGATATAGATGGTCACAGAAAGGGCAATGGTATCCCAGGGTACCCTTATACCGGAAATGCCGAGCAGTAAAACGGCCAGCGGGGCATACAGCACAACCATGGTAAGCGAGTTAATTGCCGTCATCACAAGCGTGTGCCCCATATTGCCTTTCGCTAGATAGCTCCAGACCAGCACCATGGCAGTGCATGGGGCAACACCAAGCAATATTGTTCCGGCGCGGTATTGTTCAATCTGCTCGGGTGCAAGGAACCTGCCGAAAATAAGGCTTAAGAATAGCCAGGCGAATAAAGCCATTGTGAAAGGTTTTATTGCCCAGTTAGCAAACAGAGTGAGCCCGATTGGCTTGGGCGACCGGATTGCTTTTGTAATATCCTCCCAGCTTATCTGAACCATAATGGGATAAATCATGGCAAAAAGTAGTATGGCGATCGGTATAGAAATACCAGCCACCTCGAGTTTAGCCAGCATATCGGAAAGTTGTGGAAACAAATGTCCTAATCCAACTCCTGCACCGATACATAATCCTACCCATAAGGTTAGAAACTTTCCCCAGATACCGAGTTTTCGTTCTTTTTCAGGCATCTTTCTTCCTTTTGTTATTAAGGGTGGCACTAGAGTCTACGCCAACCGTGGCTGCACCGTCTGATATTCGAAGGCTTCTCAGTTCATCCAACATAGACATAGATTATAACACTCGCAAGGATGACATCCTTCGTCTGTCATCTCAACTGGGCTTGCTTCTTACTCAGGGGAGAATTTCCGTCCCGCAGCCCGGAGGTTCTTGGTTCAGATCCAACCCCTACTACCAACACAAAGATAAAGGGAGCGATAATGCTCCCCTTCAATATTGACAAAATCCTCCCACACTTCTCCTAAATCGTCCTTCTCATCTATATAAATCAGGACGAACCTCTAGCATTCCACAGTTGAATTAGCGCCAAATTAGTGCCATTTAATGATAATGCCCTATGCCATGACCCTGTATAGGGCTTATTTTAGCTTCAAAAAATGGCGTCCCTGGAGGGATTCGAACCCACGACCCGCTGCTTAGAAGGCAGCCGCTCTATCCAGCTGAGCTACAGGGACAATTAAATTAAGTATAGCATGATGGGGCGTGAATGATAAAAATAAAGGGTGAGCTAGTCTTTGTGAGCCTGTGCTACATGCCTTCGCCAGTAGTCTGATCTCACCCCTCTTTACAGATGTTTCACATCTATTGTGTATTCTGTATGATTGCATCATTAAATATAGGGGTAATTTATTGATACTTTATCAGAAGTTGCAATACAAAGCCTATAGGCGCCACAATCTGACGTTGTGCACTACCACGAAGCTGGTTTCCAGATTTCAGTGCCGTCTGGTAAGCGAACTGGGTCCGGGAAAAGATGCCGAACATAACTCCCAGTATGTATTTTGAAGGAACCAGGCAAAAGTGCCTTTAATTCACTGTTATGTCTGCGATAGGGGAAAGCAAAACGAATGCCCTTGGTAGGGAATAGTCTTTTGCATGTTTCTACAGCTGGGGTAAGGTCAGTATCGCCAGTGACCAGAACAGCTGTATCACACATGTCCCTGGACATGATTTCAAATAGCTTTGCTGCAATTGCTATATCTGTTTCCTTTTCTTCGTGCTTGGTGAATTTGCCACGTAATGGGCATATGACGTCTTTGGGTTTGAACCTGCCCATTTCAGGAATAATACCAGTGGATTTCAGGCACTCAATATAATCCTGATGGCGTTTAATTACGCTAGGATCATTCAGATGATGGGCAAAGGCGGAAAAATAGTAAATCTCAGCTATAGCGGCATCTTGGCTAATCAAATATAGAAAAGAAGAGCAAAGCGAATGAATATTAAGCCACTTAACTCGCAGCTTTTGGATTCGGCCTAAGTCTACTACTGAATGGTAGAGGTTGAAGCCGTCAATGAGAAAGGTTACACGATTCATAGTAAAAACCCTCCAGATCGTAACCCGGAGGGGCCCAATGACTCTCGCCACTGGGGATGATTGCCTCTAGCGTATCATATCTCGACAAGATTGTCAATATTTTTAAATCAAACATCAAAAATTGACGTTAAAATGTTTGGGACGGCTTGGCACATAATGGGACTTCACGAACAAAACAGTATTTTGGTGATTAACACAAAGGTTCTATTTTATACGTAAAATGACCTTATAGTGCATCTGGCTTGGAATTAAGAAACCGCTGCTCTTCCTCTGAGCTAAGCTGGCATTGAAGCTAATTCTTAGTTCTTACTTACCATACTTTATAACGACTCGGCATACTCTCGCCAGATATCCCACACCGGCACCTGTTTTCTCTGGGGGTCCCAAAGACCCAGTGGTTTTCCTTTGGTTTTCTCATGAGGAGGCAACTTCTCCAGTTCTAGCGATACTTTTTCCAGCCAGAATGGGGTATCGCCCAGATAGTGCTCCATGACAAGTCCTCTTCTGGTGTAAAGAGGCATGATGTGGAGCACAGCCATGGTACCGACGCCAGCAAGAACCTGGTGGGCACGCCAGCAAATCTGCTCAAAGGCTTCACTGCACCAGGCTTTGGCCATGGCTACTTCCATATCTTGTCCCGGTTGTCCGAGCGCCCAGGCTGCATACTGGGTAGCATACCGGCAGGCATCCTGGCGGATGACAAGTTGGACACAATGTTCCTGGATGTGCTGGTTAATGCCAATAGGCATGTCAAACTGTATCCTGGTCTTGGCGTAGTCAACGGTCATTTCTTGGATTCGTTGACCGGCACCGACCATCTGGGCACACAGTAATACCGCACCTGTCTTGATAGACTTGAATAAGGGTGCCCATCCACTGTTCAGCTCACCGACGATATTCTTATTGGGGACCTTTACTTTGTCGAAAATGACCTCGCACTGCGTGTTCCTGTTGGCCAGGGTATCCAGCAGCTCATAGCTGATCCCGGGGCTCTTGGCATCTACCAAAAACAGGGTTATCCCTTCCTCGGGTGGTCCGTCATCTCTGGTCCTGGTTACACAAAGCAGGTAATCGGCAATATGGGCATCATGGACGAACAGCTTGATACCATCGATGACATAGTCATCACCGTCAGGAGTAGCCTTAGCAGTTACCCCTTCGGGGTCCCAGGCCTTGCCGTCCCAGCTGGATTCGGGCTCGGTCAGGGCCATTGCCAAAATCATTTCTCCGTTGACTATTTTGGGCAGAAACTCCTTTTTCTGCTCCGCACTTCCCGCCTCCAGGATGGTATGCCCGCAGAGCACCACGGTGGAAAGGTGGGGGCTGGCGAATAACGCCCGCCCCATTTCTTCGTGGATTATCATCAGGTCTACGGCGTCACCGCCGGCGCCGCCATATTCCTCAGGGATACTGATTCCCAACCATCCAAGTTCGGATATCTGGCGCCATAGCTCCGGCGAGTAACCCCTCTCATCTGTCTCTATCTGCCTGACAACGGCTTCGGGGCATTCCTTTTCCAGAAAATCGCGGGCCATTGTCTTCAACATTTCCTGGTCTTCACTGAGTGCAAAGTCCATAGCTTTCTCCTTCTACAGTTCTTTCAGATTCTCGTCTCATATTATTATCCCTGTCTGAGGGCCTCGTTTATCTGGACGTTGAATTGTCTTGGTATCCTGGGTAAGCCCAGGCCTCTATCGGCAATGACGACTCTGCGTATCTCAGGACTTCCCGCAGCATGGATGGCGTGCATGTATTCCCAGGTACGTCCCGGTCTCCCGTTGTATTTCGCATATTTAGACTTCTGTCTGAGCTGGGTATACATTCCGAAAACACGTCCCATCTGTTCGCCATCGAAAACCTGCCAGAGCCTGTGCCAGAGGGTACCCGAGTTATAATGCTGCGGCCCCAGTTTTTCCCTCTGGCTCCTGTGCCAGGCGGTATACCAGCCGAAGAGGAATTCCAGGTGTTTATGGATGGCCATCCTAGCCAGCATCTCACGTGCCTTCGGGTCTTTATAAAGTGGTTTGCCGTTTCGCTTTTCCTGCCGGGCGTATTCCATAATCTTTTCCATGCTGCGTCTGGCACCCAGTCCGCCACCGGCCGCCCTTTCAAACTCAAAGGTAGTCATGGCAAGATAGAAACCCCGATTAAGCTCGCCTAACAGGTTCTCCTTGGGTACCCTGACATTGTCATAGAAAATCTCGTTTTGCTGCGAGCCGCCCATGGTTGGCAAAGGTCGGTAACTTATCCCTGGAGCGTCACCGGGTACCATGAATATGCTAAGCCCACGATGTTTCGGAGTCATGTCCGCCGTTTTACAGAGTGTATAGAGCCAATCTGGTTTTGTGCCGCCTGATATGAAGGTCTTCTGCCCGTTAAGAACGTATTCATCGCCATCGGGTACTGCCCGAAGCTGCACATTGGCCTCGTCAGAACCGGCATCAGGCTCGGTAAAACATTCAAAGGCAGTTATCTCTCCCCGGGCTATTGGTGGAATCCATTTCTCTTTCTGCTCGTCTGTGCCTGAGGTAAGGACTGTTGGTGCTACTAGTGTCATGGCCATTATACCCCCCCAGCGCGCTCCCCAATACGACATTTCTGAAGATACCGCTGCCTGTTCCACAGCACTGAAGCCCATACCGCCGTATTTCTTAGGCCAGCCCGCTGTCGGCCAGCCCTTCTCCACCCCCTTCAAGTGAAACTGCCTCCAGAACTCCTGTTTTTCGGCTTCCTGGAAACGACCCGAGTACTCCGGGTCATAATCCTCCGGTAGCTCATTTATGCAGAACTCGCGCATCTCTGCCATTAGCTTTTTCTGCTCTTCGGAAAATCCAAATTCCATTACAACTGCCTCCTTCTAGCGAATATCGGATGCATCTATCCGGCAGATTTGAAAGTAATAATCGATGATGCCTCCTTTCGCCTTGCACTGCCGGGCGACGTATTATACAAGCTGCCTGAAGAATATTCCAGTACACGATAGAGTAAGCTGGTCACGATAATAACTGACTCAGGTAGCGTTCTAACTCTACTTATACAGTGGCGAGGAGGCTTTCATGAGACGAGTCATGTGTCTCATCTCAGCAACGCGCTTCCCGGTTTCCGCTTCGTCCAAATAGGTATCAATCCAGTAGACCTCAGTCTTCGAGCTAGTGCCCACGCATGCCAGTTTGCCACCTGACCGGTAGGGTACATCAACCTTGACCGGTCCATTCACATTACGCAGTTCGGTGGCACCGAAGAAGCCTACCGCTTCTCCGGACCGCGGAGGATTGATATTCATGGCACGGTGCATCAAGCTTGGTGGTGCTATCGCCCCACCCCAGGGTGAATCACCTTTGTACCAGTCCAGGGTATCGGTGATTGTCTCCAGTGCCCTGTCTACCATTTGCCGAGTGATGATAAAGTCCCGTGATGGTAGTGCGTCCCCTGCTTTTAGTCCGGCCAGGATACGCAGTTCGCCCGGTTCGGCATTCTTTAGTTCAATCGCCTGTATATACGAGGGTTCATCGGGCTCACCTACCGCAATTGTTCCCGTTGCGACCGTATGGCCGTCCTGCGACTCAGCCCGTGCCTCTACCTGTACATCCTGTTTCCTGTCCGGCGGAATGCCCATTACTCCCCTTGCCTGTTCACCATCAACCATGGCATATGTATAGTATATACTCAGGGAGCCTTTCTCAAACCAGTGTTGGCCGAGAGTTTTCAGTATCAGCGGCGGGAAAAGATTAAGGTGAACAATACCCACCACGGCCCCGCCCCGCATTCCTAGGTTTCTTGCTGTTTCGTCGTCGTGGATTGAGCCGCTGGCGGTTCCAAATGCGTTTACGGCTCGCCTCCATCCCCCATAAATATACCCCTCTCTTGTCTCGATATCATCAGACATGGTATTCCTCCTCTCTTATGCCATCATATTGAGATTAAAATGTCATGCGCTATGTATTGCCATAATGTAAACTTTCACCACCAGTCTGTCAAGGTATGATTTATACTTGGGATATTGTAGACCGTTCAGGCACTTTGATTTTGACATTAACCTTGGTGGTATCACGCTAATCCCGCTCGAATCATCTCGCCTCCTTTGAGGTAAGAACTGCAAGTCCGTATTGCTGGTCTGCTTGGTAATTTAGGGTTTGTAGAGTAAAAGGCCTAGACTTAATGGTAATGACCCATAAGCCATTTTGTTACTGACTTAAGCGATGTACTATTCCGTGATAAGCGAAAGATTACGCTCTGAGGGGCTCAAAGGCGTGGGTGAAACAGTCGGAGATACATTCTACTACGCCTAGTTTGCTCGTTACCGTCAAATCAAAACTCAAAATTGACGTTATTTTGGAGTTAAATTGTTTGGGACGAGTCGGGACATAATGGGACTTTACTAACAAGACGGGATTTTGATGATTGGCACAAAGGTTCTATTTTATACGTAAAATGACCTCTTGGGACATCTGGCTTAGAATTAGAAGGCAGCCGCTCTATCCAGCTGAGCTACAAGGACAATCAAATTAAGTATAGCATGATGGGGCTTGAATGATAAGAACAAAGGGTGGGCTAGTCTTTGTGAGCCTGTGCTACGTGCTTCCGCCAGCATTTCTCATGCACATAAACGGCACATTTGGCACAGTAATAAATATGCACCCTTGCTTCTTTGCCACAAACAGGACACTTCATGATTCATCGCCTCCACTATCTTTTCCTTTTTTCCCTAACCCTTCACGACCGGGCCCCTTTTCTCTTTCCTCCCTGGAGTCGGTTACATAAAAGCCTGGCCCGTTAAATATGATGGGGACGGGAGAGAAAAGGCGACGGGCAATTCCGTGGCAACTAGGGCAATCAGCTATCGGCTTATCGTTAAAGCTCTGCTTAAGCTCAAATTGCAGGTTACAATTCAGGCAGCGATATTGATAAGTAGGCATGGATATTCTCCTTTATTCTAAAAGAGGTGTTATTTCTTCTTCTGAGCTTTGCTCCTCCGGGCTTAGTTCTTCCGGGCCCGGTTCTTCTGGGGCTTGCGCCATTGAGACCTGTTCCTCTATCTTGCTCTCCCTTGCTCTAAATTCGCTATCCAAATTGACGCTACCTATCTCAAAGGATGGTTGATGAGCTTTCAATACATGCTCATCCCAACAGTAGGCATGCACAAAGGCACCACAGGAACAATGGAAAACAACCCTGTCAAAAAGCAACGGATTCCCGCATACAGTACAATTCATCTAATTACCTCCTGTAATTAGCACTCTTGCTACCAAAGTGCTAATTATAGCGTGCTGACAGAGTTTTATCAAGTTTCTGTTGGCAGTTATCTTGTACGTTATGGCTAGCTTTGACACTTTCTCCAGAGACTTGGCAGCAGGGCATAAAGTCCACTTAGTTGACAATCTGTTTTCTTAGCCGTTAATATGGAATGGCTTTTATGAGCATAAAATATAGCGTGCCTGAGTCCTTCACATCTTATCGCGACACAGTGCGAGTTGAGTTAAAGAAGGTTATCGATAGCTGTCCTTCCGTTCTTTGTAATATGCTACGATACCATATGGGCTGGCAGGATGAGCATGGACATTCCTGTAGCAGAGAATCGGGCAAATTTATTCGCTCTTCCCTTTGCCTTCTTAGTTGTCAAGCGGTGGGGGGTGACACGTCGCAGGTAATGCCTGCCGCAGCAGCCGTCGAACTTATCCACAATTTTTCCTTAATTCATGACGATGTAGAAGATGCTAGCTGTGAGCGTCATCACCGGCCAACTGTATGGAAATTGTGGGGCCAGTCTCAAGCGATAAACGCTGGCGATGCTATGTTCACTCTAGCTTATTTAGCGTTACTTAAACTAAAAGAGAAGGGAATAGCCGATGAAAAGATCGCTAGTTCCACTAAAATGTTGAGCCTGGCTTGTTTGGAGCTTTGTGATGGGCAATACTTAGATGTCGAATATGAGAACCGTCTCGACACCACCATCGAGGATTACCTTGAAATGGCAGCCAAAAAAACAGCAGCCCTGTTTGCGGTATCGACTGCTTTGGGAGCATACCTGGGCAGCGAAGATAGTAAGTTGGTGGACTTTTTTCAACTGTTCGGCAAAGAATTAGGCATAGCTTATCAGATTTATGATGACATATTGGGAATTTGGGGAATGGAGGAAAGCATTGGTAAATCTGTCAGCGATATCTCTCAGAGGAAGAAAACTTTGCCCGTAGTTTACGGATTGCAGAATAGCGAGGGTGAGGCAAAAAAGAGACTCGAGAAGCTTTACTCTCAAAAATCTATCGAGGGCGAAGATATCACGGAGGTTACAAAGATTCTGGACCACTTAGGCGCCAGGGATTATGCTGAGAATTTGGCTGAGCAATACTATTACAAAGCTTTGGCACACCTCGAGGCTACTCGGCTTGACACATCCAGACAAGCTCCGCTTAAAGAGACAGCTTGTTTCCTACTGAAACGCGACCTCTAGGAAGGAAAATGCTGAAAAAGACTGTCGAAGATATAGAGGTTAAAGGCAAAAGGGTTCTACTCAGAGTCGATTTTAATGTTCCACTAAACATAAACACCGGCGCCATTAGCGATGATAGCCGCATCCGAGCTTCACTGCCTACTATCAAATATCTCATTGACCATAAAGCCAAGGTAATTCTCTGCTCTCATTTAGGGCGCCCTGGAGGCAAAGTAGTTGAAAATTTGCGGATTGCGCCAATAGCACAGAGGTTGTCGCAACTTACGAGCTTGCCTGTCAGCACGGCATCCAACTGTATAGGCCAGGAAGTGGAAAGCAAAGTAGGGACACTCAAAGAGGGCGATATTTTGGTTTTGGAAAATCTGCGTTTTCATCCTGAAGAGGAAGCAGATGACGCCGATTTTGCTCGGAAGCTAGCCGGGTTAGCCGATATTTATGTTAATGACGCCTTCGGTACTGCTCACCGGGCTCATGCCTCTACCGTAGGTGTAGCTAAATACTTGCCTGCGGTGGCTGGCTTTCTAATGAAAAAAGAGCTGGAGGTTATGGGGAAGCTCCTGGATAATCCAGAGCGACCATCGGCCTGCATTATAGGCGGTGCTAAGGTAAGCGATAAGATAGAGCTAGTGCAAAATATGCTAAGAAGGGTTGACATGTTGCTGGTTGGTGGTGGCATGGCCGCTACTTTCCTGAAGACACAAGGATATGAGGTGGGACATTCTTTAATAGAGGGTGATAAGTTGGGACTGGCCAAGAAATTGTTACAGGAAGCCAAGGAATGGGGGGTGCCATTTCTGCTACCCATTGATGCAGTTGTGGCGGAAGAAATCAAAGCCGGAGCCGCAACTAGAGTAGTGCCAACAACTAATATACCATCGGGTAGCCATATTGTAGATATTGGCCCTCAATCTATTGAGCTTTTCTACAGTGAGCTAAGAAAATGTCGTACCATCATGTGGAATGGTCCTATGGGGATTTATGAAATACCTCAATTTGCTCAAGGGACGAGGTCTATAGCCAGTTTTCTATCTACCCTCAATGCTACTACTATTATCGGCGGTGGGTCTTCTGCTGAAATAGTGCAAGAAATGGGATTAACTGATAAGATGACCCATGTTTCCACAGGAGGTGGTGCTAGTCTGAGGTTTCTGGAAGGCGTTACCTTACCTGGTGTGAAAGTTTTGTTAGATAAGAAATAACAGGAGATTGTGAAATGCGCATACCTTTTGTTGCTGGCAACTGGAAAATGAATACCACGGTGACTGAAGCTGAGAAGCTTGTCCTCGAGATGCTTGATAAACTGGACAGGATAGAAGGAGTGGAAAAGGTGCTTTGTCCACCATTCGTATCTTTAGTTGCCGTAAATATGATGCTTCAGGGTTCGTCTATTAGGCTAGGTGGCCAAAATATGTATTTTGAGACTAAAGGGGCTTATACGGGTGAGATATCCCCGCTAATGCTCAGCGAGTTGTGCGAATTTGTCATACTAGGACATTCTGAGCGGAGAGGTTATTTTGGGGAAACTGATGAAATAGTCAACAAAAAGGTAAAGACAGCTTTGGCAAACGAGCTTAAGCCTATCTTGTGTGTTGGGGAGAGGCTTGCAGAGAATGAAGCTGGCAAGACAGAGGAGGTGATTAAGAGGCAGGTGACGGCAGCTTTGAATGGTATAGAGCCTGTCCGTGATTTGGTGATTGCCTACGAGCCGGTTTGGGCTATTGGCACAGGTAAGGCGGCAAGCAGCGCGCAGGCAGCAGCTACTATCCAGTTTATTCGTGACGTTGTGGCCAAGTTGTGGAATAAAAGTATAGCTCAGGATTTACGCATCCTTTATGGCGGCAGTGTTACCAGTGCTAACATTGCCGAGTTCATTTCCCATCCAGAAATCGATGGTGCCCTGGTTGGCGGAGCCAGCCTCAAAGCTGAGG
>Ga0315548_1001221_pt1 | contig 22095 bp, 17 predicted proteins | sample SalMarSW160110MG_2_FD_202540 | JGI IMG/M metagenome (GOLD analysis project Ga0315548, IMG submission 202540) | Salt marsh sediment microbial communities from the Plum Island Ecosystem LTER, Massachusetts, United States - Salt Marsh Sediment SW1601-110 ...
ACTATCGACAGTCTTCGCAACCTCAACCAATCTGCGTTTGCTCTTGGTGAAAGACTTGTTTATGACGTGGGTTACAGTTTTATCACGGCAGGAGAAGCGGTGTTTTCTATTCCTGCAATCGATACGCTACATGGCAGTCCATGCTACCAGGTGCTCTTCACGGTTGCTTCCACGCCGACCTTTTCCTTCTTTTATAAAGTAGACGACCGTTATGAAACAATGATCGATAAGAAAGGTGTCTTTCCATGGCGGTTTACACAGTATATTCGTGAAGGAAGATATAAACATGATTTTTATGCGGAATTCGATCAACTGAACAATATTGCCATAACAAAAGATAACCGATATCTGATTCCTCCATACGTCCATGATGCCGTATCAGCGATGTATTATGTCCGCACAATGGACTTTACCGGATGGCATCCGGGCGACAGGTTTTACCTGCAGAATTTTTATAAAGATTCGACGTACGAGCTTACTATAAAATTTCTAGGCCAGCAGCGTATTGAAGTTGAAGCAGGAACATTTGATTGTATAATAGTGGAACCTGTAATGAAAGAAGGCGGATTATTTAAGAGTGAAGGCCATATAATCATATGGATGACAAACGATGAACGTAAAATTCCTGTAAAAGTCAGCACAGAAGTTGTAGTCGGATCGATCGATGCAGAATTGCGTGAATATTCCGGAATCGATGGGCCGATAAAAGCAAAGGTGGAGTAGTTAATTCTCATATGACGAAATTCAAACAAATAGACCTCAGCGGAATCAAGACTATTTCCATAAAAAACCGGAAGAGCAAAGTAACGCCTAAAGATTTCGCTGTACCGCTCGATGCGAAGAAAGCGAGTTTCAGGGATTTTATAAATTCACTGCCGCGAATTCTTGTCGGCAACGAACTGCGCAGTATAGTGAATGACATCGTCCGGGCACGCGCAAGAAAAAAGCCCGTCATTCTGATGATGGGGGCGCATGTTATTAAAGTCGGACTCTCGCCGCTCATTATTGACTTGCTTAAACGAGGTGTCATTACGCATGTGGCAATGAACAGTGCAGCTTCCATCCATGATGTAGAAACGGCAATGTGGGGACATACTTCGGAAGATGTAGCGTCGAATCTGATGAATGGAATGTTCGGGATGTCTAAAGAAACAGGTGATTTTATCAACATCGCATTATCGAAAGGGATGAAAGAAACAACTGCCGGGTACGGCGAGACACTCGCTAAAAATATTCTTGCAAAAAAAGGTCGCTATAAAAACGTAAGTATTCTTGCTAGCTGCTACAACCTCGGCATTCCGGTAACTGTTCATGCAGCAATTGGAACAGATATCGTTCATCAGCAGGCAACGATGGACGGTGCAGCGACCGGCGAGTTGAGCTATAGGGACTTTAAAGTGTTTGTGAATTCCGTTAAAAACCTGATCAACGGCGGCGTAGTGTTGAATTTCGGTTCTGCAGTAATTATGCCGGAGGTTTTTCTGAAAGCACTCACAGTTGCCCGCAACCTCGGTTATAAAGCAAAGGGATTTTCCACCGCCAATTTTGATATGATACGGCAATATCGCCCTCAGATGAATGTTGTAGAACGGCCGACTCAAAAATACGGGCACGGTTATAATTTCACAGGACATCATGAACTCATGTTTCCATTGCTTGCCGCAATGATTAAATCCAAACTTACATCCAAATGACCGAATTTCACGAACACATCCCCGAACCGGCGGATCAAGAAACAGCTTCTGAAAAACTTTCTTTTGTCGATCGGCACGCGATCCATCCGCTCTTGTTTGCGTTTGTATCGCTTGTTTTCATCTTCCTTCTCTATCAAATCGGCGGCGGTTTGCTGATGTTTCTCGTCACCGGAACATTGAGCTTTACCCGCGATAATATCTGGACAATACGCTGGCTGACACTCATCACACAAATATGCTTTCTTCTTCTTCCGACTTTGTTTTTTGCGCGGTTGTTTGCAACCCGATTTAAAAGTGTATTCCAGTTTCGAGTACCGGGATTGCGGGAATCAATATTCGTATTTATTGCCCTTTTTTCGCTGCAGCGTGTATTAGAAGCTTATATGTTTTTCCAGGAACAAATTCCAATTCCGGAATCTCTGCGCGATCTTATCGAACCGATCAAGAATTTGTTTCAGGAACTAACGAAAGTTTTAGTCCATGCTGATTCACCGATGGAACTTTTTGCCATTATTCTTATTGTTGCAGTGGCACCGTCGATCATAGAAGAATTTCTTTTTCGCGGCCTTATCCAAAAAGTATTCGAACGATTAATGTCCCCTGTTGTCTCGGCAATACTGGCAGGCACGATCTTCGGTTTGTACCATATGAATCCATTCGAAGTCGTACCGTTGGTCGGTCTTGGTGTATTCTTCGGACTTCTGAGATATCGTTCACAAAGTCTCCTGCTCCCTATAGCTGCGCACTTTTTAAATAACCTTATGGCTGTACTTGCGTCATATTACGGCTTGAACGACGAACATCTTTTATCTGCCGTACAAACAAGTATAGATATGCCGGCGATGCTGTTCGAATTAATCGTTTTTGCCGGACTTTTCTTTATGAGTTTCGTAGCGTATCTTCGCATTACACATGATATATCAAGACGTATTCGTTGAAAATTCAAATGAACAAAGTTCATCCAAATCTGCCGGCCGATAAAGCTTTGCCGGATATCATCCACCTATCGAAAAAAGAGTATGCCTCAGCTTAAAAATCTAACTGCGCGTGTTCTTGTTGCACTTGTCGCTATTCCAATTATCCTATGGCTGACCATGCTTGGCGGCTATTTCTTCTTCCTCCTCATCACCGTCATATCATCGTTTGTGCTGTATGAATTCTACGGGCTTGCAGAAGCCAAAGGCGCTAAGCCGCTTAAGACACTCGGACTCGTTGTCGGAGTAATTATAAACGCCGTCTTCATTTATGAACGATTTCAAATTGATATCTACAAATTTCTTGTCGATCATTTTGAAATCCATCTTTCTTTATTATCACAGCACCAGTTTCTCGCTGTGGTGCTCATCAAATTCCTTCTGTTCACTATGCTCATCGAGCTGTTTCGAACCAAAGGTTCGCCGATAATCAATATCGCAGCGACTATAACGGGCGTGCTGATCATTTCGTTATGCTTCGGCACTCTTATTTCCTTACGTGAAATCTTTCCGTCCGGATTCCCGGCTCATAAATTCTTTGCGGCGGACATAACCAATGACCAACGGCTTGCACAGATAAATCTATGGGGCGGATATACTGTAATTGCTGTCTTCGCTACGATTTGGATTTGCGACACGGCGGCATATTTCAGCGGTAAGGCATTAGGTAAACATAAACTCTTCGTTAAAGTCAGCCCGAATAAAACATGGGAAGGAGCTGTATTCGGTTTCATTTTCTCTATACTGACCATGACCGCGGCAAAAATCTTTGTGCTTGAATATCTTTCATATCAACACGCGATTGTACTGGGAATGCTAATTGGAGTGTTTGGACAAGTCGGCGATCTGATCGAATCCCGATTTAAGCGGGATGCAGGCGTTAAAGATTCCTCTTCTCTTATTCCAGGGCATGGCGGAGTATATGATCGATTCGACAGCCTGATTTATATATCCCCCATCGTATATCTTTATATCAATTTTGCTGTGCTGTGATAGTGTAAATTGCATGGGATGACATTTGTGGCTGTAAAATCAAAAGTTAAAGTCGTTACACTCGGATGTCCGAAAAACATTGTCGACTCGGAATGCCTTCTTGGCCAGTTGAATAACAGCAACGTACAGATTGTAACAAATGCCGATGAAGCCGACACGGTTGTTATCAATACTTGCGGTTTTATTCAGGATGCAAAGCAGGAATCGATAAATGCTATTCTTGAAGCTGTGGATAAGAAAAATCGGGGCAGGATAAAAAGAATTATCGTAATGGGATGTCTTTCCGAACGTTTTAAAAACGAACTTACTGCCGAAATTCCGGAAGTCGATTCGTTCTTTGGAACAAATCAATTGCCCGGTGTACTGAACACTCTTGGAGCAAAGTTCAAAACCGATTTTCCCGGCGAGCGTCTTCTCACGACTCCATCGCACTATGCATATCTAAAAATCTCAGAGGGATGCGATAATCCCTGCTCTTTCTGCGCTATTCCGCTCATGCGGGGAAAACACCGCAGTAAACCTATTGAAGAACTTGTACATGAGACGCGGCTGCTTGCAGAAAAAGGAGTAAAAGAACTTATTGTCATTGCGCAGGATACGATGTACTATGGATTGGATTTGTACGAAAAAAAGCAGCTTGCGGCACTTCTTGGCGAGTTGAACGGCATTGACGGAATCGAATGGATTAGATTAATGTACGCTTATCCGGCAAAATTCTCGTTTGATATTATTGAGGCATTTCAGAAATACCCGAAGCTTTGCCGCTATATAGATATTCCGATCCAGCACTGCAATGACGATATCCTGAAATCCATGCGGCGCGGTATAAACCGGAAAGCAACACATGAGCTGCTGCTGAAATTAAAGAATGAGATTCCAGACATTGCTCTCCGAACGACACTCATCGTCGGATATCCTGGTGAGACTGAAAAAGATTTTAAAGAATTATGTGACTTTGTGGAAGAGACAGGTTTCCATCGCCTCGGTGTATTTCTTTATTCACAAGAAGAAGGAACCACGGCGTACAATCTGGGCGATCCCATCCCGGCAGAGATAAAACAGGAACGGCAAGCTGCAATAATGGAAATTCAAAGAAACATTTCTGAAAAGCGCAATGAATCTCTCATCGGCAGGACATTGAAGATATTAATCGACATTCAGGATAAAAATTATTTTATTGGAAGGACAGAATGGGACGCACCTGAGATCGACCAGGAAGTAATTATACACAGCGCTAAGTCATTAAAAGCAGGCACATTTCATTCTGTAACTATTACCGATGCAACAGAGTATGACCTTATTGCAGCGGTTTGATATATACTCTTCCGCAGGAACGATGCTATGACATACAAAAGGATACGATCTATCATCTTGGCGGGACGGACAATCCTGGCAATTGGAATGCTTACTAATTACCTCTCCGCGCAAATTGATAATCAAAATAAACCACAGGAGTATGCATCGGAAATATTTGCAGAAACATTTGCATTTAAATCCGACTCATCCGGAAAAGGGCGATTGGATGTCTACATCCAGGTTCCCTATTCCAAAATCAATTTCGTTAAAGAAGAAGAACAATACGTGGGAAGTATTGAAATATCTGCAACGGCGATCACGCAAGAGAAGCAAGAAATCTGGCAGATAAGCCGGATAGTAGAATTGCGGCTGGAAGATTTTTCAAAGACTACTTCCCATCGATTTTCTTCAATCAAACGGTTTTCGACGGACCTCCTGCCGGGGAAGTACGAACTCGTTATACAAGTAAAAGATAATGAATCTAAAAAAACAGCCACTTTTCGTAAGTCGGTAATGATAAAAGATTTTAGCACAGACACGCTTGCTTTGAGTGATCTGATGCTGGTACACAGGATGGATGTTGATAGTATGCAAAAGAAAATCGTACCGAATTTAACAGGGATTCTTTTAAAAGAGGCGGACGACTTTTATCTCTTCTTCGAAATCTACAGCAAACCTCAAATCGATTCTGTTCAATTATTATGTACATTCATTAACAACAAGAAAGAAGCCGTTGAAAAACGCGTAAAAAGCGAAGCACTAACCGGCAATCTGACACAAATTACATGGAAAATTGACACTCCGCCGCTTGCATCCGATCAGTATGTATTTCTTATTGAAGCCACCGGATATTCTAAGACCGATCCGGCGGTAAAGGTTCATACATCATCATCCCGTCCCTGTCTTGTACGAATGAAGGATTTGCCTTTGGTTGTAACAAACATCGATAAGGCGACGGATCAGCTTCAGTACTTTGCGGATGGGAGTGAGATTAAATATATCAAAGAAGGAGCGACTCAGGAGGAAAGGCAGAGACGGTTTTTAGAATTCTGGGCAAAGCGCAATCCGGATCCTAAAACACCGCGGAATGAACTGATGGAAGAGTACTATTCGCGCATCGCATATGCAAACAATAACTTTTCGCAATACACGGAAGGATGGAGAACAGACAGGGGCATGATTCTTATCCGGTTCGGTATGCCGCAAAGCATAGATCGCCATCCATTCAGTACAAACAATAAGCCCTATGAAATTTGGTATTACTATGATCAAAATCGGAAATTCATTTTTATTGATGAATCCGGATTCGGCAACTATCGTCTTCAATATCTCGGATCAAGTTTATGGGGAAGGATCAATTGAACCGGATCCATCTATATCGGTTAATCAGTGTAAATTCGTACTTCACATTTTTTTTCTGCTTATTATGGAACCTTTTATTTTTTGTATTCCCTTCCGTTGTTAGCGGACAAATATCGCCTACAGTGCATTCGGTAGAATTTGAAGGAAATTATGCCTTTTCTGCCAATCAACTTACTGCTGTTCTTTCAACCCAAAGAAACGGCCTGTTTTTCGAATCTGCACTAACGAGCGACCGGGAACGTATTCTCGATCTGTATAAAAATCAGGCATTTCTTCATGCCCGGATAGATTCGATGCATGTTCAGCTTGACACAATAGCAAACGACGTTGACGTGTATTTCTATATTACAGAAGGAAAACCTTCAATCGTGCGGCGGATTAAATTCGATGGTTGTTATAATCTTCAGGCCGTTGAATTGTATTCAAGTATGCAATTACACGAAGGCGATCCTTTTATTCCTTCTCTTTTAGAACAGGATATTCAAAGTCTGCTTCTACAATATGAAGACAACGGATATCCTCTTTCAAAAATTACAGTTGAGAATATTGCTTTTATCGATTCTGCGGATGAAATGTCCGTCACAGTGCAGTTACATATCGACGAAGGGAAAGCAGTGCATATTTCCGAAATACACGTTGAAGGGAATAAGACAACCAAAGATTATGTCATAATACGCGAAGCACGTATAAGAGAGAATGAATTGTTCTGCAGTGACCTTCCCGAGCGCATCAAACGCAGGTTGGATCACTTGCAGCTTTTCTTGTCCGTATCCCTGCCGGAATTATATTTAACAGAGGCAGAACAGGCAGGACTGTTGGTACGAGTTACAGAAGGGAATCAAAATAACTTCGACGGTATGCTGGGGTATGTTCCTTCGACTGCATCCGATGGAAACGGTTATGTTACAGGACTTGTTAACATCTCATTGAGAAACCTTTTTGGCACCGGACGTAAATTTTCCATCCGGTGGTATCAGGAGAATAAAAGCTCTCAGGAAGTTGAACTTCATTACTTTGAGCCATGGATAGCTTCATATCCCGTGAACGCACAGCTTGGATTCTTTCAACGAAAACAGGATTCGACATTTGTTCGGATGCAGTACGATATCGCCGGCGAATTGATGATCACTGAAGAATTCTCCACCGGCATCTCGTTTTTGCAGAATAATGTGTATCCAACCGAACGATATGATAAAAGTAAAGTCATAGCAGAAAGCAAAACTATCAGCTGGGGAATCTCCGTTCGCTACGATTCGCGCGACAATCCGACAACACCTGCAAACGGCATTCTATATTCCACAGAATATCAAACCGGTAAAAAGCGAACTTTAAGCAGTGACGCTTTTCCTGCCGGATCGACGAGTACAACACGACGAATTGCGTTCGATCTTTCATATTATCTTTCTCCGTTCCTTCGGCAGGTTATTGCCGCCGAATTGCATCTGAGAGATTTCAGCAGCGGAAATATTGACATAAGTGATTTGTACCGGCTTGGCGGTGCTACATCCTTACGCGGATACATAGAAGGACAGTTCCTGGGATCACGCCTATTATGGACAAATCTGGAATATCGTTTCCTCGTTGCGCCTCTTTCGTTTTTCTATGCATTTCTTGATTTCGGGCATGTTGCTCCATTCAACAACGATTCGGGATTACGGATATTGGAACAAAATAAAATCGGTTATGGCATCGGTGTACGGATGGATTCCGCACTCGGATTGATCGGTGTCAGTATCGCATTAGGAGAAAACGATACGTTCAGCACGGCAAAAATCCATATAAGGTTGATTAATGAATTTTAAAAAGTTCAAGGCTTTTTTTCAATTAGGCCGTCCGGTTAACATATCCATCACAACCGCATCTATTCCTGTTGCTTGCTGGATAGCCGGCGGAACAATACAAGATTTGCTTATCATCTTCCTGGCAGCACTAACAGGCGCGCTGGTGACTGCCGGAGCAAACGCCATTAATGACTCATTCGACATTGAAATAGACCGAATTAATCGGCCGAACCGTCCGCTGCCTTTCGGCATTCTAACACAACGCAACGCACGACATATGTGGTTTGCAGTCTCCGTGACAGCAATCTGCATCAATGTATTTATTAATTCTCTTGCTTTGCTAATTGTTATTTTTGCCGTTGTCATTCTTTATTATTATTCAGCTCGATTGAAGAGAACAGTTATAGCCGGGAACTTGGTGGTGGGATTAATGACAGGAATGGCGTTCATTTATGGAGGTGCCGCAGTCGGGCACATCAAACACGCTCTTGTTCCGGCAGTGTTTGCATTCCTTATCAACTTTGCCCGCGAGTTAGTTAAAGATATAGAAGACATCGAAGGGGACAGAAAAGAACATGCCGTTACATTACCGGTCAGATATGGAATCAAACCGGCACTAATACTGGCGACCTTTTTGCTTCTTATACTCATCGGCATTACATTAATAGCTGTAATATATTCTTTATATCGTTCCTCTTTTATGTATATTATTTTTATTGCTGACGTTCTAATATGTTTTTCAACAGCAGCAATGTGGCGGGATTCCTCTTCTAATAATATGAATCGCGTGAGCAGTAATTTAAAACTCTCGATGGTAATTGGTTTAATGGCCATTATTGCCGGTTCAGTGTGAATAGTGAAACATTCTCAAGTAAATCTTGAAGCGGAACGTGCACTCTGGACACAAAGCATTGAACACATTGCCGGAGTAGACGAAGCCGGGCGCGGCCCGCTTGCGGGTCCTGTGGTTGCAGCAGCAGTCATCTTCCCAAAAGAATTTGTTATAGACAGCGTGGATGACTCTAAAAGATTATCTTCAAAAAAGCGGGAAGAATTGTTTTTCATGATCTCGCAGCAAGCAATGAGTGTTGGAGTGGGAATAATCGATCATAATGTAATTGACCGCATCAACATCTTGCAGGCAACTCATTTAGCGATGCAGAAGGCATTGGAAAGCTTAACCATTAAACCGGACTATGTTCTCATCGACGGTAATTCTTTTAAACACGATACACTGCGTTTTCAGAATATCATCAACGGTGATGCAAAGTCATTCACCATAGCCGCTGCTTCAATTATAGCTAAAGTAACACGCGATAGGTTGATGTGCGAGTTAGATTCCCGATTTCCACAGTACGGATTTGCCAGACACAAAGGATACGGTACACATCAGCATATTGAGGCTATACGCAATTACGGTCTATGTGAAATTCACCGCAAATCGTTTCATCCTTCCATTCTTCAGGACGAGCTAATAACTTCTAAAATTTCTTCAACAATTGATAATCGAAACAAGCCAACCGGATTTTAAGCGGAAAAAAGTATAAAAAACACATTTTTTTGTCTATGACAGGGATCACACACAGGTGAATTTAACTGAAATTCTCCGGTGTTTTTATTAATTTTAGAGTATTCTAATTTGCATCAACACTACTTTTCCAGTAGCATATGATACTTTAATACGTTATAGGATTTCTCGTTGCAATGTCATCTATAAACCGACGAAAATGCGGAAAGGCCGGAGAAGATCTGGCAACACATTTTCTCGAACAAAGCGGCTTGAAGATTCTTGAACGCAATTTTCGGTTTGAGCGGGGCGAGATTGATCTAATTGCCGAAGAAGGTGAAGAATTGGTCTTCGTCGAAGTCAAAGCACGGCGGTCAAATACATTTGGTGCTCCGGAAGATGCTGTAACCGAAAAAAAACAAGAGCAGATACATAACGTTGCAGAAGGCTATTTGTTCATGCACAAAATTGATGATCGTCCTTGTCGATTCGATATAGTGGCAATTGATTATCAGAATGGGAGTGCGAAAATTCGTCATATCAGAAATGCATTTTGATTTTTATTTTGGAGGCGTTAGGTAATGAGAGTATTTGATTCACATGCAGCACTTTATGTAGACTACCACCAGCTCGTAATGACGCAGGGTTACTTCCTTTCAGGGAAATCGCAGACCACCGCCGTCTTTGATTATTTTTTCCGGGAAAATCCATTTGGAAACGGTTTTGTCGTATTTGCCGGACTAAGTGATCTGCTGGAAATTCTTGAAACATACAAGTTTGAAGAAACAGAGATTGAATATCTTCAGTCGTTGGGATTCAGGCCGGAGTTCCTTCATTATCTCCGTCGATTCCGTTTCAACGGAATTATTCATTCAATGCGTGAGGGTGAGCTGGTTTTTCCGCTGGAACCGATCGTCCGCGTAGAAGGAAGTCTCATTGAGACACAAATAATCGAAACGTTGTTATTGAATCTTCTCAACTTTCAGTCGCTTATCGCAACGAAAGCTTCTCGTATTCGATTCGCAGCCGGTAATCGGAAGCTTTATGATTACGGATTACGCCGCGCTCAGGGTCTGGGAGGCATTCACGCAAGCAAAGCTGCTATTATAGGCGGAGTGGATGCGACATCAAATATGTACTCTGCATATAATTATTCGCTTGAGCCGGCAGGTACACAATCTCATTCCTGGATCCAGAGTTTTGGTGATGAGCTGACGGCATTCCGCAAGTATGCAGAAATTTATCCTGATAATTGCATCCTTATCGTCGACACTTATAATTCATTGCGCAGCGGCTTACCTAATGCCATGAAGGTGGCAAAGGAAATGGAGGCGAGAGGCCAAAAACTCAAAGCCATCCGGCTTGACAGCGGTGATCTCGCCCTTTTAAGCAAAAAGGCCCGCGCCCTGCTCGACTCAGCAAGGCTCAATTATGTACAAATTATCGCCTCCCATCAACTGGATGAGATTGTCATTAGCAGTCTCCTTCAACAAGGGGCACCCATCGATGGATTTGGCGTAGGAACACGTCTTTTAACTGCCCATAATTGTCCGGCTTTAAATGGTGTATACAGACAATGTATTATCGGAAACCAGCCTACATTGAAGTTCTCGGATAATTATGCAAGAACGACGCTGCCCGGAAGAAAAAAAGTTTTGCGCTACTTTGACGCGAACGGATACTTTGACACGGATGGAATTATGCTCGAGAATGAAGAAGGTATTGATATTTTCTATCATCCCTTCTTTACAGAACAGCACCGTAATGTAGAAGAATACACTGCAAAACCCATTATGTTCAAAGTGATGGAAGGCGGACACATTATCGGGAAATTACCGACTCCGACAGAAAGTGCAAATTATGTCTCTCATCGATTTGTATGTCTACCTCCGGAATATAAGCGCTTTGAAAATCCTCAGCAATATAAAGTCGGGATCAGTCCTTCACTAATGAGGCTGCGCTCATTTCTGTTCGAACAAATGCAAAAAGGATCTTTGGTGAGAAGATAGCGATTCTCAGAATCTTCTGATATAATTAACCTTCCGAAGGTTTTTTAAGCTTGAGCAGAGAAAACCTTCGGAAGGTTTAAAACAAATACCCTCCTAGACTTTGCGCTTGCCTGTCTTTTTTTTTATTTTATGGCATTATTACGCTGCATTACGAACAGAATAATCAGATTATTTCTATTACTTACAAAAATCGTAAACATAAATAGAGGGCACATATAATGTTGAATGCTGCATTATTTGGAATTCTGGCGGCTGTCTGGTTAATTGTTATGTACAAATGGTACGGCGGAATAATCGATCGAAAACTTATCTCTGCAAACGATGCTCAGCCAACGCCTGCAGAAGCCTTGCGCGATAATATCGATTATGTCCCATCCCGTCCTGAAATTCTATTTGGCCATCACTTTTCGTCTATTGCAGGCGCAGGACCTATTGTCGGGCCTATGCTTGCTTATTCTCTATTCGGCTGGCTGCCCGCGCTTTTATGGGTACTACTGGGTTCTGTGTTCATCGGTGCGGTGCATGACTACGTCTCTCTTATGATCTCGGTGAGGAACAAAGGTGTTTCTATCGCTGTATTGACTCAAACATACGTTTCAAACAGAGCCAGATGGATATTTTCTATCTTCCTCTGGCTGGCTCTCGTTTTAGTTACTGCCGTCTTCTCAGTACTCACGGCACAGACACTGGTTGAAAAACCTGAAATCGTTGTTCCCACGTTTGGACTGATTCTCCTTGCGATTATTTTTGGTTTTCTGGTCAATAGGCGCAACTTTAATATCTGGATCGGAACAACCGGCGCAATAATTGTCCTTATCGGATTAATCATTCTTGGCGACCACATTCCTATCAATGCAAGTTTTGATTTTTGGCTCATTACAGTATTGGTATATTCGTTCGTTGCTTCAACAATCCCGGTATGGATACTCTTACAACCTCGAGATTATATCTCAATGTATATCCTGATAATAGGATTAGCATTAGCACTCGTGTCGTTGATAGTATTACATCCTTCGATAAACGGCCCGGCGTTTCACAATACAGCCAGCAGCAATTTACCGCTTTGGCCGATGCTTTTTATTACGGTTGCCTGTGGAGCCGTGTCGGGATTCCACTCTGTTGTATCGAGCGGAACATCGGCAAAACAATTACGCAGGGAATCGGATGGAAAAATCGTGGCATTTGGAGGAATGTTGACAGAAGCGTTTCTTGCAATAATCGTGATACTGCTCATCTCCAGTGTTCTGTTTTGGAAAGAGGCATCCATCCCGGAACTTACAGGTTATGTTTTTAATGACTTGCTAACCAAGCAAGGAGTCAATATTACATTTGGAACAGCATTGGGAAAAGCAATGGTCAGCATCGGTGTCCCGATTCAATACGGCATTGCCTTCGGCGTACTTATGCTAAATGCATTCATCCTGACAACGCTCGATACCTGCGCGCGTCTTTCTCGTTATGTCCTATCAGAGACAATCGGACAGAAATCGCATTTTCTGAAGAACAAATATACAGCGACCGGGATCGGTCTCGTGATCGCATATTTCCTGGTTATGGGCAACAGCTGGCGTATTCTCTGGCCGGTTTTCGGTGCTGCAAATCAACTGATTGCGGCTCTCTCATTGCTGGTTATCTCCGCATATGTTTTCGGATTTAAAAAAAGTACGATATACACACTCATACCGGGAGTCTTTATGCTTGTAACGACAGAAGCAGCGCTCCTCTATCAGTTATTCTGGCAATATATTCCAGAAGGAAATATCGTGCTCTCAATTCTTTCAGCGGTTTTGATGATACTGGGAGTGATTATTGCTCTTGAAGTTTACAAACGATTAAGAAAAAAGAGGTAGAGATTACTTCAATAGACGGCGTTCATTTGCCCTTCAACTGATACCTCGATAAGGCAAATTTAGTATTTGCAACAATTTCGCCCGCTATCGGTTTGCTATTCCACCGGTTTTGTGGACATCATAAATCTCTCCTGCTAAATGCATTTTATTCCGAAAAACCGGTTCCCTGCAAACAGCACTATTCTTCTCGCAGTAAAAGTAAATTGCAGCAATTCACGGAAGCGTAAATCATAAGAACATTAAAGAGCAGTTGAATAAAAGGCCATATGTATCCAATATTACTGCTTTACGCACTCTTGAATTGCGTTTCTCGAAAGACATTCTTACATTTTAATGAATTATGACAACGATAGAGTTACTCATGCATAGAATGTCGCGATTCATTCATCTACCTTCCGAAAATCGTATACGTTCCGAAAAAGAGAGTTTTCTGTGAGTTGAAGATTTACAGCAAGAAGATATATAGAAGATAGAGACGGAGAATCTTACGTGGATTCATCACGCACTATAAAAACAATGAAAATTTCCAGAGAGATACTCAAGCGCGTAGATCAACTCGTTAAGGCAAACGACTTAGAAAAAGCTCTTCACGAAGTAAGGAAAGCTCGTGAAATAGATCCAAAAAATTTATATGCGTTTGCTTATGAAGAACGCATTCAAGAACTTTTCGCTCAACGGCAGAAACAAGAAGCATTAACTTCGAAAACACTTAAGAGTCCCGATAAAACGAGTGAAGATCTAAAACCCTACAACATGGAAGACCAGCTGCTTGGTGAGCGCAAAGAAATAACTGAGACGAAAGTTCCGGCATTATATGAAGAATTTAAGAAAGCCGGATTGCGGAAGTCTGTCCCAACAGAACAGGCACAAACAAAACGTGCATCCAAGGAGGCATTAGAGATTTTCAGGCAGGCATTGCTGCTCGCATGGTCGGACGGTCAAAAGACAGATGAAGAAGTAAACGAACTACGGTATCTCAAGCAGTCACTTTTCATCTCTGACGAAGAACAGGAACTGTTAGACCGGCAGGCAAAACTGGAATGTTATATCTCATTGCTCAAACATTTACTTCAGTCCCAAGCACCAAAAGCGGAGGTCGCAAGCACTCTTGCTGAGCTTCGTAGAAGTTTTGATGTTTCCAGTTCTGATCAAGTTCTTATCGAAGCTAACCTGGCAGCTCTCAAGGAAGGAAAAAAGAAAAAACAAACAATCGCCGTCATTGACGATGAGAAACAGATACGCACGCTGATGAAAGAAATACTAACGCAGGTACATTATCAAGTTGTGGATTTCAGCACATCGGATGATGCATATATTTTCCTGAAAAAAGAAAAGATCGACTGTATTCTCTGTGATATTAGTCTGGAAAATTCAACAATGAACGGCTTTCTATTCTATGAGAAAATCAGAGAATTACAGCACCTTCAGCAAGTGCCATTTATTTTTATAACCGGATTAAATGACGTCGTGTTGATGCGTGCGGGCAAAGAAATGGGTGTAGATGATTTTCTTGTAAAGCCTATTCACCGCGAAAATCTCCTCGCGACAATTCGCGGAAGGATCAGAAGGTATGAACAAATGAGGCTTATGCCGGAGCTTTAAACATCATACCTGAAATAATCGATTCTATCAGCCCTAAGATTTCTAATTTTTCTTAAAGACATTCCTTAAGATTTCCCCGAAAACGCTTTTCTTGAATGGTTTCAAAAGAACCGTATGTATACCAAGAGATTTAAGTTTTTCCGGACCCTCCATTTGATCATACCCTGTCATTAAAATAACCGGCAGATTTTTACGTATCTGTAGAATTTTACTTGTAAGGGCGATGCCGGTCATATGCGGCATTGTATGATCCGTAATAAGAAGATCATATTCACCGGGGCCATCCTCAAATGCTTTCAATGCATCTGTCGGTTTTGTAAATGGAAACGCCCGATATCCCAATCCCTTTAATAATTCTGTAAGTGCATCAAGCAGCTGCGGTTCATCATCTACTATCATGATGCGTTCCGAACTTCCAATGCTCTCTTTAATTTCTTCAAGCTTTACGCTCTGTTCTTCACCTTCGTATATCGGAAGATATACATCAACTTGCGTGCCTTTTCCTAATTGACTTTGAACTTTTGTTACACCGCCATGATTTTTCACAATGGCATGAACAATAGAAAGCCCTAATCCAGTCCCCTTCCCCGGCCCTTTTGTTGTAAAGAACGGTTCAAAAACTCTTTTCATTGTAGATACATCCATACCTATACCCGTATCCTGAACAGTAAATACAGCATATCGTCCTTTTTTCAGATCGGGGTGAAACAAGATTGCCCTATCATCATATTCCACGCTCCTTTGATGCAAAGTAAGTACTCCGTTAATTCCGCTCATCGCATGAGCTGCATTTGTACAGAGATTCATGACAACCTGATGAATCTGCGTTGCATCAGCCAAGACAAGAGGCCCTTTTGTCGGCAGATCCAATTTGATCTCGACGGTTGTAGGAATTGATGCGCGAAGAAGTTTCATACCTTCACGCAATATATAGTGCAGCCGAACCGGTCGATAATTCGAATCTTGCTTTCGACTGAATGCTAAGATCTGCTTAACAAGTTCCTGTGCCCGATCCGAAGCTTGAATTACTTCGTCGATATATTTCGTTGCACTGTGATTAGCGCTCAGTTTTAATTTCACTAATTCCGAATTGCCGATAATTACCGAGAGGATATTGTTAAAGTCATGGGCTATACCGCCTGCAAGAGAGCCAACGGCTTCCATCTTTTGCGATTGGAGTAATTGAGCCTGCAAATTTCTTTGTGTCTCTTCTGCGTTAACCCGTTCAGTAATATCGCGCAAAATAATTGTGTAAAGCTCCTCTTCCCCCACATTCACTTTAGAGACGGAAGCTTCAACAGGAAAGTTCTCTCCGTTGACACGAACTCCATTAATCGTCCTTATTTTCCCTTCAATTAAACCGGCAACTGAATTATGATTATCGGATTCGTCCGGATGAATCTGGTCTTTAACATTCTGAGATAGAGCGATAAAACGATCTATGGATTGCCCAATGGCTTCAGATTCCAGACAACGAAACATTTGCTCCGAAGCAGGATTGAACGATTGGATCCTCAGATGCTTATCCAATGTAATTATAGCTTCCATCGCCGATGTTATGATGCTGGAAAGACGACTTTGATTTTCACGAATAGCTTCTTGAGTCCTTTTCAACTCCGTCAGATCAGTGATAATACCAAGAACAGACGGCTCTCCTTCATATCGGATTAATTTCGACATATTAAGACAATCGATTTTTTTATTCTCTTTATTGACAAGTGTAAATTCATACGGTTCTACTTTAATTCCAGCCAAATGCTGTCTAATTTTTTGAAGAACGAGATACCTATGTCCGGGCACTATGATCGAAAGAAAGTCAAACTTAGGAGAATAGATTTCTTCGTGCGAATAACCGGTTAATTCCTTGCATTTTTCATTCACATAAACAATTTTCCCGTTCTTGTGAATATAGACCATATTCGGCAGTTCCTCTGTCAGTGTTCTGAACTTTTCTTCAGATTCTCGTAATTCTTCGGCTTGTTTTCGAATTGCTTTTTCGCTTTTCCGTGCTTTGTCAATGCTTCGCAGAAGACGATCAGCAAGGATACGAACAGCGATAGCTGTTATCAAGAGTATAACCGCTATATTAACGACATCAAGGTAATCAGTATACCGGGAATACTGTTTAACGATCACTTTAGAAATTTCAAGGAATCCAATAACCACAACACAGAAAATCGTCCAAAATGTGAACGCATAAAATAGTTTTGGCCTTAGAGCAATTCCTGCAAACATCAGACATATCGGGATACCAAGAAGGATTATGCTATGAAGGCCGCCTGCAGTAAAAAGGATATATGTAACGAAACCCATAACCGTCCATAGAAGAAGTCCTTCTGCCCATCGTAGACGACCAATTCTTAATAAAAATATCGACAGGACAATCATTACACCGATAATAAGTGTTTGGAGAATGAACTGATATTGACCGATAATTAATCTTAGGATAATGAGTATCATAAATCCGGCGAGGATACTCAATGCAATGACGTTAAGAATTTCTGCAACGCGGTTTTTTTCTTCATCACCAAGATCCGGCGGTTTAAGGAGGGAGAGAATTTTATTGTATAATTCCTTTGTTCGCATATATGTCCCGCGTTCAGTAGGATAGACCTTACTTGAAGAAGGTTAATACATTGCGGTAAATCTCTTTTCCCTTATCAGAAAACGATGTTTTTAATATACGAATGGTGGAATGGGGATTCAAGTGATTGAATAATTTTCTTAAAATAAACCGTCCGCCTGCATAGCTGATTAATGATGTTTCTTCGTTTTCAATATGAGTAGGAACACCTATATCTCGTGTTTCAGCATCCTCATCGATAATATTTATATACGAATGGTACACGTAATACCTTGAGGAAACAGAACAAATTCCCAGATTGGCCGCCAAAAAACCTTTAATGGCTTTTTTAAAAAAAAGGACGTTATCAATCAGCAATCCTCACATTTCGTATCATTTTCAAACCAAGGATTGAGCACCCTGCTGCAAAGATAAATATACCGCAATTTGCTGCGATGACAGAGAGAAGAGGCCCGAGTCCATAAAGAAAAGCCCCGATGAAAATAAGAAATGCCGTGTAGCGCGGAAATACTTTAGAACGATATAGCGCAATGCTGAAGAGAATAATACCGGCAAAAATCGTTGCACTTGAAATCATTTTAAATGTTACAACACATGTACTCTGCTGGAGTACAAAATCACGCAGGAGAAAAAACGAGGCCTCATTATTTGAAATGACGGGATAGAGAATAATTTCCCAAGTAACTTTACACAACTGCAAAATATACGCTACTCCAACAAAGATATATCCCAGGAGTCCGATCAGACCTGATTCTGAATACATTTTTGAATACACGGCACTAAATCCGAAGATCATTAAAATAAGACCAATAAATACAACCGTTGTTATCCAGATCCAATTCACGTTCAAAACAAGCAGCAATGGATTTATATGTATTTGGTCTACCGGGAGCAGAATTGTAAAAGATATGGAATATACAAAAAAGAGAATTGCTCCCAGTATAAGCGAAAAACCGCCGAGCCTTTGAATTGTACTAATCTGCACAATATAATTCCTAAAAATGAATGGTTAATTTTATGATACGAATACTTTTGCTGCTTCAATAAGCATTGAAGGTCGGTTCCAGAGTGCGGTGCGAAACACCGACCCAAGTGTCTGTTTATCCGCCGGAAGTTTGAGCGAACTTTCAGCAATGGAATTCAACGTGTCATCCGAAAAATTCGAGATCGCTTCCTTAATATTATAGAACACATCATGCCGCCAGCCAAGCCGCTTCTGCCAGCGCTTTTGATATTCGCCGAGTGAAGAAAGATCGTTATTTTTTATTGCTTTCGCTGCCTCTTCTCCTGCAATCATACCGCCGATCATACCGCTGATAATTCCGCCGCCGGAGACCGGATTTACCTGATGTGCTGCATCGCCGACAAGTATAACATTGTTCCGTACAATCGTATCGCATGTTTTAGCACATGGCACTCCACCTGCAATGTGGGTCAGCACTGCTGCATGTGGATATTTTCGTTCCATAAATTCCTGCAGATACCGGATCGACGATTTCTTTTTTGATTCTTCAACACTTATTCCGATACCAACATTCGCCGCAGACGGTCCTTTTGGAAAAACCCAGAGATAACCACCCGGAGCAATTGCATCACCAAAATAGAATTCAAGACAATCCTGTTCAATATCTATTCCGGCTATAGTCATTTGTGCACAGCTTTCCATATCATGGATGGAACATGCGGTATCGATTCCCGCCCACCTGCCGACGCGTGATTCAACGCCGTCTGCACCAATAATTATCTTTGATTTAATTTCAACGGTTTTATCTTTAATAAGCGCTTTCACGCCGATTGATGCACCTTTTGTATCCCTGAGCAAATCATAAACGTATGCCTTTGTGACAATCTTTGCTCCTTCCCGGGCTGCCAGTTTCGCCACCTCATAATCAAAAATTCGGCGTTCAAGTACATACCCGATTCCGTCAAGTGTGGGAGTTACCTGATTCCCGTTTGGCGCAACAAGCCGGAACCGCTTTACGGTCGCGGCAATCCATTTCGGGTCCGGCTGGATAAACTGAATAACACCTTCGTGACTGACTGCCTCCCCGCACCGCACAGGATAACCAACATCGCGGTCTTTTTCCAAAACCAACACTGACGCTCCGCCGGCTGCCGCAAACCGCGCAGCGGTAGAACCGGCAGGTCCTGCACCAACTACAATAACATCGTATTGTTCTTTGAGCATTTTATCATATTCGATTTTGTGATTTTATGATTTCAGATTTAAATTATCAGCGTTCAGATTTTAATTGACGGCATACATCGATTGCCACCAATCTTTTTAAAATTATTTACTCATAGACTAATAGACTCAATGACTCATAGACTGAAAGACTCAACGACTCATATTCTTTTTATACTTTTACTTCATTTAAATATATTGATTGTTTCTTAGGCAGATCCTCCACTCCTTCCTGATGGAACTGGATTACTTCCCAAGGACACGCCCATACGCATTTTCTGCAGTTTGTACATCGTTCCTCTATGATGGAAATGCGCGATTCCATTAGCTCTATCGCATCTTCAGGGCAAACACCGACACAGCAGCCGCAGTAATCGCACTTACCAGGTATGATATGAATCATTAGTGGAACTTTTCTTGGCATACTCACCTTTCAGCATTTTCTAGGTTCGGTGTGCAGTAAGTTGTTTGAGTATTTCGTTTAATTCTATCGCCCGCTGTTGATACGATTTTACCTCAAGTCCTTCCATTTTTGCCTTCTCGAGTAACTGCAAATTTTCCTCTCGTTCCCTCTGAATACTTTTACTATGAATAGCAATAACTGCATCCTTCGCAATTCTCATTGGATCGGCCTCGTCGATCTCTTTTTCCATCTCCTGCCAGCCATGGCTTAATTCATAATGACTCAACACGATATCGCTAATAAGATTCTTAAACTCCGATTCCCGTACTTCATTTATTATTGCAGTTGCATCAATTGTTCCGCGTTCGTCATATAAATCCAGAATAAACTGAGCAAGTCTCCTCATACGTTCATTGCTGAACTGAACTAATGAGATATTTGAAAGTAAATAGCGAATAACTTCCGGGTTGCCCTCAAGGATTAGCTTTAAAATATCATGTTCCTCAGGCGGAATCGATTTTTTCTCAGGTGCCAGAGGTTGATCAGCATTCGACCTTTGTTTAGCGAAGGTCGATTTTGGAATACTATCAGTTCGTGTTACATGCTTTTCCTGTGCAAGAGCGCGTTCAAGTTCGCGATAAAGCAGGCTCTCATAGATCCCGTACTTTTCGGCAACATCCTTCACATAAAAATTTCGTTTTAACTCGTCTTTCATTTTAGCTATGGACTGAACAAGCGAACGTACGGCCTGTGCTTTCCCTTCTGCTGTTATAAATGCTCCTGAGCGCTGAAATTGTTTTGCCTTAAAATCGATAAAAGAAATCGCATTTGTAAGACGTTCCTTAAACTCAACGCCTCCGTGTTTCAGCACAAATGAATCCGGGTCTTCTCCTTCGGGAAGTTCTACGATGCGAATATTCAAATCGTGCTCAAGCGCAAGATCGATTCCCCGTATTGTAGCACTGGAACCGGCAGTATCTGCGTCATATACTAAAGTAAGGTTTTTTGAATAACGCGCTATAAGCTTGAGCTGCGATTCAGTGAGCGCTGTACCGCTCGATGCAACCACATTTCGGATTCCTGCTTGATAGAGCGATATCAGATCCGCATATCCTTCCACCATTAATGCATTGTCTTCCTGACGAATAAATTCCTTCGAGTGAAACAATCCATATAAGACTCGGCTTTTATCATAAAGAGGAGATTCGGGCGAATTGATATATTTCCCGGTGACGGCATCATCTTCATGTATCCTGCGTGCACCAAAACCGATAACACGGCCTGTCGTTGAGAAAACAGGAAACATTGCACGCCCGCGAAAATAATCGTATAAAGAGCCGTCGTCCCGCGCCCGGGCTAATCCGACTTTGACAATATCTTCTGATTTAAAGTCTTCCGCCTGCGCTTTATGCACAAATGCATCCCAAGAGTTCATCGAGTACCCGAGTCCGAAGGTACGGATGGTTTCATCATTAAATCCACGCTTGTAAAAATATTCGAGCGCCTCTTTGCCTTCTTCCGATTCCGTTAAGTCGCGGAAAAAATGCATTCCTGCAAACCGGCAAATAGCGTAGTAGTTCTCAAACTCCTTCTGCTCTTCGGTCACCGGTATGTTTTCTTCCGGAATTACAATACCGGCTTTCGAAGCAAGAGATCGGACCGCTTCTACGAACGATATTTTATCCATCTCCATTAGAAATGTAAATATATTGCCGCCTTTGCCGCATCCGAAACAATGGTACATTTGTTTCTCAGCACTGACAGTAAAAGACGGCGTTTTTTCCGAATGGAACGGACACAGGCCAAGATAATTCTTGCCGCGCTTCTTTAATTGTACATATCCGGAAATGACTTC
>Ga0315548_1001224_pt1 | contig 22046 bp, 23 predicted proteins | sample SalMarSW160110MG_2_FD_202540 | JGI IMG/M metagenome (GOLD analysis project Ga0315548, IMG submission 202540) | Salt marsh sediment microbial communities from the Plum Island Ecosystem LTER, Massachusetts, United States - Salt Marsh Sediment SW1601-110 ...
GTGGTTAAAAAACAGAGTTCAGAATACAGATAACAGAAGACAGAAATAAAAAAGTGATTAAAAATATGAAAGATTTGAATTACTCGAATTGACCGACTTATAATAAAGTATCGTCATAAGTTAATATTTAACAACAACCTATCGCAGGTTGTCATTCCTGCGAAAGCAGGAATCCACTGTTGCGAGACTATAAATGGATACCCGCCTTCGCGGGTATGACAGTATGAATCGGTAAGTTTGAGTTAATTGCTGATATCTGATTTCTGTCATCTGACTTCTGTTTTCGCATGAGGTAAACTTATGGATTGGTGGCTGTTATTCGCTGTTTTTCTTTATCTGGCCTGTGCGGCACTGATTATAGCCGAAGTATTCGTGCCAAGCGGCGGCCTGATAAGCATTTTTGCTCTGGCCTGTTTAGTCGGTGGAGTATTAATATTTTTTCAACACAGCACAATCGCCGGCTGGATAGGTTTGATTATTGCACTTATAATGATACCATCCGTTCTGGTTCTTGCTTATAAAGTATTTCCAAAAACCAGATTCGGCAGGCACGTATTGCTTGCGCCGCCCGAACGGCAGCAGGGCGATGCCATACCCGATTCATCTAATCTTAAGCAGATGCTCGGAGCCGAAGGTACGGTCCTGACGCCATTGAGACCGGTCGGTATGTGCGATTTTTCAGGACGGAGGCTTGAATGTGTGGCTGAAAGCGGATATGTTGATAAAGGTAAAAAGGTCAGGGTTATCGACGTTGAGAGTACCCAGTTAACTGTTCGTATAATCGAGGAAACCTCATGAAAGGGAATAACATGATTAATTTAACAAACGCTATCTTAGGCCAACAAAATGCACCGCCTATCGGGACTATTATTTTTATAGCAATCATAAGTTTTATTGCTTTGGTTGCAGTACTTCTTTTTATTAAGTTTGCCAGATTGTGGCTGCAGGCGTATTTCTCACGGGCCGATGTGCGATTATCCGAACTTATCGGCATGTGGCTGAGGAAAGTCGATGCCAGAACCATAGTGTTGAGCAAAATTACCGCTATTCAGGCGGGCCTGATGCTAACCACAAGAGACCTGGAAAGCCATTATTTAGCCGGCGGACGAGTTCCAAATGTGGTGCGAGCCTTAATTGCAGCTAATCGTGCAAGTATCGTTTTGACTTTGCAAACGGCAACTGCAATTGACCTGGCCGGTCGTGATATACTCGATGCCGTTCAGACAAGCGTCAATCCCAAGGTGATCGATTGCCCCGACCCGACAAAAGGAAGAGATACGGTCGATGCCGTAGCTCAGGACGGAATCCAGTTGAAAGCAAAGGCCCGCGTAACCGTCCGTGCGAACATCGAAAGGCTGATCGGAGGCGCTACGGAGGAAACGGTCATAGCCCGCGTAGGTGAGGGAATTGTTACAACAATCGGCAGCGCTATATCGTATAAAAGTGTTATCGAAAATCCGGATAAGATTTCCAAGGCGGTTTTAGCCAAGGGACTCGATGCCGGAACCGCTTTTGAGATTCTATCAATCGATATCGCGGACGTTGATGTCGGCGAAAACGTCGGTGCACAGCTTCAGGCCGCCCAGGCCGAGGCCGATATGCGAAGGGCGAAAGCCGAGGCGGAAAAACGCCGTGCTATGGCTGTTGCCCGTGAGCAGGAAATGCGTGCACTTGTTGTTGAAAACGAATCGAAAGTGCCGTTGGCTATGGCGGAGGCCTTCAAGAAGGGACATCTCGGAGTTATGGATTATTACAGGATGAAAAATATTATGGCCGATACCTCGATGCGTGATTCTATTGCGAAACCGAAAACAAAAGAATAAATATAACAAGTGAACGATTTTAATATTTAAATACTCTTTATATGAATTATTATTTTTCACAATTTATAATTGCTCAAAACGAGGATATTGAAAAATGGATGAACATTTTATTCATCGTTGTCCTTGCGGTTTTCTGGATCCTTCGCAGTGTTGTAAAATCAAAGGTTGATGATGCGCGGGAACGGAAAAATAAAAATGCTTCTTTCGATAAAAACCGCAAACCTGCGTCTTCAACAAAAGAATTGAGCGAATTATTACTTGATAGGGTACTTAAGTTTAGAGAATCAACATCCGGCCCGCGTAATCGTCCTAATATTCAGAAAACAATGACAAAATCCGCAACCTCCGGATCTGCCAATCGTGGGATAACTTCAAAACCTCAACCTGCGATGTCTGCTCCATATACGATTCAAAGAAGTAAAAAACCATCTAAATTTACATTTAAACAACCTTCCTTAAAACAAAACATTCAGAAGCTGGAAAAAATTGATACGAATATCCAGGAACTGCCTGAATTTGCACCCAAATCCGTTGAAGGTCTTGCTGATTTATCTTTAAGCAAAGCAACACAAATCTCAAAAACAGAATTTACATCTGATTTTGTATGGGATTATAAAAATCCTGATGAATTAAGAAGAGCAATTGTCCATTATGAGATTTTAGGCAGGCCTTTGTCACTTCGTGATTCTTTCGAATCTATCTTATAAGCATCTTTTTGTCATCTGTTGGCAATTGTCAGTTGAAATTACCGTTTTTTAATCTGTAAGCGAAAAGGATTTTTTGCAGATAATCAGGGGATAAAAACATAATATCCTACGTCCCATAAGATATGTTATGTTTCATTGGGCTTGTTTTTGAGTTATAGCGGGAAATTGCTTATTTGGGGCATTTGACGCGAAATACGTTAACCAAAGGCCAAAATGCTTAATTCGTATTAATCACATGATTGGCCATATCGGAAAGATTATCCCACATAAAGGCCGCTCTGTCTAAAAGGCCGATGTTTTGAAGAACAATTGAAACATTTATCGATGCGTCCGGGCAGGAATAATTATTTTCCATAAAACGTTCGAGATTAAACAGAGTAGATGCGAATTTTAATTTATTGCAATAAAGTAATGCAGTCTGATAGTGAAGTTCGAGAGTATCTTTGTCATAACGATTGAATTCTGAAAGATATTTCAAAGCATCGGATTTTCGGCCGATTTGATAAAGGCAGACGATAAGTTTAGTTCGGGCCCTTGCATATAAGGGATTTATTTTCAATGCGGACATAAAAGATTCAATAGCCCTTGCTTCATCGCCAACGCCCATCATAAGGATACCAAGACGATAATATAAATCCGGATTTTGAGGACGGAGGGCGATTTGCTTGGTATGTGCGGCAATTAAAGCTTCGGTTACAGCGGCGTCGTCAATGCCGCCAAAAAACATCTTGTCATTTTTAATTCCATGCTTAAAATGCAAAGCAGCGGTTTCAGAAAATAATAACGAACTATTCGGTTGAATGGCGGAAGCAAGTGATAAAGTATCAAGGGCTTCATCGTTATTACCGGCCGACTGTTGTGCTATTGCCAGGCCTATATATGCATCGACAATCCTGTCATTTATTTCAACAGCTTTATTAAAAAGTCCCGCTGCGAGCTGGTCCTGATTTAACTGTAAATATTGTGTTCCGAGCTTTATAGTGGCTTCGAGAAAATCGGGGCAGAGATGAATCGCCTGTTCATATTGAGATACCGCATCGGTGGTCGAACCCATCATACGAAGGATGTCGGCCTGCCTTAAAAGCAAATCGGGCCTTTCGGGATTTTCCTGTAAAAAATACTCGATCTGTTCGAGGGCCTCATAGAGCTGTCCCTCGGCCATAAGCTGGTCTATATCGTTGTCCTGAAAAGAAATATTGTCGGGGTGCATCAGAATCGCATTGTTAAATATTTGAACGGCATGTGAATATTTACCGGTAACGATATACAAATGCCCGAGCGTTATAAGTGTCGATATATCGTCGGGATATTCACTGCTTAATAATTGATATTGCTCTATAGTCTTTTCGTATTGTTCATTTTTGAAATAAATCGCGGCTAATCGCTGGACCGGGAGATGCAGATATTTTTTAAATTTAATGCAATCCTGATAAAATTCCACGGCCTGAGATTCCTTTCCGAGTCTTTCATAACAATACCCAAGTGCATACAAAGCCAGCGTATTATTAGGCCGACGCAGATAGACCGAGTTCAATTCCTGTATAGCTTCGTTGAGCTGATTATTATTGATACATATCGCCGCCGCCGCCAGTCGGCCGTAAATGCAGGAAGGATTTTCCATGAGGTATTTTCGTAGATGTTTGGCTGCCGCACATGTCTTTTTCTCGCCTATTAACTCAAGGACCGAATATAACAAACTGCATTGGTCGGATTTCTTATAGTCCTCAGGAAGCGTGACCATATTTAACCAATGCCATATTAAATCGGATGTGTCAACCGTTATCGCCCTGCCGAGAATTTCAAGTACCTGACTCATACACCGCCCGCATCCTTTTTATACTATTAGGTTAAATAATATGAAACTGCTGTAATCAGTAGAGGTATCGACAATAAAACCAGGGCGATTAAGCAGGGTTTTTGTGATTAGCCTCCCCGCTGTTTAATTTTGTCTTGTCGTTATGGCGATTGTGTGTGATGTGCGGATTATTACGGATTAGAAAGCAATTATCGGGTTTAATCAGTCCTGAGAATTAGCCTTGAATGCCCCTGGTTTTCGATAAATACCGCGTGTAAAACCGGCCCGAGATGGTGATGATTATTCTGATTTTGCCATTTGTGCCTGTTTTTCTACCTCACTTAGATATGCCAGCGTCCGTTCGAGTTTGTCGCTCAGGTGTTTGAGCTTAAGCATCGTCTTGACTCTTGTAATCAGTTCGAGCTTGTTCACGGGTTTGCTTAGGAAATCGTCCGTACCGGAATCGATAGCACGTTCAATGTCACCGAATTCACTAAGCGCGGTTACCATAATAACGGGAATGTCCGTGCTTTTTGGATCGTTTTTTATTCTTTTACAGACTTCAAAGCCGCTCATTTTAGGCATCATCACGTCGAGTAGAATCAAATCCGGCTTTTTTTTATTTACAATTTCAAGCGCTTTCAATCCGTCACGAGCAGAAATTGTTTTGCAATCAACATCCTCAAGGTAAGCCTGCAGCAGCTCGAGGTTCTGCTGGTTGTCATCGACGACCAAAATAACAGGTTTTTTGCCCTGCTCTTCTTCCAACATCTTTTTTTTCATAAAATGCTCCTGTGGGTTGTTTCTATGTTTTTCCCAAAGCCTTCAATATCGTCGAGCAAAATGCCGGCAAATCGTCCGGCTTGCGTGATGTTATCAGATTTTTATCCACCACACATTCGGCGTCCACATACTGGGCGCCTGCATTTATAACATCATCTTTGATTGCCATAAAACAGGTCGCCTTTTTACCTTCGAATATCTTTGTGCTGCATAAGAGCCAGCCGCCGTGACATATAGCGGCGATAATCTTGCCCGCATTCACCATATCATTCGCAAATTTAATTACCTCGGTGCTTCTTCTCATAAAATCCGGTGCGAAACCTCCGGGCACAACCATACAATCATAATCGCCTGCGTCGGCCCGCCCTGCCGCAACCTCGGAAATACAGGGATACCCTTCTTTTGAATAATATTCCATTTTTGCCTGTGCCGCCACCAAATTTACCTCCAGGCCCGATTCGAGAAACCGATAATACGGATACCAGACCTCAAGCACCTGGTACATCTGGTCAACCATAATAGCTACCTTTTTCGGCATTCCAACCTACTCTTTTTTACTATTGCTGTGAAATTCGATAAATTCGCGGATTTCCGGTCTGATATATATCTGCTCGATATCGACTACCTGCGGCACCACCTCGGCACAGACCGCCGCCATCACTTCCGAAGGGGCCTGCGTATCCACAAATAGAATCCACTGACCTTTTACAGAACAAAGCCCGCCGCCGTTGCCCCCAAGGGGTTCTTGTCGGATTATAACGCCGTTTGCCTCGAATAATCCTAAAAGATCTTCCAATATCTTACTTTTATTCATCGTCCGGATATTTTATTAAAAATACTATCAGGCATCACGGATAAACTTTTTGCCGGGTCAGATTGTTATGGCCCGATTTGCACAGACAGCCAGGAAAACCGTCCCGTACCTGCACCCGGCCTATTGACATAGTTCAAGAAAAAAGACGTTAATAGTCGATATAGATACGTGTGAGCAATAATTTTAGCTAAATTGACAACAAAGTCACAAAACTGTTCTCAAGCTATTAAATTGTATAACAGGAGCATAGAATTGGCAAGTATTACGGAAAAACGCCTTTGTTTACATAGGCGTCTCAAAGACCTGCAACAACAGAATAACGACCTTAAGTCCCAGCTTTATCATCTCCAGCATCTTGCCAATATGGGAACCGTCAGCCACATGATAGCTCATGAAATCAATAATCTGCTCACACCCCTGAAAAACTATGCTGTTCTTGCATTAAAAAACACCGACGATAAAGCTCTGACCGAAAAGGCACTTCAGAAAACGGCTCAAAATTGTGAACGTGCTTCCAAAATTATGGACAGTATGCTCGCTATGGCGGACGGCAAAACACCGGGCAAAAAAGATACCGAGCTTCTTGCTCTGGTTGAGGATATTTTCGCCTGCCTGTGCCGCGATTTCTCCAAGGACGCAATTACAGTGGAAATCTACATTCCCGAAGGATTGACGATCCGGGCCGTGCCCGTTCAAATTCAACAGGTATTAATGAATCTGATTCTCAATGCACGCCAGGCAATGCTGCCGCGAGGCGGAGTTTTAACAATAAAAGCCGCCGAAAGAAACGATGCAGTCGAGATAGAGATAAAAGATACGGGCAACGGCATCGAGCACGATGATTTGGAACGTATTTTCGATACGTTTTTTACCACGAAGAACAATAAAAATCTGCCGTCCGAGCGTTCAGGAACCGGGCTCGGCCTGGCCTTCTGCAAAAGGATAGTCGAGGGACACGATGGCTTGATTTCGGTCGAATCAAAACCGGCCAGCGGGAGCAAATTCAGGATAATTCTCCCAAAACCTCAGTCAGGTAACAGCTAATGCCGGCTCAGGCTTTCCAAATCGTTTTAATGTTGATACTTCTTGCCGGATCAGCCTTTTTTTCCGGTGCAGAGACCGCCTTTTCCAATCTGACTCACAGACAAAGAAAACAACTGCGGGGCTCACAGCATAAGCTTACCAACTTAGCCGGAAAACTGCTGAACAAACCGAGTCAACTGCTCAATTGCTTTTTGTTCGGGAACATGACGGTGAACGTTCTGTATTATGCAGCGGCAAGTGTCTTAACCGTCCGAATCAACCAGCACAGTGCGATAGCCGGAGCTGTCGTCGCTTTTACAAGTTTCGCGGCACTGGTGCTGTTCGGTGAAATACTGCCGAAGTCCATAGCGTATGCAAACTCGAAGTCCCTTAGTATAATTTTCGCCCTGCCGGCCTTTGTCTGCCTTCAGATATTCACACCCTTGGGATTCGTATTCAGATTTTTTATTTTAGAGCCTGTCCTGCGACTGCTTTTAGGGCCTGCAAGAAGCCCGGGCGCAATAACCATAGCCGAATTCAAGACACTGATAGAAACAACAAGAAAGCAGGGATTGATCACGGACGATGAGAATAAACTCTTTACGGAAGTCATCGAGCTTGGCTTTCTTAAAGTCCGACACGTTATGAAGCCCCGTGTAGATATGATTGCATGTGCCGTAACCGAATCCGGCCGTCAGGCCCGCGAGAAGATGCAAAAAAACCACCTTACCAAGCTGCCCGTCTATGCCCGGACTATAGACAATATAATCGGCCTGGTTCACCTCCGGGAGCTTCTGCTCAACGAGACGGCTTCGCTGGATAAAATTGTTCAGCAGGTGCATTTCGTCCCGGAGCAGAAGACGGTGGAATCCCTGCTGGATTTTTTCCGCAAATCCAAAACGGATATGGCAATAGTCGTAGATGAATACGGCGGTATCGCAGGCTCCGTTCAGTTGGAGGACATTGCGGAAGAGTTGTTCGGTCAAATGGAAGTCACGAATCAAATCGAGCCTATCAAACAAATCGGACCTTTCGAATACAGGCTCGCGGGCAATCTGGCAATCCATGAATGGTCCGAGGTATTCAGCATCGACCTTGAAGAAACAAGCCAGGTCACCGTAGGCGGAATGGTAACCGCCCTTCTGGGCAAAATTCCCAAAAGCGGCGACGTTGTAAATCTGAAGAACTTAAAATTTACAGTTGAAAACGTACATAAACACAGAATAAAAACCGTAATATTAACATTCGAACCTTTTCAAGCGGATGATAAATAACGCCGTTCTAATTTTTGCCTTCGCCTTTTTTGTGGCGATGGCCGGCCTTTTCGCCGGTGCGGAGACCGGCCTCTATCGTCTCAGCAGGCTTCGTCTGCGTCTGGGTGTTGAGAAAAAACGCCTGCCGTTCGTTATGCTTGGCAGATGTATCCATGATAGTTCCGGACTGCTCCTTTCGATGCTGATCGGCACGAATCTTTCCTATTATCTCGCCACAAGTATTGTCACAAGAATACTTTTAAGCAAATTTGCAGCCGAGCACACCGCGGAAATCGTTACGACCCTTGTAACAGCCCCTATCCTGTTTGTCTTCTCGGAATCAATCCCTAAAAACTTGTTCCTGTACCGTGCGGATTTACTGATGCCCTACCTGTCGCCGTTTTTGTACGCATTTCACAAAATCATGAGCTTCTGTGGAGCAATCCCATTGCTCAAATACATATCAACCCTCTTTTCCAGACTGGCAGGCTCGGCCTCCTCGTCGAAAACGGTAATTACATCCGTACAAAGGCATACAGTGCAGGCAATCTTGCGGGATACACACGAAGAGGGTATCCTCAGCGCCATCCAGACCGATATTGTTAACCGTTTGGTTAAAATCTCGAACGTTAATATAAGGTTCGTGATGGTTCCCATCGACCATGTTCAGACGGTCGATGTCAACTCTGATGATTCGGCCCTGCTGAACATCTTAAGAAAATCCGCTTTTACCCGCCTGCCGGTAACGGAAGCTCAGCCGGCTAACATAACAGGATTCATAAATATATATGAGGCGCTGAGTATATCACAGAAGTTCGCCGATCTGCATAATTTCATCAGGCCGCTGAAGAAACTCGATTCGGACACACCTGTAATCGATGCGATAAATTTCATGCAGAGGGAAAACCAGAAGATAATCCTGGTAACAAGAGCCGGTCTGGCCGGCCGCCAAAAGCCTGTCGGTATTGTCACGATGAAGGATTTAGTCGAAGAGCTGCTCGGCGAATTAGCCGAATGGTAATGTGATTATCATGTATGTAAGTTGTTATTTACCGGATTTTACTGAATTGTATCGTCGGTTTTGTCAATGATTGCCTTGGCGATATTATTAATAGCGGTTCTTGTTGGCCCGTTGGCATCGTTTGTCAGAATTGAAAATATATAATCCCCCCCCGCTGTGACACATATTCCGGAGAGTGACTTTACGCCGTTTATATAACCGGTTTTACCGTAGATTTTTCCTTTATATTTTTCGTCTCTGAAATGATCGTCGATAGTGCCGTCTATCCCCCCCACTGCCAGTGAGTTTTTATAGAGTTCCCAATCGTCACTATTGTAAATATTTAATAAAACTTTTGTAATAATCTGGGCACTTAGCTTGTTTTCTCTGCTAAGACCGCTTCCATCGTCGATGTAAAATCGGTTTTCTTCGATCCCCAGCTCCTGTAAATATTCGCCGACAAGCTCACGTCCTTTCTGCCAGCTACCGTTTTTACCATCCGGATTATTTTTAGCTGCGATGGTTTTAAGCAATGCTTCCGCCGCTAATCCCAGACTGTCTTTATTGCAGCGTAAAAGACAATCGCCTATTGGAGTAGTGAATTCGGTAAGCAGCCTGAAATCACCTTCCTCGGCGAGGATTTTTTCCGTAAGCCGGCCGGTGACTTTTATCCCTGTTTTATTCAGATGTTCGGCTAAGAGAAAACCAAAAAACGCGGCGGGTTTTTCGATTGCAACATCGAACGGCCCTGCCTGGTCTTTGCATTTCCCGCGAACGATAAGTGTGTTGGGCTGCTGATTGCGATAAGCTCCTACGGCGCTGTCGCCGGTTGTTATAGGCGTGACTTTATTAATTAGCTTTACGAAAGAGGTCTGAGGCTCAATCAAAATAGCTACTTTCCCGTTGATGTTCTTTGTGCTCATCTGTATGCAGTTGTCGTTGTAATTCAGGCCGCTTACCTCGCAGGCGTACCAGCGATTCAACTGGTCACTCGGCCAGTTCGGGTGGACGCACTGGTTATCGAATACGCCTGTATCGATGATGATGTCTTCAATGGATTGAACTTCGTTCTTTCGCAATTCCTGTGCAATTTCTCTGAATATCCAGCCCTGCTCCCGTCCGTATCTGGAGTCTGTTTTTTCATCTCCTAACAACGGATCGCCGCTACCTATTATTACGAGTGTATTGCCGCAAAACCCGACCTTCGTTTTATATTCGTAATCGGCGCCCAGATATTTCAATGCCGCGGCCGTGGTTATTATCTTCATATTAGAAGCCGGTATCATTAATTCCTCTGCATTGTGTTCATATACAGTATCGCCGGAATCATTTTCGACGATGTGAATGGAAAATTTGACTCCTTGCTGTAAAGACCGGCTGATTATTTGGTCTATTTGCCCGGCTAAATCCGCCTTTGCAAAGCTGCTCGGCAATAGAGTTAATGCGGTGAAAATTATTATATTTTTCGCTCGTATCTTCATAATGTTAGCATTATTTCAAAAAAAATTCGGTATGACAACCCTTTTTCAGGTTGTCCCGGGACCGATATTCTCTCAAAAAAAGTTGATTATTGCAAAAAAGCGGGTATAATATGATATAAGTGTAATTTGATAGATTTATCGTAATATGCTACTGTAATATAAGTGCGATAAGCAGCAGAGAAACGATGTAAAAACTTATCATTATAAAGAATGTTTTCGTGCATAAGATGTTCGTTTGCAACATGTTATGAGAACAGGGGTTAGATTTGTACAGGCAGGTTTATTGACAAGGGCAGGGATGGCATGATTGATTAATATCTTATTTTCCTTACAAATTTACCTGTGGTAATTTTTATTATTTATTGTGTAGTTTGAGTTATGCAATAAAAAAAAAATTTTGAGACACTTTTTTATACCGTTGAATGGAAGGGTACGGATATGAATAAACTCAGTAACAGGGTCAATAATTCGAAAAGAGGTTTTACGTTAATAGAGCTTCTTGTGGTAATTGCCATAATTGCACTATTGATGTCAATTTTAATGCCTGCCCTGTCACAAGTTAAGACACAGGCAAAAGGGGCGGCGTGCCAGTCAAACCTGCATCAATGGGCTGTAATGTGGTCAATGTATGCCGAGGATAACAATGGTCATTTTCAGGTTGGTGAAGGAGGAGAGAGTCAAACTACCGATAACAGGTGGCCGACCGTGTTGCGGGATTACTACAAAGAAGACAAGATTCGCCTCTGCCCAATGGCTAAAAAGCCTTCAACCGATGGCGGTAGAAATCCGATGTGTGCCTGGGGCAGGCTTGATGATGGTATGTTTGCAAGCTATGGCTTTAACGAATGGCTCTGTAATCGCCCGATCGGTGAAAGTGAGAGCGAGAATTACTGGAGGAAAATATTCGGTATTGAGCGTTCAAACACAGTACCGATATTTCTTGATTGCCGGTGGTACGATGTTTGGGTTCATTCTATCGATGTTCCTCCACCAACCGACGGCTCAGAGGCAGGTATGAGCGGAAGTAATGAAATCAGGCGTGTCTGTCTTAACCGGCATAATGCATCTGTAAATTGCACTTTCCTGGACTGGTCGGTCAGAAAGGTTGACCTCAAAGAGTTGTGGACATTAAAATGGCATAAAACCTATAACACAAAAGATCTTTGGACATTAGCCGGCGATGTTACCGATGAGGACTGGCCGGATTGGATGCAGGGCATGAAGGCCTATTAAAACGCTCAGAAACAGAATGTAAAATACTTTGTTCGATTTAACGATTGTTGGGATAATGCGGTAAATAAAGTCAGCGAATTTATCTCTAATAGATAATCGCAGTCACTTCTTCTATCTTCTTCACAACATCTGTGATATCTTCAGAGTACGATACATAACCGTCGAAGCCCTTATGCAACAGGGCCTCTATCTCGGAATCACTCAGCCGGTTTGCAAGAGCAACAACCTTGATGGTCTCTGATTCCTCGTTGGTCCGAATACCTCTACATACATCTGTGGCATCTATTCCGTCTGCCAGCAGATTGACAAGCAGGACGTGTGGTGCAAACTTCTGGACGACTGCACCCGTCTCAAAATTGCTGTGTACGATTTGTACTTCATAGTCGGCCTTGTTTTGCAACGATTCGGCCAGAGCCGATGCCGTATTATCGTTGCTGTCGGCTACCAACACCCGTATTTTACCGACTGCAAGCCCCGAAGTCGGCATATTGTGTACCTTCATAAAGCGCATCAATTCGCTCAGAGGTATTCGCCTGTCTTTACTGCCGGGGATGCGATAGCCTTTTAACTGGCCGTTATCAAACCACTTTGAAACGGTTCGAGGTGCAACATGGCAAATCTTCGCCACATCACCTGTCGTCAGTACGTTTTTTCCTTTTGCCATTTCTTGATTCCCATCACTACCGTTTTGAAACTCACTATAGCTGAGATAATCCTCTTAATATTCGGTTTTAAATCGAGGTGTGTTTAACGCATAAATACAATTATTATTTTAAGGGCGGATAAACGAAGGTCTTTGCAACAATACGTCCTATAATTATTTTTCTATTATCTCTCAACAGCCGCGAATGTAAGGTATCGTTGTTTTGGTTACAGCGGCAAAGTGCTTATCGAAAATGTTTTTGATTTACTCGTCATAAGCGGTACAATTTCGTCGGTTCTGCTTTTACCTTATATTGAGGAGAATTTTATATGCAGATTCACTTGTCACGACCGGACATTACCGAGGAGGAAATCGAAGCGGTCTGCGAGGTGCTTCGCAGTCCGAATCTTTCGCTCGGACCCAAATTACCCGAATTCGAAGCCGCCTTCGCAGATTACATCGGCGCAAAGAGGGCCGTCGCCGTCAACAGCGGGACCAGCGGCTTATTTCTGTGCATGTCGGCGCTCGGCATAAAACCCGGCGACGAAGTTATTACCACGCCGTTTACTTTCGTTGCTTCGGCTACCGCTGTTATGATGGCCGGCGCAACACCGGTCTTTGTCGATATCGACCCGGTAAGTTTGAATATCGACCCGGCCGGGATAGAATCTGCAATAACAGAAAATACCAAAGCCGTCCTGCCGGTAGAAATATTCGGCAATCCCGCAGGTTTCGATAAGGTATGCCGCGTCGCGCAAGAGCACAACCTGCCGGTGGTCGAAGATAGCTGCGAGGCCCTGGGCTCAGCGCTAAACGGCAAAAAGGTTGGCACCTTCGGGACAATGAGCGTATTCGGTTTTTATCCCAATAAACAGATAACCACCGGCGAAGGCGGAATGATCCTGACCGATGATGACAGCCTGGCCGATATCTGCTGCTCGCTTCGCAACCAGGGACGAAGTAAAGACGACAACTGGCTGACCCACGAGAGGCTCGGCTATAACTTCAGGATTAGCGATATCAACTGCGCACTGGGGCTCGCACAGCTTTCGAGAATAGAGCAAATCAAAGCCAGACGCCGGCAGGTCGCCGAATGGTATCAGGAAATGCTGGCCGGTGATAGCCGGATAATAGTACCGGCCGAACAGGACGGCTGCGATATGAGCTGGTTTGTTTTCATGGTTCGCTTGGCGGACCGCTTTACCCTGGAACAACGCAACAAGGCTCTGCATGAGATGACAAAACGAGGCATCCAGGTCGGCAACTATTTCCCGCCCGTTCATCTTCAGCCGGTCATGGTCCGCCGGTACGGCTACAAAAATGGCGATTTCCCCATAACCGAAAACGTATGCAAAAGCACAATCGCCCTGCCGTTTTACAATAATCTCTCAAAAGACCAGGTCGCGACCGTTTCCGCGGCGTTAAAGGACGTTCTGGACAATATTTAGCACGGTTTTTTGTTTTTGTTTTGCATATTATATTTTATATGCTAAGTATTTATTAGAGGCGTGTAAATAAGGCCGGAGCGGGAAGCCGGCCTATAGATACAATTCCTTTTGGGAGGGGATAGTGAGAGGCTTCAGATCAAAATTCATCTTTCTGTTCATCGTTTATTTCGCCGGTTTTTGTACTGCCATATACATGCTTGCGCCGCCGCCGGAAAACCAGGAGCGTCTGCTCGACGGGAACACACATTTTAATTTCGATTCCGAGGAGTTTGTAAAATCTTTCAATTCCGGAATGCATAAATGTGTTGATTTCGGGAAAGAAGCCGCCCAGCGCACGGCCAAATACATTAAAGAGAAGGTCAACGAAAAGCAGTTACAGGCGGACAGCTAAACCGGTGATTAGAACCGTACTTCGTGCCTTTGTCATTTCTGCCTATGGCATGCCCAAGGTAGACCATAGGTTCGCCGAAGGCGGACCGGAGTGGAGAAATCTATAAAAAACCTGTATTATTTTTGAAATGACCCCCCCTACTATATCCGAACATGGGCCGTTAGCCCGTAAAGTGCATTCACAGGCAGCCCTATATATCAGGGAATTCTCTTATCCGTAAGCTTGCTCGGCTCTTTGAGCAGCAGGACACTGTCAATATCGGCCATCATCTCCTGATTGTTGAGACGGAGATTTCGCTTATGCCTGATATCTCCCTCGAAGGATGTCTCGCCGGGCTGTTGAGTGGAACAGCCGGTAAGGGTGAAAATTAAGGCACAAAAAAGAACGGCCAGCAACGTTTTACATATAAAAGACGAAACGCTTTTCATCAGTACTCCCTTTCTTAGGAACAAGACAATTACCGATAATATCAGATTCTGCCCTTTCGCATCGGCCGCAGCGGCCGGCAAATGCACGCGAACGGATTTTTAATCATTTTTATTATAACAATTACCCAAACCCCTGTCAATCTTAATACCCCCCATAACGGCAGATTTTCACCCCCTTTTCCGCCCCTACAATCCTCAAAATCCACCCTCAACCGCCTTTTATACCTGTCCTTACCGCCCTATCCTACAAAATTCATAACTGCTTTGCTAAATACACCCACAGGCTGCATTGTCATCCTGAGTACACCGTTAGGTGTCTCAGGGAGAGCACGGAGGAATCGAAGAGTCAAAAAAATGTCATTCCTGCCTAAGGCACACCCAAGGCGGACCGAACGAAGTGAGTCGAGGAATCTGGTTATCGAGAATAAAAGAACTACACACCGAAGTGTACCTTTTTAATTTTGTTGATTGCCCCTGTTTATATACCCTCGTACGTAAAGCGCGTACGCGCTTTACGTACAAGTTGCTTCTGGTCATTACAGAACGAACAATATCTTATTCTTGTTGAGTTGTCTTTAATTGGGCGGGATAATTTTCAGAAAGATGCAAATATTTACTAAGAATCTGCTATAATGGGTGCATTATGTTTAACGCGAGGCAATGGGATTACATCAGAGATCGCTTTCACCTTACAGCCCGGCAGACTGAGATTGCGAAGCTGGTTTGTAACGGTATGGACAACAACCAAATCGCCAAAAAATGCAATATCACATACAATACTTCAAGAACACACCTCGCTCATATCTGTGCTAAGATAGGTGTCCACGGCCGAGCCGAGCTAATTCTTCATTTGTTAAAGATTACGAAACACGTCAGTTGAAACCACCCTTTTTTTTGATAATCCTCATCGAACATAAAATCGATAAAGCGGAAACTCTACATATTTAAAGAAATATCTTTTACCGGTTAATAACATGTGTACGTAAAGCGCGTACGCGCTTTACGTACGCACTTGTTTTAATTATTCCTTTGTAATACTACGTCGAGAATAACGACGCATTCGTACATTATCTAAGGATGTGGAAAATTCATTATCAGGTGTGTTGTTGGATTGAACTTTTACTTTATGTACGAGACCTTTTTATTTCTGTAGGGATAGGAATATGCAAAAAACCCGAAGGGCAGAGTTCCACGGGCGGTGCATGTGGATATTTACAGAGTTATAAAAAAATCTTTTCTCCGTTAAAATGACTGTGTACGTAAAGCGCGTACGCGCTTTACGTACGTGCTTGTTTTTATTATCAGGAATGTTGCGGATTAATTTTGTACTCTTATTTGTATGTGTCCATCGCAATATATATTAAAAAAAGTACCCCCTATGGGACAACCTAGCACCTTTAATATTATGTCATGATGGCCTCAACAAACTTAAATGTTAAACTCGCCCTATTCTTTGAGACGAAGACTAACAGTTATATAACGTATTCTCCATTATGTAATTTTTTAGATTCTTCTGGTTTTGCTGAAAAAACATTGGTGCCTTTTCTGATAAGCACCCTATCTTTGTAATGATAAACGTCCTTTTTATTCCATGAAGGTGTGATTATTAGTAATATTTTATACCCTAAAATATCCTTTTCTCTAATTAAAATATTGAGAGAAGGAAAAATTGTATTTCTTATTGAGTTTTGTATGCTCTGATCCATTTCCTGTCTATGTTTGTCAGAGCCGCATATTGTTCCGTCATCATCAATTCCATAAAATATAATACCACCCATCTTTGTGTTTGCAAACGCAGCTATTTCTCTTGAAATTTTATCAATTGAAATACCTGATTCCTTAAATTCATAAATTTGATCTTCACCATTTTTGCAGATTTCCAATATTTGTACATGTGATGGTACATTCAATGACTGCATTATTTTATTCTTTGCTTTTTTTCTTTTTTGTTTCTTCCCTAATACTTTTTTAGCCTTAATAGGATCATTAAAATATTTTACAGAAATATGTTTTATTAGAGGAGTTTTCTCACATAATGCTGAGCCATCCTTTCTTATTACTGAATTTTTAGGCCCGCTTTTCAATTTAACGATGTCCATATCTTTCATTTTTTGTATATCTTGCAAAACTGATGATAGGGATCTTCCAGTCTTCATAGCAATATCATTGGCACTTCGCTTTCCATTTATAAGTTTGAAGACTTCAAGTCGTTTTGGTGCTCCTTGTAAAATGATTCTTCCTCTTGCTATAATCTCTTGAATTTCCATTTTTTTAACTATACTTTTTAGGATTAAGGATTTGGCTTAATCTTCCTTTAGAAATACCTATTGCTTGAGCAATGTCTTTCTTATTAACTCCACATTTGTTGGTCATTAAGATAAGTAATATTTTAATTATCTCGAGATCAGATTGCCATTGCTCCCTTGGTTCTGATTTTATTTTTCGCTTTTTTTTCATTTTAATAAAATCCTTTTTAGCTTTCTTTCATTTTTCTTATTCCTAATCTTAATAATAAGATGTCTTATAAATTAAAATATCTTCACGTATCCCTTACCATGTTTAATGATTAAACCTAACTGATCCCAACGTTTCCATACACCAGATATCCATCCAACTGAACATTTCATTTTCTTAGCTATATCTTGTACCCCATATTTGCCTGTCAATTCGTAGAGCTTTTTCTTTTTAGAATCTTCCATCTCTTTTTCGATTTCACGCGCAAGTTGATTTTTGACTAAAACTGTAAGCAGTTTTTCAATATTACTTAGTCTTAAAATAACTTCTTTTTCTTGACTCATTTTTATTGCTCCTACTTCAATGTTTCTTTTTTCTTTTTGCTTTACGAATTGCTGAAAGTGCGACCCTTACTGTATTAGGAGTTGTTCCAATGATTTTAGCAATCTCCGTTGGTTTTATACCAGCTTTTGATAAAATTTCTATTTGCTCGTTTTGTGGTTTTCCATTTACCATTCCAGAAGCAATTAACCTGATTAATATATCAACCTTCTGTTCCAAAGTATTAAAGTTATATTCTTTTATTTTTTTCTCCATATAAATGATGCTCTAGTTTAATTTTTTAGGATATTTTATTCTCCCTTTCCCTTTGACAAACTCAACTAAGCCCTTTTTGTGACATTCGATGCTAAACAAACGAACGTTCTCATGAGTTGTTTTTAGTCTTTTTGCAATTTCTTCAAAACTATTTTTACCATTAAACATTTTATACATTTGTTTTCTTTTCCCTCTTACCTTATTTAAATCAGCTAAAAGTCTATCTTTCTCAGCAGAAGCCAAGATGTTGATGCTTCTTCTTATATCTTTCAATACGTCTAATATATCTGATCCGTAATCCTTATCCATGTCCACCTTTCTTATTACTTTTTAGGGTATTTCGCCTTTCCAGACTCTCCCTTTATTAAGGTAACAAAACCGTAAGCAGTCAATTGATCGATAACATATTGTACTGCTCTTGTTGTTATCCCGATTTTCTTGGCTATATCTTTGATTTGCCTTTTTCCATTGCATAAGTTAAATATTTTCTTGTTATTACCTGAATCTAGAAATTCTTGGCGTTCTTTTTCAATATCTTCTCTATTTGCTAAAAGCAATAACTTTAGATTCTTATTTATTTCCTGTAAAACTTCTAAAGTATCCTGATCAACCATAAGCTTTACCTCTAAAAACTAATATAAAACTAACAATCACCTAATTTTTTTATTTTATCTTTTGAATTTACTTGCGTTTTTATCTCAAAAATCAGAAAAAGAAGAATTGTAAATTATGATATTTGTTTTTTATCTTTACACAATATCATTTATCGGCTCGCTATCCGTTGTTGTTCATTTCGTTTTGCGCAACTCCAATAATATATTCAAAATCCGTATAGCGTAGGCTATTCGATTCCCAGATGCATTTCAAGTCCGCGGCTGTATTATACAGTTAATGGTTTGGAACACAAACTGTAATACATAATATAATGGCGTTTGTGGGTCGGGAAATGTTGATTTATTCTGTGAGATAATTTAAAAAAATTCTCACGGGGTAAAAATGACAAAAATTGTCTATATATTTATCTTTTTTTTTATGGAAGATTGCCACAGCTTCTTCGCTAAAGCTACGAAGCTTCGCAATGACTTTTTTATTAGATGTCTCGGCTACGCTCGACATGACGACTAATTCCTATCCGCCAAACGCAGAACGCAGCACCCAGTACGCAGTCCGCCCCGCTGACTCTGAGGGACGAGACAGCGGGGAGTAAAGAACAATTTTTGATAAAAATGGGTTTTTTTCTTGCATTAAAATGGCGTGTTTGTATAATATATAACTAACATGTTAATAGGGTATGTTTTATAGTTCAGTGTTCACCTTCGCCGAGACAAGTTTTTAGCCCCTGGCATCGTCTGGGGGTTCCCGTGGCCGCAACGGCCACGGCTAAACAAAACATATAATCATCAAAAAGGGGAGAAAATCATGTCAAATACAGCACAAATTAACGCAAATCGTCAAAATGCACAGAAATCAACCGGGCCGCGAAGCGCTGAAGGAAAGGCAGTCGTCGCAAAAAACGCGGTAAAACACGGCCTTTTTGCACTGGAATCGGTGATAAAAGGCGAAAAACAAGAAGATTTCGACCTTTTCCACAATGAAATGCTCGCCGAATTAGCTCCTGCAGGTGCGGTGGAATCCATGTTGGCAGAGCGGTTTGTCAGCCTGTCATGGCGGCTGGCGCGGATTGTACGCATCCAGGACCAGGTTTTCGATGTTATGATCGAGAAAGATGAGCCAAGCCCGCTTAATAAGCGAATGAGGTTGATGATGCCCAAAGAAATGCGGAACGACCAGAGAGGCTCCGGCCCGGGGTTGGTGCTGGGAAGGGTGGCCATTAGCGATATGTCCAATTCGCGGGTGTTGGAACGGCTGTTGATGTACGAACGGCGAATCGAGAACAGCATGTTAAAGACGATGGACGAGCTTCGAAGACGCCGGCTCATGCGGGAATTGGAGCAGGCCCGGGAAGAGCTAAGCCCTGATATGATCCATGCCCAAGCTTCGCTTGGGGCTGCCACACGGTTGCCACAAGATGCTGCTGATAAACGATTTGTGCCGGATGTGGCCACCCCTCGACAAGCTCGGGGCAGGCTCCGGCCGCGTTCGGGGCTGACCGTGGCCGCTACGGCCACGGCTAAACGAGAAAAATATGGAAAACAAAGCCAATTTCAAAATGGGTAATCTGACGTAAGCTCTTTTGTAAAAAGTAAATATGAGGGATTCGCTGCTTTTGGGGCAGTAAAAAACAAAGCCAATTACTTAATCGTCCTCGCTGTCGGTGGCAATATATTCTTTCTGGCCCTCGCTTATATATACCGGTTCGGTGGAATTCTCCTCTTCAGCCAGGTCCTTATAACCCGCCTCGGCGTCAGCCTCTATTTGTGCCCGGACGTTTTCATATTCCTCCAGCGTCATGAGCACTTCCCTGGCCTGGCTGCCTTTATATTCGCCCAGTATTCCCGAAGCCGCCATCATCTCTATTATGCGTGATGCTCTGGCATAACCGATATTAAGCTTGCGTTGCAGTAGTGATACACTGCCTCTCTGGCTCTCCAAAACGACGCGAACTCCCTCGTCGAACAGATCATCCTTGACCATCTCGGAGGGGTCCAGCTTCTTGATTTGAGTCAGCTCAGGATGGAATTGCGGCTCGGCGACGTCCTTGAGATGCTTGACGATCCCTTTTATCTCGGAATCATCGACGAATGTGCCCTGTGCCCTGACAAGGTCACTCGTGCCTGGTTTGAGGAACAGCATGTCACCCTCGCCGAGCAGCGTTTCGGCGCCGTTCTGGTCGAGTATGATTCGGCTGTCCATACGTGCAGCTACACGGAATGCAATCCTGCACGGCATATTTGATTTTATCAGCCCGGTAACCACTGTTGCCTGAGGCCGTTGAGTAGCTAAAATAATATGAATACCGATTGCACGGCTTTTCTGCGCCAGCCGAACGATATATGCTTCGATTTCCTTGGCCGCGGTCATCATCAAATCGGCAAGCTCATCGAGTACTATCACGATGTATGGAAGTTTCTTGGGAATCTTTGCTTCTTCTTCAGGGCTGCTGGGATTAAAACGCTTGAGGATTTCCTGTTCGCCGAGTTTGTTGAATTCTTCGATGTTCTTGACCTTTGCCTCGGCCAACAAAGAATACCGCTCGTCCATCTTTACAGTGGCCCATTCGAGTATCTTTACAGCCATCTGAGTTTCAGTGACTATCGGGCACATCAAGTGCGGGATGGTATTGAATGCGGTCATCTCGACCATCTTGGGATCGATTAAAATCATCTTGACTTCATCGGGCCGTTTGGTAAGCAGTATTCCGGTGATTATGCTGTTTATGCAGACGCTCTTACCCGAGCCGGTTGTGCCGGCGATCAGTAAATGCGGCATTTTGGCAAGGTCGGAAACGAGGGCTTCAGCGGAAGAATCCTTGCCCAGGAACAGCGGTATCTGCATTCTCTGGGGTTTGCTGCCGGACAGTTCCATCATGCTCTTAATGCGGACTTTCTCTTTTTCGCTGTTTGGTACCTCAATACCGATTGTATGCTTTCCGGGCAGTGGAGCCACGACCCGGACGGCGCCGACTCCCAATGCACGTGCCATATCGTTTGCCAGTGCGGTAAACTGGCTGACTTTTACTCCTGCTGCGAGTTTCAGCTCGAACATTGTCACTACCGGCCCGGTATCGGCTGCGACGACCTGTGCGTTCACATTGAACTCCGAAAGTAGTTGCTCCAGGGCGGTTGCCTTGGCTTTGACCATCTTCTCCTGAACATCGGCGTAACCGTACTCCTGTTGTGCGAGTAATTCCAATGGTGGTAGTACATAATCCTCGTAGGATGGCTGGACAAATGAAAGTTTGGAATTTTTTGTATCGGGACGTCTGAGTTTTTCACTGTCTAATCGTTTGACTTGAATGTTCCCCGACTGTTTCTGGGTAATGCTTTCTATTCGTTTCGCTCTCTTGTCGTCTGTGAATTCGGCTCCGGCACCGGCGATAGCCAGCGGTTTTTGTTTGGCGCTCAATTTTTGCCATATTTCGCTTATCACCTGTGAATGCTGTTTAGCTGCCGACCAGGCGGGCACCATAACGCCAGTGAACTGCCCGACTCCGAAACCCAGAAATCTAAGTAATGTGGTGACAATGCCATCGGCTAATAGAACGGCACCGAC
>Ga0315548_1001230_pt1 | contig 21991 bp, 20 predicted proteins | sample SalMarSW160110MG_2_FD_202540 | JGI IMG/M metagenome (GOLD analysis project Ga0315548, IMG submission 202540) | Salt marsh sediment microbial communities from the Plum Island Ecosystem LTER, Massachusetts, United States - Salt Marsh Sediment SW1601-110 ...
CTTCTGATAATTCCAGATCTCGCTCTCCGGCAATATTTAATAGCACTCCTTTTGCTCCCCGAACACTATAAGGATACAAAGGATTATTAAGAACTTTTTCAATTGCTTCCTGGGCCGAATTCGCATTTTTTTGAACTTTAACTGTATTTAAATAGGCCAAACGACCCTGACCTTCAAGGATTGTTTTTAAATCGGCGAAGTCAATATTAATCAAGCCTGGCTGATAAACGGTCTCGATTAAACCCCCTAAACTCTCAGCTAAACTTTTATTGATTGCTGAAAGGGCCTGTTTTAAAGGAGTTTTTTTATCAACGATTTGGAAAATTCTTTCGTTAGGAAGAACAGAAAAAGCATTAAAATATCCTCTTGCTTTTTCCAAATAATTTCTGGCAATTTCCATTTTCTTTTCTCCTTCAAATTTAAAAGGTAGAGTAAAAATACCATAAGTAAGATTTCTTAGGGATTTAGAAATCTTAGCAAAAACTGGGGTAGCTCCTGACCCAACTCCTCCCCCCAGGCAAGCTATAACAATAAGAAGGTCTTGCCCTTCTAATATTTTTTTGATTCTTTCTTTCTCGTTTTGAGCAGCAATTTCAGCCAATTCGGCATCCATTCCAGTGCCTAAACCCTGAGTAAGGTTCTCGCCAAATTGAAAGCGAATTGCTTTCCGGTTAGCCCCTTTTAAGGCTTTGGTATCAGTATTGGCTACCAAAAAACTAGCCTGTTTTACCCTTGAAGCAATTTCAGAAACAATTGAACCTCCTCCTCCTCCAATCCCAATTACCCTAATTTTTGTTCTTTTCACCCGCTCACTCTCAGTTTTCTCTAAGGGTTTCTTAAGCGCTTTTTCGATTTTTTTAGGCATTGTTTAAATATACCTCTTACTTGCTTTTAAAACAAGCAGTAAATACAGAGAGAGGCTTTTTACTTGACAGAAAATAATGAATGGTTATAATTGAATTGTTAAGCAAAAATGGAAGAAAAAATTTCTTCTGAAAAAAACGCCGAGGATCCTCCAGATAGTAGCCCTTTTTTAAAAGGGAAAATTTCTTTTTCTTTAAAGGAATCGCCGAAATCGAGTGGTCCCTTTTTTATTGTAGAAATTGTTTCTGATATCGAACGATGTAAAACACTTTGGCAGGAATTCAGTCCTCAAAAAATCTTTTTGATACCTGGGAATTTAGATATGCATTTTATAAAGGTTATGAGTTTAAACCCTATTTTCTTTTATTGAAAAATGAGAATGAAAATCTGTCTCTTTTACCTCTTTGGTTTGATAAAGATGAAAAAAATATGTTTGGTTCGGTAGCCCCTGGCAGAAAGAGGTAAGGTTTTTCAGCAAAGAACCCAAACACATCCCTCTTTTGCCTTCAGATATTGACAAAATTGTCGAGATAGAAAAAGCCTCTTTCCCACAAGGCGCTTATTCTAAAAGAAGGCTGGAAAGCCTCTCCAAGAAGCACCCCAACGATTTCCTTGTTGCCCAATTAGCCGACAAAAAAGTCGGCTATATTATCGCCTACAATAAAGCCGGGGTGATTGATTTTGACTCTTTGACAATATGTAAGAAGTACCGAAAACTGGGCATTGGCAAAAAATTGGTTATTTTTGTACTGAACAGATTTAAAAAAAAGGATTAAAAAAAAGCCTCTCTCGAGATCAGGACAGGCAACAAAAGGGCTATATCTTTTTTTCAAAATTTAGGCTTTAAAATTACCAAGGTTATCAAACACTATTATGGAGATAGCGAGGATGCCTATCGAATGGAAAAAGATTTAATCTAGCTCAGCAACCAAATACCGCCATTTACCATATTGGTCTTTAAAAAATCGATAATTTGAGTAATTATACTCCTCTAAAATTTTTCTGATTTCTCTTTTTTGTAACGAAGCGAATTCCATATAAATTTCCCCATTATCTTTAAGATGCGATTTTGCTTCTTTTAAGAATTTTTTGATATAAAAAAGCCCCTTTCCTTCTCCCCAAAGGGCTTTCTTTGGTTCAAAATCTAATACTGATTTTTGAACTTTATTTTTTCTCTCTTTGGCTACGTAGGGAGGATTGGCAAAAATATAATCATATTTCCCTTTTATTTTTTGAAAAACGTCAGATTGAATTATGCGATATCTTTTTTTATTTATTCCGTTTATTTTTAGGTTAATTTTAATTTGTTTTAAAAATTTTTTACCGATTTCGGCGAAATCAACCCTTCGACAAAACTCAGGACAATCTTTCAGAACAGCTACTCCAATACAACCCGAACCGGCGAAGATGTCGAGACAATGAATCTTCTTTTTTGAGGTTTGTTTAATTTCTTCTATCGCTTTCTCCGCCCAATACTCTGTTTCTGATCTTGGTATAAGAGGTTTCTGCGATAAATCTATTTTGCACCCTAAAAATCTAGTGAAACCAATTAAATAATCAACTGGCTCCCCTTTTTTTAATCTTTCAATGTCTTTTTTAGCGGCTTTAGTTAAATCCCCCTCATATTTTTCCTCCAAAAGCCAGCTGGTTTCTCTTTTAAAATTCTTATTCTTCATCTTTATTTTTAAACCCCTTCCCGATAATATAAAATTCTTTACTTTCTTTAATTACGGCTTTCGGTCTAAATCTTTTTGTAAATTCAAAATATTTTGATACTTCTTTAAATAATTCTCCGCTTGATTCTCCTTCGAAAATCTTACAGATAAAATTTCCGCCAGGCAATAAAGCTGATTTAGCAATTTCAAATGCCATTTTCGCCAATTCCAACGCTTTCCCCGCATCCAGGAATTTTACTCCCGCGGTTTTTGGTGATAAATCAGAAACCACTACCCGATATTTCCCTTTAAAATCCGGGTTATTTAAATCAAAAATACTTTTTTTAATAAATAAAATATTAGGTTTTTGGGCTATTTTAATATCTCCAATATCAATGCCTATTACTCTGCCCTTTTCTCCTACTTTTTGAGAAATATATAAAAGCCAAGAACCCGGCGCACAACCTAAATCTAAAACCCTATCCCCTTTTCTAATAATCTTATATTTTTTATCTATCTCTTTTAGTTTATAAACTGACCTGGCGGGATACCCTTCTTTTCTGGCAAGTACTGTATAAAATTCCTCTTTTTTAGCTTTCCTGTACATTATTTCCAAATTATCATTTTTAAACCAAAAAAACAAATTAATTTAACCAAAAAACCGTCCAAATAACGGACATTCGGTCTCTCGAACCGCGCTCAAGGTAGCTGGAGGGGTAGGAATCGAACCTACATTAATGGAGCCAGAATCCATTGGCCTACCGTTAGCCGACCCTCCAAAGATTAAACTTTTAAGTATTTTCTGATGGCGATGGTGCTGGAAATTACCCCCAGGCCAATTCCGGTGACTAGCTGAATTAAAATAATAGTAAAGAAATTGCCGGTAAAGTATCTCCAAACATTAAGACCAGAAAATAAAATTTCAATTTTGGGACTCAAAAACCAGCAAATTAAAGTAAAAATTAAAAGGCAAATTATGGTAGCAAAAATTCCCGAAATTGCTCCCTGGACCAAAAATGGCCCCCGGATAAACCAATTGGAAGCGCCAACCAATCTCTGGACTTTAATTTCTTCTTTTTGATTTAAAATTGCCAATCTAATGGTATTGAAAGCAACTAAAATAGCTACGATTGCCAAAACTATAGAGAGAGAAATTCCAGCTTTTCCCATCCCCGAAGTCAGGGCAAAAATTCTCTCAATTACTGGTTTCCTTTGATAATAATCAACTTTTTCAACTAAATCTTTAAGAGATGACGAAAGGGTGTCGTCTAAAAAATTTGCCACGGCCTGATATTGACTAGCCTCAAAGGATCTAATATTTAAAGCAGCTAAAAAGGGGTTCCCTCCGACCTCCTCCAAGGATTCCATTAAAACTGGGTCATCTTTGTGCCTCTGGACAAAGCTCTCCAGTGCTTCTGATTTTGAAACATACTTGACACTTTTTACTTCCGGAATTTCAGAAATCTCTTCTTTAACCTTCAAAATATCTTCTTCTGGCGCCCCTTCTTTGAAATAAACTGAAATATCGGCTTTTTCTTGAATGGTTGAAATTAAAAATTGACCAACATCTCTTGAGAGAAAAAGAGAGGTTGTTAAAAAAATAGTCATTACCATAATAAAACAGGTGGCTGCTGCCAATCCCCCATCTCGAGAAAAACTTAACCAACCTGATTTTAATATTCTTTTAATTGAAGTAAACATTTTTAAAATACGAAGCGGCCTCTTTCTTCGTCTCTAATTACTCTTCCTTCTTCTAGGGTGATTACTCTTTTCCCTAAGGAATTGATTATTTCTTTATTATGAGTGGCTAAAATAACCGTGGTGCCTAATTCATGAATTTTTAACAAAAGACGAATAATATCTAAGGCGTTGTAAGGGTCAAGATTACCGGTTGGCTCATCGGCTAAAATAACATCCGGTCGGTGAATTAAGGCTCTGGCAATTGCTGCTCTTTGGCGTTCACCAGCCGAAAGCTCGGCCGGAAAATTTTTGGTTCTCCTTTCCAATCCGACAATTTCTAAAACCTGATTAACGTCTCTGGCAATCTCCTCTTCGGTCGCTCCAATTACCTCCATTACATAAGCAATATTTTCATAAGTAGTTTTTGAAGGAAGTAATTTATAATCTTGAAAAACAGCGCCAATTTTTCGCCTAAGTTGGGGTAGACGAGCTAGCTCTATTTTAGAAAGGTCTTGACCATCAAAAAAAATTCGCCCCTTAGTTGGTTTTTCTTCAACTAAAAGGATTCGAAGCAAGGTAGTTTTGCCAGCTCCTGATTTTCCAGCAATTGAAACAAACTCTTTTGGTTTAATCTCAAAAGAGACATTTTCTAAGGCAAGAATATTTGGAAGGAAAATTTTAGTAACTGCCTGAAGTTTAACCATTAAGTTTTTATCTCGGAGTCAATGAATTTATCTAAATCTCCATCTAAGACGGTTTCAACATCGGCGGTTTCAACTCCAGTTCTCAAATCCTTTACTAAGCGGTAAGGATGTAAAACGTAAGACCTAATCTGATTTCCCCAGCTAGCCGAAACTTGTTCTCCTTTAATTTCTTTTAGTCTTTTAGCAACTTTTTTTTCTCTTAATTGATAAAGTTTGGCCAGTAAAATTTTCATCGCCTTTTCTCTGTTTAACCCCTGCAGTCTTTCTGATTGACAGGCAACTTTTATTCCAGTTGGTAAATGAGTAATTCTGACTGCTGTTTCCCTTCGATTAACATACTGACCGCCAGGCCCTGAAGCCCGGAAAGTTTCCAATTTTAAATCTTCTGGTTTAATTTTAATTTCAGCTTCCTCCTTCTTTGATATTACTGGTATTACTTCCACTAAGGCAAAAGAAGTGTGGCGAAGTGCTTTAGCTGAAAAAGGAGAGATTCTGACCAATCGATGAACCCCGGTTTCTTTTTTAAAAAAGCCGTAAGCATAATTTCCCTTAATTTCTAAGGAAACTTGCTTGATTCCAATCCTTCCTTCCGGTCCACCTCCTTCGCCAAAAGATTGATGCAACGCAACAGTCTGAAATCCTTTTCTTTGACCATATCTTTCATACATCCTGATCAACATTGCTGCCCAATCCTGAGCATCCTGGCCACCGGCTCCGGCCGATATCGATAAAATGGAATTTCCCCTATCATGTTCTCCTGAAAGAAAAACTCGTAGCTCAATTTTCCTTAAATCTTCCTCGGTTTTGATTGCCTCAAACTCGGAAACCTCTTGCTGAAGCCCTGATAACTCTTTAGTAACTTTTACCGCTTTCTCCCGGTCCTTCCAGAGATTTGGATTCTGCATTTCCTCCTCCAATCTTTTTATTCTCTCGCGTTTCTTGGCAACGTCAAAGACGGTCCTCCAAAAGGAGGAGTTTAGATTGTAAATTTTCAGTTTTCTCTGAAGAATTTGCCATACTTAAACTATTTTAACATAATTTGAACAAAAATAAAAGAGCCGGAGGCGAGATTTGAACTCGCGACCCACGGTTTACGAAACCGTTGCTCTACCGCTGAGCTACCCCGGCCTCTGAGCGGCAGATGGGATTTGAACCCACGACCTTCTCCTTGGGAAGGAGACATTCTACCACTGAACTACTGCCGCCTATTAAAATCCAATTTTTTCTAAAATTCTCTGCCAAAGACTTTTTTGTCCTCCAGTCTCCCCTTCCTCACCTCCTTCTGGTGGCAAAACGACAATTTGTTCTTCGCCTGGTTTTTTATACCCCTGCTCTCTAATTCTTTCTTCCCAATAGCTTTCATTTTCGGTTTGAGTAATTCCTGCTCGCAATTCCTGATTTTTTTTCTCCAGAATTTGAATTTCTTTTTTAAAATCCTCAATTTTAGCAGTTAATTCGGCTCTTCTTTGACTTATTTTAAAATTAGAAAATATCAGAAAACCAATTGCCGCTGCCAGCAAAATTCCGATTAAGATGGAAAAAAATATAGTCTGGTGAGAGTCCTTTCTAAATCTCCTCGATTTTGATATCATATGCTAATGCCAAAATTGAAACCGCAAACTATCTTTAGAGTAGTCTGGATTATTTTAATCTCTCTGGTAATTCTAAGTATGCTCGCCTTTTTATTGGCTCCTTTGGTTAGATAGTAGCAGATTTTTTACCTATTTTCAACTTCGAAACATTTCCAAAAATACCCGGGGAGAAATCCGGATTCTCCCTTTTGCTTTTAATTTTTTCTTGCCTATTTTTTGTTTTTCCAATAATTTTCTTTTTCGAGTGTAGTCCCCGCCATAAAGAGGTGCTGTCACATCTCTCCTTTTAGCTTTTATCGTTTCTCTGGCAATAATTTTCCCAGAAACTGCAGCTTGTAAGGGAACCGAAAAAAGTTGGGGAGGCAAAATTTCTTTTAATTTTTCAATAATTCTTTTCCCTTCTTTGAAAACTCTGGCCCTGGAAACAATTTTTGAAAAAGCTTCTTCTTTCTCTCCAGCAATTAAAATTTCCAGTTTAACCAAATCCCCAAGGCGATATCCCAAAATTTCATAATTCGCCGAGGCAAAACCCTGGCTCTGGCCTTTGAGTTTATCGTAAAATCCAATAATAATTTCTCTTAAAGGAACTTCGTAAATCAAAAGCAATTTATCCGAAGCAAAGTATTTAGTTTCGATAAGATTTCCTTCCGAGCTTTTTAAAAGATCCGAAACCTCTCCTAGATAGCTAGTGGGGGTCATTATTTCTATTTTTACCAACGGTTCCCGGACCTCTTTAATCTCAGCTGAAGACGGCCAATCGCTCGGAGAATAAACAAAGATTTCTTTTTCTTTTTGATTTATAATTCTGTAAACTACTGAGGGGTTAGAAATTACCAAATCTAAACCAAATTCTCGGCGCAGTCTCTCAGAGACTATCTCGGCATGCAAAGTCCCCAAAAATCCGCAACGGAATCCTCGTCCCAAAAATTCCCTCATTTCTGATTCAAAACTCAAAGAGGCGTCATTTAATTTCAATTTAGACATGGCTTCTTTTAAGCCGTCGAAATCATCAGGATTTTCAGGATAAATTGAAGCAAAAACCATGGGATTTGGCTCCTTATATCCCGGCAATGGTTCCATTTCGTTAATTTTCAATTTTGTAATAGTCTCCCCTACTCTTACCTTACCGGGCTCTTTGATACCTGTGGCAATATAGCCAATTTCTCCGGCTTTTAATTCTTTGGCAACCTTTAATTCCGGCCTAAAACATCCAACTTCTTTCGCCTCGCCTTCAATTTTAGTTTGAATTAAATAAATTTTATCGCCTGGCGATATCTCACCATCAATTACTCTCACATAAGAAACCACTCCTTTAAAAGAATCGTACTCTGAATCAAAAATTAGGGCTCGCAGCGGTTTTTCCAAAACACCTTTCGGGGAGGAGATTTTTTTAATCACCGCATCTAAGAGTTGCTCCACATTTGTTCCATATTTGGCAGAAATCTCAAAAATCTCATTTTCTGAAATGTTTAATAGTTTAGCTAAGTCAGTTTTTGTTTCTCCGATTTTTGCCTGAGGCGAATCAATTTTATTAATCGCCGGAATAATTACTAAATTTTGTCTCTTAGCTAATTCTAAATTAGCCAGGGTCTGGGCTTGGATTCCTTTAGTGGCATCAACTAATAAAATAGCCCCCTCGACGGCTGCTAAAGAACGAGAAACCTCGTAAGAAAAATCAACATGACCGGGGGTATCTATTAAATTTAAAATATGTCCTTGGTATTCCATTCTTACTGGCCGCATTTTAATTGTAATTCCCCTTTCCCTTTCTAGGTCCATCATATCTAGATATTGAGGTCTCATTTTTTCTTTTGGTATGGTTTCCGTCAATTCTAAAAACCTATCGGCCAAAGTTGATTTCCCATGGTCAATGTGACTAATTATACAAAAATTTCTTATATTAATGGCGACCATATATTTTTCGCCAAAAGAGAGGGAAGAGAATAAAAAATTGGAAGACGGCAGAAAGCGAGAGGGCTAAGGGTAGGCCAATTATTTCAATGTTTTTTAAAGCCGGGAGATTTAAAATATTTACTAAAAATTGCTGGAAAGGATTGGGAAAGGACAGAAGTTTGATAAAAGAAAAACAAAAAATAATATTAATGAACATTCCAATTACGCTGACTGCCGCCGGAGTTTTAGTATCTTGAAGAGCATAAAAAGCCTTGGCGATTAAAAGAACTAATCCCTGGGCAAAAATTCCAAAACAAAACATCCCCAGACAAGAAGCAGTTAAACGAACATCAACTAAACCAAATTTTCCTACCTGGAGAATAATTTTAACCAATAAATCTCTGGAAAGAAATAAGAGAAAACTTAAGGGCAAAATAAAAAAAAGAATTTTATAAAAAGTAGAAAAAAATATTTTAGTAAATTTTTCTTTATTTTTTTTAGAAAAAGCTAAGCTCAAAGACGGAAAGGCAGCGGTAGAAAAGGAAATGCCGACCAAAGTTAAAAGGGGCCGACTAAGACTTTCGGCCAGATTGAAAGCGCCAATGCTTCCGGAAGCCAAAGTGGAAGCAATGGCCGTAACCACGATTAAATTAATTTGAGTAGCCGCCAATCCAATTGATCTAGGAATAGTTAGTTTTAGAGTCCTTAGAAAGCCGGGCTCGGAAATATTTAAAATCTTTTTAGGCTTAAATCCAACCTTAATTAAAATTGGAAGCTGGATTAAAAGATGTAAAAATCCCCCCAAGACTACTCCCCAGGCTAATCCCGGAAGTCCAATTCGAGGAACAAAAAAGAGGATTCCAGAAATAATTCCGAAATTATACATTATTGGAGCTAAGGAAGTTATTAAAAATCTTTTGAATACCCGTAAAATTCCCGAAATTATATTGCTAATCCCCAGAAAAACCGGGCTCAAAAACATAATCCGAGTCAATAAAATAGTCAATTCTTTTTTCTCAGCCGAGAATCCGGGAGCTATCCAAGAAACAAGATTAGGGGCAAAAATAAATAAAATTCCACAAATTAAAATTAAAAAAATTAAAAATAAATTTAAAAGATTGGAGAGATATTTAAAAGCTTCTTCCCGATTTTTGATTAAACATTCGCTAAAAATCGGGATAATTGCTGCTCCAATCGCTCCCAACATCAAGACCATGGAAATGAAATCCGGAATCCTAAAAGCAGCATAATAAATATCGAGCTCGTCGCCTAATCCAAAGTTTCTGGCTAAAAGCCGATCACGGAGCAACCCTAAGAGAATGCTGACAAAAGAAGCTCCAGCTAAGATAAAAGCGGCTGAAGTGATATTTTTTGTTTGGATATTTAAAATATTTCTAAACATTTTTCCGAATAACTATGATTGGGGTCAGCTCTTTGGATTGACCGGCTGGGTTATCCTTTAATATTTTCAAGAGCAGTCTTTCTTTCCCTTTTAAGTCTTTACTCCTACCCAAAATATTTCCTCCCAGATCATTTACATCAGCAATCACAAAAGAAAGACCATATTTATTTCTTAGTTGTTCACAAAGGTTACCACAATTTTGGGGGCCAAAAATCCCCATTTGGGCATACTGGGGAAAATCTTCTCCATAAAAACCATCTATTTGAGAAATTTGATGGCCGGATAATCGATAAAAAACCCCGTAAATTCTAAAAATTTTAAAAATTCCGCTTAAAATCGTAGCAAATAAAATCCTCGGTAAACCGGCCAAATTAATGGCTAGCTGCATTTTTAAAGGATTGCCTACTGAAAATCCAGAGGGAGTTTTTTTAGCAAATTTGGAAAGAAACTTAGCCCAAAATCCAACTTTAACATCCTTTTTATAAATTACTCTTCTCTGTAAAATAGAAATAATCTTTTGGCCCAAGACCACGATGTCAGATTCTTTGGTAAAGGGTAAAACATATTTTTCAATTATATCTTCTAATCTGTCGGGAACCCCGATGAAATGAGTTTTTATCGGATACCTGGTCCATCTTGTTCCTTCCATTTCAACAATTAATTTTTTCCCAGGGTTTGGAGATGTTTCCATACTTTTAAAATTTCATTTCTTTATTCTAATATTTTAACTTAATCTTTACAAACGAGTCTTTATCATTGACTATCCTTAAATTTTTTGTTAATTTTGTTTCAGGAATGAAAAAATTACATCACATTGTCGAAGCTCAGCAGTTTGACCGACTCTGGTTAGAAGAAGAACTTTTCCCTTTAGCTGATGAAATGGAAAAAGTTGCCAAGAGAGGAGATTCTAATGTTCTTTTCGGGAAAAGAATGATTGCTCTTTTTTACGAACCAAGTACCAGGACCCGAGCCTCTTTTGAGATGGCTATGGACCTTTTAGGTGGAAAAGTAGTTTTTTCAACTGAGAATGCCAGGCAATTTTCTTCAGCAGCTAAAGGCGAAACTTTAGAAGATACAATTAAAATTCTTAATGGATATTGCCCCGATGTCATTGTCTTGAGATATGACGAAGAGGGCGGGGCAAAAAGAGCAGCCGCCGTCTCCAAGGTACCAATTATTAATGCTGGCGATGGCACTGGCCAACATCCGACTCAGGCCCTATTGGATCTCTATACAATTCAAAAGGAAATCGGTAGAGTTTCTGGCATTTCAATTGCTATGGTCGGAGATTTGGTCAGAGGAAGAACAGTTAGGTCGCTTTCTTACCTTTACACTAAGTTTCCCGGAGTTAAGATTTATTTTATTTCGCCTGAAGCAGCTAAAATGAGAGGTGACATTAAGGAGTATTTGAAGGAAAAAGGAGTCGGGTTTGAAGAAGGAAATGACTTAAGAAAGGTTGCCTCTAAAGTAGATGTAATTTACCAGACTAGAATCCAGAAGGAAAGAGGGAATCTTTTAGAGAAGCATGATGAAAAGGGAAGTTTTTGCGTTATCAATCAAGAAATTCTCAATTTAATGAAAAAAGATGCCATTATAATGCATCCCCTGCCTCACGTTGAGGAAATCGCTCCGGAAGTAGATTCAGATCCCCGGGCAGTTTATTTTAGACAGGCCGAGAATGGGCTTTATATCCGGATGGCTTTATTAAAAATGGTCCTTAGCTAACCAGCAAAAACCCACCCTTTAAAGCGGGGTTTTATTTTAAAATCTTGACAAAAAATTTAAAGTTGCTAAGATGTATTTGTTCTAGTAAGTCGGGTGATTGCCGAGCACATAATGCGTTATGCGCTCGGAGGAAAGTCCGAACACCCGCCCTATCGGGGCAGCAAGGTAGCGGGTAACGCCCGCACGCGGTGACGCGAGAGTTGCGAGCAGAGACGCTCCAAGCCGAAAGGCAAGGAGCACCCTTCGGGGTGAGTCCTGATGGATAACATCAGGGGTGAAACGGCTAAACACTTACCCGGGTGCAAGAACAAATACTTAGGCAATCTCCGGATTTGCCCAAGTGAAAAGTAGTTCGCTTGACCCCGAGAGTAATCAAGGGGCTAGATAGATAATCACACAAATACAGAATTCGGCTTATAGATTTACTAGGATACCGAGCACATAAAACTTTATGTGCTCGGTTTTAATTTTAAAATAATTTTTGAGTTTTAGCTTGGCTATCTAAAGCTTCATTAACAAGTCTGTCAGCTTCTTTATTTTTCTCTCGAGAAATAAAAGTAAATTTAACTTTTTTAAAATCGAGCTTTAAATTCCAGACGGCAATGAATAAAGTTTGAATTTTCGGCTCCAAAATTTTATACAAACCTTGTAATTGTTTTATTAAAAGCTCGGAATCTGACCTTAACTCAATTTCGGTGCTCAATGCTAATTTTTTTCCGAACAGGCTTTTAAATTTTTTAAAGGCAAAAATTGCTGCCTGGTATTCAGCTTCATTATTGGTTAAATTCTCTCCTAAATATTGAGAATATTTTTTAAAAACTTCGCCTTTCTCGTTACAAAAAACGGTTCCGGCAGCCCCCGGTCCAGGATTTCCCCTCGAGCCTCCATCAGTATAAATAATTATTTTTTTCATTTTTCAAAGTGGAAGATTAAGCACTCTTTAAATTTTTCTAAATTTTCATTTTTAACTCTAAATCCCGAGGCTAAAGAGTGCCCACCATAAGTTAAGAGGTATTTTTTGCATTTTTTCATTAAAGAAACGCTGTCTGTTCCAGCCGGAGTTCTAACTGTTCCCGAGGATTCTTTTTCTAATTTCTTAAATATAAAAGTTGGCTTTTGATACCTTTGACAAATTATTGAAGCTACCGAGCTCATCAGGGTAAATTCCCAGTCAGAGCTTCCTTCGAAAACAATCGGAGCAGTTTGTCTTGAAATTTTTTCCTCAATTCTTTCCATTATCTTCTTTATTTTTTCTTTTCTCAATTCACTTTTTTCTAAAAGTTTTTCAATAATTGCTTCAGATTCTTCTAAGGAAGATGAGGTTAATAATCTAAAGCTGGCCGGCGAACTATTTTCTACGTCTCTCACGTTTAAAATAGAAATGATTTTAGAAATTTTTTGATTCAAATTCTCATAACTTTTAAAGGCTTCCATTTCAAAAAAAGCTTTGATTCCGGGCCTAAAAGAGTTTTCTAAAGATTTAAGGCCTTCTTCAATAAAAATTTTATTTTCTTCTTCCCGGGGCATCATATCAGCAATGGTGGCTAGAGCTACCAGTTCTAAAAAATTTTTCTTCATTAAATCAGTCATTATATTTTTCAAAAGAAGTTCAGAAAGATTAAAGACAATCCCGGCCGCAGCCAATTCTTTAAAGGAATATTTATCTCCCTTTTGTTTTGGGTCAACAATAATGCTGGCTTCGGGCAGTTTATCTAAAATTTGATGATGGTCAATAATTATTACTTCAAAGCCCAATTTTTTTGCCATTACTACTTCTTTGAAATTTCCTATTCCACAATCTAAAGAGACAAGCAAAGCTTTCCCCTCCGTTTTTTTAAAATAATTTAAACCTTTTTCTGTTATCCCATAACCTTCCAATTCTCTGTCAGGAAAATAAACGGTAGCTATTTTACCACCTAAATTTTTAATAGTTTCCTTTAAAATAATCACTGCTGCCGCCCCATCCAAATCAGCATCTCCATAAAGAATAATTTTTTCTTTGCGCTTTACCGCCTTTAGAATTCTTTGAGCTACTTTTTTTAGATTTTTAATCTCAGCTGGCATTTTTTAAGGCTTCGATTCCAACTAATTTACCGTCAACTATAAAATCAAGCATTGCCCCTCCTCCAGTAGAAAGATGATTAAATTTCTCAGTTAAACCTAATCTATTGATAAACTCCACCGTCTCCCCTCCCCCGGCTACTGAAAAGGCGTCGTTTTCGATAATGGCTTTGGTAATTTCCTCTGAGCCTTTTTGAAATTGTTTTTCCTCAATCTTTCCCAAAGGACCAGCCCAGAAAACTGTTTTAGCTAAAGCTATTTTTTCTTTAAAAAGATCTATTGTTTTGGGCCCGATATCAAAGGTACCAACGCTATCAACCGGGCTTATAATTTTTTGAGGATTTTTCAGAATTATTTTTTTCTCTTTTATTTTTCTTTCAATTAGCCCGCCGATTAAAACAAAATCAGCAATTTCTGAAACTTTATCAATGAGCCTCACCTTTGTTTCTACTTTTACTCCACCAATCATAGCTATTAATGGCTTTTCCGGATTTCTCATTAAATCTGTTAAAATCTTAATTTCTTTTTCAACCAAAAATCCAGCCCCCGAAGGTAAATATTTCGGAATACTAACAATTGAAGCATAATTTCGATGAGCCTGACCAAAAGCTTCCATTATAAACATATCCGCATAACTAGCTAGAGTTTCTGCAAGATTCAGATCATTTTTCTTCTCTCCAGGATGAAATTGGATATTTTCTAATAGAAGAATTTCGCCTGGCTGCATTTGGGAAATCCAATCTTTGACTTCTTTTCCAACACAATCTTGGGCTTTGGTCACCGAAACATCTAAATATTCCATTAACCTGTTTTGAATTGGAGTCAGTCTTAAACTTTCTACCACTTTTCCTTCCGGCCTCCCCAAGTGGCTCATTAAAATTACTTTAGCTCCTTTTTCAATTAAATATTCGACGGTCGGGAGAGTTTTTTTAATTCTAAAATCATCCAAAATGTTCCCCTCCTTATCAAGGGGAACATTTAAATCGCATCTAACCAAAACTCTTTTGTTTTCAAAACTAAAGTCTTTTAAGGTTTTCAGCATCTCGCTTACTCTCTATTTTTTTTAAGGGATTTCTCTAAAACCTTTTTTAATTCTTCGATATTTACCTCGACATGGCTTCTTCTCGGCTTCTCCTTTACTTCCTTTGGCCTTGATGAAAAAGAAACGGGTTCGGATTTAGCAACCTCCTCCAGGGAAATAGTTGGAGCTGTTTTTGGGGCTTCCCTTTCCCGCTCAATTTTCTTTAAGCAAGATTTACAATAAACTGGGCGAGTACCGTCTGGAGGAAAAATTACTTTAGTCCATTTTCCACATAAAGCACACTTAGCATCGTATAAAACCGAGGAGACCGGTTGAGGCGCCTCCGGTAATTTTGAAACTCCGGCCCAACGGCTAATTTTTTCTTCAATAATTTTCCCAGGGGTACCATATCTTTCCCGAGAGGCCTTAATAATTTTTTCTTTATTTGATTTTTCCAGTTTTGAAAAAGGGGAGAGAGTTTCGGCTGAAAATGGTCTTCCGGCTATCCCGTCAATCATTAATTTCAAATAAACATTGTATTTGGTCAAATTCACTAAATCCTCAGCATTAAATTCGGGAACAAATTCTCTTTCTAAAAATTCAGCATCTTCTGCTCCCACCCGAAAAGAAACTATAGTGCCGACGTTGCCAAAGATGGCATCTCTAACCTCCGGACTTCTCCCGGTAGGAGTCATTTCTTCCAATTGAGCAATGTATTGATTAGCCAAAGTTAAAGATAATCGATATTTTCTGGCTTCAGAAAGTATATTAACAAAAGATTTAGTGGCAAAATTTTGGAATTCGTCAACATATAAATAAAAATCTTTTCTCTCTTCCTCGGGAATATCTACTCTGGACATAGCTGCCAATTGTAACTTAGTAATTAAAAGGGCTCCCAAAAGTCGGGAATTGTCCTCTCCTATTCTTCCTTTAGATATATTGGCAATTAAAATTTTCCCTTCATCCATAATTTTCCGCATATTAATAGTTGAGCGAACTTGACCGATGATATTTCTAATCAAAGGGACAGAAATAAATTGACCAACTTTGTTTTGGATGGCAGCGGTTGCTTCCACTTCATATCTCTGAGTATATCTGGCAAATTCTTGAACCCAGAAAGATTTAACCACCGGGTCAGTCACCTTGTCTACTACTTTTTTTCGATATTCAAGGTCAGCCAACATTCGGTTGACGCCCAATAAAGTTGAATCCGGGTATTCCAGCAAGGCTAAGATGCAATTATTTAAAATATATTCCATTCTGGCTGACCAGACATCCGGCCAGATTTTCTTGAAAACTCCCATTAAGCCCGAAGCCACTAAATGCCGGTGGGCGATATCAACTTTTTCCATAACGTTAAAGGCAATTGGAAAATCTAAATCAGCCGGATTAAAATAAACTACCTCATTAATTCGACTTTGAGGAACAAAATCTAATAAACTTTCGGCTACCTCTCCGTGAGGGTCAACAAAACCTATTCCTTTGCCCTGCTGGATGTCTTGGATAGCCATATTTTCCATCGTCACTGTTTTTCCCATCCCAGTTTTTCCAACAAGATAAATATGCCGACGCCGATCGTCAGTTTTGATTCCAAATTTTCTTCTCTGATTTCTAAAAGTAGTCTCGCCAAAAAAAGTAATTTGATTATTCATTAAAATAAATTGAAAAATTATTGACCGAGCTTCCGCAAGAAGCGAAGGTGAAGATGAGAACGAAGTTCTCTTTGACTATTTATTCTAAAGGAATCTCGGGGGGCGCCTCTCCTCTTTTGGCTTCCGCTCGAAGAACGCCAGGAGCCGGAGCGACGGCCCGACTAGGAAAATGATATAAAGTAGCTAGTTCGGCAGTATTTAAAACATAGGTGCCTCCACTTCTGGGAAACAAAGGACTAAGTCTTTCTTTGTAAAATCTGAATAATCTTCTTTTCCTTATATAAAGCCTTCTTTCATCTAAAAACCAGAAGAAGGTTGATTTTATTTTAGTCATGGTGTCCTTCCATATCTTTAAACCTCCTAAATTTTCAGTTGAAACCTCCTTAAAAAAACCGAAAACAAATCTGCCCCTCGGTTTGAAAAAGACATCTCTTTTGCCAAGATAAAAAAATCTAATATTACAAATGAAAGCAAATTTTGAAATTTTTTCTTCAACAGCGACTAAGATATCCCTTTCACCGGGTGTCAATTTCATCTCCGGGGGGATGATTTCTATTTCTTTTTGGGCTTCCGCCTCAGGTGTTTTTCCAGTAATCAAAATTTCAGCTGCTTCTTGAATCATTGGCTTTTTTGGTGTAATTGCTTTTCTTCTGGCTATTTTATCAGCTAATTCCCTCCCTTTTTTTCTCCAGGGAATTTCATCTCTAACTGGTGCAGTAATAAACTGAAGCCAGATTTGCTCGCCGGGTCCAATAGTGGCCATTCCGTCAAGCAGCCCAGCTAAAGGATCAACCCTTTTCTCTTCCTCAGTCTCTTTTTCCGTCTCAAATTTGGGATAGGTTTTAATTGGATAAACATCTTCTTTTCGAGAATTAACAAAATCACAACCCCAAAGATCCCAGTCTTTGTTTGGAATACTCAAAGGAACATTTCTGGTATAATCTTCAGCTAAAGAAATTTCAGCTTCGGGATATTGAGAATAAATATTTGATTCAATGATGTTCCGGTAGATTTCTGGAGTCCTAATGTAAAAATGAGTCTCGCCGCCTAAACTAACAATCTCGCAAGATATTGAAAGTTGAATTTGACCCTCAATCCATTTTTCTCTAAAAACGAATACATCGTGAATTGCATGAAAGCCAGCAAAAACCTCTTCCATCGCCTTGATGGGTTTTAATGATTCTTTTGGAAGTTTAATCTCCAGTAAAATAAATTTTACCTTTTTTAAATAAAGTTCTACTCTCCACCAGAGCCAGAAATAGAGAAAAGGCTTCCATAATAAAAAAGGTAAAACGAGCCACCACCAAGCTCGAATTGTTTGCCAAATATAACTAAAAATTGAAGATAATTCGGGAGGCATTTTTAAGCTTTTCTGACCGTATAACCTTGGGAAGCCCTAAGGAAATATTTTTTATTGCTCAGGTTTAATAAAACAGTATTTTCTTTAACTAATCTTTGTTGCAGTACTTCCTGTAAAATTTCTTCTTTAGTCAGGGGTTTTCCAGCTTTTTTCAAAATTTTAGAAATAACATCTTTTACCTGACCGGGTTCATACCCCCATTCGCGTAGCGCATAAATACCCCGACCGACTAAAACAAACCTTTCATCTCTAATTAGTTCGTTATGAACGGTTTGAGGTAAGGCCCCATCGATAAACTCAGCTACTTGATTAAAATGAAGGGGTTTCTGAGTTTTTTTAAATACTAAATAGGCTTTATCTTTTACTCCTCGGGGATTTATTTCTGGCCAGTTTTTAAAACCAAAGAGGCCTTCAGAATTTTTTTGGATTTTTTTAGAAATTTCTAAATAAGCGAGTAAAGCTTGTCTATTAGAAGAAAGGGCGAGGGTGGCGGGGGGGATATAATCTTTCAGACTTAGGGGTCGATTATTTTTTTTAAGCTGATTATAAAAAGAATCAATAACTTTTTTAGCTAAAACTAAAGAATTTTGATTAATGGTCCATAAAGAATAAAATTCGTCAGATTCTCCGACTTTCTTAAAGTTTGGTCCTAAGGTCAGCAAAAAGCAAACCTGGGATTGAAACCTTTTCCCACCCAGGCTCTGAAGCAAAATATCCTCTTTTTTTAAATCTCCAAAGTTTTTAAGCTGGCCGGTAAAATATTGGAAAGTTTTTTGAAGTTGTCCGATTTTTGGCTCTAGTCTTAAAAATCCATCTTCTTCAATTTGACGGACTCTCTCTCTGGTAATACCATGATCTTTTCCAATTGCTTCCAGGGTCTCCTTTTGACCGGTTTTTAAACCAAAACGGCGGGAAATAACTTCTTTCTGCCTCTGGGGCAAGTCTTTAACCAGGTTTTGACAAATTTTATCATAGTCGAACAACATATTATATTTTTATATCATTTTCCTGAAGCTTTGTCAAACTCGCTTTCGCCATCTCAGCCAGGCTACTAAAATTGGGCTGAGTGATGAAATTAATCTGAAACCTGAGGGCAGTTGCCGAGGGGGACACTTCGCACCCAGCCCTCTAAGCACAATGTTATTTTCATATAAGCATAGAGGGCTGGGGAGAAATAGCAGCAGCTGGAAATGAATTTAATTTTACCTCTTAAGCTGACTGCGTGTCACCCGAGGCAATCCTGCCCGAATATCTCTTTTAAACCCTTTTTCGCCATCTCAACCAGGCTACTAAAATTGGGCTGGCTAAAAATATTGAAGAATAGGTGCCGGCTATGATTCCCAAGATTAAAGCTAAGGCAAAATATTTTAAGGTTTCCCCGCCCAAAAAGAAAATGGCTACCAAAACAAAAAGGGTGGTCAAAGAAGTATTGATAGACCTGGTTAAAGTTTGATTCAAGCTGTTATTTACTATTTCCTGATAGGTGCCTACGTGTTTTAAAAGATTTTCTCTTATTCTGTCAAAAACTACTACCGTGTTATTAATTGAATAACCCAAAACCGCAAGTAAAGCCGTAATAACCGGAATGGTAATTTGGACATTTTGATATTTTCCCAAAATTGAGAAAATTCCAATTGGTATTAAAACATCGTGAAAAAGAGCGAGTAAAGAAACCATGCCATATTGCCAGGAAGGAATTGGCCGGGAAATTTTTCTGAAAGACCAGGCAATATATAAAACTATAGAGAAAAGAGATAAAATAATAACGATGATAGTTTTATCTTTCAACTCCTGGCCAATCACCGGCCCAATTGATTCAAAACGTCTTTCTTCCAACTCCCGAGCGCCGGCGATGGGGGAAGAAGAAGATTCATCTTCTTCGCCCTCCTCGTTTTCTCTTAGTTTTTCTAAAACTTGCTGGTGAGTATCCTCGGAAATATCTTTCATTTTAAGAATTGTCCCCCTCTCTTCAGTCGGCTGGACTAAAACTTCACCCAAATCTAAATCAGAAAGGGTTTCTTTAATTTCCTGATTTGAAGGCCTTTCTTCAATATATTCTATTTCCAGAATGCTACCGCCGGTAAAATCAATCCCCGGTTTTAAGCCGAAAACAATTAAACAAACCAAACTGGCTAAAATTAAAATTCCAGAGAATATGAAATAAATTTTTTTATATTTTAGAAAAGCTATCTGCATATTATCTCCATAACCAATTTATTTTTTCTAATTTTGTTCCGATGAAACACCTTAAAAAATTTTTAGTAATAAAAATTGCTGAAAACATGCTAATTAAAATTCCCAAACTCAAGGTTAGGGCAAATCCTTTAATAAAACTGGTTCCAAAACCAAACAAAATCATCGCCACTAATAAGGTGGTAAGATTTCCATCTCTGATTGAAGGCCAGGCTCGATTAAATCCATCTTCTACGCTCTGGGCGAACGACTTTTGACCCCTTAATTCTTCTCTCATTCGAGAAAAAATTAAAACATTGGCGTCAATAGCCATGCCGACGGAAAGGATAAACCCTCCAATCCCGGCCAAAGTTAAGGTAACCGGGATAAGTTTAAATAAAGATAAAACTAGAGCGGCGTAAATTCCCAAGGCTAAAGCGGATAAAATTCCCGGCAGTCTATAAAAAAGAGTCATAAATAAAATTATAGCCAGAAACCCTAATATCCCGGCTTTTAAAGATTTTTCTAAAGAAATTTTACCTAAAGTCGGTCCCACTGATTGCTGGGAAATTAACTCGATTGGCACGGGCAGGGCACCGGCATTAAGATTCCTGACCAAAGCTTTGGCTTCTTCAACTGTAAAGTCACCACTAATTTGGGCCCTTCCCCCCGAAATTACTTCCTGAACAACCGGAGCCGAAATTGGCAGCTCGTCAATATAGATAGCTAAAAGTTTTCCTACGTTTCTGGAAGTCAAATCTTCAAAAATTTTGCTGCCTTCATCATTAAATTGGAGTAAAACTAAGGATTTGTAGGTGGCAGTCTGCTCAAAGCCGACTTCCGCCCCCTTTAAATATTTTCCAGTTAAGGAAGTAGATTGGAAATAAGGGTCTTCAAAAGCTAAATACCAGCCTTCAATTTGCTGAAGTTCTTCAAGACTCTTGCCTTCGATTTCTTTTTGTTTATCCAAAATTTTTTGGGTTTCTTCCTCCGGTCTCTGTTCTTTGAATTCCAAAAAGGGGGTTTGACCAATCTGTTTAATGGCTTCGGCCGGGTCAATTACTCCGGCCAACTCAACAATTAATCTATAGTGGCCTTGAGCTTCCTGGGTCTGGACCACTGGTTCTTGAACTCCAAAAAGATTAACCCTCCTTTCAATAACATCCCTTAAGCCTTCCATAGCTGAGGAGTACTCCGCTTTCTCAACGTTGGATAAATCTGCTTCATAAACCAGGTGGCTTCCTCCTTGCAAATCTAAGCCCAATTTAAAAGGGATATCAGGAAGCAGGGGTAATTTTAAAAATTGAGGATAAATTAAATTACCAGCAAAAAAAGCCAAAACAAAAATAAAAGCAATAATTAAATAAGTTCTTTTCTTTGACATACTTAAATTATTCTAATATAAAATCTTGAAAATTAAAAGCCGGCTAAAAGGGCCGAAACCATTCCGACTAAAAATATCCCGTCAAACACTCCGGCTCCACCGATAGATAAAAAACCGGGAGAAATTTTTTGAACCTTTCTCAAGTTTAGCAAATCAGCTCCAATCAAAGTTCCGAGAACTCCGGAAATAAAAGCAGTGGGGGCAACAAAGCTGGGCGATAAAATTAAGGCAAAAAGAACGGCAAATAAAGGAGGAATAAAGAAAGGTAAGGCTATTCCTCTGCCGGGGATAATTCTGGCTAAAAATTTGGCAATGACAATCATCAAGATTATAGCAACTAAAACTGGCTCCAAAGATAAATTTTGTCGCCAGCCCAAATATAAAAAATAAAAAGAAATTAAAACCGGAATAACTGCTCCTCCCAAGTTAATGGCAAGACCCTGAGACTTTATTCTTGGCTGGCGAAATAACCCAAAAAAAACTGGTTCTTCTACCTGAACTAATTTTTGTTTTCCTAAAGGTATATTGATACTGGAACCAATGAGAATTGCCAGAAGTATCAAGATGGTTGTTTCGGGAGAAAAGCCAAGTTTTTCGAAGCCGAGAGTAACAACATGAAAATAACCCAAAATGAATAAAATGGGCAAAGATAAAATAAAAAGAGCGAATATTAAACAACCAATAGGGAAAAAGAGCATATCAGCCGAATTTTGGATAGCAACATTTTTTATATTTCATTGGTTTGCCGGTTTTAGGATTGATTTTTCCACAAGGACAGGGGTCATTTCGGCCTGGCTTTTTCTTTAAAGGTTGAGTTGGAGCAGAA